>ERZ1370068.8897-contig-7715_pt1 | contig 37392 bp, 42 predicted proteins | sample MGYA00561227_ERZ1370068 | MGnify/ENA primary metagenome ERZ1370068 (study PRJEB38410, sample SAMEA6850437) | metagenome | study: Metagenomic assessment of the ecological functions of the soil: analysis of the soil microbiota associated with the...
GGTATGCTTCGTTCAGTTACGTATTGCTAACGTCGGCCCCTTCCCGCTCTAGACAGCGAGGTCGACCCCGACATCATCAACGCCGGCAAGCAGACCGTGACCGAGCTGCAAGGGCACGTCCTATCTTCTCGTCGGCCGACAGCTTCGCCATGATCCGCGGCGGCCATATCGACCTGTCCATCCTGGGCGCCATGGAAGTGGCCGAGAACGGCGACCTCGCCAACTGGATGATCCCGGGCAAGATGGTGAAGGGCATGGGCGGCGCCATGGACCTCGTGGCCGGCGTGCGCAAGCGTGATCGTCACCATGGAGCATGTCTCCAGCGACGGCGCCTCCAAGCTCCTGCAAGGAATGCAGCCTGCCGCTCACCGGCAAGCGGGTGGTCGACATGGTGATCTCCGAGCTGGGCGTGTTCAGCCGTCGACAAGACCGGGCGACGGCGGCGTGACCCTGATCCGAGCTGGCCGACGGCGTCACGGTCGACGAGGTCGAGGCCAAGACCAAGGCCAAGCTCTCGATCGCGACCCGGCGTGAAGGAAAAGGTCGCCTGAGCCATGCGCCGCATCGCGACGGCCGTCGACATCGACGCGCCGGCCGACGCGATCTGGCGCATGCTTGTCGACTTCGACGCCTACCCTGACTGGAACCCGTTCATTCGCCGCCTCGTGGGCGAAGCGAAAGTTGGCGCGCAGGCTCGAAGTCACGGCGCAGCCTGCGGGCCGCAAGCCGATGACCTTCCGGCCGACGGTGCGGTCGCCGAACCGAACCGCGAACTGCGCTGGCTCGGCCGCGTGCTGGTGCCCGGCATCTTCGATGGCGAGCATGCCTTCGTCATCGAGCCGCAGGCAAAGGGCTGCCGGCTGCGCCACGAAGGAGACGTTCAGCGGCCTGCTCGTCCCGGCGTTCGGCGCCATGCTCGACGACACAGCGCGATCCTTTGCCGACCTGAATGCCGCGTCTGAAGCGGCGTGCCGAGGAAGCCGCGGGCCCAAGACGTTAGTCGGCGCGGTGCGACCGAAGCCTCCCGCCAGCTCAGCATTCGCAGGCTTGTTTGGCTGAGGCAGGACAATAGGGAAGCGCCTGAGGCCTGAACCGGTCCGGGATGGCCCGCTACGGGTGCCGCCGGGCGGCGAAGAGCTGACCTCTCGCATGCACTTTTGGAACTCCCTGGTGTGACAGTCCGCGCAACTCTCCTTTGCTGCGCCAGACTCGCATTGCCTGCACCTGAGTGCGACGGACATCAGCACCAGCAGACCAGCCTTGAATGCCACTTTCGTCATTGTTCCCCTGATGCAGGTTGAGGTCTACCCTCGCGGCCGCGCCGCGCGAAGCGACAGCACGCATGCTCGCGGCCAGCCTGGAGGCATTGTCCGCCCGGCTGGAATCACTGGCATAGCTTTTTTCCCTGCATTCGTTTCGGGCGGCGTCCGGACACAAGGACTGGCTCTGAAGCCTCGACAGGCGCGGGCTTGCCCGGTGCAGCAGGAGCCGCTGTGGGGTTAGAGCAGCCGCATGCATTTGCCGAACTCTTCGTTGAGACAGGCCGTGCACTTGTCCTGTGCCCAGCTAGAAGTGCCTGCACCGAGTGCGACGGACATCAGCACCAGCAGACCAGCCTTGAATGCCACTTTCGTCAGTTGTTCCCCCGCGAGGATCTCTCTTGCTCACCAATACCTGCCCCGAGGTTCTCACGATCACACTAGCGGGCCGGCCAGAGTCCCGGCTGCAAACAAAAAGCACATATCATGATCGTTCGCCCCTAGATCGTTCGCCACAGCGGCCGCAGCGCAGAGCAGCATCGCCAGCCCCAGGGCGCCGGTGATCGGCCGCCGCCTCGGGCGCCCCGATCCGGTCCGCGAGCCAGCCCAGCCACAGGAAGCCGATCGGTCCCGTGCCGATGCAGACCGACAGGACGCCCATGATGCGCGAGCGCATCTCGATGGGGGCGCGGCGAGATAGACCAGCGTCGCCTGCAGGGTGGGAGAAGGCCGCCGCCCGCCAGTCCGGTCAGCAGCAGGGCGGCGGACGCGAGCACGACGCCGGGTGCCAGCGCGAAGGCGATCGACGCCGAGCTGGTAGAGCGCCACGCCGCCGACGTAGCTCGCGCGCGTGGAAGCGCGGCGCTCAGCCGCCAGGCCAGCGACCAGGAGCGCCCGCGAACGCGCCGACGCGCCGTCGATGCTGGTCAGCAGGCCGACGCCTTCGGGGCCGAGCGGCCAGCTGGTCGCTGGCCGATCACCGGGAATCATGCTGGTGAACGGCCAGCCGAAAATGTTGAACGACGGTCGACGGTCAGGATGGCGGCGAGCCGGCGGTTGGCCGGCACGGTGGCGATGCCTTCGCGGAGGCCGCGCCAGCACCGCGCTCCGCGTGCGCCGGCGAGGCGGCAGCGGTGGCCGCGCACGGCGAGCGCCGGCAACACCGCGGCGACGAGGTAGAGGCCGGCGCAGCAGGAACGCGCCCTCGATGCCGACGCCGCGACCAGACACGACGCCGCCCACGGTGGGGCCGATCATGCGGCTCGACGTTCTGCGGCGCCGACGTCGAGCGCCATGGCCGTCACACATGCGCCGCGGCCGACGCTCTCGCCCATCATGGTGCGACGCAGCGGATTGTCGGTGAGCCCAGCCGAAGCCGTTGACGAAGCGCGCACCACGGCCAGGTGCCAGACCTGCAGCGTCCCCAGCGCCGCGATGATCGCCAGCACCGACCGACGTCGCGGCAGAGCAGGGCCATCATGCTGACGGCGAGCATCAGCGCGCCGGTCGAAGCGCTCGACGAAGGCGCCGAGAAAGGCGCCGAGACAGGCCCATCGGCAGCAGCCGCAGCATGGTGACCACGCGAGACGATGAAGCGGCAGATCGGTCTCGCGGTAGACCACCACGCCCACCACCACCGTCTCGAGCCAGCGCACGACCGAGGAGATGAGGGCCGACCGACCACAGGCGCCAGAAGTCGGCGGGAAGCGTATGAACATCAAGCGGGGCCGCGCCGGGCGACGAATGTCGCGCTGAGATGAGCGAGCCGAAGGCTCGCGGTCGGAAGATCATGAGCGGGACTGGATGCCTGCGCCCCGGGGTGCGAGAATTGACCTTGACCCGGTTGGCGGGCGAAGGGCGAGGAATGCGATGCGCAGGAATAGTGGCCATGCTGGTCCTGCTTTGCCTCCCTCTGCCCGCGCTCGCCCAGGCTCCGGGACCGGCATCGACTGGATGGTTCGTCATCGTCGGGACCAATCTGAAACCGGGTCAAGGCAAGTGCGCGGCAGGGGATCGTCAGGGGCGATCAACTCGGCAACGCCTACTACCTGGAGTGAACGCTTTCACGGTGGTTCCCGAGAGGAAGTTCGGCCCCTACTCGTCGGTGGAAGAGGCCCAGGCCGCGTTGAAGGACGCCGGCTGGACCAAGCTCACGGCCGACTATTACCAGGGTACGTCCGGATGCGAGTAGGCGCCACGTCAGGCGTGCAGCCCCCAACGCCCCCTCACCCGACCTCCTTATCGGGGGAGAGGAGATTGAGCGACGCCTTCGCCATGCCGGCCGGTGCCCGAGCACGAAGCGCTGGGCGCCGGACTGGAAGCCTTGCTGAAGGCAGGCCGGCTGCCCTCGATCTCGCGGCGGATCGCCTCGTCTTCCGGGAAATCCCACTGGCGCAGGATCGAGGCGCGGTCCGGCAGCATGCGCCGTCTGCGGCAGCCCGGCCAGCGTGAGGCTAGCCGCTCGGCCTCGCGGCGCGCCTCGCCCTTGCCGACCAGGCGGTTGCGCCAGGGCCGATGGCGTAGGCCTCCCGGGCGTCGACGGCGCGGCCGGTCAGCATCATGTCGAGCGCGCGGCTCTGGCCGATCAGGCGCGGCAACCGCACCGTGCAGCCGTTCGGCATCGGGCCGCCATAGCGCCGGCAGAACACGCCGAACACCGCCGTCGTCGGCGACCCGGAGATCACCGCACCAGACCGCGAGGCCAGGCCGCGGCGACGGCGATGTCCCTCGACGGCGGCGATGACCGGCTTTTAAGCAGGCGGCGAGTCAGGCCGCTGTATCGCCGGCCCAGCAAACCGAGTCGCGCTGCCGCTCGCCAGCTCCCCGAGGTCGGCGCCAGCGCAAAGCTGCCGCCCGGCCGGTGAGCACGGCGGCGCTCGCCTCGTGTCGGCCTCGAAGGCCATGAAGGCGTCGTGCAGGGCCTTCACCGTTTCCCACCCGGCAGGCGTTGTGCGCCTCCGGGCCGGTTGATGATCACGGTGGTCACCGGGCCGTTGCGTTCGACCAGGACGTCGTCGCGTGCCATGCTGAAGCTCCTCCCAGAATTCTTCTTCCGGAGACCTTACACCGGCCAAGACCGCCAGATTGAAACCCGCCTGGCCGCACAGCGCGTCATCGACGACGGCGACATGCTGCTGCTATCGCGCCCTGCCCGCGCCGGATCGGCCGTCGGTCGGGCCGTTCGTGCTTCGTCGACCACTACCGGCACCGCAGCGCGGCGCGGCATCGGCGACGAGCCGCATCCGCGCCGGCATCGAGGTGCTGAGCTACCTGCTCGAGGGCGGCGTCGGAGCATCGCGACAGCATGGGGCTTTCGCGACCGCCTCGGCCCGGCGACGCGCAATGGATCCGCGCCGGCCGCGGCATCCTGCACGCCGAGCAGCCGGAGGGCGGCCGCCACGGACTGCAGCTCTGGACCAGCCTGCCGCCGGCGCAGAAGTTCGCCGAGCCGACCTACAGGTCGTGGCGCGCCGCAGACATTCCGGAGATCCGCCGGCCGGGCGCGCGCGTGCGCGTCATCGCCGGCACGATGGAGGGCGTCGCCGGACCGATGGCGCTCGCCACGCCGACCGTCTTCGCGCAGGCGAGCTCGCAGGCCGGCGCCACGCTGACTCGCGCCGTCGAGAAGACGGCACGAGCTCGGTCTCTACGTGCTCGGAGGCGCGCGAACGAGCGGACGCCGGCCGCCGGTCGTCGCGGGCGAGCTTGCGTGTGCTGACACGAGGATCGGCCGTCGTCCTGGCGCAGCCGGCGAGCGGCCGGCCACGGTCGCGCTGATCGGCGGCCAGCCGGCCGAGGGCCGATCCTGTTCGCCGGTCCGTTCGTGATGGACACGCCGGAACGCCTGATGCAGGCGCGGCAGGACTATCTGGCCGGCCGGATGGGCCGTCTCGAGGAGCGTGCCGTTCTGACTCCTTGCTGAAATCTACCTGGGATCCAAACCGCAATGGCCTCCTCACTGCCTGGACTCGCTCACCGTCGACGTCATCACCGACAACGTCAGCGACACCTATGCCAGCAAGCCCGCGTTCGCCGCGTCGGAGCTCGCCAACGTCATGCTGGCCGGCGCCAAGGAGATCTCCGGCGAGACGCTGCTGGTCGCCAATCTCGGCTATGGCCTGCGGCTGCGCTCCCGCGCTCGGCGCGCACCGAGCACACGTGCTGCTGTTCGACACCGGCACCGAAGGGGCGGCCTTCCTGCGCAACTGCCGCAACCTCGCGATCGACCTCGGCGAGGTCGAGGACATCGCCGTGACGCACGGCCATTGGGACCACATGGGCGCCCTGCCGGCGGCGCTCGGCGCCATCGTCGCCCGCCGTGGCCGCAGCAGCGTGGCTGTCCACGTCAATCCCGGCATGTTCAACGAGCGCGGCGTGCGTGCTGGCCGACGGCACGATCTTCCCGGCCGCCCGCGTGCCGGCGCCCGCCGGCAGAAATGGAGGCGCATGGGCGCCCGCGGTCGTCAACGACGGCGGACGCGCGCCGCCTGCTCGACGGCCACTTCTACTACAGCGGCGAGATCCCGCGCGTGACCGCCTTCGAGACCGGCCGCACAGGACCATCTCTGCCGGCGCGACAGACGGCCGGACTGGCGGCCCGATCCCTACCCTGATGGACGAGCGCATCGCTGGTGGTGAACGTGCGCGAGCTCGGCCTGATCGTGTTCAGCGCCTGCAGCCACGCCGGCATCGTCAATGTCTGCACCGAGGTCCGCCGCCTGTTCCCCGGCTACGCCGATCCACGCCGTCATGGGCGGCCTGCACCTCGGCGGCGTGATGGAGCACACTCATCCCGCAGACCGTCGAGGCGCTGCAGCCGCTTCGACATCGCCTGGTTCATCGCCGGCCACTGCACCGGCTGGCGCGCCCTGCACGCGCTGGCCAATGCTTATGGAGAACGGTGTCAGCCAGTCACGCCGTCGGCACGCGATACCTGTTCGACGCCAGCGCGCCCGCCGCGCAGCGCGCCACGCCGGCGCCAACCAGCTTCGAGCCGAAGCCGGCTGGTGAGCGGATCGGCCTCAGCCAGGGCACGGCGTGGAAGGCGCTCATCAGCATTACATCGGGACCATGCCGGCTCGAGGCAACCCTTGCGCAGGCCGCTCTCGGTCTCGTTGCTGCCGTTTTGGCTGGCAAGGCGCGTGCTCGTCCCGCGCAGCACGCCTTGGCGGTCGTCGCCGCCTTCGCGGCCGGCGCTCGGCTCGTAGCGGTCGTGGTGGCACCCCATTCCATGGGTGAAGCGCAGCGCGCGTCCTGGTCACGGCCCTTGGCGGTAGAGGGCTCGAGCAGCCTGTAGGTGTGCATCATCACCTCCACGCCGCGCCCATAGGTCGAGTAGGTGTGGAAGACCGTGCCGCATCGTCTTCCAGAAGGCGCTGACGCCCGGCATCTCCTCGCCTGGCGGCTTGCTGCCGGAAATTGTAGTCGGCCTTGCCGCCCGCCCTCGTCGGCAGTGAAGCTGACGTGGAAGTCCCAGTTGAAGGTGGTGCCGTGCGAGGACACCCAGGGACTTCCAGCCCATGCGCTGGCGGAAGCGCTCGATCTCGCTGAGCGGCGCGCGCGAGACCGCAGCGAAGGCGGTGTCGCGCTGGGCCAGCGGTGCACGAGCGTGGCGTCGGGTGGTCGGCCATGTAGGAGCAGCTCTTGCAGCCCTCCCCAGCCCGGGGCGAGCATGAAATGCTGCATCACGAGCTGGTGGCGGCCGTCGAACAGGTCGGCCAGCGGCCGCCGGCCCTCTTGCGTGTCGAAGACGTAGTCCCGCTCCATGCGGACCCACGGTAGCGCGCGGCGCTCGCGCGGCGATCTGGTCGCCGAGCCGGGTCGGCGCCTTCTCGCGCGCCAGCAGCCTTCTTGCGTTCGGCAAGCCACTGATCCCTGGACACGACCGGATGGTTCAAGACGGGATGGTTCGGGGTGCCGGGACATTGGCAATAGCGGTGGTCATGGTGTGCTCCTCAATGCTGTCAGGGGTCGTCGGTCGACGCGATACACTTGGCGCCGAATGCCCAAGCAGTGGGAGTTACACAAGTGTGGCGGGATCCCCGATGGATCGCCGTGGGCGAATGGGACGTCTCGAGGGCGTGCCGTCCTGACTCACCGACCAAGCGTGTCCTGCCCGGTCGACGGCAGGACATGTTATCCTGCCTCCGAAAGCAGATCGGGGAGGCAACGAATGACCACCATCGACTGCTGCCTCAGCAAAGGGAAGCGGCCGGGAGTTACCCCGGCCGTCCGTTGGAAGGCTGTAGACGCTTCCTGATCGCTTACTGGATGACGATCTCGACGCGGCGGTTCTGCGGCTCGCGCACGTTGTCGCCGGTCGGCACCAGCAGCTGGCTCTCGCCCTTGCCGATGACCGTGATCGCCTGTGCCGGCACGCCGTCGCGGACCAGAGCGTCCTTGACCGGCGTTGGCACGACGCAGCGACAGCGCCATGTTGTAGCCTCCGGACCCGTCGTGTCGGTGTGGCCGGTCGCCGTGATGCGGGCGCTGCCCTTGGCCTTGAAGGCGCTCGCCGCCTGCTGGATCGTGGTCAGCGCCTGCTGCGACAGGTTCGAGCGGTCCCAGTCGAAGAACACCATGAACGACGGCGGCGCCACCATCGGCGGCGGCGGCGGCGAGGCGGCGGCGCAGCCACGCCGAACCGCATGTGCAGGCTCAGCATGGCGCTGACGTTGTTGTTCTGCGGACTGTAGGTCAAGTTGTACTGCGTGTCCCCCAAGGAGCCCTGGTTCTGAAGTTGGGAGCCGTCGTGCCGTAGTAACGGCCTTCCAGGTTGAGGCGGAACATCGGATCGATGTTCCAGCCCACGCCGATGATGCCCTGATAGGCGAACTGCGTGCTCTGCCGCGTCGCGCCGAGAGCGCCCGCGTTGAGGAACGCCACACCGGCGCCGGCGCCGATATAGGGACGATCGCCGATCCCGCGAGGAAGTCATAGTAGACATTCCCCATGATCGCGACTTCGTTGAAGTTGAAGCCCGCGCTGAACCCACCGACCGCCAGCGTGCCCGTGTTTTCCCGATAGACGCCTTCGGCCTCGACGCGAAGGCCGATGAAGTCGTAGCCGAGCGCGCCACCGACAACGAAACCGGTGTTGAAGGTACGCGTTCGAGCTGCTGGAGAAGGTGCCGAACGACTGACGGCCCGGCAAAGGTGAATGTCGACGTGAACGACGTGTTGAACATCCAGTTCGCGCCGCCTTCCGCAGCGATATAGAAGCCCCCTGGCTGAACGGGGACTGCGCCTGAGCACAGAAAGGCACCGCTGCGAGCAGCGCAGCACCAACGACCATCCTTTTCATCTCGTATCTCCCCGCCTTCGTCGCGTTAAGGTTCTTAAGAGGAAAACCCGCTAGCAATTTATACTACTATGGGTACCCACAGCAATCGCAGGCACCATCAAGCGCAAGCATTGTGCTTTTTGTGCAACACATCACAAAAGACCACTGATTGCACAACGCATGTCCTGCTGACTGAGAGTCACACCCGATGAGACCAATGGGTCGGCTTGTTGCCTGAAACGGCAGGGGCAAGTGTCTTGCATTGTCGGAATGGGGTCCAGTCGCTGCAGGCAAGGCCGAATCGCTCTATGGTCCCAACCCACAGCAGAGGACTTAGGGATCCCATGAGCAGCACATCCGACTACACGCCGCCGAAGGTCTGGACCTGGAAGCAAGACGACCGGGGGCCGCTTCGCCAACATCAACCGCCCGATCGCGGGCCCGACCCAGCGACAAGGAGTTGCCGGTCGGCCGTCACCCCCTGCAGCTCTATTCGCTGGGAACGCCGAACGGCCAGAAGGTCACCATCATGCTCGAGGAGCTGCTGGCGCTTGGCCACGCCGGCGCCGAATACGATGCGTGGCTGATCAGGATCGGCGAAGGCGAGCAGTTCGGCAGCGGCTTCGTGGCGGTGAACCCCAATTCCAAGATCCCGGCTCTGGTGGACCGCAGCGGGCCCGAGCCCATCCGCGTGTTCGAGTCCGGCGCGATCCTGCTCTACCTGGCCGAGAAGTTCGGCGCGTTCCTGCCGAAGCGAGGCCGCCGAGCGCGCCGAATGCCTGTCGTGGCTGTTCTGGCAGATGGGCAGCGCGCCCTACCTGGGCGGCGGCTTCGGCCACTTCTATGCCTACGCCCCGACCAAGATCGAATACGCCATCGACCGCTTCGCGATGGAAACCAAGCGGCAACTGGATGTCCTCGACCGGCGGCTCGGCGGAGAGCGAGTACCTGGGCGGCGACGACTACACCATCGCCGACATGGCGGTGTGGCCGTGGTACGGCGGCCTGGCCAAGGGCCTGCTGTACGGCGGCGGCGAGTTCCTGTCGGTGCAGGACTACAAGAACGTCCAGCGCTGGGCCGACGCCATCGGCCAGCGCCCGGCCGTCAAGCGCGGGCGCATCGTCAACCGCCTCCAGGGCGATCCTGCGAACCAGCTGCATGAGCGCCATGACGCCAGCGACTTCGAGCTCCGGACGCAGGACAAGGTGGCGGCGAAGGGATAGGCATGATCGCCGGCGTTGTCCTTTGTTCGAGCGGCACGGCCATCGCCGTGCGTTCCTCGGAAGCGCATCCTGTACGTCGCCCCGCAGTCGGACATAGCGGTAGTGTCGACCTGAAACCGCAGTTGAACTAAAATAGCTTACCACCTTGTATCCGAGAGTCTTTCGATGCCGCGGTCCTCGTGGAAAGGCTATCTCAAGCTGTCGCTCGTCTCCTGCGCGGTGGCGCTCTACAACGCGTCCTCGTCGTCGGAGCGCGTGTCGTTCAACACGCTGAACCGCAAGACCGGCAATCGCCTGAAGCAGAACCTGGTCGATTCTGGTGAGCGGCGAGCCGGTCGACACGGCCGACCGCGTCAAGGGCTACCAGGTTGCCAAGGGCCAGTACGTCATGGTCGAGGATAGCCGACCTCGAGGCGCTCAAGATCGAGAGCACCAAGACCATCGAGATCGAGACCTTCGTGCCGGCCGCCGAGATCGACGAGATCTACCTCGACAGCCCCTACTATCTGGCGCCCGACGACAAGGTCGCCGAGGAGGCGTTCGCCGTCATCCGCGAGGCCATGACGCAAGAAGAAGATGGTCGGCATCGGCCGCGTCGTGCTGGCTCGGCGCGAGCGCCTGCTGATGCTGCAGCCGCGCGGACAAGGGCATGCTGGCGACGACGCTGCGCTATCCCTACGAGGTGCGGCAGGATGCCGAATACTTCGAGGGCATCACCGACATGAAGCTGCCGGCGGCGATGCTCGACATCGCCCAGGAGATCATCGGCCGCATGTCCGGGCACTTCGAGCCCGACAAGTTCACCGACCGCTACGAGGAAGCCGTCACCGCCATGCTGCAGCGCCAAGCAGGCGGGCCAGGCTTTCGACGGTGCCCGAGGCGGACCGAGCCCGCCAACGTCGTCAACATCATGGATGCGCTGAAGCGCAGCCTCGAAGCCGCAGGCGGCGGACCTGGCGCCAGCCGCCGGCCGCGCGCGCCCAGCAAGAAGCCTGCCGAGGCGCCCGCGCCGCGGCCGCGGCGCAAGAAGCCGAAGGCGCGCAAAGTCGCCGCGCGCTGACGGCCGGAGGCCGGGTTGCCTCTCGCCAGCGCAGACCCTCTACCTCGTCGGCCGCCTGCAGGGCCTGACGCGCCGGCGCCTCGACCAGCTCGTGCGCGCCCGCGGCGGCTAAGATCTCGCCGCGGCCGGGCAGCGCGCGTGACGACGATCGCCTTCGGCCATTCGGCCGCGGCGCCAGGCGCTCGACGACGGCCGCGTGCAGCTGCCGCCCGGCTTGCCGGCGACGGCGTCGTTGATCAGCGAGAACGTGCTGCGCCGGCGAGCTCGGCCTGCTCGAGCCGCCGCCGGACGTCGACCGCAGCCTGGGACGCGCCGAGATCGAACGGCTCGCCGGTCTCACGCCAAACCTGCTCTCCTGCCTCGTGCTGTTCGACGTGCTCGAGCCGGTCGACGAGCGCTTCGCCTATCGCGACCTCGTGGCGGCGCGCGAGGCGCGCGCGGCTCCTGAAGCGCGGCGTGGCGTTGGGCGACGTGCTCGACGCCGCGATCGCGCTCAGGCGGCGCGGCGGCCATCTCGCCGAGGCGCGGCTCACCGAGGGTCCGTCGGGCGTCGCTGGTGCGCGAGATCGCGGGTCAGCTCGCCGAGCTTGCGGCCAGCTCACGATGCCGCTGCAGATGCGCCCGGAGCAGAAGGCGCGCAGCATCGACGATCTGCTGGTCGAGGCGGAGGAGGCCGAGGAGCGCGGCGATCACGCCACGGCCGAGAGCCTCTACACGACGGCCATGCGCGCCGACACCGCCGATCCCGTGCTGCCCTTCAATCTCGGCAACGTGTTCCAGGCGCAGGGCCGCGCGACCGAGGCCAAGGTGGCCTGGCAGATCGCCGTGGCGCGCGACCCGGCCTTCGCCGAGGCCTGGTACAATCTCGCCCTGGCGGCGGAGGACGAGAAGCAGGCCGATCTCGCCGTCGCCCAGTACCGCCGCGCCGTGCAGGCGCAGCCCGACTACGCCGACGCCCAGTTCAACCTGGCGCTGCTGCTGACGCACCTCGATCGCTGCACCGAAGCGCTCGCCGCCTGGGAACGCTTCCTCGAGCTCGAACCGTCGTCGAAGCAGACGGGCACGGCGCAGAAGGCCATCGCGCTCTGCCGCATGCGCATCCAGCAGGAACGGGCGCAGGCAGGGTAGGTCTCTGCTGAGCGCGCCACTCCAGTAGCGCATTTGTTCTCGTCGGACGCGCGAGCGGCACTGAGGCAGCGCTCCAGCAATGAACGCATTCCGCCGTGGGCCAAGTCCCTCGACACCTACAACGCCAAGCGCGACTTCTCGAAGACGCCGGAGCCGCCGGGTCGCAAAGCGCGCCGCGGCCGGCAATTCGTACGTCATCCAGAAGCACGCCGCGCGCCGGATGCACTACGATTTCCGTCTCGAGATCGATGGCGTGCTGAAGAGGCTGGGCGGTGCCGGAGGGGCCGAGCCTGATCGCCGGCAAGAAGCGGCTCGCCGTCCATGTCGAGGACCATCCGCTCGAGTATGGCGGCTTCGAGGGCGTCATCCCGCCGAGGCCAGTACGGCAGCGGCACCGTCATGGTCTGGGACCGCGGCAGCTGGACGCCCGAGTTCGATCCCGCGTTCGGCCTCGCCAAGGGCCATCTGAAGTTCCGGCTGAACGGCCAGAAGCTGAAAGGCCAGTGGCATCTCGTGCGCATGGCCAAAAGCCGCGCGAGAAGCAGGAGGCCTGGCTGCTCTTCAAGTCCGACGACGAGGCGGCGCGGCCAACCGGATGCGCCGGACATCACAGCCGAGAAGCCGCATTCGGCCGTCACCGGCCGCAGCATCGAGGCGATTGCCGCTGAGCAGGACCGTGTCTGGTCGTCAGGACAGGGCGAGATTACCGAGCCGAAGAAGAAGCGAAACGCGCAAGGCAGCGGTCGACGCCGCAGCGATCGCGAAGGCGAAGGCTGCGGCGATGCCCGGATCCATCGAGCCTCACCCTGCCGACAGCGACGGAGACCGCGCCGTCGGGGAGCGGCTGGCTGCACGAGATCAAGCACGACGGCTATCGCGCTGCAGGCGCACCTGGAGAACGGCCGCGTAAGACTGTTCAGCCGGCAGGGACTCTGACTGGACCGAGCGCTTCCCCGCCGTCATACCCGCGCTGGCCGAGGTGCCGGCCAAGGTCGCGATCATCGACGGCGAGGTTTTGGTGCAGACGGCGGCCGGCGTCGCGAGCTTCGCCGCGCTGGTCGACGCGCTGAAGAGCGGCGGTGGCGACATGCTCTTCTACGCCTTCGACCTGCTCTACCTCGACGGCTTCGATCTGCGCGACGCAGCCGCTCAGCGAGCCGCAAGGCGACGCTGGCGCAGCTCCTGGCCGGAAGCGATAGCGCGGCCGCCTGCGCTACAGCGACCACATCGCGGGCGACGGCGACGCGGTCTTCAGGCACGCGAGCCGCCTCGGCCTCGAAGGCATCATCTCCAAGCAGGCGGCGTCGCCCTATCGCTCGGGCCGGGTGAAGACCTGGCTGAAGGTGAAGTCGAGCCAGAGCGACAGCTTCGTGATCGCGGGCTTCGTCCCGTCCACCGTCGATCCAGCAGCCGTCGGCGCGCTGGTGCTGGGCGAGTATGCCGGCAAGACGCTGATGCCGGTCGGCCATGTGCGGCTCGGGCTTCACGGCAGGCGAGCGCGCAGCGAGCTGTGGCAGCGCCTCGACCCTTTGCGCGACCAACACGGCGCCGCTGAAGGACGAGACGGCGCCGCCCAAGGGCGTACGCTGGGTCGAGCCCGTCCTGTCGGCGGAGATCGAGTATCGCGGCCGGACCGGCGGCGGGCTTATCCGGCACGCGGTGTTCCGCGAGCTGGTCGATGGCAAGGAGGCCGCCGACAAGTCGCGCGGAAGCGGCGCCGAAATCCAAGGCGCAAGGCCAGGTCCGGCGCCGAACTGCCGGTACAGCGCTCACGAATCCCGGCCGCCTGCTGTGGCCCGAGCAGGGCATCACCAAGCAGGGGCTGGCGGAGTTCTACAGCGAGATCGGCGACTGGATCCTGCCGCATGTCGTCGGCCGGCCGCTCAGCTTGCTGCGCCGTCCCGAGGGTGTCGCCGAAAAGTGGTTTCTTCCAGAAGCATGCGTGGACCGGACTGGGCGCGGCCGTGCGGCAGGTTCCCGTGCCGAACGACGACGGCAGCCAATGCTGGTGATCGACGACCTCGCGGGCCTGCTCGAGCTGGTGCAGGCGAGCGTGCTGGAGGTCCATCCGTGGGCGCGCGGGCGGACCGGCCGGAATTGCCCGACCGGGTGACCATCGATCTCGATCCCGGCGACAACGTGCCGTGGCAATAGGTGATCGACGCGGCGCACGACGTGCGACGCCGCCTCTCGGCGAGCGGGCTGCAGAGCTTCGTGAAGACCACGGGCGGCAAGGGCCTGCACGTCGTCTTTCCGCTGACGCCGCAGGCCGATTGGGACACGGTGAAGGCGCTTTGCCCAGTCGATCGCGGCCAAGATGGCCGCCGACCGGCCGGACCTCTACACCGACAACATGGCCAAGAGCGGCCGGCGCGGGCGCATCTATGTCGACTACCTGCGCAACGGCATGGGCGCCACGGCCGTCAGCCGCCTATTCGACGCGCGCGCGACGGGCGCGCCGGTGTCCGATGCCGCTGGCCTGGGACGAGCTCGGCCGAGAACATCCGCGCCAGCCATTTCACGCTGCTCAACCTGCCCAAGCGCCTGGCGTTCCTCGACCGCGATCCGTGGGAGGGAATTGGCTCACTCAAACAGACGCTGCCAGGCGCGCCGGGCAGCGCAGCACCCTCGAAGGCCGAGCTCGCCGCCTACTGGAAGAAGGTCGCCAAGGAGGCGCTCGTCCATCTCGCGCGCCGGCCGCTCGACCTTTGTCCCGCGCACTCCGTCGGGCGCGGTGCCCAAGTCCGTGAAGCGCGTTCGCGTCGGCAATGAAGATCGGCTCTGGGTCGACAGCGTCGAGGGCTTGCTGGCTTTGGTCGAAGCCGGCGTGGTCGAGCTGCACCCGTGGAACGTCACGGTCGACGATCTCGAGCATCCTGACCTGCTCGTGTTCAGCATCGGATCCGGCAGGAGCACGGACTGGAAAAGTGCCACGGAGATCGCCGTGCGCCTGCGCGCGCTGCTCCAGGCCGAGGGACTGGAGAGCTGGCCGAAACTGACCGGCGGTCCTGAGCTGCATGCTCATGGTGCCCATCGAGCCCGAGACTGAGCTGGCAGGAGGCGCATCGCTACAGCGAGCAGATCGCCGGCCGGCTACCCGGCGCCGCGGTCGATTGCCGATACAACGCGCGGTGGCGCGGCGGCGATCGGCGCGTGGTCGCCGCGGGCGCTCGCCGGCTTCCCGATCGCCGCACCGGTCGACTGGACGCAACTGCAACGCGGCGTCCGCCCGGACACCTTCACGATGCGGCAGCCCAGGGGCCCGAGCAAACGTCCATGACGCACCATGGCCACGACTGGGGCCGGTTCGCGTTCTCACCACTTGGCGAGGTACTGCCGGATCGGCTCGGCGCCGGGATTGGTGTAGCGCCGGTCGAGCACGATCGCCTTGGTGGTGGCGCCCGAGCCGTAATAGAGCGCGTTCCAGTCGTTGTCGGCGTCGAGGTAGGAGCCTTCGATCGAGGCGCCGGCGAACAGGCCCGCCGAGTTCGAGAAGGCGACGATGTCGGCGCCGCCGCCGACGTCGAGGCGCCCTCCATGCCGATGCCGACCGCGACCAGGGTGACGCCGGCCTCGGCGCCGAACTTGAACTTGTGGTCGAGGATGGCGTTGCAGGCCCTTCTCGGTGCGGATGATGAACACGATCTCCGAGCACCTTGGCGCCGATCTGCAGGCCGAGGCTGCCCGAGCCCATGCCGTAGAAGGCGGGCGGGCTCCAGTCGCTGGGACCGGTGCGCGCCATCAGCGCGCCGCGCCCGCCGGCGGCGCCCAGGATGAAGCCGCCCTGCACCAGCTCGGGGATGATCAGCACGCCGCGGGCATTGGTCATGTGCTTGGCGGCGTCGGGAAAGTCCTTGCCGCCCAAGACCTTGCGCGCGGATCTCCAGGCAGGAATCGACCAGCGACTGGCGCTTGGCGTCGGCACGGGCCGGCAGGGCGGCAAGCAAGGGGGCGGCGAATGCGGCCGCAGTCCCCGCAAGGACGGTTCGGCGATCGAGCTTCATTTTCTGCTCCTGCGGCTCATGGCCGACGCCGGGGAAGCGCCTTGGCGGCCACTGCATCTCGAATCATACCACGGTTCCGGGCGGAATTGGGCGGGTCGAGGCCGTTGCACGAAGGACGTCGGGAGCGCCGGTCCTTCATGGTGAGCGGCAGGCCGGCCGCCATCAGGATCACCCGGTCGGCACGTTCGGCGACCCGCATGTTCAGCCGGCCCTGCGGCGTCGCGGAACGAGACGGCCGAGCGGGGTCTCGGGCACCGAGACCGAGACCGACTTCGTTGCTGACGAAAACCACCGGCGATCCGTAGCCGTCCAGAGTCCGCCACCAGCTCGTCGGTCGCCTCGTCGATGTCCGCCGCCGGCATGCATGAGGTTGGAGAGCCACAGCGTGAGGCAGTCGACCAGCACCGGCTGGCCGCGCGTCGCGCGCCGCCTCGAGCGCCTCGGCCAGCTTCAGCGGCTCCTCGATGGTGGTCCAGCCGGCGCCGCGGCGGCTGCGATGGGCCATGATGCGGGTCGCCATCTCGACGTCGCCCGCCTCGGCGGTGGCGATATAGACCGCCGGCCGCGCGCGGCGCCGCCAAACAGCGTGCCGGTTACCAGCTTCTCGGCATGCGTGCTCTTGCCCGAGCGCGCGCCGCCCAGCACGAGCGTGACCGGCGGCAGCGGAAAGCTCGCGATGTGCTCCATCAGCGGACGGACCGCGCTCACCAGCCAGCAGGCGCCCGGCAAGGACCACGCCGTCCGGCCCGGAGGTGCGGCTCGAGTGCCGCGGCGATGGCGGCCTTGGCCTTGGTCGATGGCCGCGCGGCTCGGCGTCGGCGAAGGCGCGCGCCAGGGACCGAAGCGGCCGGCGCCGTCGACGATGTCGGCGATGCTGTCGCCGAGAACCGACCGGCCGGTCGATCGGCTCGATGGCCGAGCGCGGCCGAAGCCCGCCTCCTTCAGGATGCGCTCGACGCGGGCGCGATCGCCGAACGCGATACTGGCCGGGATCGTCCGGCCCGGGCCGCGGCATCGGCGGCAGGAAGGGCTGGGCGGCGCGCAACGGCACCATGCCCCAGGGATTTTCCTGCGGCGTGCGCCAGCAGAGAAGACCAGGCGGCCCGTCGGCTTCAGCGCGCGCCAGGAAATTCCGGAAGGCCGCCACCGGATCGGCGAAGAACATGACGCCGAAGCGCGAGAAGACGAGGTCGTAGGACGCCGCCTTGGAAGGGATGCGTGGCGGCATCGCCCACGACGAAGGTGGCGTTGTCGACGCGATGCGAACGCGCCGCCTCGATCAACGTCTCGGAAATGTCGACGCCCAGCACATGGCCTCTGGTCGAGCCGACGGCGCGCGCGAGATCGCGCCGTCGTGCCGCCGGTGCCGCAGCCGATCATCGATCACGTGCTCGCCCGGCTGCACGCTCAGCCGCGGCCAAAGGCTGCACGCGCTGAAGCCGGCGATGCTGCGCTCGATGCGCCGGTAGGCGGCAAGCCAGCCCTCGTCCGCCCGGGCCGTTCCAGTAGGCCGCCTGTTCCGCCGCGAGCTCGGCCGGGCTCTTCATGCGAGCGCCGCGGCCTTGGCCACGACCAGCTCGCGCGGCATGTAGTTCACGAAGGCGACCGCGCCAGGCATGCGCTCGGATCGGCCTGCTCGAAATGCTCGATCAGGGTTATGCGACACGTTGTCGATCTCGAAGCGCACCGCCGCCTCGGGATGCAGATCGAAGGCGTAGCGCGAGCGCGGCGCGGATCGTGCCGCCATGCGCCGTCGCCACGATGTCGCGGCCGCGATGCTCCTCGGTCAGCCGTTCGATGCTGCGCACCGTGCGGCCCTGCAGGTCGACGAAGCTCTCGCCGCCGGGCGGCCGGTACTCGGGCGGCCCGAGCCAGAACAGGTGGTTGTTGGCGTGCTTCTCGGCGATCTCGACATAGGTCAGGCCCTGCCACGCGCCGAAATGCTGCTCGGCGAGATCGGGATCGATGTTGAGCTCGTCCATGTCGGCGCCGGCCTTGGCCAGGTGCTCCGCCGTCTTGCGCGCGCGCAGCAGGTTCGAGGCGTACCAGACCGCGCCCTTGGGCAGCAGCCGCGCCTGGTGCTCGAACAGCGCCTGGTTGCTGACGTCGCAGTCCTTGTCGGTCTGGCCGTAGCAGCGCGCCTCCGGATTGGGCACCGGCGCATGCCGCACCCACCACCAACGCGTGACCAATCCCGTGATCTTGGCGCCCGTCGCCATGCCTACTCCTCTTTCATGTCATTCCCGCAGCGAAGCGTGAAGGATCGAGCCGTGGCAACCGCGCACCCAGATCCTTCGCTAGCGCGGGAGGACTGAGCGGGTGTTTTAGCGGCCGATGAAGAGCGCCGCCACCACCAGAAAGGCGATCTCGGCCTTCTGCTGGACGGCGCCCAGCGTGTCGCCGGTGTAGCCGCCGATGCGGTTGGCGATCCAGTGCGATGGCGCGCCCACGCCGCCGCCATGGCGCCGAGCGGCGCCAGGAGGGCGACGAAGAAGCCCTTGCCCAGCAGCAGCAGGAAGGCGAGCGCGGCGCCGAGCCCGATGGTGAGCCAGACGTCGTTGTCGGTCGGCTTGCCGGTCTGCGGCGCCGAGCCCGTCGGTGTGCACCGGCGAGAAGGCGAGCAGCGGATAGGCGATCACGGCGCGCGACAGAGCGTGTGCACCGATCAGCACCACCAGGCCGGTGGCGCCGCTGAACTGCGCCAGGCAGGCGACCTTGATCAGCACCGACAGCGCCAGCGCCAGCACGCCGAAGGTGCCGTTGCGGCTGTCGCGCATGATCTCGAGCCGCCGCGCCGGCTCGAGCGCATGCGGCCCCAGCCCGTCGGCGGTGTCGGCCAGGCCGTCTTCATGCAGGGCGCGCGTGATCACGATCGCCGCGCCGACCGCCAGCACGGCGGCGAGCCAGCCCGGTCCGGCGAGGCCGCGCACGATGGCGAACACCAGCCCGGCGGCGAGCCCGACGCAGCGCGCCGATGAAAGGCAGCACCGGCAACACGTCGGCCAGCTGCCAGCGCGGCGCGCCGACGTCGAGCTTGAAGCCCGGTGAAGAACGAGGCCTGCTCCTTGAAGGCTTGCAGCCATTCGTCGAAGGAGGACGGGCGGCCGCGCGATCGGGGCTCGCTGGGTCGGGACTGGTCATGATGGAGCAAATATAGGATGGTCCGCGCCCGCAATGAACGCCCCTGCCTGCCACTTTCGACGAAATGCGCCGCATCCTGCGCGACCTGCCGGGACCTGACCTTGCGGCCCAGACCGAGGTGGTGCGCCGCCAGGCCGAGCTCACCAAGCCGCCGGGCTCGCTCGGCCGGCTGGAGGAGATCGCCGAATGGCTGGCCGCCTGGCAGGGCCGCGCCCAGCCCGCGGGTCGAGCGGCCGCGCATCGCGGTGTTCGCCGGCAGCCACGGCGTGGCGGCGCGCGGCGTGTCGGCCTATCCGCCGGAAGTCACCGGGCAGATGGTGAAGAACTTCCTGGCCGGCGGTGCCGCCATCAACCAGCTCGCCGGCGGCGATCGACGCCGACCTGCGCATCTACGAGCTCGACCTCGACCATCCGACGCGACGATTTCACGCAAGGCCCGGCGATGAGCGAGGCGCGCGCGGCCAACGCCATGGCCTACGGCATGATGGCGGCCGAGCCCGGCATCGACGTGCTGTGCCTCGGCGAAATGGGCATCGCCAACACCACGACGGCGGCGACGCTTTGCGCCGCGCTGTTCGGCGGCAGCGGCGCCGACTGGGCGGGCCCGGCACCGGCGTGAAGGGCGCGGCCCTCGCCCACAAGATCGCCGTCATCGACGAGGCGCTGGCGCACCACAAGCAGGCGATCGCCGGAGCGCGATCCGCTGGCCTTGCTGGCGGCCGTCGGCGGCGAGGAGCTGGCCGCCATCGCCGGCGCCGTGCTGGCCGCCCGCATGGGCCGCATTCCGTGCTGCTCGACGGCTATGCCTGCACCGCCGCGGCCGCCGTGCTGTTATGCCATCGACCGCCATGCGCTCGACCATTGCCTGGTCGCCCATCGCTCGGCCGAGCCCGGCCACACGCGGCTGCTGCAGGCGATCGGCCAGCGGCCGCTTCTCGACATGGACATGCGGCTGGGCGAGGCCTCGGCGGCGGCGCTGGCCGTGCCGCTCCTGAAAGCCGCCGCCGCCTGCCACAACGGCATGGCGACGTTCGCCGAGGCGGGCGTAAGTTCCAATGATGCTCTAGGCGATTGAAGATCAGGTCGAAAGCGGCGCCTCGCAAGAACGACCGGCGCCAACGGGTGAACGACCCGCGCAGGCACCAAGCGCAACATCGTCGAGGTGGCGCACGCGGGAGTTCGCGCAGAAGGGCTATGGCGGCGCGCGGGTCGACGCCATCGCCGACCGCACGCGCACCAGCAAGCGCATGATCTACTATTATTTCGGCGGCAAGGAGGGACTCTACCTCGCCGTGCTCGAGGAGGCCTACTCGAGCATCCGCCGCACCGAGGCGCACGCTCGACCTCGAGCGCCTGCCTCCCGAGGAGGCGCTGCAGCACCCTGGTCGCCTTCACCTTCGACTACTACAACGCGCATCCCGAGTTCGTGCGCCTGGTCATGAACGAGAACATCATGGACGGCGTCCACATGGCGCGCTCCAAGACGATCGGCCGGCTGAACGTCACCGTGATCGACGCGTTGCAGCGGCTCGTCGCCCGCGGCCAGAGCGACGGACGTGTTCCGCCGCGACATCGACCCGATCGAGCTGCACATGTCGATCAGCGCGCTCGGCATCTTCAACGTCGCCAACCGCGCCACCTTCTCGACCATCTTCAAGCGCGACATGAGCTCGCCGCGGGCGCTGGCGGCGCGGCGCCGGCCGAGATCGTCGATATCGTCGCTGCGGCATGTCAGCCATGGCCCGCATTGACAAAATGAACCAATTGGTACATTCGTCGGCAAGCAATCAATAATAACAGCCAGAGGAGGAAATCATGATCGCGCAGGACATTGGTGGTGGCCGGCCTGGCCATCGGCGGACTGCTGGACGTGCCGTCGGCCTGGGCGCAGGACATCGTCATCCCCAGCATCATCGAGCTGAGCGGCGGCCGGCGCCACCGTCGGCGCGACCTGGAAGAACGGCTCGACGCATGGCGGTCGACGAGATCAACGCCGCGGGCGGCATCCTCGGCAAGAAGATCCGGCTCGAGTTCGTCGACACCGCGAGCGATCCGGGCAAGGCCCGCGCCGCCATGCAGCGCGCGCTCGATGACAAGCCGATCGCCATCTTCGGCCCGATCTATTCCGGCTCGGTCAGCGCCACGCTGAAGCTCACCGCCGACGCCGAGGTGCCGCAGATCATCGGCGGCGAGGCCGGGCCGCTCACCGCGCAGGGCTCGAAGTACATCTTCCGCACCTCGTTCGGCCAGAACGTGTCGATGCCCAAGATCGCCAACTACCTGCGCGACGAGCGTGAAGGCCAAGACGCGTGGCGGTCGTCTACGTCAACAACGACTTCGGCAAGGGCGGCCGCGATGCCATCATCAAGGAGCTGGCGCGCGCGACATCAAGGTGCGTGGCCGACGTCTCGACCGAGGCCGGCCAGGCCGACTTCGCCGCCGACGTGATCAAGGCTCAAGGGCGCCAACGCCGACGCCGTGTTCGTCTACCTGCAACGAGGAGGAGAGCGCGCGCTTCCTGCGCGAGGCCAAGAAGCAGGGCGTCAACAAGCCGCTGATCGGCGAGACCACGCTGCTCGAGCCAGAAGGTCATCGAGCTCGCCAGGTGACGCGGCCAACGGCGTGAAGGGCCATGTCGGCCTCACCGTCGATGCGCCGATCCCCGCCATCCAGGAGTTCGGCAAGAAGTACGAAGCCAAGTTCAAGTCACAAGCCCGACCACAACGGCGTGAAGGGCTACATCGCGCCCTACATGATCAAGGCGGCGGCCGAGAAGGCCGGCAAGCTCGATCGCCAAGGCGATCGCCGCGGCGCTGCACGGCATGACCATCACGCCCGACAAGGTGCCCGGCATCCTGATCGAGGCGACCTGGGACGACACCGGCGAGATCGACCGCATCTCGCTTCCTCGGGCGAGGTCAAGGACGGCAAGCAGGTCATCACCGAGACGCTGCCGAAGCTGAAGAAGTAGACACGCGCCTTGCTGCACCCCTGGAGGCGAAGCGAAGGATCTCATGGCCGGGAACGCGGCAGCGAGCGTCCTAGCTCACGCTCAGGGCCGCGCGGCGCTCGCGAGCGTCATGATGACCGACCTCCTCCAGCTCCGTGATCGCCGGCCTCGCCACCGGCGCGATCTACGCTCTGGCGGCGATCGGCTTCACGCTGCTGTGGCAGACCTCGCAGACCATCAATTTCGCGCAGGGCGAGTTCGTGATGGTGCCGGCCTTCTTCGCGCTGGCCGCCATGACAGTGGCTGCGGCCTGCCGTTCTCGCCGGCGCCCTGGTGCTGGCGATCGCTGGTCTCGATGCTGCTGCTGGGCGTTGTCTTCCGCTACGCCGTGGTCGGACCGCTGATCCGCCAGCGGCGTGCTGCCGCTGGTCATCTCGACCATCGCGCTCGGCATCCTCCTCAAGGAGTCGGTCAAGGACTTCTACAGCGCCGAGGCGCAGCCCTTCCCGACCCTGCTGCCCGACTCGCATCGATCACCGCTGCTGCCCGGCGTCACGGTGTCGCTGGCGCAGATCGGCGTGCTGGCGTGGCGCTGGTCACGATCGGGCTGCTGCAGTGGTTCCTGGCCGGCACGCGCACCGGCCGGCAGATGCAGGCGACGGCGCAGAACCCCGACCGTGGCGCGCATCCTCGGCGTGCCGGTCGAGCGCATGATCCTCTACACCTTCCTGATCAACGCGGCCTTGGCGGCGATGGCGTCGATCCTGATCTCGCCGATCTATCTCGGCCAAGTTCTCCAACGGCGAGACGCTCGGGCTGGTCGCCTTCGTGGCGGCGATCGTCGGCGGCTTCAACCAGGTGCGCGGCGCCATCGCCGGCGGCCTGCTGGTCGGCGTGCTCGACAATCTCGCCGCCGCCTACGTCTCGACCGCCTACCGCCAGGCCATCCCGCTGATCCTGCTGGTGCTGATCATCCTGTTCCGCCCGCAGGGCCTGCTCGGCCGGCAGCGAGGAGCGCGCGGTATGAGCACGCGGCACGGCGCTCGCCGATCGGCTTGGCGCTGCTGGTCGCTGCTCGCTGCTCGCGCCGGTCGATCTCGAGCGGCTCGGCCTGCCCTATCCCGGCCTCAAGCGCTACGGCACCTACATCCTGACGCTGTGGCTGGTGACGGCGATCGCCGCCATGGGCGTCAACCTGATCGTGGGCTATGCCGGCCAGGAGACGCTGGCGCAGGCGGCCTTCGTCGGCATCGGCGCCTATCTCACGCGCCATCGCCACCAAGCCGGGCGTGCCGTTCGGCGTCGCCTTCGCGGCCTCCGGCCTGCTCGCCTTCGTCATCGGCGATCGCGCTCGGCTTCCCGGCGCTGCGCGTGCAGAAGCACTATCTCGCCTTCGTGACGCTCGCCTTCTCGGTGCTGTGCTGGCTGGTCTTCCGCAACGAGGCAGTGGATCACCGGCGGCGTCATGGGCATCGCGCGACATCGAGCGGCCGTCGCTGTTCGGCCTCAGCCTGCGCAACCACGTGCGCTTCTACTGGTTCGTGCTCGCCATCACCGCGGTCCTGACCTTCGTGCTGTGGTGGATCGTGCGCTCGCCGTGGGGCCGCGCCTTCGACGCGCTGCGCGAGAATCCGCTGCGCGCCGAGAGCCTCGGCGTCGATGTGCGGCTCTACACGCTGCTCGCCTTCGCGCTGGGCTCGGCCTATGGCGGCATGGCGGGCAGCCTCTATGCGCCGCTGGTCGAGTTCATCGATCCCAGCCCGTTCGCGCTCGGCCCGTCGCTGCATCTTCATGCTGATGGTGGTGATCGGCGGCAGCGGCACCTTCCTCGGGCCCGTTCGTCGGCGCGCGGCGTGGCCGTGCTGCTGCCCGGAATGGCTGCGCGCCTGGGAGGTCTATTACCTGCTGATCTACGCCGTGCTGGTGATGGTGATGATGGCGCTGTTTCCGGGCGGCCTCGGTCGGGCTGGCGAGCGCGCCTGTTCGCCGCGAGCGGCGCGGCTCATGACGCGCGCTGCCTGGAAGTCCGCGACATCGAGAAATCCTTCGGCGGCGTCGAGGCCGTGCGCGGCGTCAGCTTCGACGTGAACGAGGGCGAGATCCTGGGCGTGATCGGGCCCAACGGTTCGGGCAAGTCGACGCTGTTCAACTGCATCCTGGGCCAGCTCGCGCCCAGCGCGCGGCACGGTCGCGGGTCGAGGGCCGCGACGTCACGGGGCTGCAGCCCTCCCGCCTCAATCGCCTGGGCGTCAGCCGGACCTTCCAGCTCCTGCAGGTCTTCCCGCAGCTCACCGCGCGCGACAACCTGATCCTGGCCGGCCAGGAGCATCGCGGCTCGCGGCTCGGCCGGCTGTTCGGCGCGCGCGACGCGGGCATCGGCGCAGGAGGCCGACCGCATGCTCGATTTCTTCCGCCTGCGCGCCCTGGCCGACGAGAACGGCGGGCAGCCTCAGTCCTACGGCCAGCAGAAGCTCCTGGACGCCGCCATGGCCTTCATGGCGGGCTCGCGCCTGGTGCTGCTCGACGAGCCGGCCGGCGGCGTCAATCCGACCATGCTGGTCGGGCTGCGCGAGCGGCTGGAGGCGATCAACCGCGAGACGCGCGCCACCTTCGTCGTGATCGAGCACAACATGGAGTTCGTGATGTCGCTCTGCACGCGGCTGATCGTGCTGGCCGAGGGCCGCATCATCGCCCAGGGATCGCCGGCCGAGGTGCGCCGCGACCCGGCCGTGATCGAAGCCTATCTGGGACATTGAGCATGGCTGACACCATCCTCGCCCTGAACGACGTCGTCGCCGGCTACGGCAAGATGACGGTCCTGAACGGCGTCAGCGCCGCCATCCATCGCGGCGCCATCACCACCGTGATCGGGCCGAACGGCGCGGGCAAATCGACGCTCTTCAAGGCCGTGTTCGGGCTTCTGGGCGTGCGCTCCGGCAGGGTCGACGTTCGACGGCACGCGACACCACCTCGCTCACGCCGCGGCGCATGCTCGATGCCGGCGTGTGCTACGTGCCGCAGGGCCGCAATCTCTTCCCCGAGCTGTCGGTGCGGCACAATCTCGAGCTGGGCGGCGTGGCGCTGGCCGACGGCTCGCAGCCTTGCCCGCGCATGGACGCGATCATGAGCGCGCTTTCCGATGCTCAAGGAGAAGGCCAACGCCCAGGCCTCGACCCTGTCGGGCGGCCAGCAGAAGCTCTTGAAGTGGCGCGCGGCCTGCTTGCTGGAGCCCAAGCTGATGCTGATCGACGAGCCGTCGATCGGGCTCTCGCCGCTGATGGTCAGCGAAGTGTTCTCGATCCTGAAGGATCTGCGCGCCGGCGGCGTCACGATCCTGCTGATCGAGCAGAACGCCCGGCAGGCGCTGCGCCATCTCGGACTACGGCCTGGTGCTCGAGCAGGGCCAGACCCGCATCGAGGATACGGCCGCCAACATCCTGGCCGATCCGCGCATCGCCCAGCTCTTCCTCGGCGGCGGCCTGCACCGGCCGCGGAGGCGCGGCCATGAGCGGACGCATGCTGGTCGGCCTGATCGGCGCCAACATCGGCGGCTCGCTGTCGCCCGCCCTGCATGACGACGCCTTCGCGGCGGCAGGCATGGTCGGCCACTACCATCTGATGGACGTCGCCGAGCGGCCGCGGCCGGCTCGAGGACCTGCTGGCGGCCGCGCGCACCGCGCGATCTGCGGGCGTGAACATCACCTATCCCTTCAAGGAGGCGGTGATCCCGCTTCTCGACCCGGTGTCGCCCGAAGCGACCGAGATCGGCGCCGTGAACACGGTGGTGATCGACAAGGCCGGCCACACGACGGGTCACAATACCGATCGATCGGGTTTCCGCCGCGCCTTCCTGAGTCGCTCGGCGCCGACTGCGCGAAAGACAAGCCCGTCCTTCTGTTGGGCGCCGGCGGCGCCGGCCGCGCCGTCTCCTTTGCCCTGATGGATATCGGCGTCGCCTTGCTCAAGGTCCATGACCCCGACGCCAACCGTGCGAGCAGCCTTTGCGCCGACCTCGCCCGACGATCTGGCGCGGGCCGCTGCGAAGTGCTTGGCGCGCCCGAATCCGCCGCCTCATCCGTCGCCGGCATCGTCAATGCCACGCCGGTCGGCATGCGGGGGCATCTTGGGCTGCCGATGGCGGTCGATCTTCGATTGAGCCGCGGCACTTCGTGGCCGACGTCATCTACACGCCAATCGATACGCAGTTCGTGCTGGCTGCGCAACGCGAGGGCAGCCGGACGATGAAATGGCAGCGGCATGTGCGTCCATCAGGCGGTCGATGCGTTTCGCCACTTCACGGGCCGTTCGCCTGACGTGGCGCGGATGAAGCAGACCTTCGCCGAAGCCTGTGCGCGACGCGACGCGCTGTTGTCGACCGTGTGAGCCAACCCTGAGGAGGGAACCATGAGAAGCGTTACCTGCCTTGTCCTTGCAGCTTTTCTCGCCGGGCTGGCGTCAAGCGGCGCGCTTGCCCAAGGGCGCATCGAAGGCGCGCCGATCGCCGTCGATGGCGGCGCGGTCACGGGCAAATGGGTCGGCAACGCCACCGCCCGCGCCTATCTCGGCATTCCTTTCGCCGCACCGCCGGTCGGCGACCTGCGATGGAAGCCGCCCCAGCCGGTGAAACCCTGGCCGGGCGTGCGCGACGCCACGTCCTTCGGGCCGCAATGCCTGCAGCCCGGCGGCTCGCCCAAATCGGTCTATTTCGAATATTCCGGCGGCGACCTGCCGATGAACGAGGATTGCCTGACGCTCAACGTCTGGGCGCCGGCGGACCAGGCAAAAGACCTGCCGGTCATGGTCTGGATCTATGGCGGCGGCTTCCAGGTGGGGGCGGCCTCGCGTCCGGTCTTCAACGGCACGCGGCTGGCCGAGCGCGGCGTGATCGTCGTGTCGATGAACTACCGCGTTCGGCGCCCTGGGCTTCCTCGCCCATCCCGAGCTTCAGCGCCGGAATCGGCGCAGCACGCCCCGGGCAACTACGGCCTGCTCGATCAGGTCGCCGCCCTGCAGTGGGTGAAGCGCAACATCCGCGGCTTCGGCGGCAATCCCGGCAACGTCACGATCTTCGGCCAGTCCGCCGGCGCCACGAGCGTCGTGCACCTGATGGCCTCGCCGCTGGCGCGCGGACTGTTCCACCGCGCCGTCGCCGAGAGCACGGCCCTTCCGGCCAAGATGGCCGCGCTGGCCGAGGCGGAGACGCAGGGCAAGGCGTTCGCCCAGAAGCTCGGCGCCGCCTCGCTCGCCGACCTGCGCGGCAAGTCGGGCCAGGAAATTCTCGACGCCAAGACGGCGATGTCCCCGATCGTCGACGGCTGGTTCGCTGCCGGCCGACACCTACACGCTGTTCCGCGAGGGCAAAGCGGCGCCGGTGCCGTTCCTGACCGGCTGGAACAGGAACGAGGGCGCCACCTTCCCGCACGCGGCAACCCTCGCTGCCCACACCGAATCGATCGACGACAGGTTCGGCAAGGAAGCCGGACGGGTATCCGAGCTCTATCCGGCGCCAGACGACGTCGCCGCGCGGAACGCCAGCAAGAACATCTTCCGCGACGCCACCTTCGCCTGGGGCACCTGGACCAGCGCACGCCTGCATGCCAAGCGCGGGCAGCCGACCTATCTCTACTTCTTCGACCACGCCCAGCCGCTCGGCGCCGACCAGACCTACTCGGAGGTCGACACGCCCGACAAGCTCGGCACGTTCCACATGCTTCGGAGTATCCCTACATCTTCGGCACGCTCGACGTGCTGTCGCGCAACTGGACGGCAGACGATCGCGCGCTGTCGGCTCCGCCTGCAGGCCTATTGGACGAACTTCGCCCGCAGCGGCAACCCCAACGGCAACGGCCTGCCGCAATGGCCGAAGTTCGACGCCGGCGGCGCCGTGACCATGCAGCTCGGCGATCGCACCGGGCCCGGTGAAATTCCCCACCTCGCGACCCTGCGCTTTTTCGACGAATGGATGCAGCGCGGGCAGTAACGGAGACGCCGAACCACGGAGCAGGCCATGAAGACCTCGATCGCGACGGTTTCCCTGAGCGGCACACTGGGCGAGAAGCTCGAAGCCATCGCCGCCGCCAAGTTCGACGCGGTGGAGATCTTCGAGAACGACCTCGTGACCTTCAACGGCACGCCGGCCGGACGTGCGACGAGCGCCTGCGCGGAGCTCGGCCTCGGCATCGTCACCCTGCAGCCGTTCCGCGACTTCGAGGGCATGCCGGCGGGCCAGCGCGAGCGCGCCTTCGCGCGCGCCGAACGCAAGTTCGACGTCATGCAGGAGCTCGGCACCGATCTCCTGATGATCTGCAGCAACGTGGCGCCGGAATCGCTGGGCGGCATCGACCGCGCGGCCGCCGATCTGCGCGAGCTGGGCGAGCGCGCCGCCAAGCGCGGCCTGCGCATCGCCTTCGAGGCGCTGGCCTGGGGCCGGCACATCAACGACTACCGCGACGCCTGGGAGGCGGTGCGCCGCGCCGACCATCCCGCGGTCGGCCTGGTCCTCGACCTTCCACATCCTGGCGCGCGGCACCGACCTCGGCGCCATCCGCGCCATCCCGGGCGACCGCATCTTCCTGGTGCAGCTCGCCGACGCGCCGCTCCTGCAGATGGACTACCTGTCGTGGAGCCGTCACTTCCGCAACTTCCCGGCCAGGGCGACCTGCCGGTCGTCGATTTCATGGAGGCGCTGGCCGGCCACCGACCTACGACGGGCGCGCTGTCGCTGGAAATCTTCAACGACCAGTTCCGCGCCGGCTCGGCGCGCAGCCTCGCGGTCGACGGCCATCGCTCGCTGCGCTTCCTGCTCGACCAGCTCGGCCGCCGGACCGGCAAGCGGCCGGCGGGCGCGCCTGTCCTGCCGCCGCGGTCGCGCGCCGAGGGCGTGAGCTTCATCGAATTCTCCGCCGACGATGACGACGCGCCGCGCCTCGAAGGTCTTCTGGCCGGGCTGGGCTTCCGGCGCGCCGGCCGGCACCGCTCCAAGGCGGTGACGCGATGGACGCCAGGGCGACATCAACCTCGTCGTCAATCGCGAGAAGGAGGGCTTCGCCCATTCCTTCAACATCGTGCACGGCTCGGCGGTCTGCGCGCTGGGCCTCGCCGTCGACGATGCGGCAGCGACCTTCGAGCGGGCGACCCTGCTGCTCGATGCGCCGTTCCGCCAGGCCGTCGGGCCGGGCGAGCTCGACATCCCCGCGGTGCGCGGCGTCGGCGGCAGCCTGGTCTATTTCCTCGACCGGACGAGCGAGCTCGGGCCGGGTGTGGGACATCGAGTTCGCCGACACCGGCGAGACCGGCGGGCAACGACGCCGGCCTCACCGCCGTCGACCACATCTCCCAGTCGATGCAGTACGAGGAGATGCTGACCTGGGTGCTGTTCTACACCTCGCTGCTCGACCTCAAGAAGATCCCGCCGCAGGAGGTGGCCGATCCGGGCGGCCTGGTGCGAAGCCAGGTGATCGAATCGGCCGATGGCGGGCTGCGCATCGTGCTCAACGCCTCGCAGAGCCAGCGCACGCAATCTTCGCGCTTTCTGACGCGAGCTGTTCGGCTCGGGCGTGCAGCACATCGCCTTCGCCACCGACGACCTGCTGGCGACCGTCGCGCAACTGGAGCGGAACGGCGTCCGCCTGCTGGCGATGCCGGAAAACTACTACGACGATCTCGAGGCCAAGACCGATCTGCCGGCCGAGCAGCTGGCGACGTTGACGCGCCACAACATCCTCTACGACCGCGAGGGCAGCGCGGAATACCTGCAGGTCTATACCGAGACCTTCGACCAGCGCTTCTTCTTCGAGATCGTGCAGCGCCGCGGCTATCGCGGCTACGGCGCGGCCAACGCGCCGGTCAGGCTGGCCGCCCAGGCGCGCCTGTCGTCGGACGACGGTGCGTTGGCGGAAAGGCTTCGATAGGGCAGAGCCTGATCAATCGCCGGCGACGTGCGGCATCAGCCTGGAATACATGGCGTAGTGCCAATAGGGCCGCCGTGGTCGTCGAAGCCTCATGACGTCGTCCCGGCATGACGTAGCTGAAGTCTCCCAGCGTCGCCTCGATCGACGAGGAGATCTCCACGCCGCCACGACGATGAGCGCCAGGACGGCATAAATGGCTGCCTTCTTGGGGACGCCTCATGGGCCGTGCTCATAGCCGAGGTGGTTTTCGCCCCGGGCAGGAAGTCGTCGAGCGGCACGCCGAAGCTGTTGAGCGCCCACGACACCATGTTGTACTGGCCGACGGTGAACACCGCGTCCATGAGCTGCTCGGTCGAATATTTCTTCGACGAGCACGGCCCAGGTCGCGTCGGACACGACGGAGTTCTCGTGGAGATCGTCGGCGACCTGCAGCAGCGCCGCCTCGTGCTCGCTCCAGCCCGCGGCCTTCGGGCCCTGCTTCAGGCGCTCGATGTCGGCGTCGGTGACGCCGCCGCTGCTTGGCGATCAGCTCGTGCTGGGCGAACTCGTACTCGGCCTGGTTCAGCCAGCCGATGCGCAGGATCAGGAGCTCGCGGTCGCGGAACGGCAGGGTCTGCTTGCTGAGGATGTGGCCGGCGAACGGCGTCCAGCGCTTCACCAGCGCCGGGTGATGGGCCAGCACCTTGAAGATGTTGAAGACCTGGCCGTTCATGGCGTTCTTCTCGACGGTCGTCGCGGTCCTCCGCCGCCATGGTCGAAAGATCGCGCATGGGAATGCGCTGCTTGCGCTTGATCACCGTGTTTCCTCCTCGTCGGCATGGACCGGCATCTTAGCCGCGCCTCGCAGCCCGTCTGGCAGAGGAAAGCGGCATCGCCTGACGATATGCCCCGCATCACGGCTTCAGCTCGACCACCATCTCGATCTCGACCGCCATGCTGGCCGCTGAGCGCCGCCATGCCGACCGCGGCCCGCGCCCCGCGGCCGTTGTCGCCGAAGACCTCGACCATGAGGTCGGAGAAGCCGTTGATCACCTTGGGCTGTTCGGCGAAGTCGGGCGCGGCATTGACCATGCCCAGCGCCTTGACGATGCGCGCCACGCGATCGAGCGAGCCCATGCACCAGGCGGAGGCGCGCCAGCATGGCAAGGCCGGCCACCCGCGCCGCCGCATAGGCCTGCTGCCACGTTCATGTCGGCGCCGAGCCTTGCCGACGACATAGCTGCCGTCGGCGCGCTGCGGCCCGCAGCCCGACAGGAAACAGCAGGTTGCCGACCTGCACGCGCGGGCACGTAGTTGCCGGCGGCCTTGGGCGGCGGCGGCAGGTCGAGGGCGAGTTCCTTCACTCTCTGCTCGGCGCTCATGGCGGCTTCTCCTTGGTGACCAGCAAGATCGCCGACGACGGCCGCGAGCACGATGGCGCCGCCGACGCAGGTCAGGAGCGCCGGCACTCTCGCCCGAGGGCGAGCCAGACCGATGGCCGGGGCGAGCGGCGTCTCGAGCGCGCCGATCAGCGCCGAGCGCGTGGCCGAGATCGAGCCGCGTGCCGAGGGTGAGCAGAAGCAGGCCGAGGCCGAACTGCGTCGTGCCGAACAGGATGAGGTTGACGAAGTCGCCAGCCCGTGGCGCGTCGCGGCGATCGGCCAGCGGCCAGACGACGAGGCGCGCACAGGAAGGCCGACAGCGCCGCCGCCGGCAGCATGGAGACGGCGCGATGGCGGCGGATCACGACCATCATGGCCGAGATCAGGATCGTCATCAGCAGCGCCAGCGAAGTTGCCGAGCAGGCGCCCCGAGCCGACAGCGGCGGCTCGACCGTGACGACGACACCCCAGCAGCGCCACGCCGCTGGCCGCCAGCGTGGTGCGCCGCTCGCGCTGGCCGGTCCACAGCCAGGCCATGGCCGGCCGTCATGAACGGCGCCGTGGCGTTGATGACCAGTACGTCGGCCACCGTGGTCTGGCGCAGCGCATTGACGAAGCAGATGGTGGCCGCCGTCGAGCAGCCGGCCGCGACCAGCCCCGGCCAGCCGATCTGGCGGAAGGCGCCGATGACCCGCGGCCGCCGTCGCTGCCAGGCGACGTAGCCGGCGATGAAGCAGGCCGCCGAACAGGCCGCGCCAGAACAGCATGGTCCAGACGTCGACCTCGATCAGGCGGGTGAAGAAGCCCGGCCGGTGCTGAAGGCGAAGGCCGACAGCAGCGATCAGGATCGGGCCCTCCCAGTTCCGGCTTCGACCTTCAACCATTGCGCGAAATGCTGCCGACGGACATTCCGTTCACCACCCGGCGCCGATGATTCGCCGTCGAAAGGACACTAGCGGCCCGCCTACTGACAGCGTTATGTCAGGAGCATGCGCCGCGCCGACCGCCTGTTCGACGTCATCCAGGTCCTGCGCACGGCCAAGAAGCCGGTGACGGCGGCGGCGCATGGCCGAGGAGCTCGAGGTCACCGTGCGCACGATCTATCGCGACGTGGCGACCCTGCAGGCGCGCCGCGTGCCGATCGAGGGCGCGCCCGGCCTGGGCTATGTGCTGCGCAAGGGCTTCGACCTGCCGCCGCTGATGTTCACCATCGACGAGATCGAGGCGATCGCGGTCGGCGCGCGCATGGTGCGCCGGCGTGCGCGACACTGGAGCTGCAGCAGGCGGCCGGCGCGCGTGCTCGACAAGGTGACGGTGGTGCTGCCCGAAAGCCTGCGACGCGCACCTCGCCGACGCGCCGGTCTACGTGTCGCGCGGCGATGCCGCCGAGCCCAAGGGCGTCGATGCTGCGCCAGGTCCGCGCGCGCCATCCGCGACCGCCGCAAGCTGCGCATCGCCTACGTCGACGAGAAGGGCGACGCACGCGCCGCACCATCTGGCCGCTCGCCATGGCGTATTACGTCGACGTCATCGCTGGTCGGCGCCTGGTGCGAGCTCAGGAAGGACCTGCGCAACTTCCGCGTCGAGCGCATCGCCGCGTCACGCGTGCTGGCGGCGCGCTTCCAGGATCACAACGGACAGCTGCTGGCCCAATGGCTGGCCTTGCCCAAGGAACGACCCGTGGCGAGGCTCTGATCGTGGTCGGGATCGTGCCGGCGACCGAAATGAGCGCGCCGCGGCCAGCCTTGCATGACCGGGCGTGGTGAACTGCACACCGTCCAGTTCGAGGAACGACGGGTCGATGGCGTGGAAGCGGAAGGCGTCGCCTTCCTTGAGGACGATGCCGGCGGGCTTGCCCCAGACTTCGATGACGAAGGGGTCGAACATGGCTGGGCCTCCTTGGGCACTTCGGAGGTAGGGTCGATCCGGCGTCACGGCAATAGTGCGCGGTTGCCGAATCGATCGAGGCCCGCAGCAAATACCGTGCAGTGCGGCATCAATGTGGCGATGGATTTTTTCGCGCTGGCTTTGCGCGCTCCATGACGAAACAATGAAGCCATGATGTCGGACGCAGACACGGTGAAGCCGCTTACGATCGCGAGACCTGCCGAGCCACCGCGCAGTCGGCCTCACGCGCTCCACCTTGCCTGGGCCTTGCCGGCGCCGCCCTGCTCGGCCGGCCGGCAACTGCGCAAACAACGGCGGGGAGCCGCATGCATCAACGCAAGATCCCTCCTCCGGCGAGATGCTGCCCGTCGTCGGCTGCGGCACCTGGCGGACCTTCGATGTCGGCGCCGAGCCCGAGGATCGCGCGCCGCTCGCCGAGGTGCTCGACGTGCTGTTCGCAGGCCGGCGGCTCGGTGATCGACAGCTCGCCGATGTACGGCGCGCGCCGAGGGCGTGGTCGGCGACCTGCTGGCCGCCGCCGGCACGCGCGGCAAGGCCTTCATCGCCACCAAGGTCTGGACCTCGGGCGCGCGACAGCGGCATCGCCCAGATGAGGCAGTCGATGGCGCTGCTGCAGGACCGATCGCATCGACCTGATGCAGATCCACAACCTGCGTCGACTGGCGCGCCCACCTGCCGACGCTGCGCGCCTGGAAGGCCGAGGGCCGCATCCGCTATCTCGGCGTCACGCACTACACGCGAGAGCGCCCATGCCGAGCTCGAAGCGGTGCTGCGCGCCGAGAAGTTCGACTTCGTGCAGATCAACTACGCGCTCGACGACCGCGCGCGTCGAGCAGCCGCCTGCTGCCGCTCGCCGCCGAACGCGGCACCGCCGTGATCGTCAACCAGCCGTTCGGCGGCGGCGGGCTGCTGCGCAAGCCTGCTCGGCCGCAAGCTGCCCGGACTGGGCGGGCGAGATCGGCTGCACGAGCTGGGCGCAGATCCTGCTGAAGTTCGTGCTGGCCAACCCTGCCGTGACCTGCAGGTTTCGTCCCCGGCACCGGCAAGCCCGAGCACATGAAGCGCGACAACGTGTGCAGGCCGGGTTAGGCGTCTATCCTGACGCGGCGATGCTGGAAGCGCATGGTGGCGGACGTCGGGGTCTGAGTCGCCTAAAAGCTCGAGCGTCATCTGCGGCTCCGCGAGCGTCTCGTCCGGGACCTTGCAGGTTGTGCAGCGACACGCCGAGCAGGCGCACCCGCTTCCTCCAGGGGAAAGATCGTGCGCACCAGCTCGACGCTGGTCCGCTCCAGCACCGCGCGGCTCGAGACCGGCTCGGCCGAGCGTGCGGCTGCGGGTGACGATCTGGAAGTCGGCGTACTTGATCTTCACCGTCACGGTGCGGCCAGCGACGCCGGTGCGCTCGCAGTAGGACCAGACGTCGTCCAGCACCGAGGCGACGCCCTCGCTCGATCTCGGCCGGCCGGCCGAGATCCTCCATGAAGGTGGTCTCCGAGCCGACCGACTTGCGCGGCCGGTTGGGCACGACCCGGCGGTCGTCGTGGCCGCGGGCGATGGCGTGGTAGTAGGTCGCCGGCGCGTGCCGAAATACTGCTCGAGGAACTCCAGCGACTGCGCCTTGAGATCGGCGCCGGTATGGATGCCGAGCCGGTTCATCTTCTCCGCCGTCTTCGGCCCGACGCCGTGGAACTTGGCGACCGGCAGGCCCTCGACGAAGGCCGGCGCCCTTCTCCGGCGGGATCACGGTCTGGCCGTTGGGCTTGCGGTGGTCCGAGGCGAGCTTGGCCAGGAACTTGTTGTAGGAGACGCCGGCCGAGGCGGTGAGGCCGGTGCGCTCGCAGGATGCGGGCGCGGATCTCGCGGGCGATGTCGCTGGCGCAGCGGCATGCCCTTGAGGTTGGTCGTGACGTCGAGATAGGCCTCGTCGAGCGACAGCGGCTCGACCAGCGGCGTGTAGTCGAGGAAGATCTCGCGGATCTGGCGCGACACCTCCTTGTAGACGTCGAAGCGCGGCTTGACGAACACCAGCTCGGCGCAGAGCCGCTTGGCCGTGGCCGACGGCATGGCCGAGCGCACGCCGAACTTGCGCGCCTCGTAGCTCGCCGCCATCACCACGCCGCGCTGCGCGGCCGCCGACCGCCACCGGCTTGCCGCGCAACGTCGGGATCGTCGCGCTGCTCGACCGACGCGTAGAAGGCATCCATATCGATATGGATGATCTGTGTCTCCGGTCTCGGTCATTCCCCACCCTAGCCCTCCCCATCAGATGGGGAGGCGGCCAAGCCGTGGGAATCGACTTACCAGAACTTCCACCATTGCTTGGAGCGGCGACGCTTGCACCGCCTGCGGGCTTTGCGGATCGGGCTGCGGCTTCTGGTCGAGCCCGCCGATCGGCGTGCGGCGCCGGCAGGTCGCTGTCGCGCCAGCCGCCGCCCAGCGCCAGCACCAGGTTGGCGCTGGTCGTCAGGCGGCTGAGGCGGACGCTGAGCAGGCTCTGCTCGCGACGACAGCGCCGCGGTCTGGGTCTGCACCACCGTCGTGTAGGGCACGGTGCCGAGCGCGGTACTGGTTGAGCAGACAGCCGCTCGGCCTCGCGGGCGGCGGCGACGGCGGCGCGCTGCACCTGTTCCTGCTGCTCAGGACGCGCCGCTGGACCAGCGCATCCTCGACCTGCTGGAACGCCACGAGGATGGTCTGGCGGTAGAGCGCGACCTGCGAGTCGTACCCGGCCCGCGCGCCCTCGACCTGCGCCTTGAGCGCGCCGCCGTCGATCAGGGTGGCGGCAAGCTGACGGGCCGACCGACCACACCGCGTTGCTGAGCTGAGGCCAGCGCGCTCAGGCTGCTGGCGACCAGGGTGACGGTGCTGGCGAGCGAGATGTTGGGATAGTAGGCCGCCATGGGCCACGCCGATCTGGGCGTTGGCCGCCGCCATCTGGCGCTCGGCCGAGGCGATGTCGGGCCGCCGCTTCGAGCAGCGTCGACGGCACGCCGGGCATCGAGCGTCGGCACCGTTCGGCGGCAGCGGCCGCGGCTCGAGGCTGACCTCGGCCGGCGCCTTGCCGGTCAGCGACCGCGATGGCGTGCTCGAACTGGGCGCGGGTGATGTTCTCGGCGACCAGCTGGGCGCGCGTCTGCTCGGAGCTGGGTCTGCGCTCTGGGCGAGGTCGACGCGGCTCACGATGCCGGCGTCGAGCTGGTTCTGCACGATCTCGACCGAGCGCCGTATAGGCCGCCACCGACCTGAAGACCCTGATGCGCTGCTCGGAGATGCGCATCGAGAAATAGTTGATCGCCACGTTGGCCTGCGCCGACAGCCGGAGCATTGGCGAGGTCCGCGGCACTCGCCTGGGCGGCCGCCGAATCGCTTTCGATCTGGCGCCGGATGCGGCCCCACAGGTCGATCTCCCAGCTGAGCCCGGGCCCAGCGGCTGAACTGGCCGACGCTGCCCTGGCTGGCGTTGACCACGGCACCCTGGATGTGCTGCGGACCGCTGCCGCTGCCGCTGCCGCTCTGCGTGCAGCCGGCGCTGCCCGTGACCGTCGGATAAGAGGCCGCGATGCGTCCTGGCGCACGAGCGCGCGCGCCTGGCGGTAGGTCGCTTCGGCCTGCATCAGCGTCTGGTTGGAGATGTCGATCTGCGCCGACAGCCGGTCGAGCGTCGGATCGCCGTACATCGTCCACCACGGCCCGCGGTCGATGGCGTCGCGCGGCATGGGCGGGCTGGAAGTTCGCCGCCGCGCCGATCACCGGTCCCGTCGTCTCCTTGTATTCGGGCGTCGGCGGGTCGGCCGCCGGCGGCCGCTGGTAGTCGGGACCGACCATGCAGCCGCCGACGGCAGGACTAGCGCCGTGCGAGGCCACGGCGCGACGGCGATGTCATGCTGTGCCGGCGCTGTCCCCCGCGGCTGCCCATGACGCGCGGCGACGCGGCTGGGCTGGTCGCGGTCGCGGCGGCGGAAGCGGTCGAGATAGAGGTAGATCACCGGCGTGCGTGTAGAGCGTCAGGATCTGGCTGACGAACAGGCCTGCCGATGATCGAGATGCCGAGCGGCCGGCGCAGCTCGGCGCCGTCGCCGAAGCCCAGCGCCAGCGGCAGCGCGCCCAGCATCGCCGCCATTGTCGTCATCAGGATCGGCCAGCAATACGTAACTGAACGAAGTACT
>ERZ1370068.2116-contig-1279_pt1 | contig 37381 bp, 38 predicted proteins | sample MGYA00561227_ERZ1370068 | MGnify/ENA primary metagenome ERZ1370068 (study PRJEB38410, sample SAMEA6850437) | metagenome | study: Metagenomic assessment of the ecological functions of the soil: analysis of the soil microbiota associated with the...
ATATTTGGTTGGTTTGCACGTATTGCTGGGCTCTTCCCGGTCAGCTCCGCCTGGACGGCACCGGATCGACTCGGCCGCCCGCGCCTATCGGCGAACTACCTCGGCGCATGGCGGGTCGGGCGCGATGCTGCGCGGCTGCTCACGCTGACGTTGCGCAGATCCGAGATAACTGCGGCGCTCGAACTGGAGCGCGCTCCTCGGCGGGCTGAACCAGTGAGCCATGGAAGCAGGCAGGCTTGATATCTGTGGGCGGATATTATATATTGTCAGTGAATGGAGGGGAGAGTTCACGCCCGCCGTTCTTGTGCGGTTCAGGCTGCCAGGTCATCTGGTGCGCCTGATTCACTATCGCCTGATTCGTCACTCGGTAGGCGTGGCGGAGACGCTCGCGTCATCGAGGGCGATGGTGCTGGTCGGGGAGCGGCCCATCCGCGTCTCGTCGCGCGAGGCTCGATCTCCGGGCGCGGGCCGCCCGCCGTGTCCAGGATCAGATGCGCGCTCCGGCCCGATGGACCGCCTGCTGCTCATCGCGCCGGAGGCATACACCTCGGGATCATCGAAGAGAAGCGCGCCGCGATGTCCCGGCGGGTCAGAGTCGTCCGACGCGGCGGTGCCTTCGGCCTGCTCGAGCGCATCGTCGTAGTAGGTCCACAGGGCGAGGAGGATGAGGACACCGGCAGCCTGATCTGCCGCGTAGGCGGCGGTTCTGCGCGAGCCTGACCCCCTCTACGCGGATCCCACTCGTCAATGGCGACGGCGGCGGCGGTGACCTCCTTCGTCGGCGCCGCCATGGTGAGCACGAGGTCACCGGGGGAAGCGGCCCGAAAGCCCAGAGCCAGTCGCCGCGCTCGTCACTGGTCTGGAGGACCTGCGGAGGCTTCGCCGTGATCGCTCGCTCGAGCGCCTGGCGTGCGACGGGATCGCGGGGGGTGATGTCGGGCTCGTTCCCGCGCTCGCGACCGACCTCGTCCTTCCTCCGGGGACGTGACCCTGCGCCGCGAGATTTGCAGCTCGGGCTCGTGTCGAACTTTCAGAGCGAGACCAGGACGTGATCGTGCCACGATTCGTCGGGGCGACGGCTCTCTCGACGCAGCTGATCCGACGTCGAAGTCGGCCCCGGCGACTCCGATCCGTCCGACCCGCGTGCCGGAGCTGGGTCACCAACGACATCACCAGTTGCTGCGTGGTCGCGTCGCGGTAGGCCTCGGTGATCTCGATGCCGTCGCGGGCGAGGGCCGTCCGGTACCAGCCGCGCTTGGTCGGATCGTAGCCGGGTGGGAGCTGCCGGATCCGGGATACTGCACGTAGAGCGCGGTATCGCTGAGCGCTGCGAAGAAGCGCGCCAGCTCCGGATTCTCCTCGTAGAGCCACCGGACGGTCGGCACGATGCTCCGCAGCCGAGCGACGTCGTCACGGACGCGGCTCTCGTTTGCTCCGGGCGGTGCAAAGAACGATTGGTCACTCAGGGCTGCAGTCGGGCTCGGTATGCGATGTCCGCCCTCGACGCGGTCGTAGCGCGGCAGCTCGACGAGTCGAGCGGCGTCGACGCGACCGGCGTCGATGTCGGAGGCCAGAGCGGTGGACCCGGCGGCACCGCGTCGCGGAGGTGGCGCGGCGAGCTTCGCTTCGATCTCGCGCGCGTAGATGTAGAGGGCGATCTCCGCCCGGCTCCGGACCACTGGCGAGCCCGCGGACCCCGTCCTCGACGGCGTGCTGCAGCGAATCGCGCGCTTCGGCGGTGAGGAGCTCTCCCATCTGGTCGGCGGATCCGGTTGCCGATCGCGTGCATCGATCCGGAACAGGAAGGCCGCGGTCAGGAGGAGGGCGAGCGCGAACACGCCGATCACGAAGACGGACCGGCGGAGCGCGGCGCTCCTGCCTCGCACTCACCCTCGCGGGCTTCGCTGCGCGACGTCGATCTCGTGACAGAGCGGAAGTCGACGTCCGGTCGGAGAGCCCCCCGGAGGAGCGAGATCGCGAGAGCCAGATCGCCGTTCTCGAGAGCGATGCGCGAATTCGCGATCCGTGTCTCGCGCTCGCCGTCGACGGCGCGCTCGTTCTCGGGCCAGAGCAGTTGTGGCTTGATGGAAGCCGCTCGCGCGCCTCGCGGAGGGTCGAGGTAGACCTCAGGCTCGGCCCTCGAGGTCAGCTCGGTCGCGGCTCGCTGCAGCGCGGCGCGCGAGCCGGGATCGCCGCGTCGTCCGCGATGGCGGGGCTCTGGCGGTGCGAGGAAGAACTCGCGGAGAGGCGCTGGAAGTCCGAGGCGTCGGCGAAGCGATCGGTCGGATCCGCCGCCATCAGCTTTCTCGCAGAGTCCCGCAGCTCGGGCGGCACGCTGGGCAGGTGGGGCGGATGCTCGCCGCGGCACGCGGCGGTGAGCGCTCGCGACCGAATCGCCGAGTGCCCGGAGAGCGCGCCGGTCCGCGAGCTCGAAGAATCGCACCCAGGAGATACACGTCGGAGCCGAGGCAGAGGGCGTCACCCCGTCCGGCCGCCATCTCCGGTGCCATGTATGGCGGGGAGTTCCTGCCGGGTCGGTCACGCTCGAGCGGAGCGGCGCTCGCCAGCGCGCGCTCGCATCGCTCTCGTCCGCCACGTCGACTGCGAGGCCCCAGTCCCGTCACCGGGACCTCGCCGAAATCGCCGACCATCACGTTGCTCGGCTTCAAGTCGCGGTGGATGATGCCGCGGCTGTGCGCGAACGCGACTGCGTTGCAGACCGCCTGGAGCACTTCGAGATGGCGCTCGAATCCGCAGTCCCGCGCACGCTCGCGCTCGGCGTCGGTCTTCGGATGGAGCAGCGCGCGTCCCAGGTGACGCCGCCGATCAGCTTCATCGCGAGCGACGGGCGGCCCTCTGCGGTCGAAGACCAGGTCGTGGGTCGGCACGACGTTCGGGTGATCGAGCGAGCCGGTGACGAGCGCCTCGGAAGGAAGCGAACCCGATGGTCAGGTCGCTCGCTGCGCATCGAGCGCGCCGTCTTGACGGCGACGTCTCGCTCGAAGTTCTAGCCTGACGCGGCGGGAGACGAAGCCGGTCGAGCCGTGGCCGAGAACTCTGCCGAGGATCTCGTAGCCGGGAAGCGAGCGCGGCCGAACGTCGTCGACGCCGGCGCGGCCAGAGCTCCAGGGCCTCTGCGGGAGGAGCAGAGCTCGCCGCGGCGAGCGTCGATCCACGCGCAGCGTCGACAGCGTTTCAGGGCCCGCTCTCCCCAGCCGTGGGTCCGCTTCCGCCATTGCGCGCCGCTTCCGGAGCGCTGTTACCAGGAATTTGCGAGACGGGCCGAGTCAGAGGAGGACCGAGCTGGTCGCTCCTCTCGGGGAGAGGCGGAAGCCGCCGGGATCGAGCTCGGGGAGCGCACCGTCGAGATGGTGGCGGCGCGCGCTGGCGTCGAAGAGCGCGCGCGATCTGTCGCGCGTACTCGCCCTGGCCGCGCATGCGCCGGCCGAAGGCGGGTCGGTGATCCGGCCGGCCCGGCATTCGCGGATGCGGTGCAGGACCTTGTCGCGGCGGAGCGGGAGGTGGCGGTCGAGCCACTCGACGAAGAAGGGTGTCGATCGGCGGCGCGAGCCTGCGCAGCAGCACAGCTCGCGGTGCGCGCACCGGCCTCCGACGCGAGCGCGGAGGATCGCCGGGATCTCGGAGTCGTTCAGACCGGGGATGACCGGACCGATCATGACACCCGTCGGGATCCCGGCCCGCGCGAGCGCCGCGATCGCCTCGGGCCGGCGCGCCGGCGTCGCCGCACGCGGCTCGAGCCGCCGCGCGAGTCGCCGATCGAGCGTCGTGACGGAGAGGCGGACCTGCGCGCAGCGGTGGCTCGCGAGCTCCGCGAGGATGTCCGCGTCGCGGGCGACCAGCGCCGACTTCGTGATGACACCGACCGGGTTGCGAAACTCGGCGAACACCTGGAGGCAGCGGCGGGTGATCCCGAGCCGGCGCTCGATCGGCTGATAGCAGTCGGTATTGCCCGAAGGCGCGACGACCTGCGGCTGCCAGCGGGCTGAGCGGAGCGCCCGCCGCAGCAGGTCGGGCGCGTCGTCCTTCACCATGATGCGCGACTCGAAGTCGAGCCCGGCGTCAAAGCCAAGATATTCGTGGCTCGGCCGGGCGTGGCAGTACGATGCAGCCGTGCTCCCGCAGCCGCGGTGAGGGTTCAGGCTGAAGCGAAAGCCACGTCAGGGCTCTGGTTCTCGGCGAGGATCGTGCGGCTCGCGTCGCGGTAGTAGCGCGTCGGAAGGGGAGGCGCGTCCTCGTCGAGGACGGCTTCGGGGTCGAGGCTCGAACCGCGAGCTCCCTCGAGAGCGATTCGGTGGCCGAATCCCGGTCCCTCGTCCGGATAGCTCGCGGGTGCTCACTTCGCCTTTTCTTCGCCCAGGCGCCAGAGTTGTCAAGGGGTGTCGAGTCTCGAGCCGTGGCGGCTCAGGCTCTCGCGCCCGGGCACCGTAGCGCCGCGATCTCAGAGCCAGCCGCGGAGCCGGTAGTAGAGCAGGCCGGTGTACTCGTGGAGGAGCTGGGTGAGAATGCTGGACCGCTCAGGCGGCTCGCCCTCGATGCGGGGTACCGGCGCCGGGCTGACGTCGATGCCGCTCCGCTCGAAGCAGAGCCGGGCGCGCCGCATGTGGAGGCGGCTCGTGACCAGGAGGGCCGAGGTCCGGCCCCTCCGCCGATGAGCGCCGCGACGTCGCGAGCGTTCTCGGCGGTACGGCTCGAGGCGCCTTCGGTGAGCACGTCCTCGTCCGGAACCCCGAGCTCGATCGCCAGCTCAGCTTCATCGCGGGCGCGCTGGAAGCGCCGCCCCGGACGCCGCGGCCCGCCGCTCATCACGAGCTTCTGCCCGAGCGAGCGGCGATGGAGGTCGACTGCCCATGCGACTCGGGCCACGGACGTCGCGTTCAGGCGTCCGGTCGAGCGGATGCCGCCGCTCAGGACGATGATGTAGGGATGCGGGCGGAGGTCGGGTACGACCTCGAGGGTCACGCCAGCCAGCCCGCCGACGAGTCCACCCCGGCTCGACGGCGCGCTCGCCGAGGCTCTCGAAGAGATTCTCGAAGCGCCGGCGCAGCCGGGTTTCACGAGGCGGTCGTAGCGATTCACTCGACGCTCGAAGTAGCGAACCAGTGGTGCGAATTCATGGTTGCCGGCCGCGGCCTGGCGAGCGATTGCGCTTGCCTTCCCGCGCCAGGACCCCGATCATTTCGGGTTGTCATGAAGCTCGGCCCTTTTCCAGGCCTCCCGCCGTCGTCCTGGGCCTCGGTCAGAACGGTCTCGCCACCTGTCGGGCGCTCGGCCGGGTCGGCATCCCGGTAATCGGGGTCGACTCCGATCTGGCCCAGCCGGGTGCGCGCACGCGCTACTGCACCGCCCTCGAATGCGCAGACTTCGCCAAGGGCGGCCCCGGGCTCATCCGTTCCTCGTCGACCTCGGCAAGCAGATCGGCCAGAAGGCGCGTGCTCACTCCCGAGCGGCGACCTGAACGTCGCAGGATCGCCTCGGAGCGCCGCGAGGACCTCGAGCCCTACTACCACCTGAGCCTGCCTTCGAAGGAGGTGGCGCGCCTCTTCCTCGACAAGAAGGCCTTCTACAAGCTCGCGATCGAGCGCGGCTTCCGCTCCGCGCACGTGGTTCACTGGAGCCGGGACACGATCATCGACGCGATCATCCGCGAGATCGACTATCCGTGCTCGATCAAGCCGTACCAGCCGACGGCGAACTGGCGCGGACACGTTCGACACGCGGCTCTTCCTGGCGGACTCGGCGGAGATGCTGCGCGCGCTGTACGACGCTGATCTACCAGGTGCACCAGGGATCTCATCATCCAGGGTACATGCCGGGCGACGACTCGCAGGTCGTCGTGGGGCGTGACTGCACTTTCTCGACGCGAGCCGAAGCCGCTCGCGATCTGGACCGGGCGGAGCTCGCATGTACCCCCGCGGCTTCGGCACCGCGACGCTCGCCGAGAGCTTGCGAAGCAGCCGTGGGATCGCGGACGAGAGCTGTCGAGATCCTGACGCGCGATCGGCCACCGCGGCTACGGGGTCGTCGAGTACAAGCGCGATCGGCGCGACGGTCAGCTGAAGATCACCGAGGCGACCGGCGGACGCACCTGGAGTTCCCGCACGGCCTGGTCACGCGATCCGGCATCAACCTACCGGAGATCTGGTACCGCGATGCTGCTCGGTCGAGCCGGTCGCGAAGCGAGACCGAGTTCGAGGCAGGACATCCAGTGGATCCACGAGGAGCGGGACCTGAAGACCGTGCAGCTCTACTTCCTTCCTGAGGAGCGGCTTGACCACCTGGAGCTGGCTCGCCGTCCTACCGGGAAGCGCACCTACGCGTACTCGGCGCGTGGGACGATCCCATGCCGCTCCTGACGTCCGCTCGGGCGGATCGCCGAGGCGGGAATCAGCCGCGTCGGACGGCGCTTCCAGTCGCGTGAGCCCGAGCGGGCTCCGCGTCAAGACCAGCCGACCGAAGCATGCATCGAGGATCTCCATCCTCGCCGCGGATCCGACCGGTCGGCCACGGCGTCCGCCGGATCAGCGTGGATTGGTGAGCCGGAAGAGCGACGCGACGACGACCGGGCAGGGCGAGGGCGCTCGCCTGCGCGGGTCCGCGCCGCCGAGCTCATGGATGCGCGTCGTTCGCGCGCGAGCTCGCCGGACGCCCCGATCCTCCACCGCGGGCTCGGCCTCGCGGATCTCGCACGTCCGCTGCTTCGCTCTCGCGGAGGCGGACGTGATCCCGGCGGCACCACGCGAAGAGGCTCCTCGGTCTTCTGCCTCGAGCTCGGCGAGGTCGACGTCGACGACTTCCCGATGAGCCGCGCGCTCGAGGACGTCTACAGCAACCGCGAGGCCTGGGTCGACGCGCGCGATGCCGCGTGCCGCCGGCTGGATGGGCGGCCGGCCGTCCACGCCGCGAGCCCGCCACGATCGCCTACCGGATTCGCGGCGCGCTCGGACTGCTCGCGTCTCGCCGCTGCCCAGATTCGGGTCGGCCGCGCGCTCGTCGAGCAGGCGGGTGCCCACGTCGCGACCATCCTGCCGGACTACACACTACCTTGCAGCCCGCGACACCCACGAGCCTCGCGCACTACCTCTTCGTTCACGTACCCGGTGCTCCGCGATCTCGACCGTCGTGCGAGCTGGCGTTCGCCCGGACGGAACGCCTTCCCGGGCGGCATCGGCAACATCAACGGTGACGCGTCTTCGGGTCGATCGCGAGCGCCTCGCCCGGCTCCTCGGCTTCGCCAGCTTGATCGCCAATACCCGCGACGCCATGTGGCAGACCGACCAACCGGTCGAGGATCCTCGCCGTGCTGGTTTCCACACCTGGTCCATCTGGATCGTCTGGCCGAGGACTTGCAGATCTGGAATACTCAGGAATTCGGCCTCGTCGACCTCGCCGACCGCCACGCCCGCATCTCGATGATCATGCCCCAGAAGAAAAACCCTTACGCACTAGCTTTCGTCCGGGGTATCACGGGCGACGTGATCGGCCGCCCTGGTGTCCATGGCCGCCGTCGGCAAGACGCCTTCCGCGCAGATGGACAACCGGATCTTCGCCTCGGTACCGTCCCGCGCGGCCTCGAGGAGACCACGCGGGCGACCTCGCTGCTCGCAGGCGTCGTGTCGGGGCTCCACCTTCGCGGTCGAGCGGATGCGGGAGCGAGCCGGGAGGGCTTCATCCACGCGACCGATCCTCGCCGAGACGATCATGTCCGAGTGCGGCCTGTCCTATCGCAGCGCGCACCGCATCGTCGGACTCGCCGTGCGCGCGCCCTCGAGCGCGACGCGAGCGCTCACGGCATCCCGCGCGCGACCTCCTCGACGAGGCGGCGCGCGAGATCGTGGGACGCGATCTCACCGGTACCAGCCGTCCTCGCTTGCCCGGCTCTCGGAACCCGCCGAGATCGTGGCGACGCGCACCGGGGTCGGAGGAGCAGCCGGGCGCCCGTCGCCGCCATGCTCGTCGAGATGCCGCACCGCGCTCGATCGCGCGGAGCGATGGCAAGATCGAGACCGAGCGTCAGATCGCCGAGGCGGAGTCGCGCCTCGTCGACCTCGCTCGGAGAAGAGCCGAAGAGCCCGCGGGAGGACAGGCCGATGGATGACGAGAACACCCCACCAACCGGAGACCCACCATGCTCGACTTCTTTCCCTTCCCTCCGCAGCGAAAAGCCCCGCGACGTCGGCGTCAGCCACGTGATGGACAAGGGCCTCGGCCTCCGTCAGGCCGAGGACCTGCTGGCCGCGTGCTCCGACTACATCGACATCGTGAAGCTCGGCTGGGGCACCGGCTACGTGACCCAGAACGTGATCGACAAGATCAACTTCTACAGCGAGCGCGGGCATCCCCGTCTGCTTTCGGCGGCACGCTCCTCGAGGTCGCCATCCTGCAAGGACGCTTCGAGGCGTTCCAGCGAATGTGCGGTGAGCTCGGCCTCACTCACGTCGAGATCTCGAGCGGCGTGATCGACCTGACCATCAAGGAGAAGGCGCGCTACATCCGCGAGCTGTCGAAGGACTTCATCGTCCTCTCCGAGGTCGGCAGCTAAAGGACTCCGAGAAGATCATCCCGCCCTACCGCTGGGTCGAGCTCATCCAGGCCGGATCTCGACGCGGGCGCGTGGAAGGTGATCTGCGAGGCGCGCGAGAAGCGGCACCGTCGGCCTCTACTTCGGTTCGGGCGAGGTGCGGGCGGGGCTCATCGACGAGATCGTCGCAAAGATCGATCCCGCCGACCTCATCTTCGAGGCGCCGCTGAAGGCCCAGCAGGTCTTCATGGTGAAGAAGCTCGGCTCCGAGGTGAACCTCGGCAACATCGCCTCGAACGAAGTGATCGGCGTTGAGACCACTCGCGCCTCGGGCTGCGCGCCGACTACGATGCCGCAGTTCCACGCCGTCGAAGTCTGGAACCGCCGCCACGAGCCCGACCTCCAGGCCGAGATACGCCAAGCCCGAGCGTCACCCTCGCGAGCCCAAGCCCCGCCTGAAGAGCATCCGCTAAAGCAAGGCCCAAGGCCCACCCTTCACCGCGCGACGACGCGCCACCCACGACTCGCGGCACCGCACGCCAGCCCTCCGATTTCAGCGGACCGCGCCGAGGCACTCCTCCACCCTTGCGCGAGCCGGTGGGCGACACGGTCGCGCCGGCGACGCTCAAAACGCTTTTGCGGAGCCGGCGCGACCGTGTCCACCGGCTCCTCGAAAAGCCGAGCGGTCCCGAAACCCTGGACTCACCCCCGATGCTGCACGACGACGATGCTCGCGTTGTCGCTCCCCCCGCATCCATTGCGAGCTGGAGCAGCCTCGTGCCCGTGGGCCGCGGGATCGCTCATCGCCGCGAGCTCCTCGCGAATCGCGATCGCCGATACCAGCCCCGAGACTCCGTCGCTGCAGAGCAGGAACACATCGCCCGGGAGCAACGCGTCGTCGCCCGTCGTCGCCGTGACTTGACGCTCCGCTCCGAGCGCACAGAGCAGCTCGTTGGTGTGCGGCAGATCGAGGCGGCACCGGCCCGCCCACCGCGATCTGACGTCCGAAGCGCGTGTCGTCGGCGGTGAGGAGAGACGAGATCGCCGCCCCGCATCCGATAGAGCCGGCTGTCGCCCACGTGAACCCAGGCCGCGCGTCGTCCGAGTGCGAGCGCGACGATCGTCGTACCCATCGCCGGGAGACCCGACGAGCGATCGCGATGCCCGGTCTCGAAGATCTGCTGGTTGGCTGCCTGCACGGCGCTTGCCAGATCGTTCGGGCCGGGCTCCGAGACGATCCTCGACCTGGCTCCGGAGGACGTCCACGGCCATGCGGCTCGCGAGCTCGCCGTTCGCGTGGCCTCCCATGCCGTCCGCGACGACGAAGAGCCCTTTTCTCCGGAAAGCAGCCGACCGCATCCTGGTTGGAGCTGCGGACCAGGCCGATCTCCGTCTTCGGCCCAGCTCGCAAAGGTCATGGGGAAGTCCACGGCCCTTTTGCCCTTTCCCGAGGGCTCGGGCAACGCCTTCGCCTGGCGGAGTCGCATGGAATCCAGGTAGGAATCCATCGATGGCGGTCATTCCCGAAGCAGGACGGGGATCTCCGGGCGCTCGGGAGCGAGAAGGAGCTCCGGTTCTCGGCGCGGGGCCGCCGGTCCGGACAACCGCGGCGCGTGACCATCTGGTTCGTGGTGGACGGCGATGCCATCGCCGTCGGCTCGCTCAAGGACGATCGCAACTGGATCCGGAACGCTCGCTCGAACCCGGACGTGGAGATCGAGATCGCCGGCCCACCGCTTCGCGGGGCGCCTCCGCGCCAGCGACCCGGCGAGAGCACGCGCGCATCCGCGCCGCGATGGCCCGCAAGTACCTGGCCTTCCGGATCGCCTCCTGGCTCGGGCTCGGCCAGCGGTTCACCTTTCGCGTCGAGCCTACAGCCCCTCGCCTGAGCGTCACCCGCTTACACGGTCTCGACGCGGATCGTAGTTCGTCTCGGCCGCGATGCCGAAGGGAAGTCCTGCGGTGAGAACGACGCGCGCGCCGCTCGGCACCTCGGCCCGCTTGCGGAGCGCGGCGAGGACCGGCCGCGCTCGCGGCGTCGAAGTCCTCGCCGAAGCTGGGCACCACGAGGCGGCTCGACGCCCCAGACGAGCGCGAGGCGCCGACGTCCACTCCTCCTGCTCGGTCACCGCGTAGAGATGGGTTGACGGGGCCGCCAGCGCGCGAGCGCGAGCAGAGCCGTCGCACCGCTTCCGGGTGAGCGCGACGATCGCCGTCGCACCCGCCGATTCCGCCGCCCGGCATGCACCGCTCGAGGTCGCGTCCGCGATGCGCGAAACGCTCGCGGGAACAGCCTCCGCGCTCCGATCTCTCGCGCCGCTCCGCGACCGCGATGATCCGCCTTCACCGTCCGCACTGCTTCGATCGGATGGCGGCCGCTCGCGGTCTCACCGCTCAGCATGAGCGCGTCGCTGCCGTCGAGGACCGCGTTCGCGACGTCGCTCGCCTCGGCGCGCGTCGGCTCGGGCGTGCTGCGACCATGCGACTCGAGCATCTGCGTCGCGGTGATCACCGGCTGTGCCGGCTCCGAGCGGCACACGTCGATGATCCGCTTCTGCAAGATCGGCACGTCCTCGGGCCGACACTCGACGCCGAGATCGCCGCGGGCGACCATCACCGCGTCGGCGCGCTCGACGATCTCGTCCGAGACAGTCCATCGCCTGCGCCTTCTCGATCTTCGCCACGATCGGTGTGGTCGCGCCGTGCGCGGATGACGCTCGCGCAGGAGGTCGACGTCCGCGGGAGAGCGCACGAAGGAGAGGCGCGAGGTAGTCGACGCCGGCGGCGAGGGCGACGGAGGCGGCGCGGCGGTCGACCTCGGTGAGGGCCGGGAGCCGGAGCGGTGCCCCAGGGACGGCGAGGCCCTTTCGATCGGAGAGCTCGCCGCCGGCCTCGACGCGCGTGCGAATCTCGCCGCCGACGACCGCCGTGACCACCAGGCGCACGAGCCCGTCGTTCCAGGTAGGATCGCCATCTCCGGGGCGACCTCGTCGGCGAGTCCCGCATAGCTCACCGCCACTCCGGGTTCGGTCGCCGACGACGTCCTCGGTCGTCGAGGACGAACGGCTCGCCGCGGCGGAGCTCGACCGCGACCGTCGGCGAAGCGCCCGATGCGGAGCTTCGGCCCGGCGAGATCGGCGAGGATCGCGAGCGCACGGTCGCTCCGGGCGGCGCGCTCGCGCAGCAGCGCGATGGTGGCCTGCAGCGAGTCGCCGCTCGCATGGGCGCAGTTGAGCCGCGCGACGTCCATGCCGCTCGCGGGGAGCGCATCGATCGCCTCGGGCGAGTCCGATGCGCCGGCCCGATCGTCGCGACGATCTTGGCTCGCGTCGCCCGCATGCGTCGGGTCTGTGCTCGTCGGCGGCGCGCTTGCGGGCGAGAGGCAAGCCCGTCGGCGACGCCGATCATGACGCACTCGACGCGCGGATCGGCCGCGACGAAGTCGTTCAGCTCGCGGAGCGCAGCGGTGTCCGCGCTCTGGTCCTCGGGGTTCGCGACCTGGCCCATCCAGAGGACGTTGTCGAACACGACGAGGCCGCCCGGGCGCAGGCGCTTCAGGATCTCCTCGTAGTAGAGCGCGATAGCTCGCCTTGTCGGCGTCGATGAAGGCGAGGTCGATCGCCGTCGCTGCTGGGCAGCGCGCGCAGAGCGTCTCGATGGCCGGGCCGAGCGCGAGGTCGATGCGGTCCGCGACACGAGCCTTCGCGACAGTAGCGACGGGCGATCGCGGTCCATTCCTCGCTGACGTCGCAGCAGAGCAGCTTGCCGCCCGGAGCGAGCCCGCGCGCGATGCGAGATCGCGCTGTAGCCGGTGAAGGTGCCGACCTCGACCGCCCGCTTCGCATTGGTGAGGCGGGCGAACAAGGTCAGGAGCGCGCCCTGCTCCGGGGCGATCTGCATGCGCGAGATCCCGCCCAGGGTGGCGGTCTCGGCGACGAAGCTCCGCGAGGACGCCGTCGCGCTTCGCTCCGATGCGCGCAGAGGTAGGCGTAGATCTCGGGTGTCAAGCGAATGAACTTGTCGTGCGTCCGGTCTGCCATGCTCGCCGTCCCTCCGTCCGCGACGCCATACCACCGCGCCGGGGCGATCGCATGATCGCTCGCAGGAGCGACCGGGTTCGTGGAGTGCGCCGCCGCTCCCCGCTATCCTCGAGGACGATGACCAAGCGGCTGGACATCGCCCGCAACTGGCTGCCCGCTACACCGGGATGCCCCTCGACCGGTTCGGCGACTACGTGCTGCTCACGAACTTCCACGATTACCTCCGCCGGTTCTGCGAGAAGTTCGGCTGCGCCGCCTACGGCGAAGAGGCGGCCGATGCGGGCCGCGACGAACGCCGACGGCCTCACCCTCATCAACTTCGGCATCGGCTCTCCCAACGCGGCGACCATCATGGATCTCCTGGTCGCGCGCGAGCCGAAAGGGTGCTCCTGCTCGGCAAGTGCGGCGGCCTCAAGCACTCGACCGAGATCGGGCACTTCGGTGCTGCCGATCGCCGCAATCCGCGGCGAAGGGACGAGAAGTGACGACTACTTCCCGGCGGAGGTTCCCGCGCTGCCGTCCTTCAAGCTCCACAAGTTCGTCTCGGAGAAGATCGTCGACCGCGGGCACGAGTACCGGACCGGGGTGGTCTACACGACGAATCGCCGCGTCTGGGAGCACGACGAGGCCTTTCTCGTGCGGTTGAAGCAGATGCGCTGCATCGCGATCGACATGGAGGTCGCGACGGCTCTTCATCGTCGGGCACTTCACACGCCATCTCGCGCGGCGCGCTCCTCCTCGTCTCCGACGTCCCGACGACGCCCGAGGGGGTCAAGACGGAGGAGTCCGACGCGAAGGTGAGGCGAGCTCTGGAGCCAGATCCATCTCGAGATCGGCATCGAGGCGATGACCGAGATCGGCGTCAGAAACGAGCCCATCAAGCGCGGTTTATTGAACCGAGGGGCCCAGCCCCTCGTCCCGTCGGGCAAAAGCCCGCCGGGGCCCTACTCCAGGCTCGCTGCGCTCGGCCGCGCTGCGCGCGGATTCTGGGAGAAAGGGATCTCGAGGTAGGCGCTACGCGTCAGGGCGCGTTCGCGCGGAGCGATCTTTCCGAGCCAGGACGCGCTCGGCTTCGGGGTGCGGAGCTGAGTCTTCGCGGTCGACGTCGACCAGGCCGAACTGCGGCCCGTAGCCGAAGAGCCACTCGAAGTTGTCGAGCAGCGACCAGTAGAAGTAGCCGCGCACGTCGATGCCGTCGCGCGAGGCAGCGACCGACGCCGGCGAGCGCGCGGCGCACGTACTCGATGCGCTGCGCGTCGTCGTCCGTGCCGATGCCGTTCTCGGTGACGTGGATCGGCACGCCGCGCGTCCTGCGCGGCGTAGCGGATCGGTCGCCTCGAGCGCCTCGGGCCAGAACTCGTAGCCCATCGATCGAGCATCGGCACGCCGTCCTCGCGGGCCGAGACCGCCGTCCTGGCGCCGCAGCGCATGCCGGCTGTAGGTCTGCACGCCGACGAAGTCGTCGCTCGCGCGCGGCCTCGAGGAAGCGCGTCGTAGAGCTGATCGTCGCGCGCTTCGGTCGCGGCGTCGCCTCGCCGCCTGGCACGGCCTGGTCGTCCTGCATCGCGAGCGTCACGCCGACGGGAAAGTCGCCGCGGCGAGCGGCCTTCATGCATCACGCGCCTGCGCGGTGCGCGGCGAGCAGCACGTCGCGGGTGCGCGCGGCGTCGCGCGAGGAGGAACGGGCTGAAAGCGCTCGCGAGCGACGCCGCAGCGCCGCGCCGCCTCGGCGACGACCGGCGCCCGCGCACTTCGAGCCCGTCGCCGCGCAGCCGCAGGGTATGGCTCACGAGGCCATCAGCGTGTTGGCCTCGTTGATGGTGCAGGCGATGCCGATCAGATCGCCGAGGTGCGCGCGTCGCGCGCTCGCAGAAGCGCAGCGAAGCGGTCGACGTTGCGCGATCGTCCGTCATGCCGCCGTCGGCGGTGAACCAGCGCGGCGAGGTGAAGTGGTGGTAGCGTCACGCACGGGACGCACGCCGTGCTCGTGGCAGGCCGCCAGCATGCGGCGGTAGTGGTCGAGCGCGGCGACCGAGAAGCAGCCCTCTTCCGGCTCGATGCGCGCCCACTCGATCGAGAAGCGGTAGGCGCCGAAGCCGAGCGCTGCGAGCAGGCGATATCCTCGCGGATAGCGGTGCCACTGAGTCGCACGCGTCGCCGGACGGCTCGCGTGAAGCCGCGTCCCGGCGTGTGCTCGAGCACCCAGAAGTCGCTCGCGAGGTTGTTGCCTTCGACCTGGTGGGCGGCGGTGGCCGTGCCCCACAGGAACCCTGTTGGAAAACGAACCGTCATGGGCACCTCGGATGGTGTTCGTCGCTCCGCGACTTCACCTCGTTCTCGCACTCGGCCGAAGCCTCCGCACTCACTCGCCCGAGACATCGCCGAGGCGCTTCCCCTTCACCGCTCGCGCGCGGCGCGCCGCGACCACGTCGGGCGGCACCGGCTCCATCGAGGCATGCCGCGGAGACGGCAGCGACGCTGGCTTTGCGGCGAGACAAGGAGGAGCGCGCCGTCATGAACAGCGGCGGGTTGCGACGGCGGGGATGGTCACCTCGCGGCGGCGGTTCTCGATGAGCGTCGATGCTCGGATCCGACGCAGCTCCGGGGATGCTACCGGTGCCCTGTTAGAGCGACCGGCTCGCGTCTCCGCCCCGTCCCAGATCTCGGTGTCGATGGGGCACACGGATTCGCGACGCGCGACGTGGATCCCCGAGCCTTCGAGGTCGTTCCAGAGCCCCCCTCGGTGAAGGCGTTCAGAGACCACGCGGACGCGGCGTAGAGAAGTACTCGCGAGGGCGGCACCACCTTCGCGGCGGTGCCGACCAGAAGACGATTCACGAATCGTGCCGCCGCCACGCACGCCAACGTAGCGAGGGATGCGCAGCAGAAGGTCGATCCACGCACGAGAAAGGAAGTTGATCCGGACGGCGGCCTCCGCCCCCTCCTCCGCGCTCATGTGTGGTAGATCTGCAGCATTGACCCCGGAGACCGCACGGCGTTCGTTGACAAGGACGTCGAGGCCGCCCGAGCTTCGCGACCGTCGTCGTACACGCCCGCTCGGCAACGGCGCTCGCCGGGTCGCCGCGAGGTTACATCGACTGCGGCGGTGACAGCGCTGGCGCATTCCTCGACGAAGCTACGCGACGGCGCCTCGCGGCGCGCCACCGCGAGCGGCGATCGCACGCATCGTTCCGGCGAAAGAGCGCGCGGCGACGCGTATTCCGATCCCGGACGACGCGCCCGTCACGATCCGCGACCTTGCCGCACCGCCAGTCGGTCGGCGCGGCAGCTCACCGTCTGGCCCCGGCGAAGGGTCGGCCGCCGAGACTGTGAGCTTCTCGAGAGTATCTGCGGGCGACGAGTCTCCTCGCCGATGCGGCGATCCGAGGCTCGCGATCCGAGAACGCGATGGCCCGGGTCTGAAACTCTTCCGGTGGAGACCTCCCTGCCGCGCGGCAGACTGCTCCGCTGGTCCGCCCGACAGACGCAGACGTTCTCCGCTGCGCGGCCGCGTCAGGTCTGCTGATCCGTCTCCTCGGGGGAGAGGCCGACACGCTTCTGCAGATCGGCGGCTCCAGCAGAGCCGACGATTGCCGAGCATCTGGATCTGGATCCTCGCGGACGCGCTGGCGCTGCTGGACCGGTGAGCCTTGCGGCGCGAAGCCGAAGCTCGCGGTTGCTCAGGACGGCGGCCACTACCTCCTCGTCGAGGTTCGCGGCCAGGTCAGGAAGCCGGCTTGCCCTTCGCCGCCGCTGCGCTGCGGCGGCGGCGGCTCGGAAGCCCGCCGCGGGCGTCGATCTTCTGTCAGTCCTGCTGGCGTGTCGAGGACTCAAGGTCGGTTCTGCACCTCGGGTTGCGAGAGGCAGCATGAGCTCCGGACGAGAGCGCGCGCGGCTTCCAGCGGCGCCTCCACTGAACGCCACGCGGAAGCCGCCCGGCTGATCCGATCCAAAGCGGACGCGCGGCAGCGCGGCGCGGCGTCTGCTCATCAGCTCTCTCCTTCGCCCGGGTGCGCCCAGCGGAGCTGACAACCGCGTGCTCCATCACGTGGAACGCGTCGGGCTGATGAGAGCGTCGCGCCGCGTGAACGACCATCGGGTCGCCGCGCGCTCGCCAGCATCGCGCAGACGCGGCCGGGGTTCTCGACCGGCAGACCGCGGCTGGCGTCGAAGCCGAAGTCGCCGAGCTCGATCGCCATGCGCTCGGTGCCGACGAAGCCGCGGCATCAGTCCGATGACCGCGATGTTGTCGTTGCGCAGCTCCTTCGCGAGGCCCGGGACCATGCGGTTGAAGGCCGCCTTGCGTGATGCGAGTAGCCGGGCCCCAGCCGCCCTTGCCGATCGGCGCGGCGTCTCGCGATCGCCGGCGCTGGACGTGATGTTGATGACGATGCCCGCCGCGCTGGCGCGCATGATCGGCGAGGCAGAGCTTGATCAGATGACAGCGGCGCGAACACGTTGCACAGGATCATCTGCTCGATGAGATCGACGCGGCGTGTCCTCGAAGCGGGTCCATGTGGCCCGGGCCCGATGTAGCGGCCGTTGTTGACGCAGCACGTCGAGTCCGGCCGAAGCGCGCGACCGCGCCGTCGATCGCCGCCGGCCAGTCGCGCTCGGCAGGTCGAGCTCTGGACGACGCTTCTCCACCCGGCTGCCGGCATCTCCTCGGCCGTCTTCTCGAGGCTTCCGGGAGGGGACGGCTCCGCCTTCTTCGCGATCGTCGAGAGTGCTCGTAGAGACTCCGTGCCCGGTCACGGTGCGTGCCGTGACGACGAGCGTCGAAGCCGCGCTTCGCGAGCTCGATGGCGCACGCGCGACCGATGCCGCGACTGGCGCGCCCGTGAGCCAGCGCAACCTTTCGTTTCGCCATGCGCTCTCCTGCCATGCGCTCGCGGGGCCCGTCCACGGCCCCATACGGTTGGCGGCTACTCCGCCCCGATCCAACCGTTACAGGCCCCTCGGCAGCGCCGGACCGAAGGCTCATCTTACGCCGGATCGCCCGCGTCGCTCCGGCCCCGCTCATGGCGGCGCGCTCGCCCGTCCCGCCTGCGGCGGACTGCGAGGCAATCTCTCGCACGGTCCTCGAGCGAATGGGCGAACTGTCTTTGCCCGTGAAGAAAAGGCTCGGGCCGGGCTCCACGAGGCTCTCGCGAGAACGCCGGCGCAGCTTCCACGGCCGTCGCTACGACGCTAAAACCGACGCCCTCGCGGCTTTACAGCTCTCGCCAGCGCGATCCGAGATCAACATCGGAGGGGTGGGCGGCGCCAGCTCGCCACTGCGCTCAGTAACCCGCCCTCGGCGGCTTCACCGAGTACGCGCTCGGCGCCCGCGCTGACCAGTGATTACGGCGCACCGCACCGCATGGGCCGCGCTATCTACGCGGAAACAGTTCCGTCGCCTGGCTTACGGGGCCTCCTGCTCGCGGCAGCCAGCGCCGAGGCGTGACGCTACTCCGGCGCGGGCCTCGGCGCTGGCGCGGCGCGCTCGCGCCTCGAGGAGGCTCCTCGCTCCGCGCCAACGCGGCGCTCGCGCCATTTCCTCGCCGGGCGCTTCGCCGAGCGCTGCCGCGAAGCGCAGCGAAGGGCTGCGGCGCGACGTCGATCACGGTCTGCAGTTCGCTGATCTGCGCCACTCCAGTCCCCCGCCGGCCCAGAAAGCCTTCGCTTTGCCACCGCCGTTCCTGACCTCTCAGCGTCCCGCCTCCCGAGGCGCGGGCCGTCGACGCACCTGGCTCGCTCCGGGATTCACTACTGACGTAACGTCGCGCCGGGCTACGCGGCGCTCTGGCGCTCTCCGGCACCGGTGGCTCGGGTGGTCGAGGGCGCACCGCACGATCTCGGTGTCGTTCATTCCAGGGAAGCGCTGCCGATCCTCTGCATCTCGTCCGGGCCCTGACCGGGCGTCGACAGATCCCGCGCGACCGCGCCGCCCACCGCGACGCGGGCGGCGGCTGGCGATAGCGCGCGAGCTCCGCCGCCGAAATGCCGCAGTGCGCGACCACCTCGGGGTCGATCAGCTATCGGCATCGATCGCCGACGAAAGAGGTCGAGAATTCGACTGCAGGCCCTCGGGAGCCGCGGTGAAAGATCGACTTGCGCATAGTGATCGATCGGGCCCATGACCCAGTAGCCGCGCGGGCGGATGCGATCCATCGCGCGATCAACTCTGCGTCTCTCTCCTGCCGTCAACGTTCAGAGATACGTGCTGCGCAACCACAGGTGCGGCAACCAGCGCGCAGTGTAGCGATGCCGAGACACCCAGCCGGGGCTCTCGATGCTGCATGCCAGAACCACACCAAGGCGAATCGAAGCCGTGTCGGACAAGCTGCGGAAGGCGTGCACCACATCTGCGGCCGCCGTGCATCAGTAGAGCGCGACCAGCTCGGGGCCGATGACGTCGGTGAAGAACTCGAGCTGCGCCTTCAGGTCACGGGTCGCGATCGCGAGGTGATGAGCGATTCAGAGCGACCGACGCGCGGCGGCAGTCGTACCAGTTACTTCGACGCCGGTGGGAGCGTTCATGTCTCTTCTCTTCCTTTCTCTTCTCGATCTTCTCTTTGCTGGAGCAGGGGGCGGAACGGCGGCGGCAGCGGTGCCGTTGGGTCGAGCAGCTCGGGCTCGCGCAAAAAACGGTCGGCGACCTGCATGGCCGCGAGGGCAAGTACGCGTGATCTGCTCGTGGGTACCTGCCAGTAGGTGCGGAGGACCTCCCAGGCGTAGGGATCAGCCGAGGCATCTCCAGCGCGTGGCGGCGGTCGCATCGGCGATAGTCGGAGTGGAACGCCCTCGAGGACGTCCGCGAACATTGCGCTTGAGGAAACCCCCGTGGTCGATCCTGGCTGCGGTGCGGGTGGCTGACGAAGGCCCGCGGAACAGCCGCGAGTTCTGCGCCTTCAGGTAGGAGCTCGTGGAAGCGCGCCAGCTGGGCACCCACCTGAAGCTCGCCGCGCGATCCCCGCGAGCTGGCCGTTGTCGAAGCTGGGCCAGCGTTGCGGCGTGGCGATCGCCTCGACCAGCTGGCTCGTCTCAGGGAAGAGTGTCCGGAGAAATTTCACCGTCCGCTTTGCGACGTCGCGGCCGTATGCCGCGACCTCGGCGGAGGAATCTCCTCCGGAGGCGCACCCCTTCCTTCACCAGCCCGGTCGCGGCCGGCGCACGAGTTCGGCTCGTGGTCTCCCGAGCGGCGGCGCGGCGACCCGAGGCGTCGTAGGCACGCTTCCGCCGCGCCGCCGCGTCCCGGCTCTGCCGCTCGGTTCATGGCTCCGTTGACATCAGATTTAAATTGAAGTCAACAGCGTGTCTCCGGGGCTCTGCGACGCGCCGCGCGGCAGTGGCTCTTCGCCGCGCGTTCCCCGGTCGCGACGGGAACGCAAAAAAGCGAGCCGCTGGGTTCACGGTTGACCGCCCGCGGCGGCGCGCGCTTCAGTGGCGCGGTGAAGTTACCTCCCTCTACGAGCTGCAGACGCCGAAGCCGCACGACGAGCGCAGCGAGCGCGCGCTGCTACCAGAGGCGCTCGAGCAGATCGAGCTCGCCGACCGGCTCGGCTTCGACACCGTCTGGGCGGTCGAGCACCACTTCCTGACCGAGTTCGCGCACTCCTGCGCGCCCGAGGTCTTCCTCGACCGCCGCGGCGGCGCGGACGCAGACGCATCCGCATCGGCCACGGCGTCGTGCTGCTGCCGCATCGCAAGTTCAACCATCCGATCCGCGTCGCCGAGCGCGTCGCCGCGCTCGACCTCGTCTCCGAACGGCGCGTCTGAGTTCGGCACCGGCCGCTCGAGCCAGTACGAGCAGGCCGGCTTCGAGATCGACACCGACCGATCGCGCGACATGTGGCAGGAATCGCTCGAGATCATCCCGCGCATGTGGACGGAAGCATCCCTTCGAGTTCGACGGCGAGTTCGTCCGCATCCCGCCGCGCTCCGTGATCCCGAAGCCGCTCCAGAAGCCGCATCCGCCGCATCTGGATGGCGGCGACGAGCCCGCGAGCGCTGGGAGATCGCCGGTCGGCAACGGCATCGGCATCCTGGGCCTCACCATCTTCGTCCGCGTGCCGCAGCTCGAGGAGCGCGTGCGCGCCTACCGCCAGGCGCTCACGGAGTGCCAAGCCGGTCGGCCGGTTCGTCAACGACCGTGTCGGCGCGTTCACCATCGTCCACGTCGGCCGAGACGCGCGCGAGCGAGGCGGTCGCCGAACGGCGGCCGCCGACGCGGCGATCAACTATCTGCTCTACGCGTTCCGCGTGCTCGGCGGCGGCGCCGCCGCCGGGCGACAGCGGCATGCAGCGCGACAGCAGCGGCCGAGGAGATCAAGAGCACGCCGTACCGCGACATGATCGCGCAAGCGAATACCCGATCATCCTCAAGATGCAGCAGAGCGCAGCTGCACCTTCGAGGACCTCGACGCAGGAGGACATGGTGATCGTCGGCGACGTCGATCGACGTGCGCGCAAGGTCGAGCGCTATCGCGACGCGGGGCTCGATCACTTCATCGCGCTTCATGCAGGCCGACCGCATTCCGCACGAGAAGGTGATGCGGTCGATCGAGCTGTTCGCACGCGAGATCATCCCGCGCTTCCGCTGGCTGCGCTTCCGCTCGGCGATCCCGCACGGCGCGCTCCCCGAGCGTGTCGTGGCCTCCTTCCGTCCCGGTTCGGCCCGTGATAGCGCTCGGTCGTGGCGGAGAAGAGCGCGGCGAGCCGGCCCGACGGCGTCTGGTGATCTTCGGCGCAGGGGGCGACCACCTGGCGGAAGCTCGTGCCAGCCGTCTACAACCTCTACCTCCCGACGGTTGGCTCCACGAGAAGACCGCCGTCATCGGCGTCGACTTGATAGCCGATGAGCGACGACGAGCTCCGCGCCCACTGGCGCGAAGGCATCGACCGCTTCTCGCGACAGGCAAGACGCGCGACGAACAGCGGAAGCCGTTCGCCGCGAAGCTCTCCTACCTCGCCGGTGATGCGACGAAGCCCGAGGATCTACGGCCTGCTGAAGCGCCGCCTCGACGAGCTCGACCACGCCTGGACCGCGCGAAGGTGGCGCGTGTCTTCTATCTCGCGACCTCACCCACCTCCTGGTGCAACCGATCGTCCGCTCCCTCGGTGCCGCGAGCCTCGCGAACGAGCGCGACCGGACGCGGCTCGTCGTCGAGAAGCCGTTCTGGCCGGGACCTCGAGTCCGCGGTGCAGCTCAACCGGGCGCTCCTCGTCGGTCTTCGACGAGGCGCAGCTCTACCGGATCGATCACTATCTCGGCAAGGAGACCGTGCAGAACATCCTCGCGCTTCAGCTTCGCGAACGCAGTCATTCGAGCCGCTCTGGAACCGGCGCTACGTCGACCACGTCCAGATCACCGTCGCCGAAGACGGTCGGCGTCGAGCACCGCGGCGGCTACTACGACCATTCGGGAGCGCTCCGCGACATGGTACAGAACCACCTGATGCAGGTGCTCTGGCATGATCGCGATGGAGCCCCCGCTTTCGCTTCTCGGCGGACGAGATCCGCAACAAGCGACGCCGATGCGTGCTCCGCGCGATCCGTCGGATGTCGCCGGCCGACGTCCAGCACCACGTCGTGCGCGGCCAGTACACGGCCGGGGACGTCGCCGGAAGTACGTCGCCGCCTATCGCGACGAGGGACGGCGTCGCGAAGGACTCGCGCACCGAAACGTCCGTCGCCTTGCGCTTCTGGGTCGACAACTGGCGCTGGCAGGACGTGCCGTTCTACCTCCGGACCGGGAAGGCACTCGCGCAGCGGACCTCCCAGATCGTCGTCCGGTTTCGGCCGGTGCCCCACCAATCGTTCCCGAAGGCCGCGCTGCCTTCGATCCAGCCGAACCGGCTCATCATCCACGTCCAGCCCGACGAGGGGAATTCGGCCTCGTCGTCCTCGCGAAAGATCCCGGGCCGCAGATGAGGCTCGCGCCGGTCGATCTCCGCTTCCGCGTATCAGGAGGCCTTCTGCACGGCGCCCTCCCCCGGAGCCTACGAGACGCTGCTGCTCGACGTGATGGAGAACGAGAGCACCCTTCATGCGAGCAGACCAGGCGGGAGATGGCGTGGAGTCGTCGCGCCGATCCAGGAAGCCTGGGCGGCGGCCTCGCCGAGCGTGGCCATTCCGACCTATCCGGCCGGAAGCTGGGGGCCGAGCGAAGCCGACTCGCTCATCGCTCGCGACGGGCGTCAGTGGATGGTCTTCGAGCCTTCCGCCTCGTAGCGCTCGATGAGGTGCCGCCGCCCCGAGGGTCGGCGTCATCGCGACCTCCCGGAGCTGGCGGTTGCCTTCGTCAACGACGAGGATCGTCCCGGTGAGGGTGCCGATCTGAGCAGCGAAGCCGTCGCCGTTCGGATCGATGTACAGGGGCCATTGAGTTCCCCGAACTGGAGCTGGCCCGTCGCACCGACGAATCGACCGGTGCCGCCGGTGATGTGGACGGTTCCCGTCTTGAATTGCGTTCCGGTGCTCGGGTCGTAGCAGACGGTCTCGGAGGTGAGCTCGGTGAAGAGCAAGTCCCCGGTGTCCCCGAAACGCAGGGAGCGCGTGCGTCCCGTGCCCGGTATCAGGACGAGCTCGAGGCCCTGGTTGCCATTGGGACACGTCGCGGGACCTCCCACCACCGCTTCCCCGACGCCTCGAGAGGTGCAGCGCCCGAGGTTGGAGCGGCATGACACGGTTCCCCAGGCCGACCCTGATGCCGTCGCCATTCGTGTCCCGATGGGTGGAGAGCGCGCTGCCGGAATATTTCAGTCTGAGATGGATCTCCCGGCTCGTCGCCTCCGTGGGAGCCATCCAGAGAGGACGGGCGCGACGGTCAAGCAGAGCAGGCCTCTTCGTCTCCGCATGGGCTCCTCCTGTCCGACGCCGAGCTCGCACCCCAGCCACACCCATGAGACGATTCCGGATCGCGATCCGTCCAAGCGAAACCGGTCGGAAAGCGTCGCTCCCGACGAGGCGGAGGAGGACGGTCGGCGGTCGGGCGGAGCGCGCCCGAGCTGCTATGCGACCGGCGTACCGAAGGAGGAGGCGCAATGATCAAGCTGTGTACGGGGTGGCGGCGCTCGCGCGCGCGCTTCGCCTGTCTCTGGATGCTCGAGGAGCTCGGCGTTCCGTACGAGAGCGTCAAGGTCTCGTTCGCCGACGGCGGCACGCGGAAGCCCGAGTTCCTGCGGGTCAAACCGAACGGGCACATCCCCGCGCTGGACGACGACGGCGTCGTCCTCTTCGAATCGTTTCCTCGCGATCAACCTCCTACCTGGCGCGGAAGTACGACCACGGAAGGGCCTCGGCCCGCGTCGGCCGCCGACGAGGGGCGCCTCTACCAGTGGAGCCTCTGGGCGATGACCGAGCTCGAGGAGCCGACGTTGACCGCGCTCAGCACGTTTCTAGCTCATCCTCCCCGAGGCGGAGCGCGACGCCGGCGAGCCGTCGACGCGCTCGAGCGCGCGAAGAAGCCGCTCGGCGTCCTCGACGGCGCGCTTCGCAGGGCGCGACCACCTTCTCGGGGGTTCGTTCACCGCGGCCGACCTGAACGTCGCCGGGGTCATGTCGCGTTTACCCGGCTCGCGAAGATCGATCTCGCGAAGACGCCGAACGTCCAGGAATGGCCTCGAGGCGCTGCTGGGCGCGACCGGCCGTCGCGCGTGCCCCTGGCCGCGTGAACACAGCGCCCAGGGTCGGGTGCCATGAGCCTGCGCGCGCGCATCGTCGTCGCGGATCGCATCGCCCGGCGAGGACGCCGTGTTCATCGAGGAGCAGATCAACGAGTTCAACTACGACGCGACCGGCTATCGCGACGGGCGGGAGCCCGCCGCGATCGTCCGCGACGAGGAGGGTGCGATCATCGCCGGCTTGACCGGCTTCACCTGGGCGGCTGCCGCAAGGTGATGTTCCTCTGGGTCGCGGAGCCGTATCGCCGCGCCGGGCTCGGGAGGGCCCTCGTGGCGGCGGCCGAGGACGAAGCGCGGAGCCGCGGCTGCAAGCTGCTCTTCCTCGAGACCCACGACTTCCAGGCGCCGCGCGCTTCTACGAGCGCCTCGGCTTCGAAAGCGGTGGGTCGCTACGACGACTACCCGCTCGGTTACGGACAGACCTCGTTCCGGAAGCGCCTCGACCGCTGACGGGGAAGCGGCTACACACGTCCCTCGTGCCGAGTCGAATCGCGATCGAACCTCACCCTTCCGCCCGAGCGGGAGGCGCCTGCACGAGGCCCGGGGCGCAATGGCCGGTCGCCGGCCCGTCGGCGACGCTCGTCGCGCGCGCCGCGAGCGATCCCGGCCGCGTGCTCTTCGTGATCGGCGACGAGCGCTTGACCGCGGTCGACGTCCTCGCGCGAAGCGAGCGGCTCGCGAGCGGCTCCTCCGCCTCGGGATCGCGGCGGGAGACGTCGTCTCCTGGCAGCTCCCCAACTGGATCGAGGGGCTTGACCGCTCACCTTCGCCCTCGACCGCATCGGCGCGATCTCGAATCCGATCCTGCCGATCTTCCGCGAGGCGCGAGGTCGGGTTCATCGTCCGCCAGGCGCAAACCAGGGCGCTCGTCGTCCCGGGCGTCTACCGGGCTTCGACTCACCGCGAGCTGGCGCAGGCGGTCCGCCGTGACGCTCCGGATCTCGAGCACGTGCTGGTCGCGCGCGCCGAGCCGCCCGCCGGCCAGGCCCGCTTTTCCGACGTCGAGAACGGCCCGGTGGAGCGCGAGCTGCCGCCGTCTCCGTTCGGGCCCCACGACGTGTTCTCGCTCTTCTACACGTCCGGGACGACCTCGGAACCGAAGCGGCGTCATGCGCACACCGCCTCCTCGCTCGGGCGCCTTCATCGGGATGCAGCAGCTCTTCGCCGCTCCCGGGGAGGAGCGAGCACGTCTCGATCCTGACCTTCCCGCTCGCGCATGTCGGTGGGATCGCGAGCTCGGGGATCGGCCCGGTCGTCCAGGGTCGTGCGTGTCGTGTTCCTCGAGCCCTTCGATCGCGAAGGTCGCGCTCGATCTGATCGAGCGCGAGGGCGTACCAGCGCGGGCGGCCCCACGCCGATCCTCCAGGCCATCCTCGCGCGCGCCGATCGTCTCCGCCCCGAGCGAGTCCGGACGGTGCGGGTCCGGGCATCGGGGCGACGGACGTCCCGCCCGAGCTGATCCGCGCGGTGGCGAAGCGGCTTCGGCGCCTTCGCGTATCGCGCCTACGGCATGACCGAGTGCCCCATGGCGACGTCGGGCCGCCGCGGCGATCCCGAGGAGAAGCTCTGACGACGGACGGGCGCGCCACCCCCGGCGTCGTGGTCCGGGTCGTCGACGATGCGGGAAGCCGCTTCCGCTGGGGAGCGAAGGCGAGCTCGAGCTCTTCGGACCGCAGCTCTGCGTCGGCTACCTCGCCCCGGCGCTCTCGCGCGAAGCCTTCACCGCGGACGGCTTCCTCCGCTCCGGCGATCTCGCGCGTCGATGGACGCCGACGGATTCGTCCGGATCACCGGCCGGAAGAAGGACATCATCATCCGGAAGGGCGAGAATCTGAGCGCGAAGGCGATCGAGGATGAGCTGTACGAGCATCCGAGCGTCGCCGACGTCGCGGTGATCGGAGTGCCCGACGCCGAGTGCGGCGAGCGAGTCTGCGCGTGCGTCGTGCTCGCCAAGGACGCGGACGCGGCTGACCCTCGGCCGAGGTCCGCGAGTTCATGCGTGGCGCGCGGCCTGATGAAGCAGAAGATCCCGGAGCAGCTCGAGATCATCGACGCTCTGCCGCGCACGGCGACGGGCAAGGTCACTCAAGTTCGAGCTCCGGAGGCGCTTCAAGGGCTTCCGGCGCGGAGCCGCCGGTTGACGTCGAGCGGTCGCCTGCTGCTCGTGCGGCACGGGAGCAGCGCGGCAACTTCGAGCGCTGCTTTCTCGCCGAATCCCCACATCGAGCTGACCGAGCGAGGGATCGAGCAGGCCCGACGCCGCCGGACGCCGTACCGGCGCGGACCGCGTGCCCGCCCGGATCGTCTCGAGCCCCTTTCGGCGGGCGCTCCGGACGGCGCAGTTCATCGCCGACCAGGCGAGGTTCACCGGGACGACTCGAGAACCGAGCGCGACCTCCGCGAACGCTGACATCGGCGAGCTTCGCCGGCCGTCCCTACCGTGGATGCGCGATCATCCCGCGTACCGTGCCGAGCGGTTCTGGGAATGGCGACCCGCCGGCGGGCGAGTCCCTCGTCGACGTGCAGCGGCGAGCGGCGCCGGTGCTCGACCGGCTGCTCGCCGCGATCTCGTCGGACGACGTGGTCCTGGTGAGCCACGGCGGTGATGCTCGCGCTCTGCGCGCACCTCGAGGGAAGCTGGACGCGTCCGCACGTCGCGCGGAACTGCGAGATCCTGATCGTCGAGCGCGGGCCCGAGTGGCCCCGTGCTCCGCCCGCACGTCGAAGCCGTCGCGAGCTCGACCGCGGAAGCCGACGGCGACGGAGACTGGCTGAGCGATCGCCCCGAGCTTCCCCAATCTCTTTCCGATCGACCTTTGGCCCTTCACTCCTACAGCTCAACCTCGTCCCCGATGGGGACGGCCGGGATGCTCGAGTGCGACCGCCTGGCGGTTACCAACCCGCGCAGCTGGATTACCGGCTCGCCGCGGCGCGTCACAGCATGCGGCAGGCTCCTCCGGGAGCGAACGAACCTCCGAGGAAAACCCTCGCCTTCGAGCGACGAACGCGATATGCCAGCCTCGGACTGGGACTGGCTTCGGCCATCTGGGAAGTGGCCGGCCAGAGCGTTACCCGACTCCCGCGCCGCGTGGCATGACTGGTGCGTCGGGCACCGAGCAGCCCCTGGGAGGGATCGTCATGCGTACACGATTAGTAAAATCCTCGCCGGTGCATCGGCCGCGGTCGTCGCCGCGATCTTGTCGCCGGCGCGGCCGGCATCGGCGTTCCCGCCCACCGCGCAGTGCTGCCAGGCCAGCTAGCTGCTCGCGGCCGGAATCGAGGGGCGCGCGCTCCCGCTTGCGCGCGCAGGAACCTCGCGACGGGGACCGATCCAGCGTGCGTCGCGGCGGCCGTCCGGCGCCGCGACAACACTTCTCGAGCGCGCGGAGGCGCGTGGTGACTGCATGACGACCGGCGACTCCGCGGTCATTGGCGCGATAAACCAGGCGATGCTCGACACAGCGCTGGCCAACGCTGCGACCCGCGTGGTCCCGCCGCATCGCGTTGCACCGCGGCGCAGCTCGCGGCGGCCGGTCGCGCCGCCCGCAAGCTCGGGCGGCGCGTACTCGCTCGACGAGCTCGGTCCCGACCTGGCGCGCCTGAACGAGGCGCTCTCCGACCTGAGACACGAATTCTGGTCCACGACCTTCCCGCGGGCGGTGGCGAAGGGCGACTGCCTCTCGTCGGTGAACGCCTCCAACGCGTACGCACCATCGTCGACACCGCGGCGCTGTTTCTGCGCGGCAAGCCCCGTCCTTTCTGCGGTGATGGCGTGCGTGCGGCTACGGAGTCATGCGACAGGCTAGACCGGGGCTCGTGCCCCGGTCTGTGCCTGCCCGACTGCACCTCGCGCCTCACCCGCCTGCGGGGACGGGATCGTCCAGCCCGGCGAGGAGTGCGACGTGCGGCCCCGACGACGAGGGCGTCCTTCCAGCGCAGCTGTCCCGACACCCGCCGGGCGAGTACGGTTGCTTCCCGACCGGGTGCCAGTGCTGCGCGCAGAGCGGCGCCTGCTACATCCGGGGCTTCGGGACGGTGACGCCGATCGAGATCCCCTGCTGCGAGTGGGACGTGCGAAATCCCCGGCCCGGAAGCGGGGCCGGACGTCATCGGTGACCTGCACCCTGCCGCCGCCGTCGTGCCCATGTTGGACGACGGCTTCGCTCGACGCCGCCTTCCCGCCCGGGTTCTTCGAAGAGAATGGTCGCGGCGGCGTACAGTGCCCTCACCGCGAGCTTGCATGTCCGCGTCGACATCTGCTATCTCGAATTCCCCAGCGTGGCGGCCTGTATCGAGGGTGGCCGCACTTTTGCCGCAGCCACGCTCAGGGGCCGGCGTCAGCGTCACCGACCGGGATTGCTGGATGTCCACGGATCTCGATCCGACGACGCCGGCTTCTTTTGCGACGCATTTCCGATTCTCGGGCCGCAACTTGAGGGAACAGCGGACGCCGAGTTCTGCCTCATGCGCAGCTGCAAGCTTCGCAGGTCTTTCAGGCCCCGTGCCCCTGACCCAGGAGAGCTTGACGGTCGACGAGGTTTGCGGATCGCATCGCGGTCTGGAAACGCGCTGCGCCGTGGCGGCCTTCTGCGCTCGGTCCGGAGGCGGGTTTCGCCTGTCAGCGGCCGCCCGACGTCGCGACCTCGGCGGCGACCGGCTGCGTCGCGGCGGAGGCCCTCCGGCGGCGCAGGCGGTCGAGCGCGACGTAGGCGGCCGGGACCACGTAGAAGGTGAGCAGCGTCGAGAAGAACATCCCGCCGACGACCGCGATGCCGAGCGGCGCGCGCGGCTTCCCCCGCGCCGCAGTCCGAGCGCGATCGGGAGGATGCCGACGATGGTGGACACCGCGGTCATGAGGATCGGCCGGAAGCGCGTCTGCGACGCCTCGATGGTCGCGCTCAGCGAGGTCCTTGCCCTCCGCGCGGAGCTGGTTCGCGAACTCGACGATCAGGATCGAGTTCTTGGTGACGAGGCCGACCAGCATGACGAGACCGATCTGGCTGAAGAGGTTGAGCGAGTCTCCGGTCAGCTCGAGGGCGACGAGCGCGCCGGTGAACGAGAGCGCGACGGCGACCAGGATCGTGATCGGGTGGAGGAAGCTCTCGAACTGTCGCCGCCAGGATGAGGAACACGATGACCACCGGCGAGCAGCGTAGGCGAAGGCGAGGGCGTTGCCCGAGCTGCGTAGTACTGCTCCGATTCGCCGGAGAACGTGACGCGGTAGCCCTGCGCCGTCGGGCAGGACCTCGTCGGCGATCGCGCGCATCTGCTCGAGCGCGGCTGCCGAGCGGCGCGCCCTGCGCGAGGCTCGCCGGTGATCGTCGCGGAGCGCAGCCGATCGAAGTGCGGCAGCGCCGCGCGGCGAGTCACCGATCTCGCGCGCGCTCGACGACCGACGCCGAGCGGCACGAGCTGACCGCCGCGGCCGTGCACGTAGACGCCGTAGCAGGTCGCGCGGCTGCGGAGCGCTCGATCGCGCTCGAGGCTGCACGATGACGTCGTAGGTCTCGCCGCCGCAGCTTGAAGCGTCGACAGGTCGAGCGCCGCCGAGCAGCGTCTGCAGGGTCGTCGGCGATCTCGCGCGACCGAGACGCCGAGATCGCTCGCGCGGTTCGCGGTCGATCACGACCTCGAGCTGCGGCTTGTTGATGATGCAGGTCGGTCTGCAGGTTCACGACGCCCGGGATCGCCGCGGCGCGCGCTGCACGATCTCGTCCGCGTAGCGCGCCGAGCTCGGTCGACGTCGGGGCCCTGGACGACGAGCGAGATCGGATGCTGCGCGCTGGCCCTGCTCGAGCGCCGGTAGGATTCATCGGGAAGGCCAGGTCATGCCGCCGGATCGACCGACAGCTTCGCGCGCAGCTCGTCGACGACGTCCCTGCTGCGACGCGCTCGCGCTCGTCCCAGGGGCTGGAGCGTGGTGAACATCGACGCCCTCGTTGACTTGAGCCCGGCGCGCCGACGCCGAGCGGCGACGACCGAGAAGCGTCTTGCTCGACCTCCGGGCGCCGCGAGCACGATGTCCTCGGCCATGCTCGCTGGTAGCGATCGGTGTAGTCGATCGTGCTGCCCTCGGGCGCGCGCGTGAAGCGTCAGGACCGCGCCGCGGTCCGGCGATCGGGATGAACTCGCGGTCGATCCAGCGCGAGGAGGACGCACGCCCGAGCACCGACCCACGCGGCGCCGAGCGCAGCAGCGTCGAGCGGCGGTGCGCGATGCGCCGGTCGGAGGGCCGCGCGTAGCCGTGCTCGACCGCCGTCGAAGCCGCGCGCCAGCAGCGCGCTTCAAGCCGCGCTCCGGCCGTGCGCCGCAGGATGCGCGCGCAGAGCGCCGGCGAGAGCGTGAGCGCGACGAAGCCCGAGATGCCGACGGCCGCCGGCGACGGTGACGCCGAACTCGCGGAAGAGCCGGCCGGTCGTGTCGCGTGAGGAAGGCGAGCGGCAGGAAGACGGCGACGGTCGAGATCGGTCGCCGGCGATCACCGCGAAGCGGATCTCGTCCATGCCGCGGCGCGCCGCCTCCATCGGCGGCGTGCCCTCCTCGACCCAGCGGGTGATGTTCTCGAGCACGACGATCGCGTCGTCGACGACCAGGCCGATCGCGAGGGTGAGCCCCATCAGGGTCAGCGTGTTGATCGAGAAGCCGAGCAGGTCGAGCACGGCGAAGGTGCCGATGACCGAGACCGGGATCGCGACCGTCGGGATGCAGCGTCGCGCGCGCAGCGTGCGCAGGAACAGGAAGATCACGACGACGACGAGGACGATCGACTCGATGATCGTCTCGCGTGACGTCGTCGAGCGAGCGCTCGATGAAGATCGACGAGTCGAAGGCCTGGTCGAGGCACGCACGCCGGCGCGGCAGCATCGTCTGGATGTCTGCGAGCTCCGGCCTGCACCGCCTCGCGCGACGTCGAGCGTGTTCGCCTTCGACTGCTTGACGATGCCGAGCGCGACCGCGCGGCTTGCCGTTGAAGCGCGACGAGCTTGCGATCGTCCTCGGCGCCCGATCTGCGACCTCGGCGACGTCGCGCAGGCGCACCGGCGCGCCGTCCACCCTCGGCGACGATGAGCTCGCCGTACTCTTCGGGCCGTCGTCAGCTCGCCGAGGCGTGCGCACGGTGAACTCGCGGTCGTTGCCCTCGATGCGCCCGGACGGGATGTCGACGTTCTCGCGCCGCAGCGCCGCCGCGACGTCGGCGATCGTCAGCGCGCTGCGCCGGTCAGCCGCGTCGTTGTCGATCCAGATCGCGCATCGAGTAGCGGCTGCTCGCCCGCGATGCAGCACCTCGGAGACGCCCGGGCAGCTTCGCGAGCCGGTCGCTGCGATCTGCGTCTCGGCGAGGGTCGAGAGCTCGATCTGCGAGCTAGCTCGCCGCCGTACAGCGCGATCCACATGATCGGCGCACGCGTCGGCGTCTGCGCTTGGCGACGACCGGCTCCTCGATCGTCCTCGCGGCAGCTTGCTGCGCGCGCGCGCGACGCGGTCGCGCACGTCGTTCGCGGCGACGTCGACGTCGCGGTCGAGCTCGAACTCGACGGTGATCTGCGAGACCTGCTCGCGGCTCGACCGAGGTGATGTGCTTGATCGCCCTCGATGCCGATCAGCTGGTCCTCGAGCGCGCTGCGTGACCGAGGTCTCGACGACCTCCGGCGCGGCGCCGGGCAGCACCGTCGTGACCGAGACGATCGGCGGGTCGACGTCGGGACACTCGCGGTTCGGCAGCCGGCTCGAGCGCGATCGCGCCGACCAGCACGATCGACCAGCGACATCACCGTCGCGAGCACCGGGCCGCTCGATGCAGATCCGCGAGATCTTCACGAGCCGGCTTCCCGCGCGCTTCTTCTCCTTCTCTTCCGCGCGATCCTCGATGGGCCGCCCCGCGGCGCGACCTTGTTGGTTCCCAGCGGAGACCACGCGGTCGCCGGCGGCGAGGCCGCTCGCTTGACCTCGACCTTGCCGCTTGTGCCGGAGTCCGAGCTCGACGCCACGGCCCGCTCCGGCCGTGCCATCCGCTCAACGATACGGAAGACGTAAGGTCCCGTCGGGATCGAAGACGACGGCACGATTCAGGGGCGAGCAGAACGTTCTCGGCGCGCGACGCCTCGAGGTGCACGGTTGGCGAAGAGCCCCGCGCGGAGGCGCCGGTCCGGATTCGGCACGACCGCCTTCAGGAGGAGCTGCCGGCTCCTCGGGTCGAGCGACGGCGAGACGAAGCAGACCTGGCCGGGGAAGGTCTCCTCCGGGGAAGGGTGAGACCGCGACGGTGAGCGGCGTGTCCTGCTTCGCCATCTCCACGATCGGCTCAGGGGACCGAGAAGGCGAGCCGGAGCTCGAGCGACACGCGTCGATCGTGACGAGGTCGGTGTCGATCGGTGATGCGATCGCCCGGCGATACGAGCCGCTGCCCCAGCACGCCGTCGAAGCGGAGCGCGGATCGTCGTCCGATCGAGCTCGATGCGGGCGTAGGTCGACGGCGCGCGCGGGTTCGCGGAGGGTCGCCGTCGCCTCGATCCATCTCGGCGGCGGCCATGATGTTGTTCCCGGAAAGCTTCTGAGCGCGGCCGTAAGGCGCAGCTCGGCGAGCTTGAGCTGGGCCTCGGCCTCGCGGAGCGCGTGCCTGCTGCTCAGCCGTCGCGCAGGCGGGAAGAGCACCGCGCCCTGCGGCGACCTCCTCGCCCTCGCGGAGCTCGATCGCTCTCGATCACCCCGTCGGTCTCTGGCGCGGAGCACGACCGATTCCCACGGCTCGAGCTGTCCTACCAGGTTGCAGGCCCCTCGTCGAGAGTGCGCGCGCGCCACCGTCGCGACCTCTGACGACCGGGGCCGGGGCTCGCGCGCCGCTTCCGCGTTTCCGCCGCACGAGGGCGTGAGCGCGAGGAGGGTCGCGAGCGCGCGAGCCAGCGGATCGACTCTCTCGCATCGTCGGACATTTACGCGTCCTCCCGAGGGAGCCGCCAGAACGGCTCGAACGACCGATCATTTTTGGTCGATCGCGAACGGGGTGGCTGCGCTAACGCGGCCGTCTCGTGCTGAGCGTGGAGACGAGCGATGCGTTCGGGGCATCGCTGCATCGCGTAGCGCGGCGGGCCGTGCGACAAGCCGGCGATGATCTTCCGCGACGAGGTCCGGAGCTACGCGGCCTCGGCGACCTGGCGTGAACCGGGATCGCGCGCGCGCGCTCCGGCGGGCCGGACAAGCCGCTGCCGGCGTGACCGCGTCGCGGTCGCCCCTTTACACCGGCATGGAGTGGTTCGAGGTGCTGAACGCGCTCGGCCGCGTCGGCGCGATGCTGGTACCCGCTGAGCTGGCGGCAGGCGTGGGGTCCCGAGCTGGCCCACTACGTGATGGGCGACCGCCCGGGAGCTGCGCCTCCCGATCGCGCGACTCCGCCTCGCCGCGGAGATCGATCGAGCGCTCGCCGAGCTTATCGCTGGCGCATGACCTGGGACGAATCGCGCCCGGGCCGTCGGGGTCGGTGCGAATTCGCCCTGGCGCGGTCGCTCCTTCGAGGCGGTGATCGCGGCGGAGCCGGCCGAGCCTCCTCGCCGACGCTGCGCTCCGGGTGGCGAGGTCACAACGCGATGGTCTGGCTATCGCCCGGGGACAGCACGGGCCGACCGAAGCGTTGCGCCTCCGAGCGCGCTCCTTCCCGCGTGGACCGGGTCGCCGACACCCAGACGCGCGGCGTCGCTCTCATGTGGGCTTTCGCGTGGATCCGACGTACGCACCCCGTTCTGCGGCCGGTCTTACCACACCGCGCCCGGCCCCGCAGGGGCGTGATGCACCCGGCATCGGCGCGCAAATCCTCGTAGATCCTGCCGCGCTTCGACGCCGCCGAAGCGTGCCCCGCGGCGACCGAACGCCACCGCGTGACCAACGCGATGATGGTCCCGGCGTGATGTTCTTCCGCATCCTCGCGCTGCCCGAGGCGACCGCCGACGCTACGACCTGTCGTCGCCGCGGAAGGTGCTGCACGCCGCCGCGTCGTGCCCGATCGACGTCAAGCGCCGCATCATCGACGTGTTTCCTCCCGGCGTCGTTCAGAGCCCACGGCGCCTGAAGGCGGCGGCACCTGATCGGGCCCGAGGAGTGGCTCGCGCGGCCGGGCAGCGTGGGCTGCCCCTGGCTGTGGGCCTCGACGTCAAGGTCCTCGCTGACGACGGACACGAGGCGGCCCCCGGAGAGGTCGGCACGATCTATCTGAGGACCACCCTGGAGCGCTTCTTCCTACCGGGGCGCCGTGGCGAGAAGACCCGCGCCGCCTTCGCGGGCGATCATCACCGTCGGCGACATGGGCTACCTCGACGCCGAGGGCTACCTCGAGCATCGCCGATCTGCCACGACATGATCATCTCAAGCGGCGCCGTGAACGTCTACCCGGCGGAGGTCGACAGACCTCTCAATGCCATCCGAAGGTCGCGACGCGCGCGGTCATCGGCGTCCCTGACGACGAGATGGGCGAGCGCCGGTCAAGGCGATCGTGGAGCTTCGTCCGGGAGAGACCGTGAGCGCCGATGAGATCATCGCCTTCCCGCTGGCGCGACCTCGCTCACTGCTGGCGCCCGCGGAGCGTCGACTCGTCGCCGAGCTGCCGCGCGAGCCGCAGGGGAAGGTGCTGAAGCGATTCGGGAGCCCTACTCGGGCCGGGAAGTGCGTATGGAGTCTGAGTTTCAGCTGAGCTTCCTTCTCCGATCCGTCACGAGCATCGCGACCCGCGCGCGGGGAGGGTTCCTGCGCGCGGGCCGCGTCTCACCAGATGGGCGCGCCGCGATTCAAGGCGTCGCGGCCTTGAAAGAGCGCCGGAGAGTTCGAGGTCGCGGTACTGAAAGTGCCCCGAAGACGTCTGGCCGAAGCAGACCGAAGAGTCGCCCGCTGTTGCTCACCTCGGCGGCGACGGAGGCGTCGGGGCCGGTGAATGGCCAATCGCACGGGGGCGTCGCCCTCTCGCCGTCCAGAGGGCCTTGGGCCGCCAGCGCAGCGTCTGCCGCTCTTGAGCGTGACCGCGGACGATGCCGCTCGGCGTGCGCGCCGTCCGGTATAGAGTGAAACCGTTCGGGCTCGCCTGCGGGCCGGTCGTCTTCCAGCAGGGCTTCCCGTTGTTGCAGACCCCGCCCGCGGGCGCCGTCGCCTCCCGCACGAGACCGTTCGCGTCGTAGACGCAGATCCGGTAGGTCGCGAGAGGACGTCGGCTCGCTGGCTCGTTCCTGCGTGGGTGTCGGTACCCCTTTGCCACTTGAACTGGAGCAGGTCCTGCGTGTTGGGGCTCTTGTCCTGTGATCATGAGGCTGCTCTGCAGCGCCGTCAGTGCCGTGCCGAGCGGAGCCAGCGAGCAATCCGCGTCCCGGTGGAGAGTCCGAGGCGACTGCATCCAGCGTGTCCTCGAAGCCGGTGAAGCCCTCGTTCGGGACGTAGGTGTCGGAAGGAAGTCCACGTCGAGGTCGTCGATGGTGCCGAGCGTCAAGTCATTGCCGACGCCGACGATATTCGGCGGATTGCCGCCTGATCCATGATTCCGGGAACGCGTTGAACTGGTCGGTGTGGAAGTTGGCAGAAGAAAGTTGCCGGCCTCGTGGGACGCGATGTTCCCGACGCCCGCCCCGACCAGATCGATCTTGGTCTTACCGCCCTGGCGAGGGCCGAACTGGTTCAACGAGTTCGGATCGAAGGAGGGAGCGCTCAGGAGGTCGAGCAGGATGACGGCCGACTCGCTCGTGGCGAAGTTGCCCGGGTCGATCGACTGGGCGATGCCGATCGTCGAGATTCCGGAGCTCGCCGATGGTCCCGCCGATGATCAGCCGGCTCACGTTTTGATCGGGCCGGCGCGGGATCTTCGCGTGTGTCGCGGCTGTTCAGGATCACCACGTCGTCGTCCCCGGGGGTGTTCGACACGTCGTAGATCGCCGCTCCTGCGCCGAACACTCTCATGTCGGTCGAAGAGGTTCTCCTGGATGGTCGCGAGGATCGCATCGATCACGGCGCTCTCGTCCGAGGGGAGCAGGCCCCAGCCGGCGAGGAAGCTCGAGAGCGGCGAGAGGGCCACGCTGCCGGGCGCGCCGCCGAAGATCGACGGGTCGACGGCCGCGCCGTCGAAGTCGAACGAAGAGGTCTGCACGGCTGCCGTCGGTCTGCTGCTCGGCAGGTGGGGCGGAAGACGCGGGCCTCGAGAGTGGAGGCGCCGGCACCCAAGCTCGACACCTATGCCAGGCGTGTACGTGTCGGTGGATGGCACCACGTACGCACGTGGAGCGCGCGGGGCCGCCGCCGGGGAAGGGTCCGGCCTCGATCCCGGTCGCGTCCTGAGTGGAAAGCCGATCAGCAGCTGGCCGCCTGAGGCGAGGAGGGTCACCGCTGAGCCGGGGACTCCCGACCAGCGGCGGCGATGGCGCTCACCCGCCTCGAGCTGGACTGAGCGCGTTGTCCCGGATCCGGAGGTGCACCAGACGCCGAGGAGTGACGTCGCAGGTGCCCTTCTCGCTCGCTACGCCGCCCGGACCGGACGAGGAATCTGAAGGGGATTGCTCTGGGGTGCGGAAGGCGCGAATAGGCACCGATCGAGACATGTAGTAGGTTCCGGGGGCCGGGCACGGCGTAGACTGGAGGAAGCTGTGGTACTGCGTGCCGCCTGCCGGCTGGTCGTCGTTGACGGCGAGCAGAGCGCCCGTGCTGGCGTCCCAGATGGCAGACGAAGGGATCGAGGTCGCAGCAGAAGGGAAGTGGGGTGTCCTGGCGTCGATCAGGATCGTCAATGCCCGGCGGCGAGGCCTGCCTGGATCGCGAGCAGCGTCGAAGTCTGCCAGCGTGCCGGTGCCGCCGCTGCCGTACGAGCTACGTCCCCGATCGTGCTCCGCTCGTGCGGACGATGCCTGACCCGCTGACTGCCACCCGTCGGCGCGGGCGGGGGGAATCGGAGCCGCCCGTTGTCCTCGCGCGAAGGGTCCGATGATCGTCCGGCGGCGGGGATGGCGTCGAGATGCCGCTGAGATGTCGGGCCTCGGGATCACCGTCGCCCGTGCCCGGTACTGAAGCCGGCACGATGGAGTCCCGCGGTCGGCCTGGTGTCGTTGGGTCTCGAGACTCACACCGGTCACGGATGGAGCCGGTAGTGGGCCATTGCAATTGAACGCGAAGCGTACTAC
>ERZ1370068.9846-contig-8595_pt1 | contig 37372 bp, 49 predicted proteins | sample MGYA00561227_ERZ1370068 | MGnify/ENA primary metagenome ERZ1370068 (study PRJEB38410, sample SAMEA6850437) | metagenome | study: Metagenomic assessment of the ecological functions of the soil: analysis of the soil microbiota associated with the...
GATGTGCTAGGTTACGTTGCCAACCGCCATTGATTACGCGGAAGTCACAGAACACCGCCGAAAACTGCGCGGCGATATGCCCTTCGGTGAACCCTTCGGCTGACGCCTGCAACGCTCGTCGCGTTCGGCCTCAGCGCTGTCAAGCGACAGCGGCACATTCTTTTGCGACCATTGAAGCGAGAAGGGCGCCGCAATCAATAACGCGGCACCACCGATAATCCCAAGCATACTGAGCTGTTTCATGATCGGTCTCCATGACCATCATCGCCCCAGCGTGATGAACTCGCGCCGCTTTGTATGTCGGGAAAGCAGCATTCTGAGGGGCGACGGGGGTTCGGTCATGACCGTCTCCCCGTCGCGACCGGAAGCCCGCAGGCGCTTCGGAACCGAAACCGCGAGTGAGCTTGGAGCTCCAGTCGCTTCTTCCATACCCGAACAGTTGCCTGGGCGCGAGCCCGCATCAACAAGGAAGGGATACGAAGATGGCAATGCTCTCTTTCGGTGGTATCGACGTGTCGAAGGATCGTTTGGACATCACGGTGTTGCCCGACGAGCAATGTTCTTCGGTGAGCAATGACGCCGCCGGCTGGGCCGAACTGGTCGAGCAGCTGCGCGGCTCCTCGATCACGGCGATCGGCGTCGAGGCGAGTGGTGGCTACGAACGTGGTGTCGTCCGGGCCTTGCTTGCGGCCGGCATGTCCGTGCGCCAGATCAATCCGTTCAAGCTGCGGCAGTTCGCCAAGGCCAGCGGGACTCTGGCCAAGAACGATCGGCTCGATGCGCGGATGATCGCATCGTTCGTCGCCATCATGCCAACGCGGCCGGCGCAGCGGCAGGCGCCGATGATCGAACAGCTCGCCGCGATGCTTACCGTCCGGCGCCAACTCAGTGATCAGAAGGTCGCCACCGAGAATGCGTCCAGACTGCTGGAAGGTGCGATGCTGCAACGTCTTTCTCGCCGCCGAGTCGCTGGGCTTACCGCCGACATCGACCTGCTCGACCAGCGCCTGGTCGAGATCGTTACAGCCGATGCTGCTCTCGCCCATCGTTTCCGCCTGCTCACTTCCATGCCGGGGGTAGGCGCCGTGTTGGGTTGCACGCTGATCGCGCTCTTGCCCGAGCTCGGCCAGATGAGCCGCAAGCAGGTTGCCGCTCTCGTCGGGCTTGCGCCCTATGACTTCGATAGCGGCAAGCTCAAAGGGCGCCGTTGCATCTGGGGCGGTCGCGCGCGTGTCCGCCACGTGCTCTACATGGCGGCGCTGAGCGCTAGTAATTGGAATCCTGCGCTCAAAGCATTCCACGATCGCCTCGCGGCGACCGGAAAGAAGCCGAAGGTCGTCATCGTGGCGGTGATGCGTAAGATGATCACCACGCTCAACGCCATGCTCCGTGACGGTACGGCTTGGGTCGACCGTTACAGCGGTCGGCGCAGCGCGACGACCGCACGGTAGCCGTTGCGCTGAGCGATTTGGCCGAGTCAAGGCCGTAGCCGCACGGAGTGCGGGGGCGCGAAGCGCCAGCCTTGACGCGACCAAATCGATCAGCGATCTCCCTGCGACAAGATGACAGTTGCTCATTCGATCACCTCGTCGGCGCGGGCGAGCAGCGTCGGCGGCACTGTCGAGGCCGAGCGCCTTGGCGGTCTTGAGATTGATCACCAGCTCGTACTTGGTCGGCGCCTGCACCGGCAGGTCGGCCGGCTTCTCGCCCTTGAGGATGCGATCGACGTAGCCGGCCGCGCGCCGGTGCTGGTCGAGCAATGTCAGGCCCATAGGAGATCAAGCCGCCGTCGTGTGACGAAGACGCGATAGGCAGTAGACCGCGGGCAGCTTGATGTCGCGCCGCAAGCGCGATGATCAAGTCGCGATGAATCAGCGATGCCGCGCTCACCGTCACGATCAGGCCGCCATTCGGCGAGCGCGCGAATGCCGTGACGGCGCGCTCGATCTCGTTCGCGTCGCGCAAGTTGATCGGGCTCAACTCCGCGCCGAACGACGGCGCCACGGCCTGGATCGCGCCCAACTGTCCGATCGCGGCAGGATGCGCGGGATTCGCGCAGGACCGCCACGCGCGTCACGCCCGGCGCGATCTGCTTTGAGCAGCTCCAGCCACTTCCCAGCCAAGCTGTATTCGAACTGAATGAAGCCGGTGGCGTTGCCGCCCGGCCGCGCCAGGCTGTCGACGTAGCCGGCGCCGACCGGATCGATGCCTTGTGCCGAACACGATCGGCACGGTGCGGGTCAGCCTGTTGCAGCGATGACCGCGGTGGCGCCGACAGCAGCCAGGATGACGTCCGGACGCAGCGCGACCAATTCCGCTGCGCATCTTTGCGGATGCGCGCGGCATCGCCCGCGCTCCAGCGGTAATCGATCCGCAGATTGCGCCCGACGGTCCAGCCTAGTTCCTGAAGGCCTTGCATGAAACGCGGCCAGGCGGGCCTGAAATTCCGGATCGTCCGCCGGTACGCCGATGCAGCACGCCGATGCGCCGCATCCCGCTCGAGCTGCTGCGCTCGCGCCGCGAGCGGCCACGCCAGCCGCCGCGCCGCCGAGCAGGCGTGACGAACTCGCGCCGCCTCATGCCGGACATGGGGCTCCCTCCCAGGTGCCGCCGCCGATCATAGCAGGTAGGAACCGCCGGGCGCAGGCGGTTTGACGCATCAGGAGCCTGCCGGGGAAGGGTCAGCCGGTCCTTGGGGCAGACCTGAATCGCTCTGAATCTACGTGGGCCACGCGAACACCTATGGAGCGGAGCTGGTCTGCGCAAAATTGCTTTCACTCGCGCCGGTCATGCACTCAAATTCCGGCCACCGGGAGTCAGACCCGGCCAGGACGCAGATCGTTTCGGAATGGATCACGATTTCGCTCTCGGCTCTTGTTCAGGCGCACGATCTCATCCGAAGAGTCAGGGAATTCTCGGCATCGTGCCCGGGAGATGCGCGTAGCGCCCTACTCCTCCGGCTCGGTCGTGAAGAACAGCGGATAGCCCTTGCTCTTGCCGAGCTCGGTTGCTTCCTTGGCCTTGGTCTCGGCCACGTCCCTGGTGTAGACCGCGATGACGCAGGCGCCGCGCCGGTGCGCCGTCATCATCACGCGGTAGGCCTGGTCCTCGTTCATGCGGAACACCGCCTTCGAGCACCAGCACGACGAACTCGCGCGGCGTGTAGTCGTCGTTGAGCAGGATGACCTTGTAGAGCGGCGGCCGCTGCGTTTTCGGCCGGACCTTGGTGCGCGGTTTGACGAGGGTCTTGCTCATGTCGGCGCCTCGGCGTCCGTATTAGAACTGGCTTGATGGCGTCCCGTCTCCGAGGGACGATCATGTCGCGCAGGGCTTGCACACGCGCGGCCGCACGCGTGCTCACGCATTCCTTGCCGCAGCAAAGAAGCCGTTCAATTCCTCCGCCGTTCGTTGCGGAATTTCTCCGGAAAGAAGTGACCCGCATCGAGCGCTGCACCGCGAACATCATTTTGCCCAGGCTCCCCACAAGGCAAGAGGGCCGCCCGCGTCGGCATACCAGCTATCCAACGGGCCTCGGCCGCTCCAGAGCACAAGCACGGGACAGGCGATGCGCCGGCCGGCCCGGCGATCCTCCGCGTCGTGCTCATGATCAAGCGTCGCCGCCGCCCGATACTCCTCGCAGATCGCGTGCACGCGGGCGGGATCGCGCAGCGTCGTCGATATAGGCCGCGCGCACGTCTGGATCGAGGGCATCTCCCGGGGAGCCCCATCCGCCGAGCGCGTCATCGACAACCGCGTCGGGCGCCGCCGACACCAGCCGCTCGGGGGCGGCTCGGGCTGCGCGAGCAGCGACCACGGCCAGAACGCCGTCGCAAGCTTTCGTCGTCGGCCCGCTCCCAGGCGTCCGCGGTCGACCAGGACATCGAGCCACGGCGAGGCGTTCCACCCCGCTCCGGGTGGTCGAGCGCCAGCCGGTAGGCCACGCGGCCGCCGCGGTCATGCCCGGCGACGCAGCAGCGCGAAGCCGAGTGTCTCCATCAGCGCCACCATGTCCTTCGCCATGGCCCGCTTGGCATAGGGTGCGTGGTCCGGACGCGAGGGGGACGGCCGCTGCGACCATAGCCGCGCAGATCAGGGCGAACCACCGTGAAGCACCGAGGCCAGCAGCGGCGCCGCCCGCCGCCACATCAGATGCGTCTTGCGGGAACCCGGTGCAGCAGGAGGACGGCCGGCCCGGAACCGGAACGACGCAGGAAAATATGCGTCTCCCCGACGTCTGCGTCGACACGTGTCGAAATCCTGAAATGCCGCGGGGCTCATGCACACATAAGCGTCCCGTCGATCGTTGGTTTCCAAGATAGCGCGAAGCCTTATATCGCGAAGCCTCGTATCGCGAAGTCTTATATCGCGAAGCCTGGGCCCTGCCCCACGCCTCAGCGGCGCAGGGTCGCGGGCTTGGTCGGGCGCTTGCCGCGCTCGGGGACGGACCGGAGCTCGACCGGCGTCTGCCGCCGCTCGCCGAACCGCGCCGCGGTCTCGTTGATCTGCGCCGAGCGTCGGCAGGCTCGCTTCGTTGCCGAGATGCTGGATCGAATAGCGCCGACGCCGCGCGCGCGAACCTGAAGTGCTGCTCCCACTCGGCGTCGGGATCGATCAGATACGAATAGACGTAGGCGCCGTGGAAGATGTCGCCGGCGCCGTTGGTGTCGATGCACGCAGGCGGTCGGGCACGTCGAGCGCCGGCAGGAAGCGCTCGGTGTCGCGTCTCGTCGTACCAGAGCACGACCGCTGCGCGCCCATGCGTGACGCCGCCGATGCTGCAGCCGCGCGAGCGCAGATAGTCAGCATCTCGCCGGGCGTCATGTTCATCTGCTCGCACAGGCGCTCCGCGACCATCGCGACGCCGATGAAGGCGAGCAGGTCGTGGGTGTTCGAGCGCAGGCCGCCGCCGTCGAGCGAGGTCAGGATGCCGGCCTCGTGGCAGATCTTGCGCGTAGTGGATGGCGGCGTCCGGCATGATGCCCGTCGACATGGAGCGCGCGGCAGCCGGCGAGATTGAGCAGCGGAAACGGATGTTTGAAGTGGTCGTCGCGGCAGCGCACGATCGCGCGCTGGCCGCCCTTCGGCATGATGAACGACAGCGACGATTCTGCGACCTTGCGGTGATGGACGGAGATGCCGTATTTCGCGGCCATGTCGATGAACATGCGGCCGAGCCAGTCGTCGGCGACGGAGGCGAGCAGGTCGGGCGCGATGCCGAGCTTCGCGCAGCAGAACGCCGCCGTGACGGCATTGCCGCCGAACGACACCGCGTAGTCGCGCGCCACCGATCTTCTCGTCGCCGGTCGGCATATGGTCGGTCAAGGAAGGTGATGTCGATATAGCTTTGACCGATGAAGAGTGCCTTCATCTGCATCTACCCGCTGTTGCGCAAGCCTGCGGCAATCCCGTTGATCGTGAGGTGGATGGCCTGAACCACGCGCTCGTCGGTATCGCCGGCGCGATGGCGTTTCAAGCAGCTCGAGTTGCACGTGGTTGAGCGGATCGATGTAGGGAAAGCGGTCGCGGATCGTGCGCGCCGAGCGCGGGATTGCGCTCCAGCAGCGTGCGCTGATCGAGGATCGACAGCAGCGCCTGCTCGAGCTCTCCCACTCGGCGCGCAGCCGGGCGAAGATCGCCTCGCGCAATTGCGCGTCCTCCACCAGGTCCTTGTAGCGCGAGGCGATGCCGATATCGCTCTTGGCCAGCACCATGTCCATGTTCGACAGCAGCGTCCGGAAGAACGGCCACTCGCGCGCACATCGCCTGCAGCAGCGCCATGCCGTCGTCCGGGTGCGCCTGCGATCCACGCCTTGACCGCGGCGCCGAAGCCGTACCAGCGCCGGCAGCATCAGCCGGCACTGCGCCCAGCTGAACACCCAGGGGATCGCGCGCAGATCCTCGATCCGCGTCGATTTCTTGCGCGAGGCCGGCCGGCTGCCGATGTTGCAGGTTGGCGATCTCGCCGATCACCGTCGAGTCCCAGAAATAGCGGTCGAAGCCCGGCGTCTCGTAGACCAGCGTCGCGATAGGCGCGATAGGCGTGGGCGGACAGCTCCTCCATCGCCGCCATGAACTCGGCGCGCGGCGCCGCCGTCCTGCGGCTGCAGCAGCGCGACCTCCAGCGTCGCCGGCGACCAGGATGCTCGAGGTTGCTGCCGGCCGAGCTCCGGATTGAGATATTTGCCGGCGATGACCTCGCCCTGCTCGGTGACGCGGATGCCGCGCCTGCACGGCGCCCGCCGGGCTGCGCCAGGATCGCCTCGTAGCTCGGGCCGCCGCCGCGACCGACCGAGCCGCCGCGGCCGTGAAACAGGCGCAGCTCGACGCCGTGGCGCTGGAACACGTCGATCAGCGCCATCTCGGCCTTGTAGAGCTCCCAGCCCGAGGTCAGGAAGCCGCCGTCCTTGTTGCTGTCGGAATAGCCGAGCATGACCTCCTGCACGCCGCCGCGGCTCTCGCAGCGAGCCGCGCGTAGTCGGGCATGGCGAGCAGCGCGTCCATCACCTCGCCGCAGTTGCGCAGATCGTCGATGGTCTCGAACAGCGGCACGATGTTGACGTCGAGCGCTGCCTTCGCGCGGCCGCAGCAGCCCGACCTCCTTGAGCAGCAGCGCCGACTTCGAGGACGTCGGAGACGGTCGTCGGCCTTCGAGATCGACGTAGTTGGGCACGGCGTCCTGCCGTAGCGCCGATGCGATCTCGGCGCGCCGTGCGCAGGATGTCGAGCTCGCCGGCGGTCTCCTCCGAATAGGTCACGAACGGCGAGATCAGCGGCCGCGCGCGTCGCGAGCTCCGGCCAGCAGCAGCGCGACGCGCGCGGCTCTCCGGCATCTGCGCGTAGTCGACTGCCGGCGCCGGCGCTCGAGCAGCTCGGCCGACGGTGCGCTCGTGCACGTCCGAATTCTGCCGCAGGTCGACGCTCGCGAGGTGGAAGCCGAACACCTCGACCGCGCGCCGCAGCGCGCGCAGCCGCCCGCGCGCGAGCAGCGCCGAGCCGTTGGCGGACAGCGAGCGATAGAGGACGTCGAGATCGGCGCGCAGCTCGGCCGCGCTCGGCGTAGGGCGTGCGCCTCGCGTCACCGCGTGGCGCGGCAGCACCGTCCTGGCCGAAGTCCGCGCGCGGTCGCGACCAGCCGCGCATAGATGCCGACGACGGCCTGCCGATACGGCTCGGCGGCGCGGCGCGGCGAGTCGTCGGGCGAGCGCCCGACCAGCTCCTGCAGCTGCGCCGAGATGCTCACGCGGGCGCGGTCGAGCGAGAGCTCGGCGCCCGAGCAGATGCAGCTCGTCGAGATAGAAGTCGACGCACGCGCTTGCTCTGCATCTCGATCGCCTGGCGCAGCACGTCGGCGTTGACGAACGGGTTGCCGTCGCGGTCGCCGCCGATCCAGCTTCCCATGCGGATGAAGGACGGCAGCTCGGTGTTGTTCCAGGCCGGATCGATGGCCGCGAGCTGGTCCTCGAGGTCGCCGTAGAGCCGCGGCAGCTCGCGCAGGAACGTGTGGTCGTAGTACGAGAGGCCGTTCGCGACCTCGTCGATCACGGTCGGGCTGGCCGCGCCGCAGCAGGCTGGTCTGCCACAGCGTGAGGATGGCGCGCGACATCGCCGTCGTCGGCGGCGCCGGCCTCCGCCGGCGTGAGCTGCATGCGGTCGCGCTCGGCGAGCGAGCTGCGCCACCTCCATCTCGCGATCGAGCACGCTCTTGCGCCGCACCTCGGTCGGATGCGCGGTGAGCACGGGGCTCACCAGGATCGTGTCGAACAAGCGCCTGCAGCTTGCCGCGCGGCGACGCCTGCCGCCGCGCAGCGCGCGCGAGCGCGTGCTCGATGGTGCCCGCGCGACGGCGCCGCGCGCCGCCTTGGCCTGCGCGCCCGCGTGCAGCGGATGCTGGTGCTGGTCCTCGGCGATGTTGGCGAGATGCGAGAAATAGCTGAACGCGCGCACCACCTCGATCGTGCGGTCGTGCGAGAGGCTGTCGAGGGTGGCCTCGAGCTCGCGGCGCGCGGCGGCGTCGCCGTCGCGGCGGAACGCGATCGAGATCTGGCGGATGCGCTCGACGGTCGCGAACACCGCCTCGCCCTGCTGCTGGCGGACGGTGTCGCCGAGCACCCGGCCGACCAGCCGGATATCGTCCCGCAGCGCCCGCTCGCGATCCGCAAGCTCGACCGTTATTCATCGGTTCGCCCCGTTCAGTCGCTCTCCGCATGCGGTCAAGCCCTGCCAGCATGGCTTGCAAGAAGTGCGCCTGACGGACGGGCGAAGACGTCGCCGTTCGAGAACTGCCTACTTTCTGGCCGCTAACAGCGTCGGAATAGAGGCCGAAATAATCGCGTGGCCGGCTCGGCCCAGGACACGTCGGCCTCGCATGCCGTTCGCCTGCAGGGAGCTGCCAGCCCGGACGGTCAGCTCCACAGGTCGGCGGCGCGATGGAGCGCGGCTTCGAGCGCGTCCGGCGTCACCGGGCAGAAAGTGCAGGCCGGTCGCGGGCTTGGCATCGGCCGCGGCCTCCTCGGGATCGACGATGGTGTCGGCCAGTCCGCCCACCTTCGCGCACGACCGGCACCGCGCCGTAGCGCATGGCACAGAGCTGCGTCAGCCCGCACGGCTCGAACCGCGACGGCACCAGCACGGCGTCGGACCCGGCCTGGATCAGATGCGCCAAATCCTCGTCATAGCCGATGAGGCATCCGATCTGGCCGCGATGGGCGTCGGCCAGGCTTCGCAGCCGCTGCTCCAGCTCCGGGCTCGCCGGTTCCCAGCACCACGAGCTGCGCGCCGACGCCCGATCAGCGCCGGGACCGCGTCGGCCAGGAGGTCGATCCCCTTGTGCCAGGCGAGCCGGCTCACGACGCCGAACAGCAGCCGGCTCGGGATCTTGCGCCAGTCCGAACCGCCGCTGCAGCTCCGCCTTGTTGGGCGACCGCGCCGGCAGCGACGAGCGGCCGAAGCGCGCGGCAATCCGCGTGTCGGTCTCCGGATTCCAAACGTCCACGTCGATCCCGTTGCGGATGCCGGACAGCACGCCGGAGCGAGCGCGCAGCAGTCCTTCGAGGCCGCAGCCGCCGGCGGCGGTCTGGATCTCGCTGGCATAGGTCGGCGACACCGTCGTGATGCGATCGGCGAATTGCAGGCCGGCCTTGAGAAAGCCGATCGCTCCGTAATGCTCGACGCCGTCGATCGCGTAGGCGTGCGGCGGAAGGTGCAGCCGCTCCAGCAGGTCGGCGGGAAACTGGCCCTGGTAGGCGAGATTGTGCACGGTGAACACGGTCGCCGGACGGCGCCGGCCGCCATAGGCGAGGTAGGCCATCGCGAGCCCGGCCTGCCAGTCGTGGCCGTGGACGAATGTCCGGGCGCGAAGCCGCGGCGTCGCCGAGCCCCGATGCGAGCGGCGATCCATCCGAGCGCGCCGAAGCGGAACGCGTTGTCGGGCCAGTCGCGGCCATCGTCCGCCACGTACGGATTGCCGGGCCGGCCGAAGAGATGCGGCGCGTCGAGCACGAAGAGATCGAGGCCGCCGGCCTCGGCGGCGAGCACGCGCGCCCTGCCGCCGAACAGGTCGTCGACCGCGCAGGACTTCGTCGGCATCGCCCGAGCGCGGCCTTCACCGCGGGATAGCCAGGCACCAGCGTGATCGTCTGCGACGCCGTGCTTGCGCAAGCGCGCGCGGCAGCGCGCCCGCGACATCGGCAAGGCCGCCGGTCTTGACGAGCGGGTAGATTTCCGAAGCGACGGCGAGAACCTTGATGCCGGTCATCGGCTCAAGTTTGTCGATCATCGGCTGGGTGATCAAGCAGATGCCGCCGTCGGTGCGGCGGAAGCGCGCGGCGTCGAGCTCGGGGTCCTCGCCCACGACCAGTCCGGCCGGAATGCGGACGCCGCGATCGATGATGACGTTGTTGAGCCGCGCCTTGCGCCCGATTTCCACGTCCGGCAGGACGACGGCATTCTCCACGTGCGAATAGGACCGCATGTGGACATTGGTGAACAGCAGCGACTGCCGCACCGTCGCTCCCGAGACGATGCATCCGCCGGACACCAGCGACGAGACCGCCTGTCCGCGGCGGCCCTCCTGATCGTGCACGAACTTGGCCGGCGGCGAGATTTCCGCAAAGGTCCAGATCGGCCAGTTGCGGTCGTAGAGGTCGAGCTGCGGCACGATGTCGGTGAGGTCGATGTTGGCCGCCCAATAGGCGTCGAGCGTGCCGACGTCGCGCCAGTAGGACGCGGCCTCGGCCGCTCGATGCGCACGCAGGAGCGCGAGAAATGATGCGCGACCGCGCTGCCGTTGCTGAACGACGTAGGGGATGATGTCCTTGCCGAAGTCGTGGCTGGAATGCGGATCGGCCGCGTCGCGGCGCGAGCTGGTCGAACAGGAACGTCGGTGTCGAACACGTAGACGCCCATGCTGGCGAGCGCCATGTCCGGCTGTGCCCGGCATCGGCGGCGGGTCTTTCGGCTTTTCGACGAACGAGCTGATGCAGTCGTCGGCGTCGACATGCATGACGCCGAAGGCGGATCGCCTCGCTGCAGCGGCACCTCGAGGCAGCCGACGGTCACGTCGGCGTTCTGCTCGACGTGCTGCACGAGCATCGGCTCGTAGTCCATCTTGTAGATGTGGTCGCCGGCCAGGATGACGATGTATTTCGGGCGCGTAGCTCTCGATGATGTCGATGTTCTGGTAGACCGCGTCGGCGGTGCCGGCGTACCACTGCGTCTCCGACGACGCGCTGGCTCGCCGGCAGGATGTCGAAGCTCTCGTTGCGCTCCGGGCGGAAGAAGTTCCAGCCGCGCTGCAGATGGCGGATCAGGCTGTGCGCCTTGTACTGGGTGGCGACGCCGATGCGGCGGATGCCGGAATTGAGCGCATTGGAGAGCGCGAAATCGATGATGCGCGACTTGCCGCCGAAATAGACCGCGGGCTTGGCCCGCCAGTCGGTGAGCTCCATGCAGACGGCTGCCGCGGCCGCCGGCGAGCACATAGGCCATCGCCGAACGTGCAAACGGGCGCGCCTGAGGCTATGGCCGGCAATGCCGATGACCCCGCCGTCCGCCCCGTGGATTGCTCAACATATGCGGCTGATCTGCGCACAACTTCATCAGAGCAGGGCGTGATCATAGAAGCACGCCCAGAGTTTAGCAAATTGCATACCAATTTGGCAGGCATACGACAGCGGTCTTGGACGCGCGCTTGCGTCTTGCGCCGGGACACCTCTCTCGGGCTGTGAACCGCCGCGCCTGCCGCGCATCAGGCTCACGTATCACGAAGGAACGCTACCTTCCCGCGTCGGCGGGCATGGTGACAGGGCACCCGCCAGATGTCCTGCGCGTACTCGCCGATGGCACGGTCGGAGGAGAACCACGCCATGTTGGCGATATTCATGATGCACATCGCGCGTCCAGTCGGACGGCGACCGCCACAGCTCGTCGATGCGCCGCTGCGTCGCGAAATAGGCGTCGAAATCCGCGGCCACCATGTAGTGGTCGTCGTGGCGCAGCCCGTTCATCAGGGGCGCGAACCAGCCGCCTTCGCCGGGCCAGTAGATGCCGGCTTCGATCGCATCGACGACGCCGGCAGAGCATCGGCGACGCCGCGAGCGCGGTTGCGCTCGAGGCCCTGGCGGCGCGCGCTCCTCGACCTCGTGCGCTTCGAGGCCGAAGATGAAGATGTTGTCGGCGCCGACGTGCTCGCGGATCTCGATATTGGCGCCGTCGAGCGTGCCGATCGTCAGCGCGCCGTTGAGCGCGAGCTTCATGTTGCCGGTGCCGGACGCCTCCATGCCCGCGGTCGAGATCTGCTCCGACAGGTCGGCGGCCGGAATGATCACCTCGGCCAGGCTGCACGTTGTAGTCGGGCAGGAACACGACCCGCAAGCAGATCGCGCGTCACGCGGATCGTCGTTGACCACCTTGGCGACGTCGTTGATCAGCTTGATGATCAGCTTGGCCTGCGCGTAGCTCGCCGCCGCCTTGCCGGCGAAGATCTTCACGCGCGGGACCCAGTCGCGCGTCGGGTCATCGCGTATCGCGCGATAGAGCGCGACCGTTTCCAGGATGTTGAGCAGCTGCCGCTTGTATTCGTGGATGCGCTTGATCTGCACGTCGAACAGCGCATCGGGATCGAGGCGCAGGCCCATGCGGTCGCCGACCAGCCGGGAGAGCGCGACCTTGTTCGCGCGCTTGGCGGCGGCGACGCGCTCGTGCAGCGCGCTGTCGTCGGCGCCTTCGGCGAGACGTGGCGATCGAGCGACGGATCGTCCAGCACCGCGTCGCCGCAGACCTCGCGCAGCACCTGCACGAGGGCCGGATTTGCCTGCATGAGCCAGCGGCGAAAGGTGATGCCGTTGGTCTTGTTGACGATGCGATCGGGATAGAGCGCGTGCAGATCGCGGAACACGGTCTTGCGCATCAGCTCGGTGTGGAGCGCGGAGACGCCGTTCACGCGGTGCGAGCCGACGAACGCGAGATGTCCCATGCGCAGCTTGCGGCCGTTCGTGCTCGTCGATCAGCGAGATCGAGGCGATCCGCTCGGAAAGATCCACCGGATCCTGCTGCTGCGCGCCTTCGAGATGCTCGGCATTGATGCGATAGATGATCTGCAGATGCCGCGGCAGAACGCGCTCGAACAGATCCATCGGCCAGCTCTCGAGCGCCTCCGGCAGCAGCGTATGATTGGTATAGGAGAACGTGCCGATGGTGATCAGCCACGCGTCGCTCCACGGCAGGCCATGGACGTCGACGAGCAGCCGCATGAGCTCGGGGATCGCGATGCTGGGATGGGTGTCGTTGAGCTGGATCGCCGCGCGCATCGGCAGGAAATGCAGGTCGCCATCGGTGCGCAGATGCCGCTGCACCAGGTCCTGCAGCGACGCCGACACGAAGAAATATTCCTGCCGCAGGCGCAGTTCCCGGCCCGCCGGGGTGTCATCGCTCGGATAGAGGATCTTCGAGATCGCCTCCGCGCGCGATCTGCTCGACCAGCGCGCCGATGTGATCGCCGCTGTTGAAGGCGTCGAGCCGCATCGGATCGACCGCGCGGGCCGATCCACAGCCGCAACGGGTTCACGTGCCGGCCGCGCCATCCGACGATCGGCGTGTCGTAGGCGACCGCCTCGATGGTCTCGTCGGGACGCCACACCGACCGCGCGTGCGCCGCCTGGAAGATGCGCGGTCTCGACGAAGCCGCCGAAATGGATGTCGTAAGTCACCTCCGGCCGCGCGAACTCCCATGGGTTGCCGAACGACAGCCACTCCTCCGGATATTCCTGCTGCCAGCCGTTCCTGATGACCTGGCGAAACAGTCCGTGGTCGTAGCGGATGCCGTAGCCGTAGGCCGGGATCCCCAGGCTCGCCATGCTCTCCATGAAGCAGGCCGCGAGCCGTCCGAGGCCGCCGTTGCCGAGCGCCGCGTCGGGCTCGGCCGACCGCAGCCGGTTGAGGTCCACGCCCAGATCGCCGAGCGCGGCGCGGAACAGTCTCGGCCAGGCCGAGATTGCACAGCACGTCGGACCAGCAGCCGGCCGATCAGGAATTCCAGCGAGAGATAGTAGACGCGCTTGCTGCCCTTGGCGTTGCTGGCGCGCTCGACGGCCAGCCAGCGATGGATGATGCGGTCGCGGATCGGCGAGTGCGGCCGCCACGAAACCAGTCGCGATCGGTGGCCGAGCCGGCATCCTTCCCGACCGCCAGCGACCAGCTTGGCGAGCACCGCGCTCTTGATTTCGATCAGCGCCTCCTCACCCGCAGCCGGACCGCTCTGCAGCAAGGGGTCGCGCGTCACGTTTCGAAACTCGCGAGCAGAGCTCGGATCATTCATTATCTGGTCCTTCAAGGCGTCGTCTTTCCGCATGAGATCCCGTGCTGCCGACCGCCCATTCCGCCGGCTCATTGCGAAGCCGTCGCGGCATGGTCGCGGTGCAAGGGGTATGCCGGGCTCCCCGGCATCTCCCACCCGCCGGGAGAGCCAGTGGGTATCCTTGCGCTTCGGCAGCCTGTCAATCGGGATCGATCAGGCGGCCGGACAGGATCGGCATGCGCCTCAAGGCCCGGCCCATGGATCGTAGGTGCCGAAGGTCCACACGTTGCCCTCGGGATCCTTGCAGGTGTAGTCGCGCCCGCCGTAGTCCTGCGTTTGCGGCTCGGCGTGACCGATGAATGCTCTGGCGAACCCGCGGCAGGAGACTTGGAAAGCGCCAGGCGCAGGACGAACGACGATGGGTCCCGGGAACCCGCTAGCACCCCAAAACCTGCTTGCCCCCACTCCGATTTTAGCCGACCTTGCTGGCATCTAGCTTACCGGATTTTCCCCGCTCCACGGAGCTGCGTGCCGCCGCCCGGAATTGGAACGGCAGGCCGCGGTTGTCTTGGGGTCCCATTCCTGCGGAGGTCGCCTTGAGCTTTATCTGGATCATTCTCATCGGGTTTCTCGCGGGCGTGATCGCCCGCCTGCTGTCGCCCGGGCCGAACAACCCGACCGGCTTCCTCCTGACCACCATCCTGGGCATCGTCGGCGCCTTTGTGGCGACCTTCCTCGGCCAGACCATCGGCTGGTACCGGGCCGACCAGGGCGCCGGGCTGATCGGGGCCACCGTCGGCGCCATCCTTGTGCTGTTCATCTGGAATCGGCTGGTGGCGAACCGCACCATCAGCGACCCCGGCGTCACCGGACGGCGCTGGCTGTAGCCGTTCGGACGCCGCTCGCCGTACGCTCTACGCCTTTCCCGCTAAACTCCTGTCCGCCGGCGGGTGAGCGCCAGCGCGGCGAGCGCCGCGCCAAAGAACGCGGCAGTGGCATAGCCCACCGCGACCACATGCTCGTGCTCGAACAGAAAGCCGCCGAGCGCGGAGCCGAGCGCCTGCCCGACATAGATCGAGGAGGTGTTGAGCGCGACGGTGGCGCTGGACAGCTCGGGCGCGGCGGCGACCAGCCGTGCCTGCTGCATCGAGTTCGCCGCCGCGAAGCCAAATCCTTGCAGCAAAATGCCCACGGCCATGGCCGCGAGCACGCCGACGCCCAGCGACCAGACCAGTGCGCCGAGAAACATCGACAGGATGACGGCGGCCGAGGTGGCGAAGGCGCCCAGCCGCGTCACCACGCGGGTCGCCAACAGGTTGCCGACGAAACCGGCGACGCCGAACAGGGCGAAGAACGTCCCGATCGTGCGCGGGCCCGCATCAACCAGCTTGTGCAGCAACGGGCCGAGATAGGTGAAGATCACGAACAGCGCCGAGGTCATAAGAGCGGTGATGAGCAGCAGCAGAATGATCGAACCATTGCGGACGATCCGGCCCCAGCTTCTGAGCGAGACGGCAGCACCCGCCAAACGCCCCGGCACGCCCAGCACCAGCAGCAACAGACTTGCAGCGGCGAGTGCGGCGAGCACGCCATAGGCGGCGCGCCAGCCGAGGTGGGCGGCCAGGAAGGTGATGAGCGGAAGGCCGGCGGCGAGCGCGAGCGACCAGCCGAGGAAGACGAAGGCAATGGCGCTCGGCCTTTCCTTCTCCGGCACGATCAGCGCGATCGTGCTCGCGGCCTGCGGCGTGTAGATGGCGGCGACCGCGACCATGACCAGGCGCAGCGTCAGCAGCGTCCCGTAGTTCGGCGCAAAGGCCGAGGCGGCATGCCCCACCGCGACCACAGCGATGGTTGCCGACAGCAGCGTGCGCCGCTCGATCCCGCTCGTGGCCCAGGTCACCAGCGGCGAGCCGAAGCACAACACCACCGCGCCGAAAGTCACCAGCAGTCCGGCATCGCGGATGGTGACGGCAAGGCCCTGCGCGAGCTCGGCCAGCATGCCGGCTGGCGCCAGGATGGCGACGCCGATCACGAAATTTCCGAACATCAAGGCGAACTTGGCGAGCCGTGCGCTCATGGCGACTCTTTGCAACCCCGGGGGACGGACGAGCCATATAGGCGCGCGCGGGGGTTTGTGCTTATTCAGGAGCAGCGCAATTCAAGGAGGCAGCCATGCATTTCGCCATCTCGACCACATGGGGACCGACCGATCCGACACGGGCCATGCTGCCCTTCCTGTTCGCGGCGTCCGCCGTGCAAGCCGGCGACCGCGTCACGCTGATGCTGTTTCACGACGCGGTGCTCATGGCGGTGGAAGGCGCGGGCGCGAAGCTCATCCCGGTTGGGCCGCCCAACCGCTACGAGGAGATGGCCGCCAACGCCAACGTCACGCTATGGGCGTGCAAGCCGTGCGTCGAGGTGCGCGGACTTACGGGGCTCGACAAGCGGGTCAAGATCGGCGGCATGAACGAATTCCACGCCGCCGCCAAGGAGGCCGACACCAGGGTGGTGACGTTCTGACGACGCGTTTCGGCGACCGCCCCTCATTCCGGGCACGCCGAGCGCCGGAGATCGAAATAATGGTCGACCTTGTAACACAGATCTTATAGTCGTTATCCATCATCTAAAATTGTACCTGCAGCGCTGCGGGCCGATCCGTGCGCGTTCGCGCGCGCGGTGACTGCGTGCGCGCGCTCAACGAAAGCGCGAGTCCCCATGTCGAGAGCGGCGACCTCAGACGTGTTTACGCGAACGGGCGCGGGGCCCCAAGCCGCGGTTTTATTGTTGTTCCATCGTATTCCATTGTTATTTCCGCAGCTGCATCGCGCGAAGCCCCGCAAAACCGGCCTTGCTGCGGACGTTCCATTGTTTTCTCTGTTATTAACAATGGGCGGACACCGGAGTGCTCCCTGCGATGAGACCAGCACGCGCATCGCGCCCGGGTCGCATCGATCGCGCGGGCCGTCCGGCATGGAACTTGCGCCGAAACGCGCGCAAGGCGCTGCTCGCGCCGCGCCGGCGCTTCCGCTACATTGCCGCGGACAAGGAGATTGCCGTGGCGCGCGTGAAAATGATCAAGCCGGAGGAAGCCGACGCTGAGACCCGCAAGGTCTACGACGGCGTGGTCGCGCAGTGGGGACGCATCAGCAATTTCTCGCAGGTGCTGGCGCATCAGCCGGCGGCGCTGGCGGGCTGGATGCTGCCGAACGAGATCGATCCGCCTCAACAACGTCAAATCCGACCCGGCCTACGTGCGGATCCAGCAGCTCGTCATCATCAAGACATCGGCGCTCAATCAGAGCGCCTATTGCATGTCCCACAACGTGCCGCTCGGGAAGAAGACTCGGGCTCACCGAGGCCCAGATCAAGGCGGCGCAGGGCGGCGACTATATGAGCTCGCCCGATCTCGACGACCGCCAGAAGGCGGCGATCCGCTGGGCCGACGTGGTCACGCAGATGCAGGCGCGCGACGACGATGCCGCCTTCGCGGCGATGAAGGAGCACTTCAGCGAGAAACAGATCGTGGAGCTCACGGTGTTCTGCGGCATGTGGAATTACTCCAACCGCCTTTGCGAGGCCTTGCACGTCGATCTCGAGCGGCCGGACAAGCGGATCGAGTTTCAACAGAAATAGGTCACGCCATGCCCGAAACGAAGACGTATACCGGCGGCTGCCATTGCGGCGAGGTGCGCTTCGAGGTGACGACCGACCTCAGCAGCGTCGCCGCCTGCAACTGCTCGCTCTGTCAGAAGCGCGGCGCGCTGTGGTCGTTCGTTCCGTCCGAGCACTTCGGGCTGCGCGCGGGCGCGGAGGACCTCAAGGACTACCAGTTCGGCAAGAAGACCATCCACCACCTGTTCTGCGGGCAGTGCGGGGTGGGGGCATTCTCGCGCGGCAAGAATCCGAAGGGCGAGGAGATGATCGCGGTCAACGTCCGCTGCCTCGACGACGTCGACATCGCGGCGCTCACGCCCCACCGCCAGTCTCGACGGCCGCAACAGCTAGTATGTGTCTCGCGTTACCTACGTGTCCGGCGACGAGCGTGGCGCAAGCCGCACGAGACCGAGGATCCAGGACGAGCCGCGGCACGGTGCCAGTCGCCGCTAGACCCCGGGCTGTTCGGCACGGACTACGCGCGATCGCCGATCCACTTCACACCGGCGAGCGTTCGATGCCGTCATCGAATTCGTCGCTGCAATAAGGTCCGCCCTGGTACCATGCGCCGACCGGATCGGCGGGCAGCTTCGCGTCGGCGGCGAGCGCCTCGGCGCTATGCTCCTCGGCCCGATATTGCGGCCGATAGCCGAGCCGGAAGGCCGCGCTGTTGTCCCACCAGCCGCGCGCATTGTCGGATGCGCCATAGAAGATCTCGTGGCGGATGTCCGGATGCTCGAGGCCGATGCGGATGAGCTGAACAAGGTCCTGCGGCGCGACCCAGATCGACAGCCGGCGCCGATCGGCCGGGACATCGCCGACATTGCCGATGCGAAGGCAGGTCACGCGCAGTCCGTGCTTGTAGGCATAGAGCGCGGCGAGCGCCTCGCCGAACGCCTTGCTGGCGCCGTAGCGGGAATCGGGCCGCACCGGGGCGTCCACTCCGATGCGACGCTGCCGCGGATAGAAGCCGACGACGTGGTTCGAGGACGCGAACACCACCCGCTCGACGCCCGTGGCGCCGCGCCGCCTCGAACAGATTGTAGCAGCCGATGATGTTGGCCTGCAGGATGGTATCCCACGGCCCCTCGACGGAGAATCCACCGAGATGGACGATGCCGTCGACGCCGGCGACAGCGCGCTCGACCTCGGCCATGCTGGCGAGATCGGCCGCGACAAAGGTCTCGTCCGGACCGAGATCGGGCGGCCGCTTGACGTCGCTCAGGCGCAGCTCGCGATAGACGCCCTTGAGCAGTTGCCGCAGCCGCGTGCCGATGCCGCCAGCCGCGCCAGTGACCAGAACCGTTTGCATGATGTACCCGTTGAGACGTGGAGCGGCATCAGGGGCTGGCGAGCTTCCCGGCCAGCCGTTGATAGCGCTTGCGGCTGTTGAGCAGGTGCCGGCGCATCGCCGCGCGCGCCTGCGCAACCGCTCCGGTGCGGATCGCCTGCACGATGTCGCGGTGCTCCTGCTGGAACGTTTCGCTGTAGGCGCGCTTTGGCATTCCCGGCCCGCCGCGGATCGTCTGCCGCGGGATGACGAAGCGGCCGAGATGTTCCAGGAAGCGCCTGAACTGCGGGTTGCCGGTCGCGTCGGCGATGCTGCAATGGAGCGCGAAATCCTGATCGATCCCATCCGCGCCGCGCCGGATCGCGGCGCCGATGGCATCGAAGCAGTCGACGATCTTGCGGACCTGCGCCGGCGACGCCCGCTCGGCGGCGAGCCCGGCGGCTTCGATCTCGATCCCGGTGCGCAGCTCCATCACGTCGAGCACCGCGCGCAGCGGCGACAGCTGGTCGAACCCGATCCGCAGCGGCGGACGGGCATTTTCCGGGACAAAGGCGCCGACGCCTTGGCGCGTGATGACGAGGCCATCCGCGCGCAACGCAGCGACCGCCTCCCGCACCACGGTGCGGCTCACGCCGGTGGCGGCGATCATTTCCTGCTCGGTCGGCAGGCGGGAACCCGGCGGTATCTTGCCGCTGGTGATGTCCTCGGTGAGCCGGACGACCAGTTCGCCGGTCAAGGATCGCGGCGCCGACAGCGGCCGCGTCACCGAAAGGTTCGTCGTCGACCTGCTCATCACTGCCTTGACACCCTCGGGAGGCCAGTCATCATATGATATGACAAGCGCGTATCACGCGCCCGCCGGCCGATCAAGAAATCCGGCGGTGCGGCGCCTGCAGGCAAGAACAAACGATCACGGAGGACGACCATGAACCGCCGAACTGTGCTCCGCCTCGGCGCCGCCACGCGCGCTCGGCACGCTTGCGACCGAATTCGGCGTGCCCGCCTTCGCGCAGCAGAAGCTCGTTCTCAAGGCCGCCGACGTGCATCCGCTCGGCTACCCCACGGTCGAGGCGGTGCTGGCCATGGGCAAGAAGCTCGGAAGCGGCCACCGGCGGCCGCATCAGCATCCAGATGTACCCGTCGATGCAGCTCGGCGGCGAGAAGGAAGATGATCGAACAGGCCCAGGTCGGCGCGCTCGCCATCGCACGCATCAGCGTCGGGCCGATGGGCCCGCTCGTCCCCGAGCTCAACGTGTTCAATCTGCCGTTCATGTTCCGCGACGACGCGCACATGGAGCAGGTGATCGACGGTCCGATCGGCGACGAGTTGCTCAAGAAGCTGTCGAGCCATCCGACCGCCGGGCTCATCGGCCTTTGCTGGATGAACGCCGGCACCCGCAATGTCTACAACAGCAAGAAACCGATCCAGTTCGATCGATGATCTCAAGGGGCTGAAGATCCGGATGATGGGCAATCCGGTCTTCGTCGACACCATGAATGCGCTCGGCGGCAACGGCGTCGCCATGGGCATGGACCAGCTGGTCAACGCCATGCAGACCGGCGTGGTGGACGGCGCCGAGAACAACGCCCCGACCTACACGACCGGCCAGCATTACCGCCACGCCAAGTACTACTCGCTCACCGGGCACCTGATGATCCCGGAAATCCTCGTGTTCTCGAAGAAGACCTGGAGCACGCCTCGCGACAGGACGACCAGGCGCTGATCGCGAAGCTCGCCAAGGAAGCGCAGCAGGATCAGCGCAAGCTTTGGTATGCGATGGAAGAGAAGTCGACCAAGCAGATCGAGGCAGCGGGCATCGAGATCATCAAGATCGACGACAAGAGGCCATTCCAGGCGGCGGTGAAGCCGGTGTGGGATAAATACGGTGCGCAGCACGCCGAGCTGATCAAGCGCATTCAAGACCTGAAATGAGCGCCTGAACGCGGCACGCAGAGCCGGCCGTGGATCCCGCCAACGCGATCGCGCCGGCTCTCAAAGCGGGTGCTGCGAATGATACGAACGTCGACAACGGACACAGCGCTGGTGGTGGGAACGGCATGAAGCAGGTTTACTTTCGGGCGATGGACGCCATTAACGGCGCGTGTCTGTTCGTCGCCGGCGCCTGCCTCGTGATCATCACCCTCATCGTTCCCTACGGCGTCTTCACCCGCTACGTGCTCAACAGCGCGGCGTCATGGCCGGAGCCGCTGGCCGTGCTGCTGATGATCGTGCTGTCGTTCCTGTCCGCCGTCGTCTGCTATCGCGAGCATCTGCATATCGGCGTCGGCGTCCTGCCGGCCTGCTCGCGCGAGCCATGCGAAGTCGCTGCTGGGCTGGCTGCTCGAAATCTGCATGCTCGCGACCAATCTCTTCATGCTGGTCTGGGGCATCAAGCTGGTGGAGGCGACCTGGTACCAGAGCATCGCCGAGTTCCCGATCGTCACCGCCGGCATGACCTACCTGCCGATTCCGCATCGGCGGCGCGCTCACCGTCCTGTTCGTGATCGAGCGTCTTCATGACGCAGGACTTCTTCCGGCGAGCCCGAGCCCGAAACCGTCAGCCAGATCTCGACCGAGTAGACGCCGCGGCGGACCTGCGTGCATGGACATTCTCATTCTCATCGGCAGCTTCACCGTTGTCATGCCTGGCGGGCATGCCGGTCGCCTACGCGCTCGGGCTCGCCGCCATCCTCGCCGCGCTCTGGACCGGCATTCCGCTCGAAGCCGTCATGCTCAAGGTCTCCGGCGGCATGAGCGGCTTCTCGCTGCTGGCGATCCCGTTCTTCATTCTTGCCGGCGCGATCATGGCGGTCGGCGGCATGGCGGAGCGCCTCGTCAACCTCGCCAAGGTGTTCGTGGGCTTCATCCGGGGCGGCATGGCGCTGGTCAACATCATCGCCTCCACCATGTTCGGCTGCATCTCGGGCTCGTCCGTCGCCGACACCGCGGCGGTCGGCTCGGTGATGATCCCGCAGATGATCAAGCATGGCTATCCGCGCCTGTTCGCCGTCAACGTCACCATTTCGGGCTCGCTGCAGCCGCTGCTGCTGCCGCCCTCGCACAACATGATCATCTATTCGCTCGCCGCCGGCGGGACGGTCTCCGTCGCCCAGCTGTTCATGGGCGGCATCATCCCGGCGCTGCTGCTCGGTCTCTCGCTGATCGTGCTCGTTCTCGTCATCGCGCACCGGCAAAATTTCCCGAAGGGCGAGATCGTCCCGCTCCGCCAGGCGCTCAAGATCGCCGTCGACGCGATCTGGGGCCTGATCACGATCGTGATCATTCTCGGCGGCATCCTGTCCGGCATCTTCACGCCGACCGAATCCGCGGCGGTGGCCTGCGTCTACGCCTTCTTCGTCACCATGTTCGTCTATCGCGACGTGCAAGTGGAGCGAGCTGCCCAAGCTGATCGCGCGCGTGGTGCGCACGGTCGGCATGGTCATGATCATGATCGGCTTCTCGATCGCCTTCGGCTACATGATGGCGCTGCATGCAGATACCGGCCAAGGCGACGGAATTCTTCGTCGCGATTTCGAGCGACAAATACACGTTCCTGCTCTACGTCAACATTCTGCTGCTGTTGCTCGGCACGTTCATGGATCTGGCGCCGATGCTGCTGATCTGCACGCCGATCTTCCTGCCGGTGATCAAGACCTTCGGCATCGACCCGGTGCATTTCGGCATCGTCATGATCCTCAATCTCGGCATCGGCCTGCTGACGCCGCCGGTCGGTCCGACCATGGTGGTCGGATGCGCGATCGGCCGCGTGAGCATGGAGGCGGTGTCGCGCAGCATCCTGGTCTTCTACATTCCGATGCTGGTCGTGCTCGTGCTCGTCACCTATGTGCCCGAACTGTCGCTCTGGCTGCCGCGGCTGCTGTTGAGGTAGCCGAGGATCGCGGCAAGCGACACGTGCACGCTACGACACGGTGCCCGCTACAGTGAGTAGCCGCCGTCCACGACCAGCGTCTGCGCCGTTACCATGCCGGTGTCGGCGCACAGGAATACGATTGCGGCGGCGATATCGCCCGGCGTGCAGGCGCGCTTGAGCAGCGTGCGCTCGATCGAGGCCTGCTTGCGCGCAGCGGGCCACGCCCGCGTCCACTCGGTGTCGACGAAACCCGGCGCGACCGCGTTCACGCGCGCTTCCGGAGCGAGTGCACGCGCCAGATTCTTGGTGAGGCTGATGAGGCCGGCTTTGCTGGCGCCGTAGGCCATGCTCGAACCGGGCATGTTGCGGCCGGCAACGGACGCGGTGTTGCAGACGGCGCCGCCCGCGGCCCTGAGCGCGGGCGCAGCCGCGCGGGTGCACCGGAAGGGGCCGAGCAGGTTGGTGGCGAGGATGGCGGTCCAGAAATCGTCGGTGAGCCGATCAAGCTCGCGCGGCGGGATCGGCTCCACGGTGGCCGAGGTGCCGGCGTTGTTGGCGAGGAAATCGAGCCGGCCGAGGGCATCGATGGCGTCGCGCACCATTTTCTCGGCGCTCGCCGCCTGCGCGACGTCGCCCGGCGCGCCGATCACCGCAAGGCCTTGCGCGCGCAATCGTTCGACCGCCGACGCGCCGCGCGCATCGTCCGGCAGGTGGTTGAGCGCCACGGTGGCGCCGCGGCGGGCGAACAGTTCGACCGTCGCCAGCCCGATGCCGGAGGCCGCGCCGGTGACCAGCGCCGTCTTGCCCGCAAGATCAGCCATGTCGCGCTCGAACGATCGGGAGATTACATCTGCCGCGCGCTAGAATTGTCCGCAGCCCCGAAATCGATCACCGGGCCTTCGATCGCCGCACTACGCACCATCGTCGAAGACCGTTCCGCCCGGACGCTGCCGGGCGAAACGATTGCGCACTGGTGGGTTCGGGCTCACCGCCGCATTTCACTGAATAAAACGCCGCCCTTCGCCTTGGCCGTCGGCTCCGATTCCACGATTTCCACGGTCACCGCCTCGACCGGGACGGCGAAATTCTTCACCACCGCGTCGGTGATGTCCTTCACCAGGGCGCGCTTCTGATCGAGCGTGCGGCCCTTGACGGCGTGGACGTATATTTCAGGCATATCGGTCTCCCTCATGTGTTGGACGATCGCACTATAGCGGCTGGGATGAACATAGAAAGGCGCACCTCCTCGGACCCTCTCCATCGCCCATCGGGCTCCCCTGCCCCAGCGGAACGGCGTCACCGCCGATCGGAGGCATGGTCGCGCGCGGCGGCGTTAGGTCAGGAATGCTGCTTTATTGCTGTGGCAATTTCGCTACCATCCCTGATCGGGAAAGGGGGCAACGGCAGGGCGGAGGAAGCGTCATGGAGCTCCGAACCGAGAGCCCCCGGAAATACGTCCAGACAAGACTGGTGAACCACTGCGCCCAATGCGGCGAGACGATCTTCCTGCCGGAATGGTCCGAATATATGGATCGGCAACGCGTCCGGCATCTCTGGGAATGCGAGGCGTGCGGTTACAAGTTCGAGACGCTGGTCTCGTTCCCTGACCCATAAATTCGCACGCGCTCCGAGCATCCAGAATTGGGAAAGCCGCCGGCCCACGGCCGGCGGCTCTGTTTGCTATTTGCGCGTATGCGCCCTGAGGCCGAGCGAGCCGTTACAGGCTCCCGAGATCGGCACTCCACCGGCAGTGCTGCGCCGCCGACACCGATCTCGGTTCGCTGAACGCATTGCGCTATGCGCGCAGACCGTCAGAGCGAAGGCGAAGGCTCGCGAGCTGCCGGTTCGGCAGCCGTTTCCTGCGCCGACGCAGGGCGTGTCCCGGCGGGCAACTGCAGCACGGTCGCGCGTTGGCCCTCGCACAGCCGCGTGAGCAGCACCACCTGTCCATCCGGGAATTCAAATGCATCGTGGTGGGTGACGGCGTTCTCGGTATTGATCTGCCGGAAACGCGCAAGACGCTGCCCGATCTTCTTGTTCGGCAGGATACCGATGCCGAAGGACGGCTCGCACTCCACATTCTCGTCGAAGGCGAGTTCGGTGCCGGGCAACAGGCACACCGCGACGTGCGGCTCGCCGACCGCCGCAAAACCGCGGGTGATGGAGTTGGTGAACTTCGTCGTTACCAGCTTGTCCTCAAGCTTGGCAGGACGGGTCGCGACATGGTGCAAGCTATAGTCGCACATTGAGGAGACTCCTGTTCACAGAGAAGTCGGGCTCCTCCTTAGAGCCGCCGGAGCTATTATGGCTTGCCTGACATTGTCCCGACTTTTTCCAATGTGGCCCTCGTCTTATCTCGCAGGGAGAACGTTCATCAGCGGCAGTCCCCGACAACTCGAAGCTGATCCAAATCGATATCTCCCTCCAACGGTCGCCAAGGAAGCTGAGCGGGAAACGCCGGAATGAACCAACCGGTTCCTCGCAAAGCATCGGCAGCAACTGCGAGAGGTTCGGCAGCCGACAGCGATGGACGGCAGCCGGGCGAGCGGGCACGGGTCGCGCTTGCCTGAGAATTCTGACGAGCAATCAACGGGCAACGAAGGGGTATTCCGGACGGACCAGGCCGCAGCCTGCGCCGGAGCGCGGAGGGTAGCTGAAGAACTCGACCCTGCCCTGACAGCGGAACAGGAGCGCACCGATTGAGCGCCCGCAGAGCCGAGCTGAAAAATCGGGCAGTACCCGAGAGAGCAAATTCATATCCCGTTGCCGGGATGAATCTCGTGGTAGATTTGTTGTTAGAGGGTCAAGCCGGGGCGCCGCTCACCGGCCGAGTTGACCTTGAGTCAAAGACCGGGAGGACTGCGAATGAACAATCGAACGATCGTACCGATGCTTGCTCTCGGTTGCGCTGCTGGCGCTGGGCGCGGGTGCCGCCGTGCAGGCGCAGCAGGCTACCATGACGTTTTTCCTCACCAGCGCCGGTCCCGGCAAGGGTGCCGACCTCGGCGGGCTTGAAGGCGCCGACCGGCTTTGCCAGCAGCTGGCGCAGGCCGGCGGCGCCGGCGGCAAGACCTGGCGGGCCTATCTGAGCACCCAGGCGAGCGGCGGCGCGCAGGCCGTCAATGCGCGCGATCGCATCGGTACCGGGCCCTGGAAGAATGCCAAGGGCGAGACCATCGCGCAAAACGTCGATGATCTGCACAGCGCGAACAACAAGATCAGCAAGCAGACCGCCCTCAGCGAGAAGGGCGAGATGATCAACGGCCGCACCGACACGCCCAATCGACACGACGTCCTGACCGGCTCGCAGCCGGACGGGCGGGCATTCCCAGCCGGTGAAGACCGAACGTGCGGCAACTGGACCAAGAGCGGCGCGGGCGCGGCGATGGTCGGGCACCATGACCGGCAGGGGCTGCGCGACGATGACGCGTCGAAGTCCTGGAATTCGTCGCATCCCTCACGCGGTCCGGACGGCGGCTGCAGCCAGGCCGATTTGAAGAGCACCGGCGGCGACGGCCTGTTCTACTGCTTCGCCACCAACTAAGCGTGCACGGAAGGCGGACAGCGGCGAAAGCTTCGCCGCTGTCCACACCGGTTGACGGCGCGCGCGGCCATGAGGCGAATGCGGGCGACGTTCGGCATCAGCAAATCTGCGCGGCCTGGCATGCACGGGCTGCATCGCATCGATCCCGCCGCCGGAGGATCGGCTTGCCGCGCCGCTTGTGCGCGGCCGCCAGCATGAGCGGGAATCAAACAAAAAAGTCTGCACGGGAGCGAAACCATGGCGATGACCAAGCGCGAGTTCCTGATCGGCGCTGCGGCGGCGAGCGGCGGGGTCATGCTCAGCCGCATCGACGCATCCGGCCAGGCCGGCCGGCGTGTGATCGACGCGCACACCCACTGGTACCCGGCGCAGTGGGTGGACCTGGTCCAGAACGAAGGAGAAGCCGCCGGCGCCCGCATCGGCCGCAACGACCGTGGCGGCATCACCTTCAACGCCGGCGGGGTCGGCGCGGTGTTCAGCCCGAACTACATCGATCTCGAAAGCCGCATCAAATCCATGGACGAGACCGGCATCAACGCGCAGGTGCTGTCGCTCATGGCCCCGATGGTCTACTGGGCGCCGCCGGCGTTCGGGCTCAAGCTTGCCCAAAGCTACAATGACGCCTGCTCGGCGGCGCATCGCAGATATCCCGACCGCTTCGTCGGGCTCGCCATGCTGCCGATGCAGCAGCCCGAACTGGCTCTCGAGGAACTCGAACGCGCTGGGAAGCTGCCGGGAATGCGCGGCGTCATGATGGCGACTGCGATCAACGGCAAGAATCTGGACGAGAAGGCATTCTTTCCGATCTACGCCGAAATGCGAGGAACTCGGCTGGCCGATCTTCACGCATCCGGTCGCGCCGCTCGGCGGCGAGCGGATGAGCAAATATTATCTCAGCAACCTTCTGGGCAACCCGGTGGAGATCGGGATCGCCGGCTACTCGCTCATTCTTGGCGGAGTGCTCGATGCCTTTCCCAAGCTCGAAGTCATGCTGCCGCGCGCCGGCGGCAATGTCCCATGGGGCATCATGCGGCTCGATCGCACCGTCGAGCGGATGCCGCAGCTCGCGCAGGCCAAGCGCCCGGCAACAATCTACCTCAAGCGCTTCTACTACGATTGCATCATCGAGAGCCCGCAGATCGTCATGGATCTGATCAGGCTGGTCGGCGCCGACCGCGTGCTGTTCGGCACCGACTACCCCTCCCCGATGCGCGATGCGCGTCCCACCGAGTTCATCCAGGGCTTGGCCGAGCTTTCGCAATCCGAGCGCGATGCCATCCTCGGCGGCAACGCGGCCCGGGCGTTCAAACTGTAGGTTCGGTGTTCGCCCTGCGGGGCGAAATCGCGGCTCGGCCAAGAGGCGCCGTCCGCAGAAGCACGCTGAACTCGCCGAGTTGCGAGAGGAAACACTTCGGCGCGGGCGGGAGCGCTGGCGCAGAGGATGCGCAGACTGCCGTGCAGCGAGACGAGTTCCAGGCTTCGCGGTGCAGCTCACATCTGACAAACGGCCGGCTGTACACTGACTTCACCGACGTGGAGAAATCGATCTATGTGAAGTCAGCATCGAATATCTGCGGCGGTTATCCGCGCCACCGGAATATTGTCATCCGCAACGGCATCCCGGTGCACGCAGACCGCGTCGAAGCGCGCTACACCTCCATCGGGTCGAATAGCCGCGACGATGCTGGACTACAGTTGCTGACGACGACGATCGGCCCGCCGCAGCTCAACGCGTTTCCAGAACCGAGCATGTGGAAAAAATGCCAGGAACGAACTCGAACTCGTCCCAACGATGGACGTAACCGCGATGCGTCTTGATCGCACCGTCGCGATCAGAAAAAGCGCTGTTACGCATAAGACCTTCTTCAAGGGGTGGCGGTTGCCGGGTCGCAGCGGAGCGGCCAAGATCAGGCATTGAAAGATTTAGCATTTTGGCTTCGTTCTGCCGCTTATACAACTAAAAGTTGTCTTTCAATGCTAACAATCATTTGCCACCGGCGTCTTAGGGCCCGGCGCTACAAAGCACCGACTCGCACCAGCCGCCGAACGGAAGCCGCCAACGCCCATTATCAGCGTTATCGGAGCCGCAGGCTGACAGACATATTTCCTAGGCCTCCCGCTTCAATCCCGCGGCTTTTCGCGAACGCCACGCCTGCTCGCGCGTCGAAAACCATCCTTCTCCGCGCGGCGTCCGTTGACGAGATAATGGTGTAGCCGCGCAGGAACGTGCCCCGTGTGACTTTTGTTGCATCCAGGTTCCTCGCAAGGCGCTGTTGTTCGTTTCAATTTTGGGAGTCTTGCCCGTCGTTTTCGGCCCTCGGCCCGTCCGGCAACGAGATAATGGTGATAGCCGCTCACGGGCAGTGCCCGCTGCACCTCGGCGGCCACGTCCGGATAGAGGCTGAGATATAGAGCTTCGTTCCAATCCGACGGAGGCTTGCCGTCGTTGCGACCCTCGGCCCGTCCGCAACGAGATAATGGTGATAGCCGCTCACGAACGTGCCCCGCTGCACCTCGGCGGCGACGTCTGGATAGATCTTGAGATGTGTGCGCCTCGTTCAATCGTTTGGAAGGCGTACCGTAGCGGCGTCCTCAGTTCGCCCGGCGGCAGATAGCCGGCGTAAACGAAGCCCTCCTCGACGTCGCCGAAGAAGACGGCTGCGCCCTTGGACAGCACCAGCGCCTTGTTGCATCGCGCGGCACAAAGCGGCCGAATGCGAAGCAAGCAATAGAGATCGAGCCCGACTGACGAACTGCTGCACACGCTCTCGCGCCTTTTTTGGAATTGCGCATCGCCCGCGCCGATCCCTTCGTCGACCAGCAGGATGTCAGGAATCTGTGCGTTGGCGAGCGCGAATGCGAATCGTGCCTGCATGCCGCCGAATAGATGCGGGTCGGCAGCGACAGATAGTAGCTCGGTGAACTCCTCGATCTCGCGCACCATATCTGATATCTGCTTCTCGGCCAGTCGTACCAAGCTGGCGATCAGCTTTATGTTCTCGTAGCCAGTGGCATCACGCTGTTCAAAGGCGATGCCGGCGCCAGCAGCGCAAACGTGCTGCCCTTCACGTCCACCAAACCCGTCGTCGCTGGGTAGATGCCGGCCACGGTCGCAACAGCGTCGTCTTTCCCGCGCCGTTGTGACCGATCAGGCATACGCGGTCGCCTTCCTCGACATCCATGCTCCAAGATTCTTCAAGGCGTGAATGAAGATCGCCGTGGGACCGGCTGTATTGTCGGTCCCTACGCAGGCGTCGCGGAAGGACGGCAGTCTGATCAGGCGCAATGCGTGGCTGTCGTAGACCGGAATGCTGACGTCCACGCCTTTGAGATGTGCGTATTAGGCCATGGAACGCGCCCTGTTCACTAAACGAAGAACGCAAGCTGCCGGCGCATCTTGCGGTGCACGAGATAAGCGGAGCAGAAGCCGACCGCAGTCGCGGCCATGACCGTCAGATAATGGCTGAGCGGTGGAACTATCGTCCAACAGCGGACTGCGGATGATCTCGATGAAATAGAACAGCAGGTTGTATTCGACGATGAACTGCCGACTGCTGGGGATGCCGGCAGCGGCAAATACCCTGGCGTCGATCGCTGCCTCGTTTCCATCTTTCCCCTAGTCCTGCTTGTTACCTTATCGCCCGCGACTACTGCTTGGCCGCCTTCCATGACGTTCACCTGTTGGTGAATATGCTTCCACGCCAAGCGCGAAGCGGGTCTGTGCCCGACGCAGCCGGCCAGCGAGTGCGCGGGGACTCTTTGGCCAGCCAGACCGGGTCCAAGCGGCCATAGCATTGCCGCCAACATTGATGCCGACCTGCAAAAGGTCGGATGCGCTTCCCGTCCATTGCGCTCGGTCGGCCATGAGCTCGCGCACGTGGGCCGCCACCGGGTCGGCGTCGACGATGTTCTCGATCGCGTCGCGCCGGTTGTTCGAATAAGCGGCTTCGAAGGCGCCCGCGGGTCGAAATCCCGCTTTCGCAGGCTGCGGCCCAGAGCGCGAAGTCAGCCATGCGCGGCAACCGCTGGAGGCGTACCTGCGGCAGCATGCTGTAATCCATGCGCGGCCGCATCGAGGAGCGCGCCAAGAATGTGCGGTCGGGCGAGCTCGAACTCCCGCCAAAGCGCAGTCTCCGGCCGGCGTTGCCGTTCGGCAATCGGTGCGAGCATCAGCAGGATAGCGCGGTCCGCAAGATCGGGACGAGTAATGACCTCCTCGATCCCGTTGAGAATGATGGGTCGGGCGGCGGCAAACAGAATTTCGTCCTGATCGGTGAACAGCCGACGGGTCGAAAAGCACCGCCGCTCGTCAGACGGCAGAGAGTGTCCGACAGCCAGGGCGGCAGGCCGCTGAGATTGTCGAAGGCGAGGACGTGGCCGTTGCTGGCCGCGATGAACAACTCCCGCTCATCGCGCGGCAGCGCCCGCACCGGCGCCACTGCTCGGGTCGATCAGCACGGTTCTATCGGATCTTCGGCGAACTAGATCGGCGTCTCGGAACCAGCCGTAAAGCCGGGCTACTACTGGGTGACGCCGCGGTCACGCCGCGCGCGCACCGTCGCGCTCGTCCCGCGGCGGCAGCATCCGCGACGTTTGTCCTAATGGGCCTCGATCACGGCCCCACAACACGTCGTTGTTCCAATTGTCACTGGCTGGTTATTGAACTTGCTCCTTTCCAGGAGGGATCTCTTCTCCGCTGCATAATCGGCTATTTTGCGTCAGCACCGTCAGCAGCGTCTGCGCAATTAAAGCGCCTGTCCCAGTCCGGGCAGGATGTCTTCGACCCGCGCCATGTCCACCATTGTTGTCGCTGACGCGGCTGACGGTGCTGACGGTGTTACCGGATTGATGCTCACCCATGGCCGTTATCCTGATTGTCCGCGTCCCCAACCGCCCCTCGCGGCCGAATGACAATCTCAATCCCAGAGCGCGCGAAGCGAGGTCTGTGCCCGACGCAGACGGCCAGCGAGCCGAAACTTCATGTTCAAGGCGTGATCGGAATAAGCCAACGCAAACCGCGAAACCGCGCAAAATCACCATCGGTGGAGCAACATAAGCCCATGTTCCACAACCAGAGCAGCCAGATGAGCGTCCGGGACAGATTGCCATGCATGCCCGGCAACGCAAATTCGCCCAGCAGTTCGGGTGCCGTTCCGTTGGCTGCGGTATCCATGCCGTTTCGCACGCGAGCCAAGCATGCATGCTGCTGCCACGCATCGCCAATCGGTTCGGGATCGCCTGGAATCACGCGAGGAAGGTGAGCGGCGCGGAAGCGGCATGGGCGTCACGGGACCGGACCGGAGCCGTTCAATTGCTGATCGAGCCAGTCGCGCGCTATGGGGTGCTGAGCAAATGAGCTCACGTGCGCATAGATGAGAATATTGGCGTCAACCAATATCACTTGTGGGCTTCGCCCTGCGGCAACGGCGAAGGGCTTCGCCGATGTTGTCGACACCTGCTATTCGCAAGTTGGCCAAGCGCGACCGATCGCGTCCGCAAACGCTCGCGTCGTTTGGTTCGATTGCTCATATCCTTCAAACCCGCGACGTAGCGCCCTCGTTGATCAGGTCTTTTCAAGCTCGCGTCGCAGGGTCCTCCGTAACCGCTCGAGCGCAGCCGCTACTTCGGTCTTCCAGCGTCAAGGTCGCCCTCACGCATCAAGACATGAGATAAGTTGATGCCTTGATGCCGCGAGTTCGCTGGGTCAAACAGAGGCAGCGATGTGTCGCGGCCAGCGGCTTGAAAGTGCCGCGTTAGGTCAAATCGGTGATTATGTGCGGTGCTAATGCACGCGGCTGTGGCCGGTCTGGCACGAGCATATCTCAGAGGCCGCGACGCGCCGCTTGCGCCGCTCCTTCTGCGCGCGCATGGGTAATTACGGCTTCCAGATCGTTAACATGCGATCGCCATCCGAGCGTGGAGCGGACACGGTCGCAAGCCGCCACGATGTGGGGCTGGATCATCTGCCCACCGGCCCGGCTGGCGGTTGTCGCTCAGGCTCGGATGGCGACCGCATTTTAACGAAACCGACGTTTGCGCTGCTGGAATGCGCGGATCGCGCGCAGGAAGTCGATCTTGCGGAACGCGGGCCAGTTGACGTCTGTGAAGTATAGCTCGCGATCTGGAAGCCATCGTTACATATGCGCTAGCGACGCACCGCCCTTGCCGAGGCGGAATGGCCTAGACAATCCATTTCCATGCAGTGGGGACCTCGCCGCAGTCACGTCCGACTGTTCACATGGCGGGGGTTGTTGCCGAAGTGGCGACAGTGCAATCTGCCAAGCATGCCTCCTCTCGATCTCGGAAAATTCGCACCTGTGAGCCTGGGACACATGCGATCGCAGGGTTGCCGCGAGCTTCTGGCCTATTGCAAGTCCGGCGGCTGCAAAGCACCTGGCGCGATCGTGAACGTCGGCCACCTGCCTGATGGCACTCCAATCAAGATCGCTGGGCGATGGCGTTGTGTGTTCGCGGTGCGGCCATGTCGGGGCAGAACGTGCTGCCGAATTGGAGGGCGCAATACGGTATCGCAGATGCCGGAATTTCATGCGTTGTCTCTTCGGTCGGGGCCGGGGAAACCCGAACGCTAAGCCGAGCTGAGATGATCCTTCCGGGTGCTCATCCATAATTCAATGTTGCGAATATCGGTCGGCCATGAGCTCGCGCACATGGGCCGCCACCGGGTCGGCGTCGACGATGTTCTCGATCGCGTCGCGCCGGTTGTTCGAATAAGCGGCTTCGAAGGCGCCCTCGGGTCGAAATGCCGCTTTCGCAGGCTGCGACCCAGAGCGCGAAGTCAGCCATGCGCGGCAACCGCTGGAGGCGCACCTGCGGCAGCATCTGTAAGCCATGCGCGGCCGCATCGAGGAGCGCGCCAAGAATGCGCGGTCGGGCGAGCTCGAACTCCCGCCAAAGCGCAGTCTCCGGCCGGCGTTGCCGTTCGGCAATCGGTGCGAGCATCAGCAGGATAGCGCGGTCCGCAAGATCGGGACGAGTAATGACCTCCTCGATCCCGTTGAGAATGATGGGTCGGGCGGCGGCAAACAGAATTTCGTCCTGATCGGTGAACAGCCGACGGGTCGAAAAGCACCGCCGCTCGTCAGACGGCAGAGGGTGTCCGACAGCCAGGGCGGCAGGCCGCTGAGATTGTCGAAGGCCAGGACGTGGCCATTGCTGGCAGCGATGAACAACTCCCGCTCATCGCGCGGCAGCGCCCGCACCGGCGCCACGCTCGGGTCGATCAGCGCCCGCAGGAGCTTCGAGAGGACGGTCTTCGCTGATCCTTGTTCGCCGGCGATGGCCAAGACCGGATAGGGACCGCCTGCGCGCAGCGCCCCTAACAGCCATGCCACGACCAGCACGAAGTCGTTTTCGCTGGCAAGATTCAAAAACGGCGCGAGCGACTCAATTGATCCGCCCCGCACCGGGAGCGGAAGCGGCTGCATGCCGGCGCTGCGGCGGAACCTGACCGGAGGGTCCTCGGCGATCCGCCATCCGTTGGCGCCGATTTCGACGCAACGCCAGAACTCATCCGCCAAATCGAGGTAGATCAGGCCGTCCTGCTCGGCGAGGCGGACCGAGACCTTGCGCTGCGGACCATCGAACTGGGCCTGCGCCTCCAGCACATTGAGGGCTGCGTTCAGCGCGGCCGGGCTCGGCGCATCCCAGGTGCGCTCGTAGTATTGCTGGCGCAACCAGGCCCCAAAGCGCTTGCTGCGAAGCGGCCAGGTTTCCCGGTGGCCGTCGATGATGAGGTCGGCAAAGCCGGTGCCGTCGCTGGCGTGAAAGAGCCGGGCGGCCGTTGCGACATTGAGGAGGACGTCCGTGCTGCTCACGGCGTTCGACCGTCGTCCGCTCGGCCTATGACAACCTGATCGGATCGCGATTCCTTCACACCGTCAGATGCCGAGGCGATCGGTCGAGTCTCCGGGCGCACCGCGAGACCCGGCTGGTGAGGATCGTGCGGATCATTGAGCCGGGTTTGCCGCCAGAGCTGACGGGCGACTTTGACGGGGTCGATCCCGGCCGCCGTCCACCAGGCCTGCTCGTCGCCGGCGCGATGGACCGCGCGATGATGCGAGCGGCAGAGCGGGACGGCGAATTCATCGCTCGCCTTGCGGCCGAGCGCCCGCGGCTGCAGGTAGCGGAGATGATGCGGATCGGATTGTTTGCGGCCGCAGATGAGACACGCTTGTTGGGCAACATAGCGAAGGTGCTCGCGGTTTCGATAGCGCCGCGGTGTCGCAATCACGAGCACGCTCTTGTCGATGCCCTCGGCCTGATCGAGGTCGTCGTTTCCCTTCGCACGCATCTCATGGACGCCAACACGCTCAACACGAGTAGTTGGGGCAGCATCGTCTGCGGCTCCCACGGTCGCCGACGGTGCGAGCTCCGATAGCCTGTGTTCAAAGGCGTCCTCCACAAGCTTGGCATCGGCCGCCGCGAGGCGGTTCTTGGCGGCGAGCGCCTCCTGCGCCCAAATCGCGGCGTTATCAGCCGATGTGATGTTCCCAACCGCGGTCAACAGTTTCTCCCGCAACGCGGCCGATTGCTCGGGCTCGAGGGTGCTCGGCCGCTCGCCATGCATGCCGTAGCGACGCTGTCCATTGCCGGGCTTTCGCTGCTGCACCGGAGGCTGTCCATGCCCCGGCTTGAGCGAGCGTTCGTCAGCTGGCGGCGCTGGCGAGCGAGGACCATCACAAAGATCAGGCGCATCCAGATCGTCCTCGCCGGCGATGCCGACCAGCGTGAACAAGGCGTAACGGCGGGCGTAGGTCAGCGCCGCGCCCATGCGCTGGGGATTGGCAGTTTCGGCGATCGGGACAGACCGGCCAATCCGATGCGATCCATTCGCCGGAGGCGTGCGCCAGCGTGGTGGTCAAATTGACCATGCCAGCGGTCTGGTCGATGGCGGTGGTCTGCACGGTGGCGATCTCATGCTGCCCGAGCGTCTTGCGCACGATGTCGAGGCCACTGGAGAGCGGCGCATAACGGAAGCTGCGCTCCCTCCCCTGGCCGGCCGGTCCGGATCGAGGCCGTCAGCGACTTTTCCGGGTTGACGAGCTCGGCCTGGGCCTTGGCCAGCGCCGAGGCCAGGGCCGCGACCGATTCACTGGATCGGGGCATGGGTGGCCTCCGTCTCCAGCACATCGAAGCTCACCGCGCCCGATTTCGAGCGCTTGGCTCGTACGCCATGCCCGATGGCCTCCTTGGCGTCCTCCGGCATCAGGGCCTTGAGCTCGCTTTTCGCCCGCTCGTGGTCGAGAAAGGCCTCGCGGGTGTTGCGGAACAGTGCCGGCGAACTCCGCCCAGGAATTCGACGAGCTCATGTCGACGATGCGGATGGCCTCGATCCGTGGCCGCGGCGGCTCGGCATTGATGAGATGGGGCGGTTCGCCGGATTGGACGCAGCGCCAGAACTTCTTCTCCGCGGCAGACCAGAACGCTGCAGATAGAGCGGGTCCATGGGATCGTGATCTCCACCCACTTGCCGCCGCCGGTGATGATCGACAGCACCGAGCTCCGCAAATGGGTGACCCACATGTTGTGCTGGAGCTGGGCCATGTACTTTTCGGCGGCCGCCTCTTCCGAGAACGACCAGGGCAGCATGAACTTGGCCTCGAACACGGCCTCGCTGCCCTCCACGATGCCGTCGAGGGTCGCCGCCATCCAGGGAATGGCCGAATGCTTGACGCCGGCGCTGGACGTCATGCAACTGCCGGCCCGGTATTGCGCTCGTACCAGGTGCGGTTGAGCTCCTCGGTTGCGGTCCCGAGCTGCACGATGAGGTTGCCGGACAGGTCCTCCGGCTCAGCCTCGCCGCGTTTCTCGCGCCACAGGCGGATCAGGGCGGCTTCATCGCTGCCCATGATGATCCGGGCATCCGAGCCGCCAATAAAATCGCGCCGAATGCCCGATGAACTCAGTTTCTGCGGTGCCATTGCGCTAATCCTTCCAACCGAGCTCTGCTCTGTTTGCGCTCAATCTTGGCGGTTATTGCCAAGTCAGCTCATATCACCACTTTCTGTTGATACCGCCGCCTTAAAGTTCTGTCAACATAAAATGTGAGCACATGACCCCGGCTCAATGTCGAGCTGCGCGCGCTCTCTTGGAGATGACGCAACCAGAGCTTGCGAATGAAGCAGACTTAGGGCTTTCCACTATCGTCGATTTTGAGAAAACCCGACGCGTCGGGTATCGAGCGAAGCCATTACTGCCATTCGAGAGGCACGTTCAACAGAGGGGGCGCGTTGTGTTTATCGATGAGAATGGCGGCGGCCCGGGCGTACGTTTACACAAGCGTCAGCGGCAAGACACTGAGGTTCACCGTCTCGGCCGTAGCGTCGCGCACCCGGGCGCTGCATCCCTGCGTGCCAAATCCTTTGCCTTCGCGAGCTTGCGGCTGACAAACTCTCCGGCTTTCCGCGGCTCACCTCTTCGGCCAGTATCCCTGCCGGCCCAAACGGGAAGGTTTGAGGACAGTCGGTGTTGCGCAAATGTTTTGTGCCGCGAAGGTGGCCGCCTCCCCCGTCTATGTCTCAATCAATGCCGGATCGGCGTCCCTCGCCCTTGGGTGACGAAGCTGGTCGCTTCTCGTCGTTGCCTTCGTGGAACCACCTGGCCCATGTACTCCTCTGGCGTCCTGCCAAGCCAACGCTTTGGAATAGGTCGCTTCTCTAATCGGCCGTTCGGGGTCAAGCGCTTTCAGACTATCCACCACTACAGTGTCGATGTCGCTCACGGGCTCGTGCTTCTCTTCGGAATCGGCACCAAGGCCCTTCCATCATGGGATTCGAAGACGAGGTGGAACAATCTTTTGGGCGGCCTTGCCGTCAGACGAACGGCAGGTCAAGCGGACATGCGAACTCACCTCATCCATCGTCCCGCGAGGGACATCATTCCACCGCTCGGTGGGGTCACCATGCTCTGTGCCGCTTCGAACAGCACAGTACGCATCATGGCATCCCCGCATTTCGGATGCCACCCATTCAGTCGATCTCCTGATTGATGCTTGGATGGTGTATCAAACACCGCACCGACTGCCTTAGAGTTTCTGAAGCGAGCTGGCACATCGACGGTGGCGCGATAGGTCAGCGCGACCAGAGGAGCCGACACCAGGGTTGCCATCAGGCGCCGGCAAATATCATCGTCGGACGATGGCCAGCTGCGGCGGCGCAGGATACCGACCTGCTCGCGAAGCACCGCCGGACAATCGGTAG
>ERZ1370068.668-contig-10611_pt1 | contig 37364 bp, 41 predicted proteins | sample MGYA00561227_ERZ1370068 | MGnify/ENA primary metagenome ERZ1370068 (study PRJEB38410, sample SAMEA6850437) | metagenome | study: Metagenomic assessment of the ecological functions of the soil: analysis of the soil microbiota associated with the...
ATCGAAGTCAAGAACGGCACCGAGCGGCAGGACACGCTCAACAAGTTCTACGAAGGCCACCCTGGGCGGGCCGCTCGTGAAGGATCGCCTCTGGTTCTTCGCGGCCGGCCGCAAGGAGAACAGCAACACGCAGTCCACCCCTTCCGGAGACGGGCCTCCCTTCAACCAGCTCGTCGACCAGAAGCGCGGAGAGTTCAAGCTCAGCGGCGCCATCAGCCCGAACCACACCGTGACCGGCACCTACACCAAGTTCACCAGTCCGCCTTCCGCGAGACGTTCCCCTTCTCGATCGAGCCGGAGCACACCGCCTACACCGGCCAGCAGCCGGAGAGCCTGTTCAACGCCAACTACAACGGCGTGCTGCGCAGCAATCCTCTTCGTGGAGGCCCAGTACTCGCAAAAGCACTTCTCGTTCGTCGACAACGGCGGGACCAGCACCAACATCATCGATTCGCCCTACATCGCGCAGAGCGTCCCTCGCCCACCACAACGCGCCCTACTTCGACGCGACGATCCTGAGGACCGGAACAACCGCCAGATGTCGGGTGCCGTCTCCTACTTCCCGTCCACGAGCCGCCTGGGCAAACACGATATCAAGGTGGGCGTCGAGAACTACCGGCTCACGCGCACGGGCGGCAACTCGCAGTCCTCGACGAACTACGTCTTCTACACCGATTACCTGACCGACGCCGCGGGCAAGCCCGTCATCGACTCGAACGGCTTCGTGGTCCCCGTGTTCACGCCCGGCGTGAGCGTGTTGCAGAACTGGATCGCCCAGCGCGGGTCGCAGATCAACCTCACCACGAACTCCGTCTACATCAACGACAGAGTGGGCGCTCAACAACCACTGGTCCTTCAACCTCGGCCTGCGGGGAGAGTGGGCCAAGGGCGAGGCTTCCAGCGGCATCCAGCCCGTCGATTCCAGCCGCATCGTGCCGCGTCTCGGCGCCTCCTTCGACGTGCGGGGTGACGGGAAAGTTCGAAGCTGGACGGGACGTATTCGCAATACTCCGGCAAATACATAGCGAGACCCAGTTCGCGACAACACGAACGTCGGCAACCCCGACGCGCACCCACTACATCTACACGGGCCCCGCGGGCCAGGGCCGGGCCTTCGCGCCCGGATCACCCCGCCAACTACTGGAGATCCAGACGGGGGTCTTCCCCACCGCGAACGTCCAGTACGCCTCCGACATCAAGTCGCCGGTCACCAAGGAGTGGGACGCCAGCCGGGATGCAGATCGGGGCCAACGGCTACTTGAAGGCGATCTACACCCATCGCAGCGTCAGCGACTCCGTGCAGCAGTTCGTCGACCAGAGCACGGGCATCACGCACGTGGTGAAGAACGGCATCGACTTCGGCAACTTCGCGAATCGCCTCTGGGCCAACACCGACGACGGCCAGCGCGTGACGACGCCCTCCAGTTCCAGGCCGGCTTCCGTCCCGCCTGCGCTGGAACCTGCAGGCCACTACACCCTGCAGCTCAAGAACGACGGCAACCAGGGAGGGCGAAGCGCCGAACCAGCCGGGCGCGCCGTCCGTCTTCTCCGGCTTCTACCCCGAGATCTTCAGCGAGGCCCGGACCTTCCCCATCGGCCACCTCGACGACTTCCAGCGCCACCGCGTACGGGCCTGGACGACCTACGATCTCGGGATCGGCCGCGCCGGGACCATCAACCTCGGAATGCTCTACCGCTTCGACTCGGGCACGGCCTACACAGCATCCGCTCCCACCGGCCAGCCCTCAACGCGACGCAGACGCAGATCGGCTCCGCGATCTACCCGGACCTCCTGACCAGCCAGACGATCTTCTACTCGCAGGGCCGCGGCTCGGAGTTCTTCGAGAACGCGCACCTCTTCGACCCCGCCGTCACCTACACGGTGCCGGTCGCGAAGCGGCTGCGTCCCTGGGTGAAGGCGGAAGTGCGGAACATGTTCAACAGCACTCCGCTCGTCAGCCAACATCACGACGCGGCCGGATCCGGCCAGCCCCCGCGATGCGCTGGGCATCCCGACGGGCTTCATCAAGGGCAGCGCTTTCGGAACGGGAACCGCGACGACGAACTACCCGTTCCCGCGCGAGTTCTTCATCTCGACGGGCATTCGCTTCTAGACACGCCCTGACGTTCGCAGACTGGCGGGCGGCTGCGAGGCTGCTCCGCCGTTTTTGTTCCCCCGCCCTGTCAGGTTCAATAATCCGTATCGTTCGGAGCCGAGATCCATTGAATTGACTCGCGGTCATCCGAAGGGCGTCGCATCATCCAATCAAGTCGCTCATTTTAAATGAGTTACTCAGTAACGTTCGTCTCATTGAATGTGGCCCATGGCTTGCTACCCTCAGCACCAGCGCTGCCTCCGCTCATACGTCCCTCAGGCGGCGCTACGGGTTCGGCGGGCGCATGGCGGCTTCGTTCCGGGGCTTCCTCGGCCGCAATGTCTAACCAAATAAGAGTGAGACACTGATGAGACGTCAACTCATTTGGGCACTCCTGCTGGTCGTCGCGAGCTTCGGCATCGCGTCGGCGCAGGAGACGACAGTCGGGCACGATCACCGGCACGGTGATCGACGCCCAGGTGCCCCGGTTCCCGGCGCGACCGTCACGGTCACGTCGCCCCAGGGGCCTGAAGATGTTCGTGACCGACGCCAATGGGCGCTTCTTCGCGCCCCTACCTCACGCCCGGCAAGTACTCCCTCGAAGGTCGAGCTGATCGGCTTCTCGCCGTCGAGCAGAAGAACATCGACGTCCGCCTCGGCACAGCGTCTCGAGCTCGCGAACCTCACCCTCAAGGTCGGCGGCCTCGATCGGAGGTCGTCGAGGGCGGGCGCCGCGCCGGCGGTCGACAGTCGTCTCGACCACGGCCGGCGGGGTCCTCGATTCCGAGAGCGCTCAGCCGCCTGCCGATCGGGCGCAACTTCACGGACACGCTCTACCTCGTGCCCGGCGTGAGCGACAGCCGGCGCTCGGGCACGGTCCGAACCCTCCATCGGCGGCGCCAGCGGCCTGGAGAACAACTACGTCGTCGACGGAGTCAACATCACGGACACCGGGCTTCGGCGCCGTCGGGCGTCTACAACATCGATCTACGGCTCGCCGGGCAGCGGCGTCACGACCGACTTCATCAAGGAGACCCAGGTGAAGACGGCCGGCTTCGAGGCCGAATACGGCCAGGCCACCGGCGGCGTCGTGAACGTCGTCACGCAGAGCGGCAGCAACGCGTTCCACGGCAGCCGTCTCTCGGTTACATCGCGCCCGTGGCGGACTTGGAGTCGGACTGGAGACAGCCGCAGGCCACGCACGGCACGGTGAACACGACCGGCCGTCAGCGATTCCGACGTCGGGCCTCGTCGCTGGGCGGGCCGCTCATGAAGGACAAGCTGTTCTTCTTCGGCACCTTCAACCCCCAGTTCCAGCACCGCCACGTTCATCGCGCCGGAGCCGTCGACACTGGCCAACGGCACCGACCGTCGTCTTCCGCTAACGCGATCCGGCACCGTCACCCAGAAGCGCAAGGTCTACTCCTACGCCGGCAAGCTGACCTTCCAGGCGACGCCGAATCACCGGTCCGACCTCCCGCCGTTCGGCGACCCTCCACGGGCGAATCCGGCCTGCAGCGCTTCAGCACGCTCCGCCGCGTCGCCTACGCGGGTGTGCCGGGCACGACCCGGCATCGAGGGCGGGTTCAGCGAGATCGAATACGGCGGCCAACAACCAGACGCTGCAGCTACGACGGAATCATCAGCCGCAGCTGGCTGATCGAGGCCTCGGTCGGCCACTCCACCAACAAGTTCGACGAGACCTCGCCGTCGCCGACCAGCCGTTGTTCACGGATGCGCCCGCAGCGTTCCGAACGGACGCCACGGCGGCACCGGCTTCGTACGAGAACAACAACGGCCAGTAACTTCACAGGCGACCTTGAAGTCCACGAACATCTTCACCGCCGCCGGCAACCACCAGCCCCGCTATGGCGTCGCGTGCGAGGAATCGACTACTTCACCCGCGACACGGAGTGCAGCGGTTGCCCGTCACGCCCTGGCGGATAGGCTGCAGAAGCCGTCACCGGCCCCACCGTCACCGTGGAACCACGTCCGGCGGGCGCGACTTACTTCCGCGGCACCCGCGGCAAGCTCGCCCCCGCCGCTCACACGGATCCAGCAGTACTGCAACTGCGTTCGTCCAGGACTAATGCTGGCAGATGGGCAACGGCTGACCCTCGCAGCCCCGGCATCCGCTGCGGAGCAGCACGAAGCTGATCTGGCGTCGATCCGAGCCTGATGCGCTGTCCCACGCCACGCGGATGACACGCGTCCGGGCGCGGTGGACGGCTCGGGTGCGGAAATCCCCGCACGTTCACGTGGAAGAACCTCTGGGCACCGCGCCTCGGCGCCACCTTCGACATCACCGGCACGGGCAAGTCGAAGCTCTTCGCGTCGCTGGGGCCGGTTCTACGCGAAGATCCCGAACGACCTGGCCGGCCGCGCGGCGATGTCGGCGCGACGCCGGCATCACCCGCCAGGACTGGCGCGACGCCGCCCTGACCCAGCCGGTGGCCCAACGGCACCTTGTTCGTGGGCACGACCACCCACCTGCACGCAGTCCTCGGCGGCGCCTTCCATCATCGACCCCGACGCGGGCTCCACGTACACCACCGAGCTCGTCGGGCGGCGTCGAGTTCGAGCTGGCGCGAACATCAGCGTCGGCGCTCGCTACATCCACCGCAAGCTCGCCCCAGATCCTCGAGGACATCGGCCAGCTTCCCGTGGTCGGCTACTTCTCGACCGAATGCGGCTGACGCCGACCGTGGACTACCTCATCACCAACCCGAGCCCGGCCACCCCGACGGTGAGCTGCAACGGAAGATCCCCTCCGCCTTCGAGGGTCCCGGTCCACAAGCTACGATGCGCTCGAGCTCACGTTCAACCCGGAACTTCTCCAACAACTGGGGCCTGCTCGCGTCGTACCGCTACGCCAAGCTGAAGGGCAACTTCGAGGGCTTCTTACCGGTCGGACAACGGCCGGTCCGATCGCCGATCAGCTCGCTCTTCGACTTCCCGACCAACGACCCGTCCTACACCCAGATCGGCGTTCCCCAGTTCGGCTTCGGCGGCGACATCCGGTTCCAGGCGCGACCCTGGGCGAGGGCGTCCTGCCGAACGACCGTCCGCATCAGGTCAAGATCTACGGCACCCAGCGCCCGCGGCACCCTGAACCTCGGCGCCGGCTTCAACTGGGCACGGGCCGCAGCCTGACCCTGCTCGACTCAACCCGGCCTACAACAACGCGGGCGAGATCCCCGACACCTTGCGCGGCGGCGGCATCCAGACCTCCGATGGGTTCCTGAAGCGCACTCCTCCGACACCGCGCTCGATGCGCATGCGGACTACTCGATCAAGATCAATCGACAAGCTAGAAGGTGGTCTTGATGGCGGACGCGTTCAACCTGTTCAACCGGCAGACCGCCACCAACTACCGACAACTACCGGGACCGCAGCTTCCAGGTGGCGAACCCCAACCTGGGTCTGGCCGTGAACGGCGGCAACTCGTCCACCCCTTCCTTCCAGGCTCCCCGCGCGATCCGTCTGGGTGCCCGGTTCGAGTGGTAAACGTCCTAGACGTCCGTAGGCGTAAAATGCGGGGGCGGGAGCAATCCGCCCCCGCTTTTCGTTGCCGTCCTCGCCGTGGCCGTTCCCCGGAGATCGGAGACCCCACTCATGCGCTACGATGGTGGCGCCGGTGCTGCTGGCCCTGGCTGCGGCCGGAGCGCCCGTCGGTGAAGCGCGGCCCCAGCCACCCCCGGCCCCTGCAGGCCGGAACCGCGTTCCCCTCCAGCGTGGACGTGGTGAACGTGGACGTCGTCGTCCTGGATCGCCAGGGGCAACCCCGTAGAGGGCCTCACCCAGGCCGACTTCACCGTCCAGGAGGACGGCCGGCCCCAGACCGTCTCCCGCTTTCGAAGCGGTCGACTTCCGCGAGTCCCCGCCACCGCGCCGCCCGGGCGGCAGCGCATCTCCACCAACGCGACCGCTCCCGTCCGGGGCGACCGCTCGTTCGTGATCGTCTTCGACGACGCGGAACATCTCGTCCTACGCCGCTCTCGCGCGCGCGCAAGGCCATCATCGCTTTCCTCGACCGCGGACTCGCGCGGCGGCGGATCAGGTCATGATCGCGCCCACTTCAGGGGCCCCTGGTGGGGCCGGCCGGATGCCAGAGGACCACGACACGCCTGTTTCGTTCGTGGACCAGCTCCAGGGGCATGGAGGCCCGACACCACCGCGGCCCGCATCTGGGATCACGAAGCCATCGCCATCGCCAACGGGCGCAACCGGCAGCTCGAGGCGGAAGTGGCCCGGCGCTATTTCGAGAACAACCTCATCCCGGAGGCCTATCCGCAGGATCGCGAGCTCGCGGGCCGAGCCTCAACGTCTCACCGGGCGTGGCCATGATCCGAACCAGCAGGCCCAGCAGGTGATACCGGGAGGCTCGTGACGCGGCTGCGCGCGACCCTCGACACCCTCGCCCGCGTCTCCACCTCCATGGCGCAGCTCCCGCGGCCGCAAGACCCTCCTCCTCGTCTCCGAGGGGTTCATCATGGATCCGTCCGAGGGCGAGTTCCGGGAGCTGATCCAGGCCGCGCGCAATGCCAGCGCCGCCGTCTACTTCTGTCGACGTCCGCGGCCCGACGGGGTCCGTCGGCCAGCCGGGAATGGCCGGAGCGGGCGCGGAGTCCGGACGTGCGGTCGAAGAGCAGGACAACGACCACGGCCCTCGCCTTCGCCACGTTGGAAGGAGAGGGATCGCGCTCGGTCGCGCTCGATACCGGGGGGCCGTGATCGAAGGCACGAACCTGGCCGAAGGAATGGCCAAGGTCGCGCAAACGCGGGCGTATTACCTCGCTCGGCTATACCTCCGGCAACACGAGCCGCGACGGGAAGTTTCGCAAGATCCAGGTCTCCGTCGCCCGTCCGGACGTGGTCGTCCGGGCGCGACGCGGATACTACGCGGCTTCTTCCGAATCCCGCCGGCCCCCGCGGCCGGACGAGCTGGATCCCGCCGTGCGCGCCGGCCTCGATTCGATCGCCGGGAGCACCGGCATCCCGTTGCGCCTCACCAGCTACGTCTTCGGTCCCCAGCCCGGAAGGCAAGCGGCAGCGCTGCTGGCCGCCGAAGCCGACATCGCGCCTCTGCACCTCGCGCGCCCGGGACGGATCGATATACGGCAGCCTCGACTCCTACGTCGTGGTCTACGCGCTGGCCGCCGGGAAACCCGAGCGCCGGAGACGACGACTCGACCTCGCGCTGCCCGCCGAGGCCTATCGCGAGGTGGAGCGCTCGGGAGTTCCGATCCGGCGGGAGTTCGCGCTCGCTCCCGGGCGGTATCAGGCGCGGCTGCTGCTGAAAGACCGGGCCAGCGGTCTCATGGGGAGCGTGCGCCACGAGTTCGAGGTGGCGCCGGTCCAGCCCCTTCAGGTCACGACCCCCATCCTCACGGGATTCCTTCCAGGCCGGCGGGAGGCCGGGCAGCGGCGGCCCATCCCGGTGGCGCATCGGACGTTCGCCGCGGGCGCGACGATCGCCTGCGCGTTCTCGATCCTGGGCGCGGCCCCCGATCCGGTGCGCAGCGGCCCCCGTGTGAGCGTCGCCTACCGCTTGCGGCGCGCGGACGGTGGCGACGTCATGGCTTCGCCGGCACGGGTCCTCAGCGCGGGCCCGCTGGGTCAGGTCACGCCCGTCATCTTCCTGAAGCGTGCCGGATGCCGAGGGGGCTTTACTGAGGTCGACCTCACGATTCACGACGAGGTCGCCACCACCACTCTCGAGGTGGTCGAGCCGTTCACCGTCGTACGCCCGTAGGAGGAGCTTCGCCGTTCGGAAAGGAGGCCACGATGTCCAGTATGGAGGGCGTGCGTGCTGGTCGCCGTGCTCGGCATCCCCGCCGACACCCTGGCGGCCACACCGGAAAAGGCGCGTGGAGGCGGACCGGCATTACCGGGCGGGCGTGGAGTTCATGCAGTCCGAGTCGTGGGACCAGGCCGCCGACGAGTTCCGCGCGGCGCTCGCCGCCGATCCGGACATGGTGCTCGCGCATTACAACCTCGGCCAATGCCGCATGGCCCAGAAGCGTTACGTGGAGGCGGTGGCGGCCTACCGCAACACCAAAGACGCATTCACCCGCATGGGGCACCTCTCTCCGAGCAGGATCGCGAGACGGGCGAGCGGGACCGCCAGGACGAGATCCGGGGACTGCGCGTGACAACCTCACTCCAGCTGCACACGGTCAAAGACGGCAGCGCCGAGCGCCGGGCCATGGAGATCGACTCCCGCATCCGGCTGCTCGAGTCCATGCAATTCATGGGCAACGTCCGTCCCGCGATGCCGGCCGAGTTCCCGCTGGCCCTGGGTTCCGCCTACTTCCGTCAGGAGAAGCTCCAGGAGGCCAAGGCCGAATACGAAGAAGCCACGAGGCTGGAATCCCAAGCTGGGCCCCGCCCACAACAACCTGGCCGTGATCTACCTGCTGATCGGGCCTTCCGGGCTGAGGCGGAGACGGAGCTGTCACGGGCCGAGAAGAGCGGGATCACGCAGTCAACCCACACCTCAAGGAAGACATCAAGAAGGCCAAGGCGGCGCGCGAAGCCCTGATCCGCGAGCGGAGGCGGCTGCTCAAGCCGTCTGGATGACCTTCAGGACCCGCATGTTCTGCTTGAGATCTCCGCGGCCACGCGCCCCGCGATGTCGAAGAAGGCCTGCGGCCGCGGGCGCGTCGGGGGCGGCGCTCACGATGGGCCGCCCTTCGTCGCCGCCGGAGCGCACGCGCGTGTCGATCGGGATCTGGCCCAGCATCGGATGCCCATGTCCTCGGCCATCTTCACGCCGCCGCCGTGCCCGAAGATCTCGGTGCGCTCCTGGCAGTGGTCGCACACGAAGAAGCTCATGTTCTCGACCACGCCCAGGACGGGGATGTTGAGCTGCCGGAACATCGCGACCGCCTTGCGCACGTCCGAGACGGACACGCCCTGCGGCGTCGTGACCACGACCGCCCCCGCCACGGGGACGCTCTGGGCCATGCTGAGGGAAACGTCGCCCGTGCCCGGCGGCAGGTCCACGATCAGGTAATCGAGCTCGCCCCACTCCACGTCGCGCATGAACTGCTGGACGGCCCCGTGCAGCATGGGGCCGCGCCAGATGATCGGCTGGTCGGCCGGCACCAGCATGCCCATGGAGATGACCTTGATGCCGAAGGCCTGGGGCGGGATCATGCGCTTGTCTTCGCTGACCTCGGGGCCTGGTCGATGCCGAGCATCTGCGGGGTGTTGGGTCCGTAGACGTCCGCGTCCATCAGCCCCACGCGCGCCCCCTTGCGCTGCAAGGCGACGGCGAGGTTCACCGCGGTCGTGGACTTGCCGACTCCGCCCTTGCCCGCGCCCACGGCGATGATGTTGCGGATGCCGGGCACGGCCTGGCGTCCGAAGCCACCCCGGGCCTTCACGTCCGCGGTCATGGTCGCGCGCGCCGCCGTCACTCCGGGCAGGGCCACGCACGATCCCTTCCGCTTCCGCCTTCATCTGATCCTTCACCGGGCAGGCGGGGGTCGTGAGCTCGATCGTGAAGTCGACCTCGCTGCCCGCGATCTTGACGTCCTTGACGAAGCCGAGGGTGACGATGTCCTTGTGGAGATCGGGATCCTGCACGGCGCGGAGCGCGGCGAGGACCTGTTCCTGGGAAACGCTCACTGTGGCTCTTCTTCCTTGGCGCGACTCGCGCGCGATCAGCCCTGGACGGCCAGGGCCTGGTCGACCGCCTTCTGCAGGCGGTCGAACTTGTCCTGGGTCGAGCCCAGGACGGTGAGGCGGATGACACCGCTTGCGTCGATGACGAACGTCGTCGGGAACCCCTGGTTGCCTCCGAACGCCTCCGCCATGTCGTCGCTGCCGAGGAGCTGGCGGTAGGTCACGCGATGCTCGCGGACGAAATCCCTGATCTCCTTCGGCTCCCCGGAGTCGAACACGACCCCGATCACCTCGACCCCGCGGGCGCGGTTTCTCTCCGCGAACTGGACGTATTCGGGCAGCTCGGTCAGGCACGGGCCGCACCAGGTCGCCCAGAAGTCCAGCACCACCACCTTGCCCTTCATCGAGGCCAGCGTGGCCCGCCCGCCGTTGAGGTCGGCGAGGTCGAAGGCGGGCGGCGCGCACTGGCCGCCGTCGGGGCTTCCCGCACGCGGGGAGCGCCAGCAGGGACGCGCAGAGGGTGAGGACGATCCGGCGAGACGGCATCCAACGATTATAGCGAGGCGGTGAAGGCGGACAAGTCACAGGGCCCGTCCGCCCTCTTCTCACGGCGGGCCGGGAAGGCGGCCTTCCGCTTCCTTGCGCTCGATCACTGAGAGGTTCTGGCGCGCGGGCGCGTAGAGTCGGGCATGACCCGGAGCGCGGCCTCGAACTGGGCCTTGGCCTCGGAACGCGTCCGAGCCGGTACAAGACGCCTCCGAAGTTCACGCGCGCGCGACCACGTAGTTCGGAGCGCTCCGGACCGCCCGCTCGAAATGCGGCAGCGACTCCTGCAGCCGGCCCGTCTCCGCGAGAGCGCTGGCCAGGTTGTTCTGGGCTTCGGGTGAATCGGGCTTGATCCGCACGGCTTCCTGGTAGTAACGCGCGGCCTCTTCCATCCCCGCCGGGCCGGTGGGCCGCGAAGGTGCCGAGGTTGTTCAGGCACAGGTAGCAGTCGGGATTCCGCTCGAGGGTCGCCGCGTACAAGGTCGGCGCGTCGCGGTAGACCTGGCTTTGCCGGTAGGTCAGCGCGGCCAGCGTGAGCACGAGGAGGCCGCCGCGGCGGGGGCGAGCGCCTGCACACGCCGGATTCGATCGCGCGACGAGGATGGCGGATCCTCCGGCCAGCCCGACGAGGACGCCCAGGCTCGGCAGGTACACGAAATGGTCCGCGACGAAGGAGAACACGAACGGGTAGACGTTGACAGAAGCCGAGGACCGGGAACAGGGAAAAAGGCGAAGAAGAGCCCCGCGGCCAGGGGCGCGCGTGACCACCGGCGCAGGGTCCACAGAAGACCGAGGGCGGCCAGCGCGGCCGCCGGCCACAGAAGCGACGTCCCCGAGGAGGCGGTCGAGGCTCCAGCGGGGATAGACGAAGGTGAGGTCCGCGGGCCAGAGCAGCTTGCCCAGGTAGAACCAGACGACGCGGCCGGCGAGAAGGATCCTCTGGACCGGCGACAGCGCGAAGTCCGCGCCTTCCGCCCCGAGCTGCGCGCGCTCGATCCAGGCCGTCCCCAGCCCCGCGGCCGCGCCGATCAGAACCAGGGCGCCCAGGGCGCCACGTCCCGCCGCCCGGCGATCCGGCCACGCTTCCACCAGAAGACCACGAGCAGCGCCGCCGGGAGCGTGGCCACGACCGTCTTCGTCAACAGGCCGAGCACGAACAGCCCGGACGCCTGGAGGTAGTCCTTCCGGCGGCGCCCTTCGTCGAAACGGAGGTAGGCCAGGGCGGCGGCCAGGTAGAAGACCAGGGAGAGCGTGTTCTTCTGCTCCGAGATCCAGGCCACGGACTCGACGTGCACGGGATGCAGGGCGAACAGGGCCGCCGCGAAGGCGGCCCCGGGGATCTCGAGCCGCCGCAGGATGCGGAGGAGCAGGACGGCGGAGAGGCCGTGGAGGAGGATGTTGACGAGGTGGTAGCCCGCGGCCGCGTTGCCCCAGAGCTGGTGCTCCACCCAGAACGCCGTGTGCAGGAGCGGGTAGTACTGCTGGGTCGCGCCGAAGTCGGTCCACATCCGCCCGAGCCCGCCCAGAGATCGCAGCTCCGGCCGGGTGACGCGCGTCGTCGTCCCACAGGAAGGTGCCAAAGACCGCGGGCAGATAGGCGACGAGGACCGCGACCATCAGGCCGGCGGCCCCGCGCCAGTCGAAAGTGGAACCCGCGGCGGCCTCGGACGCGCGCGCCCGATCGCGCTCGCGCCGCCGGGCTCTTGCGACTCGATTGCTCACTACGGCGGCCCCGCGCGGCCGGGCCTATCCGATCCGGGTCAAGGCCGGGAACATCTTCGAGAAGGAGCGGGCCAGGATCTCGAGCCGGTTCGACATGAGCGAGGACGCCGACCGCGACCAGCAGCAGCCCCGAGCCGACCTCGACCATGCGCATGTGGCGCTTGAGCGTCCCCGACGCCTTGAAGAAACGGTTGACGGCGAGCCCGGAGAGGATGAACGGGATCCCCAGCCCGGCCGAGTAGAAGGAGAGCAGGACCACGCCCTGGGTCACCGTCTCCCTGCTGCGACGCGTAGACGAGGATGCCCCCCAGGATGGGCCCGATGCAGGGAGTCCAGCCGAAACCGAAGGCCAGGCCCACGACGTAGGCGCCGGGCAGGCCCAGCGGCCGCGTCTTCATCTCGGCCCGGCGCTCGTAGAGGAGCCAGGGGATCTTGATGAGGCCGGCCGTGTGCAGGCCCAGCACCACCACGATGGCCCCGCCGACCACGGCCAGCTCGCGCTTGTAGCGCTGGAGGTAGTAGCCGAGCAGCGTCGCCGCCGCGCCCAGGCTCACGAACACCGTGGAGAACCCCAGTACGAACACGAGGCTCATGATGCCGATGCGGCGCATCAGGTGCGCGGGCGTCCTCCTCGCCCTTGAGCTGCGCCACGTTGACCCCGCTGATGAACGAGAGGTAGCCGGGCACGATGGGCAGCACGCAGGGAGAGAAGAAAGAAGCGAGCCCTGCGACAAAGCGCCGTGAACAGAGAAATCGAGGAGGTCATTTCATCTCCAGGGGGGCACCCGCATCTTACGCGATGGGCGTTCGCGACCCCTGAAACCCCGTCGCGCGCCGCCGCTGCGGCGCCGCGCTCACTGGACCCTCTCCAGCATCAGGTTGTCGCCAGGCCTTGCGTCCCGTCTTGGCCAGATCGTACCAGCGTCCGTCGATGCGCACGCGGACCACGTCGGCCGTGAAGTCGTTGTTGGTGCCGCGCACGTCGCAGCTCGACAGCAGCCAGGAGCCGACGCCGTAGATGTCGGCGGGCACGCTCGAGTCCTCGAACTGGCTGGATCTTGGCCGGGCGTGAAGCCTCCGGTGACCGCGATCTTGACGTCCTGGCAGTACCGCTCGGCCACGCGCGCGGTCCTCCGGCGCGAGGTCCCAGGTCCGTCCACTCGCGGTCGATGGCCTCGCGCATGGCGAAGACCAGCCGCGGGTTCACGCCCGCAGTCGAGCCGCTTGTCGCCCAGGGGGAACGGAGACGTCGCGCATGTTCGCGGAGGTGTCCGGCCGCACGCCGAAGAGCTTGAACTTGCGCGCTTCCTCCGTCCGGCCCGCCTTCAGCATGCGCGAGGTAGCGCGCGGAACATGGTCCGGATCACGCTGCAGCGACGTGCCCACGCAGTCGTTGCGGAAGTCCACGAGCGCGATGCGCGGGATGTCGGCGGGCCGGGTGGCCGCGAAGGCCATGGTCGCCTCCGCGGTGTCGCCCAGGAAGCAGGCGATGGCGGCGTGGGACACGGTGCCGCCGCCCGCGCCGCCCCACCAGTCGCCCTGCGCGTCCGTGGACACGTGAGGCGGCGAGGCTCTTCCCGAAGTTCTGGTTGAAGAGCTGCACCGCCACCTGGTAGGCGTAGCCGTCCGCGGCCTGCACCTCGTGCGCGTCGAAGCGGGCCGGGAAGAACAGGATCTGCTTGCCCGCGCGCGGCCTTCAGGACCTCGTACACGTTGGTGGCCACGCGGCTGCCGCGGGTGAGCGCGCCCAGGGTCGGGGTCTCCAGGATCGCGAAGTCGCGGTAGCGGCCCGCGCACGCGCATCACGGGCGTGACGTTGGAGGACGTCGCCGTCGTAGGCGCCTCGCTGCCGTCGTGGACCGCCCAGACCTCCATGCGGTCGAAGGTGTTGACGAAGCGCGCCGTCGTCGTCGAAATAGCCCGTGCACTCGCGCAGAGCATGGCCAGCGCCTTGTCCACGCCCACCACGACGCAGTGAGGGCTGGCGGCGCGGGAACCACTGCATCTCCGACCTCGATCGATCCCACGTCGACGTTGCCAGGTCCACGTCGAGGTCGCTGAGGTCGGGGCGGTGCCGCCGAAGCGGTAGCCCTGGCGCGCCAGCTCGGCCAGGGTGCGCGCGATGTTGATGAAGTACTTGTCGGAGTACCAGCCCTGCGCGCATGCGCTCGACGTCGAGCTTGAAGACGGAGGCGGGCAGGCGGCGCCGGTCGAAGATGGTCATCCCACCTGGATTATAGCCAGCGGCGACGGGTGGCCGGATTCGGCTGCGACCGGCCCCCGGCTTGGTCGTCCGGCCGGGCGGTATGGTCTTGCCAAGTGCCCTTCCGGGGTGTCCAGGTGATCGTCTCCCCCTGCCGTCCGCCTCGCCCTTCACGGCCTCGGCTACGCGGTGCGCTGCTGGCGAGCTCCTCGCCGCGCTGGCCTGGCCCGCCGCGCCCCTTGCCGCCGCCGAGCGCGACCCGGCCGCGTTGATCGACCGGCTCGAGACGGCCTGGAAGGCACGCGAGACGAAGCGGGCTGGATGGGCGCCTGGCGCACGCGCAGCGACAGGCACCGCACCGACGAGAGGGACTACGTCCGCGAGCGCTGGGCGGGCGAGGAATCGCGGCTGGAGTTCGAGCGGCCTCCGGAAGTCTTGCGCAGCCCCTTCAAGGTCCCGGCCACCGCCATCTCGATCACGTGAGCCGCGCGGACGCATGGAGCAGGCGGTTCTTCACCTTCGAGCGCGGACCGGACGGCTGGGCGGTCACGGACCGGCAGGTGGTCTCGCAGATCGACGGGCTCGTGCACCTCTCGCTGGGTCCGGCCTTCCGCGCCGACGGGCTGGCCCTCCACCTGCCCGATTTCGACATCCGCTTCCGCCGCAGGGACGCTGTTCCTGCCGCCGGCGACGCTGCTGGGCCCACGGTCCTGTGTTCGTCGGCGACGCGACCGTGCACTTCGTGCCCGGCCCCGCCACCGAGAAGGAGCAGCTCGGCAGTTCTCCGGCCGTCCGGAGCTGCTCGAGACCACGCACGCCGTGTTCATCCGCATCCATCCCGCGGACTTCCACCGGGTCTTCTCCGCCGCCGCCGAGCTGCAACCGGACCCGCACGGGGAAGCGCTCGCGCGGCAGCGCCGCCCTGAGGATTCTTCAAGGAGCACGTCGACGACACCTATCAGCTCGACGCGCCCCTGCCCGCGCGCGCCGTGGTGGCTCATCCCCTCCCTGGGCGACGCCGTGGTCACCTTCCAGGCGCGGCGCGGACGCGCTCACGTTCACGCTGAGCCAGTCCGAGCCCGAAGGCGTGAGCCTCTTCGACCGCGCCCGCCGCCGCCAGGTGTGTCTCTACGCGGCTCCCGGAACGGAGGTCCGCTTCGACGAGGACGACCTGCGGACATCGACGTCCTCCACCACGACCTCAGCGTGCGCTTCGAGCCTGACCGCTACGGCCTGGTGGGATCCGGCACACTGCCACTGCGCCTGCGCTCCCCGCCAGCACCATCCGGCTTGCGCCTGGACGAGGCCCTGAAGGTCATCTTCATCCGCTCGCGCGAGGGCGGCGACCATCTCTTCTTCCGCGTGCGCCACCAGGGACTGGCATGATCGTCTCCCTGGGCACGCTGTCCGGCACCGTCGGCGAGGTCACGCTGACCGTGGCGCTTCGCGGGCAGCCTGAGGCCGCGGGGCGTGGAGCGCGAGGCCCTGCAGGCCGTCGCCCCCTCCGTCGGGCTGGAGGACGACCTCGGGCGTGGAGGAGGCGCTCGTCTACTCCAACCTGTCGCCCTGGTATCCGCAGGGCGAGGCGGACGACTACGGCGACCGCGGACCTGCACCTCGACGTCCCCGCGGGCATGATGGCGGTCTCAGGCGGGCAGCAGACGTCCCTGCGCACGGAGGCCGGCCGCACGCGCGTCGAGTACCGGCAGGATCTGCCCGGCAAATACATCACGGTCGCGGTGGGCCGGCTCGTCGAGGCCGGCCGCCGGGTCGAGCGGCGACGTGACCCTCGCCGCCTGGGCCGCCCCTCGCCTGCGTGCGTCGGCGGCCGGGCGCATGACGGAGGCGGCCGCGATCCTCAAGTCCTACGAGAGCGAGTTCGGGCCCTGCCCGTATCCTTCGCTCAACCTCGCCCTGGTGGAGTCGACCGTGCCCGGCGGGCACAGTCCGGCCGGGGATGATCGTCATCTCGGTCCGTCCCGCCCTGCTGCGAGGGGCCCTGCGCGACGATCCCGCCAGCTTCCCGGACGTGCCGGAGTTCTTCATCGCCCACGAGCTCGCGCATCAGTGGTGGGGCCACGGCGTGACCGGACAGAACTACCACGAGCGCTGGATCTCGGAGGCCTTCGCGCAATACGCCGCGGCCCTGTGGGTCCGCCACAGCCGCCGGGCGAGGCCCGCGTTCCGGAACATGCTGTCAGCGCATGGGCCGCTGGGCGCTGCGCTACGCGGACAAGGGCCCCCATCCACCTCGGCCACCGGCTCGGCCACATCGAGGGCGATCCCCAGGTCCTGCGCGCGGTGGTCTACGACAAGGGGGCGTACGTCCTGCACATGCTCCGCCAGATCGTGGGCGAGGAGGCGTTCGTCCGCGCGGTCGTGGGCCTGCAGACCGCGAACCGCTTCTCCAAGATCGGTACGGACGATGTCCGGGCGGCTCTGGAGAAGGCCTCCCGGCCTCGACCTGCGGCCCTATTTCGCGGAGTGGGTCTACGGCACGGCCTACCCGAGCTGCGCCTGGCCACGCACTCGAGGCCCGGGGGCGAAGGTTATCGCACCGAGATCACACGTCCACGGACGCGACCTGCCCGGGCCGGTCCCGCTGGAGGTCGCGGTCGCGCCATCCGGCGGGGACGGAGATCCGCACGGTGAGCCTCGAACCGGAAGGCGGGAGCTGGACCGTCGATACGGTGGGGCCGCCGCGCCGCGTGGACATCAACGCGGGGCGCGGGCTGCTCGCGCGCATCATCCGTAACTGAGCCGGCGGCCTCCGCCGGACGGAAGGCTCCTCAGCGATACCGGTTGCGGCGGCCTTCCTCCTGGAGGGTCTCCAGCGTCGTCTGCGCCGCGGCAAGCTGGCGCTTCGCGTTCTCCAGCGAGTCGACACGCGGCCGCGCGGCCGGCCCCGTACATCGGGCCCGTGTTGTCGTTGAGGGCCGACTGGATCGGGCGACCTCGCCCGTCCAGTTCGTCACGTCGGACTGGGCCGCGGTCAGCTTCTCCTGCCAGGCCTTCTGCGCCTCCTGGAACTGCTCCTCCTCGGTCGGAGGCTTGGGCGCCGCTGCGCTTGTCGCCTTCCTTCTTCTCGCCGGGGGCGCCGGAGCCGGACTGGCGGTGGAGCTGCCGCTCGCGCCGTTGGGCTGGGAGACGGTGCCGCCGCTGCGATGGTTGCGCAAGTCGTCTTCGGTGATGGGCTTGCCCTTCTTCTTGTTCTTCTCGCGGGCGGCCACCTCGCCCAGGCTGGGCGGCGCTCGGCCCGCGCCGGAGACGGCACCCAGGCCAGCGAAGCCACGACCGCGACGGCGAAGAGTGTTCGCATTGGCGACCTCCTCCCGGCAAGCCGGTGAGTGCCGGGCTCTACGAAGGTCGATTGTAGCGCGCCTGGCCGCCACCACCGGGTAGGATGGCTGGCCGACCCTACGGGGCGCCCGCCTGGCCGAGGACGCCCAGGACCTGGCGCAGCTCCCGGGCCCGCCGGTTCTCCGGGTCGAGGGAGAGCGCCTTGTCGACGGCCTGTGGCGCCCGCGCGTGATCGTTCTGCAGGAAATGATTGAGCGCAGCGCCGGCATGGCAGACGGCTTCGGCCCGGCGCGCGTCAGGCGCGCGACCGCGAGCAAGCGCCCGATGGCGCCATGGTCGAGGCGCGAGAGTCGACGCCTGCTCCAGCAGCGGCACCGCCTTCACGGGATCGCGGGACTTGAGGAGGCGGCGCGCCTCTTCGAGGAGACGAACGGCCTCGGCGTCCGCGGGCGGGCCTTCCGGAAGCGGCGTGAGGCTCTCGAGCGGTGGTGAGGCCACCCCGCGGGGACGGCGGGCGCGGGGGCGGCGTCACGGGCGCGGGTGGCGAGTCGATGGCGGAGGCAATTGTGGTCCCGTTGCGCGATCACCGTCGCCGCCCGGTCGCGGATCTCACGGGCGACGGCGTGGTCCGGCTGGCGCGGCCGGGACCTCCTCACGCCGCGCGCGCGCCTCCTCCAGGTTGCCGAGCACGATGTGCTCCTGGGCCGTGGTCACGAGGGCGGCCAGCGAACGGCGGGTCGCCTCCTCGTCCACGGTAGGCGGCGAGATCGCGGTAGCGCGCGCTCTCCGGGGCCAGGCGCGCCACCTTGCTCGAGATCTTCATGGCGAGATCGAGGTCGCCGTCCGCGGCGTAGCCGGAGGGCCATGCCCGAAAGCTGCTGACTCGACCTCCTGGACGAGAATGGCCTCCTCGACCTCGCGCTGGTGCCGCTGGCCGGCCGCGTGCGCGGGATCGATCTGGAGGACGCGGCGGCAGCATCGTCAGCGCCTTCTGGAGCTGGCCCGCGGCCGCGCCTGCTCGATCCCGGTCACGAGCTCGGCGGTGTCCTTCTGCGCGGCCAGGAGGCGCGCCGCCGTGTCGCGCACGAGGCGCTCGAGGTCGTCGCGCATCTCCTCCAGGCTCTGGTAGCGCTCGGCCACGGGCTGCGGCCAGCGCGCGCGCACGATCGCCTCGAGTCCGGGGCGAGTAGTCGGTCCGGGGCAGGGCCTTGAGGTCAGGCTCCGCGCGCATGATGTGGAACATGACCTGGGTGAGGCTGTCCCCGTCGAACGGGCGCCGGTAGGCGAGCAGCTCGTAGGCGATCGCGCCCACGGAGAAGATGTCCGCGCGGTGATCGACCTTCTGGCCTTCCACCTGCTCGGGGGCCATGTAGTGCACCGTCCCCAGCACGAGCCCGCTCTTGGTCATCTTGGACGACTGCAGGTGCGCGATGCCGAAGTCCATGATCTTGACCTCGCCCTCCGAGGTCACGCCGGATGTTCGCGGGCTTGACGTCGCGGTGGACGATGCCGGCGCGGTGCGCGTAGGCCAGCCCTCGCAGACCTGGCGCAGCACGTCGATCTTCCATTCCACGGACAGGGGCTGCCGCGACTGGATGATCTTCTCGAGGTCCTGGCCCTCGATGAACTCCATGGCGATGTAGGGCTGGCCCCGGTCCTCGCCGAGGTCGTAGACGGTGACGATGTTCTGGTGGCGCAGCCCGCCCGCGGCCTGCGCCTCGCGCAGGAAGCGCGCCTTGAGCTCCGGCGTCTCCGCGATCTCCGGAGTCATCGTCTTGAGGGCGACCGTGCGGTGGATGACGGGGTCGCGGGCCTGGTAGACGGTCCCCATCCCTCCCCGGCCGAGGACTTTCTCCACCTGGTACTTTCCGACTGCGTTCTGCACGGGCGTGTGGGGGCCCATTCTCAGGCGACGGCCATCCGGCCGGGCGATAATCCAGGCTCGGGGACGGGAGGGCGCGGGGTGATCGTGGGCATGGGGATCGACCTGATCGAGACGGACCGCGTGGCGCGTGCTCTGGACCGCTGGGGCGATCGGCTCGTGGCCAAGCTCATGGGTGGAGGCGGAGGCCTCCCGCCTCCCGGAGGTGGCCAACCGACGCGCGCGCGCCATCGCGCTCGCCATCGCGGCCAGGAGGCGGCGAGCAAGGCCCTGGGCACGGGCTGGTCGCGCGGCGTGTGCTGGCGCGACGTGGTCGTGGACCTCGGGCCGCCCCTGGCCGTGCGCCTGGAAGGCGGGGCGCTGCGCTGGGCGCGCCGCCTCGGATCCGCCGGCGAGACGCGCGCCGCGCTCGAAGTGCGCGGCGACCTCGTCATCGGCCAGGTGCGACTCCTCGTGATCGCGCTCCTGCCGCGGGAGCCCTGGCGGCGCAACCACCTCGTGGTCTGCGTCGCCGTCTTCATGGTGTTCATGGGGTTCGCGTTCGTGCTGCCCTTCCTGCCGCTGTACGTACGGCAGCTCGGGGTCACCAGCGACGAAGCGGCCGCGACCTGGGCGGGCGTGCTCATCGGCATCGCGCCTCTTCTGGCCGGGCTCCTGGCCCCGGTGTGGGGCCGTCTGGGCGATCGCTACGGGCAGAAGCCGATGGCCGTGCGCGCTGCTCGCGTCCTACGTCGTCCTGCTCGCGCTGTCGGGCGCGGTCGACGACGCGTGTGGCAGCTCTTCGGCCTGCGCACCGCCGTCGGCCTCTTCGGCGGCATGGGGCCGCTGGGCCTGGCCATGGCCACCGCGCTGGCGCCCGCGCGACCAGACCGGCCGCGCGGTCGGCAGCATCCAGTCCGCGCAGATCCTGGCCGCAGCCGTCGGTCCGCTGGCCGGCGGCGTGCTTGCCCACGATCGGGATGCGCCTCACCTTCGTGGTCACCGCCGCCGCCAGCGCGCGTGCGCCCTCGCTGCTGCTCGTCTTCTTCTACGAGGAGCCGCCGCGATCGTCGAGGCGCCGGCGGCCGCGCAGCGGACGCTTCGCGTGCCGTGCTCGCGCCTGCCGGGCATCCTCCCCATGATGGCCATCCCTGTTCCTCGTGAACTTCATCGGGCGATCGTTCACGCCCATCCTGCCCCTCCATCTCGCAGCGCATGGCCGTGCCGCGATCCGACCTCGCCCTCGGCGACCGGGATCCTGATCTCCGTCTATTCGGTGTGCGCGGCCGTCTCTCGGCCACGCCTGCTCGGCCGAGCGCCACGCGGCGTCTCCGCAGCGCGCTGCTCGTAGCCACGCTGGTGGCGGGGGCGGCGATCGTGTTGCCCATGGGGCTCGTCGCACGCTTCCCGGCGTTCCTCGGCCTCGGCGCGTTCTCCTCGGCCTGGCCGCGGGCGGGTCGCTGACCCTGTGCTATACGATCGGCGGCCTCATGGTGCCGACGCCGCGCCGCACCACCGCCTTCGGATTCTTCTCCGGGGCCGCGCTGCTTTGGCGGCGCGGTCTCGCCGTCGATCGCCGGGCTGCTCACGCGCGTGGCACTTCAAGGCCATCTACTGGGCGGACGCGCTGCTGTACCTTCTGCTGGCGCTGGCCCTGCTGCCGGGCGTCATCGCGATGCGCACGCGTCGGGCGGCGGAGATCCCAGACCGCGGAGGAGGGCGCATGAAGACCTGTCACCACTGCAGTCGCGAGCTGACTCTTGCCTCGCCCATCGAGCGGACGGCGGCCTGCCCCCACTGCTTCTCCGATCTCAAGTGCTGCCAGAACTGCCGCTTCTTCGATCCCGGGTTCAACAACCAGTGCCGCGAGCCCCAGGCGGAGTGGTGCCCGGAGAAAGTCGAAGGCGAACTTCTGCGAGTTCTTCGAGTTCGTGGAGAGGGCGGGAATGGGCCGCGCGGGGTTCGGGGGTCACCGACGGATCAGTCGCGCGTGCGCGCTCGGCCTTCGATTCGCTGTTCAAGAAGTAACGGCTAGTCTTTCGGTTCCAGCAAAGGGCTTGACGTACAGCAGCGGCACGGCCGCGCTGTAGCCCATCCGCGGCGTCCCCCGAGGCCGCCGGTCGCGCTCTCCCAGGTTGGCGCGCAGGACGCCGAGGGCCTCGAACGTTCCTTCCGCGAGCAGCGGACCTCCGCTCTGCCCGCATCCGCAATGGGATCGATCTTCACCGTGATGATGCGGCGACGGCTCCCCACCGTCTTGCGCACCCCCGTCGCCCAGCGACTCTCGCGCGACACCCCACCGTGCCGGGCGTCAGGCGCAGCGCCGCGTCGAGGTCCAGCGGACGTGCCGCGAACCCTCCGAGCAGCACGGCCTGCCCGATGCGCTCGGCATCGTGGCTTCGGCCAGGGCCAGAAATGCGCGGGGGATCGGACAGAAGGAGGGGCGAGGTCCGTCTCGCGGTCCACGGTGACAGACGGAGAACGCGGCGCTCGCGGCCGTCGCGCAGGCGCAGGCGCGGGGCCTCATCGTCCGGCATGTGGTCCAGCACGTGCGCGCAGGTGAGCAGGTGCCCGTACGGGTCCCACGTAGAACGCGGAGCCACGGGCCGTGGTGACCCCTTCCGGACGGCGCACGGTGACGAGCTGGACCTGCGCCTCTTCCACCTCGGCCAGCGTCCGCGCCGCGCGAGCATCGACGACCGGGGGCGGCCGTGGCGGCGAGGGACGCGACGACGATCGCGGCGATCACGCGCGTCGACCGGCGCGGGCCGCCATCGGGCTCACTCCCCTCGCATCATCTCGGTGAGCACGCGATCCGCGTCCTGGAGGGGATAGTCGGGGGTGAAGGAGCGCGGCCAGGTGTGGGCGCGATGTCCTCGGGGCCGCATGCCGCCGCGTAGGTGCCCGGCTTGACGGTAGAGCCGAGGAAGACGACGGGCACGTGCCGGTCGTGCTCGTAGGGGTACCGTGGCCCGTGCCGCCCGGCCGGTCGGACATGTACGTCCAGTCCTTCAGCAGGACCGTCAGGTGGGGGCTGCGCGGCTCTGCATAGAACGAACGCCGCATGAGCGCGAAGTAGGGATCGCCCTGGGGCGGGTTTCCGAGCAGGCGCTCGTGCGTGTACACCTTCTCGACCAGACCGGTGTCCAGGAGCGCCTTCTCGGCCACCGCCTCGACGTCGCGCCGTGCCCAGCCGCGCCGCGCATCGCTTCGAGGTCGGAAATAGAAGTCCGGGGCCGAGTAGCGCGCGACGATTCCGTTCTGCGCCCCGAAGCGCGCCTCCAGCGCGCGGGTCACCGGATCCTGGATCTCCGCCGTACGGACCCGCCGCGCCGCCACCCCGCGAGCCACGAGCTGTTCCACGAGGGGCATCGACCCATGATCCGCGCTCAACCCGATGATGACGCGATCGAGCCCCACGCGGCGGTCGACCTCCGCCAGCAGCCGGCCCAGCGTGAGATCAGCCGCAGGTACTCGTCCATCTCCTCCTGGCTGTCCATGCCGTAGGTGTGTCCGATGACGTCGCTGGACGAGAAGCCCACGGCGAAAGAGGTCCGTATCGTCGTCCGCGCCGAGCTGGTGGGCGGCCATGGCGGCCAGGGCCGCGTCCAGCAGCAGCTCGTCGCCGTAGGGCGTGCGTCGCAAGTCGTCGTAGAACCGCGGCGACGGCGGCGCTTCGCGTACGCGGTGCGGGAACACGGTGTCCACGCCGTCCCACTCCCTTCACGTCGTCGGGCCCGGCGTATTTCAGGTAGGGCGCCTCGTCGGGAAGCGGGCGCGACCAGGTCCGCCACTGCGGCAGTCGGCGAGGCGGCGCGCGTTCCATTGTGTCAGCCACGCGGGCGAGGGCCTTCGCGTAATAGGTGCTGGTCACGAACCCGCCGCTGCCCGTGTCGAACCAATAGGCGGCATCCGCGCGCGGACCGGCCATGGAGGATGGCCGAGCGGTCCCTTCCAGCGAGATCCCGACCACGCGCGATCCCGGCGTCCTCTTCTTCAGCATGTCCCCGACGGTGAAGCCGCTGAAGTTGACGGAGCGCGCCGTAGCCCCCCGGATCCCCGATGTTCACGACCGCGGGGTCCTCGACGACGTTGACCTCCTTCTTGAGGAGGGATCGAACCACTGGTTGGCCACGATGCCGGAATGCCAGCCGTTGCGGCCGGACAACAGCACGGAATGGCCAGGACCCGTCTCCGTGTTGCCGTGGCGGTACATCGCATTCGAGAAGATCGCGCCGCGCTCAGGCAGGGTCTTGAACCCGCCGCGGTAGAGGGGAGCGAAGCGCGTCAGGTAGTCGTACCGCATCTGGTCGACGGAAATGAACAACACCAGCCGGGGCCGCGCGCGGCGCGGCGCGTCGAGCCGGCCCGACGCGGCAGGCGAGCACGGCCGCCCCCGCGGCCAGGAAGGGGAAAGAGCGCGCGGCGGATCTTCACAGGAACCAGCGCTCCTTCTTGACCGCGTCTTCGTAGGCGCGCCGTACGGCCTTGACCTTGTCCATCTCGGAGACTTCCGCCGGAGGCACGGTCCACCACGACTCGTAGCCGGGCACGCCCGCGGCGGGTCGATCTCGATGGTGAGCACGGTGGCCCGCGTCTGCGCGCGCGCTTCCTCGAGACCGGCGCGGAGATCCGCGATGGTCCGGCAGGCGATGACGTGAGACGCCCAGGCTGCGCGCGTTGGCGGTGAAGTCCACGCGGATGCGGTCGCCGGAGAGCTGGCCGTCCGGGCCGCGATAACGGTACCTTGGTGCCGAAGGCGTCGGACCCCACCGACGTCGAGAGGTTGCCGATCGACCCGAACCCGCCGTTGTCGATGAGGATGACGGTGATCTTGATCCCCCTCCTGCAACGCGGTGACGAGGTCGGACGACATCATGAGCCGACGACCCGTCGCCCACCATGACGTACACGTCGCGGTCGGGGGCGGCCATCTTCACGCCCACGCCGCCGGCCACTCTCGTAGCCCATGCAGGAGTAGCCGTACTCGAGGTGGTAGCCCTTGGGGTCGCGCGTGCGCCAGAGCTTGTGCAGGTCGCCGGGCAGGCTGCCCGCCGCGCACACCACGACGTCCTGCGGCCGCGCGAAGGTGTTGACGGCGCCGATGACCTCGCCCTGGCTGGGCAGTGGCGTGTGGCCGCGGTCGTAGTAGCTGCTGGACCTCGGCGTCCCACTCGCGGTTGAACCGGGCCGCCCGCTCCCGATACCCGGAGGCTCCACCTGCCAGCCCGCGAGGGCGGCCCGGAGGGCCTCCAGCGCGACGCGCGTCCGCGATCACGGGCAGCGCCGCGTGCTTGAAGGCGTCGAACTCGGAGACGTTGACGTTCACGAAGCGCACGCCCGGATCCTGGAACGCGGTCTTGGAGGCGGTCGTGAAGTCCGAGTAGCGGGTGCCGACGCCGATCACGAGGTCGGCCTCGCGGCCATGATGGTTCGCGCCCGGCGTTCCGGTGGCGCCGATCGCACCCAGGGCCGAGCGGGTCGTCGTAGGCGAGCGCGCCCTTGCCGGCCATGCGTCTCGCCGACCGGGATCCCCGGTGGCCGCCGCGAACGCGCGCAGCGCCGCCGTCGCGTCCGAGTAGAGGACCCCGCCGCCGGCCACGATCAGCGGCCGCTTCGCGGATCGGATCTGCGCGACCGCCGCGCGCGAAGGCCTCCGGCTCCGGCACCGGGCGCCGTACGTGCCAGACACGCTTGGCGAACAGCTCGGCCGGGAAGTCGAAGGCCTCCGCCTGCACGTCCTGGGGGATGGCGAGGGTCACCGCGCCCGTCTCGCGCGGGGCTGGTGAGGACGCGCAGGGCCTCCAGGAGCGACGTCACGAGCTGCTCGGGCCGGTAGATGCGGTCCCAGTAAGCGCGAGATCGGACGGAAGGCGTCGTTGACCGAGACGTCTTGCGACTGCGCCGACTCGAGCTGCTGCAGGACGGGCGCCGCGCTGGCGGGTCGCGAAGATGTCGCCCGGCAGCAGGAGGACGGGCAGGCGGTTGATGGTGGCTCCGGCGGCCGCGGTCAGCATGTTGGTGGCGCCCGGGCCCGATCGACGTCGTGCAGGCGAGCGTGGCCAGCCGGTTCGCGCATCTTCGCGTAGGCGGCGGCGAGATGGACCATGGCCTGCCTCGTTGCGGGCGAGGTAGAAGCGAAGCGCGGTCACCCGCCTGCTGCAGCGCCTGCCCGAGGCCGGCCACGTTGCCGTGGCCGAAGATCCCGAACACGCCGGGGAAGAAGCGCCTCTCCACTCCGTCGCGCTCGCTGTATTGATTGGCGAGGAAGGAGACGACGGCCTGCCCCGCGGTCAGCCGCTCGCGTCTTCATCGCACCCTGCCTTTCGCGCTGGTCACGGGCACGCGCGGATCCGGCGCCAGCGCGCCCCAGGTCTCCCGGATCCAGTGATGCTGCGGATCGTCGCAGAACGCCATCGTGCGCTCCGCGCCGGGGCCGGCCAGCACGTTCAGGTAGTACAGGTCGTGGTTGGGGCTGGCCACGCTGGGCCCGTGATAGCCGCGCGGCACGAGGAACACGTCTCCGTCCCCGACGGTGACGGTGACGTCGAAGGCGCCGTCCGCGGCGCTACGTGCGATGCACGGCGAAACCGGCGGGCCGTGGATCCGGAAGTAGTAGATCTCTTCCAGGATGGCCTCGCCCGCCCGTGCCTCGTCGTGCTTGTGCGGCGGGAAGGAGGACCAGTTCCCCCCGGCGTGATCAGCTCGCCCAGGCGCTCAGGCGGTCGGTGGCGAAGCTGCCCCGGCGTGCAGAAGTTCGTGACCTGGCGGGTGGCGTCGCCCGCGCCGCGGATCTCCACGGGCACACGCTCGGCCGGTCCGTACGCGGGCTCCAGGCGCCGGCGCGCTGCGCCATGGGCAGCGCGAACTCGCCGCCGCTGTCGGTCTCGACCTCGAACCGGGTGTCCCGCGGGACGTACGCGAAATCGCTGACGCGGTCGAAGACGGACGTGCGTCCCTCAGCCGGAACCGATGACCGTCGGCGCGCACGGTCGCGGAGCCCGCGAGCGGAAGGACGACCATCTCGTTCGGGCCCGTGTCGACGGCACGCGAGGCGCCCGCGCCCAGCCGCAGCACGCGCAGCCCGGAGAAAGACCATCCGGCGAGGGCGGGCGTCACCAGCACGGGATCGCTGCCGTCGGTGGCGCTCCCCGCGGGCAGGTGCAGCCGCGCCGGGTCAGCCGCGGGCAGCATGGCCTCCACTTCGTGCGGGTAGGGCATCGCGTCGGAGCAGCTCACGCGGCTCGACCACGCACCGCCGCCGCCGCGTTGCCGTGGCGCAGGCAGTCGGCCAGCGGCCGGCCGCCGGTGCAAGGCCGCCGAGGAAGCCGGAAGCGAACGCGTCACCGGCGCCGATGGTGCTGGCGACCGGCACCGTGATCGGGCGGCGCGGAGGCGGACGTCTCGCGCGCGAACGCCTCCACGCCCGCGCGCGCCCAGCTTCCGCGCACAGGAGGCCCGCCCCGGCCGTCGGGGCACGGCCGTCACCTGGCGCCGCGCGTCGCGCTCGTCCAGTGAGAGAGGGCGACCTCGTCCTCGTTGCCGATGACCACGTCCGACCCAGGGCAGCGTCCGCGCGCGCTGCCCGGCCCGCGTCTTCCGGAGGAGGCCCACGAGCTCGGGCGGTAGTCGATGTCGAGCACGGTGCGCGCGCCCGCGGCCCGCGCCGCTTCCAGCGCCGGCCATCGGTCGCTCTCGCGGGCGGGCGACGCGCACAGGCTCGTCCCGTTGGTCACGAACATGCGGGCGGCGCGGATGAGGCTCGCAGCTCCTCGGCCCGACCTGCACCCGGCTGTCCAGCGGGCTTGTGGCGATAGAAGACCTGGGGGAAGCGGTCGGGCGGCGAGACCTCGGTCAGGCAGAGCGACGTGTTGACAGCCGGGGACCAGCGCGTCACGCGCCTCGCGTGTCGACGCTGCTCGCTTCTCGAGGAAGCCGAGTCAGGTAGCCGGCGAGGGCGTCGTCGCCCGACGGCTGGAGATGATGGCCGACGTCGCGGCCGAGGCGGGCGAGGCCGCACGGCGATGTTCGCGCTCGAGCCGCCGAGGTGGCGCGAGAAGTGCTCGACCTCCGCCGAGCGGCCGTCCCTGCTCCACGGCGTAGAGGTCGTAGCCCATCGCGTCCGAGCACGCAGACGTCAGCGCGTCGCGCCACGGCGCCCGCTCGCGCGCGCGGCGGCGTGACTTGCGGCGGGGACGGGGCAGTCTTCCGCCAGAGCGCTGGAGCGCGTCGTCCAGGCAGGCGCCGCTGGTGCACGAGGCGCGGTCAGCGCCCGGCGAGCGGCAGCGGGTCCGCGTCGCCGGGATAGAGGAGGTTGCGGCCGATGATCGCGCCGCGGATGCTGGCAGTCCGGCGGCGAGGCCCGGTGGCGAAATCGCGCAGCGTTTCCTCGGCCGTGCCCCGCGCGGGCCCGCCCAGGAGCAGGCATGGGCAGCGTCGTCGCGCGGCAGACGCGCGCGAAGTCGTCGCACGATCGGGACCTTCAGCCAGAGGTGCGGCGAGGACTCGCCGAGGCCGGCGGCGATGCCGCACTGTCGGACGAGCGTGGCGGCGTCCTTGGCCGGCGTGTAGCCGCCGTTCGGCTGCTTGACCGACGCCCAGCGGCTCCAGGAAGCCGGGCAGGCCGTGGCTCACGCAGGTCGTTGAGCGCGCTGCGCGCAGGCCTGCGATCGTGCGGCCGGACGCCGGGGTCCCTGCGGGTCGAGGCGGTACATCATCTTGCCGCCCTCGGCAGCGCAGCTCCGCGATGCAGGCTCGCGCTCATGCGACGTGAACGTGTCGTCCATCTCGAACGCGCCGTTCCCGCCAGGCCGCCGCGGTTCATGCTGCCCACGAGCACGCGTGCCGTCGAGGGAAGCCCGCCCTTCGTGGTCTTGCGCTCCGAGGTGGCTCAGGATCAGCAGCTCCTCGAGGACGTCGGGGTGGCCATGACGCCGTCGAGGTCCGGGTCGTCGAGCACGCGCCGGGCCCGCGCCAGGTACTGTGGCGGTCCCCATGGCCAGCGCGTCCCCGCGGATCTCGTTCACGCCCGCGCCGGGTGGTCCACCGCGGCCAGCACCAGGCGGCCGTCCGGGGCGAGCGTCTTCCGCCGCTTGCGCTGGCGCGCCTCCTTCATCACCCACCGAGGGTGCTCGATGCGGATATCCGTGATCTCGTCCAGCACGGCGGGGGCAGGTACGCTTCGACGTCCCAGCGGGACACAGGGGTCGGACTGCTCATGACGGGAATCTTATATCCCGCCGGGCGGGGACGGCTCGCCGCTCGTCGTCAGCGGCCGACCACGAGCACTTCGAACGTGCCCGGCACCATCGGAGGCCGAGGCCGCGGCTGCTCCGCCGTCGGAGACGGAGGTGGTCGAACTGCGCGGCCAGCAGGTAGAGCTTGTGGGACTTGGGATCGAGGTCAGGTGCGCGCGCTCTTCGAGGTCGCGACCGTCTGCACCACCTCGAACTTGTCCGGCTGCCATCGTGGATCCACCGTCACCGTCCCGTCGCGCCCGTTGGGGCTGGGGCGAGCTGGCGGTCGGCGTCGGCGGCGCCGTCCGGCCCAATGGCCGATGGGCACGGTCGTGACGACCTTCCGCTGTCCGCGTCCATCACCGCCATCAGCTTGTTGTTGGCGCAAGGCCGCGAACAGCCGCCGGCTGCCTGCCTGCGGCTGTTCGATGGCGAGGCCGGTGGGCTCCTCGCAGGGGGCAGCGCCCAGCGTCCCACTGACCTTCAGCGCGACGGGGTCGAGGGCCAGCACCTCGCTCTTGTCTTCGAGGTTCACGAACACGGTGCCCTTGTCGTCGTGGACCGCGAGAAGGCTCCGGCTGTCCTTCGAAGGCGATGGTCCCCGCTGACCGTGCCCGCCCTTCGCGTGTGACGGTCACGTCCTTGCCGCGCGCGTTGAAGGCGAGGGACCGCGATGGCTCTTCGGCTCGGCACGAGGATCATGTCCGGGTTCTCGCCCGTGCCGGCCTCGCCGACGGGCGAGGGGTCGCGAGGTCGAAGATCGTCAGAGCTTCCCGTGCGGCCGTTCGAGGTGAACCCGCGGCTCGCGGTCCGGAGGCGATGGCGATGCCGTGGACGCCCGCGGTGTCCGGGATCTCGCCCACGAGCTTCAAGGTATCGGCGTCGATCACCATCACCCGCGTGCCACGGGGGACGTACAGGCGCTGTGGGCGGCGGGGTCCACGGTCAGAGGTCCCAGCCCCCTCTCCTGCCGAGAGTGGCGCGCTGCACGACCTTGTAATCCTGCGCTGGCCGGAAGCGCCGTCGCCGCCAGCGCCGTGACGGCGAGGAGACCCGCTCCGAAATTCGATTGAGGCATTGCCACCCTCCGGCCGATGAGGAGAAGAATCGAATCTAGAAGAGCGGGCCATCGCGGGTCAAGGCGGCGCCTGAACGGTTCGTTCGGGTTGGCGGCGAGCGGCCCCTGGGAACAGGCCGCCTGCTCAGGCCGGGCGATATTTGGCGTAGAGTGCGTCGTCTTCGGGTGGAACGTTCCAGTGGCTTCCAAGGTCCAGCCGGGCGAGCGGGGCGATTCTGTACGGACGTGGCGCGCCGCGCCGGTGTGTCGAAGTCGCTCGTCTCGCTGGTCATGAGGGGCGCGGATCACGTGAGCCCCGGCCGCCGGCAGGCGGTGACCAGGCCGCGGCCGAGCTCGGGTATCGGCCGAACGCGATGGCGCGCAGCCTCGTGCAGCGCGCGCACGCACCTCGTGGGCGTGATGGTCTCCGACCTGCACAACCCGTTCTTCGCGGAGCGTGGCCGGCATCCAGAGCAGGCGCGCGCACGGGCTACAAGGTGCTCGTCAACAGCGGCAACCGCGCGGCGCGCGCGGGAAGCGGACGCCATGGAGACGCTGCTGCAGCTCCGCGCGCGGACGGCATCATCCTCGGCAGCCCCGTGCTCGACGACGAGGTGATCCGGCGGCGGCGAGCCGCGAGGTGCCGATCGTCCTCGTCGGCCGCGAGGGCCGCGGGCCGGAGGTCGACAGCGTCACCAACGACGACCATGCCGGCGCGGAGGTGGCCGTCCTGCATTGCGTCTCGCCTGGGCCATCGCCGCATCGCCGCACATCGACGGCGGCGAGGGCGCGGCGCACCCGACCGGCGCCGCGGCTACGAGGCGGCCATGCAACGTACCGGGCTCGCGAAGTTCGATCTCCGCGTCGTCTCAGGGACCTACACGGAGGCAAGGCGGCCACACGGCGCGCTGTCTCCTGCTCGGCCAAGCGGCCCGGCCCACGGCGATCTTCGCCGCCCAACGACCTCGCCGCGCATCGGCGCCCTCAACGCGATCGAGGAGAGCGGCCTGCGCGTGCCCGACGACGTCTCGCTCGTCGGCTACGACAACACGTGCGCTGGCCGCCCTGCGCCATCGTCGCTCACCACGATCCACCAGCCGCGGGTCGAGATGGGCCAGCTGGCGCTGAGCACGCCGCTCGAGCGCGTCGACCAGCGACCGCGTGGAGCCGCGCCGCGTGGTCCTCGCCCGCAGCCTCGTCGTGCGCGACGACCGCGGCTCCGCCGCCGCGAGAGTCCGTGAGCCCTGACCAGCAGCCGCTGCCGGCTGCATCATGCCGAGAGGGTCCGCGAAGTCGTTCCCGGCGTGCTCGCGCTCGACGACGTGTCGACCTGGAAGTGCGCGCGGGCGAGGTGCACGTCCTGCTCGGCGAGAACGGCGCCGGGCAAGTCGACGCTGATGAAGATCCTGAGCGGCGCCGTGGCCAAGGACGCGGGCGAGATCGCGCGTCGACGGCGCAGCCGTCGACATCCCGGCCCGCGCCACGCGCAGCGAGCTGGGCATCGGCATCATCTACCAGGAGCTCAACCTGGTGCCGCAGCTCTGCCGCGCGCCGAGAACATCTTCCTGGGCAAGGAGCCCGGCGCGCTGGCCGGCGTCCTGGACCGCCGGGCCGACGCGAGGCAGCGGCGACGCCTCCTCGCCGACCTGGGCGTGAGCGATCGACCCGCGCGCGCCGTGCGCGAGCTCGGCATCGCCCAGCAGCAGATGGTCGAGGTCGCGCAAGGCACTTGTCCGAGCGAGGCGCGCATCCTCATCATGGACGAGCCGACCTCCGCGCTCACCGCCGTCGGAGATCGACCAGCTCTTCGCCGCCATCGCGCCGGCTCGCGGCCGCGGGCGTGGCCATCATCTACATCTCGCACCGCATGGACGAGGTCGATCGCGATCGGGCGATCGCGTGACCGTGCTGCGCGACGGCCGCCAGCGTGCGCCACCCACGCGCATCGGCGGACGGCCATCGCACGAGCTCGTGCAGCCTGATGGCGGACCGCGAGCTCGGCGGACCACTTCCCGCAAGCGCCGCGCGCGCGCCCGGCGACGAGCTGCTGCGGGTGGAGGACCTGCACGCGCGGGCGCGCGTTCGCGCGACGTGAGCTTCTACGCTGCGGCGCGGCGAGATCGTCGGGCATCGCCGGCCTGCTCGGCGCCGGACGCACCGAGCTGGCGCGCGCGCATCGTTGGGCGCCGATCCGGCGCAGGCCGGCACAGGTGACCGTGACAGCGGCGCGCGCCGTCCGCGTCGGCCCGCGGACGCGATCGCGCGCGGCGTGGGCCTCGTGCCCCGAGGATCGCAAGACGCAGGGCTCTGGTGCTCGGCCTGTCCGTCGAGCGCAACGTCGGCCTGCCGAGCCGTCGCCGCATCTCGCGGCTGGGGCGTGGTGCGACGCGCGCGCGCGAGCCGAGCTGGCCGAGGCGCAGTGCGTCGCCGACCTGCGCATCAAGACGCCCGGACTCCGCAGCAGCGCGCGCGGCTGCCTCTCGCGGCGGCAACCAGCAGAAGGTCGTGCTCGGCAAGTGGCTGGCGGCCGGCGCGGACGTGCTCGATCCTGGACGAGCCGACGCGCGGCATCGACGTGGCGCGCAAGGTCGAGATCTACGAGCTCGATGAACCGCGCTCACCGCGGCGGGCGCGGGCATCCTGATGATCTCCTCCGAGCTGCCGGAAGTGCTCGGCATGAGCGACCGCGATCCTGCGTCATGCGCCGCGGCGCGATCGAGGCCGAGCTCGACGGCCGCGCGCAGCCACGCGCAGGACACAGCGTGCTGCGCGCGCGGCCGCTCGGGCAGGCCTCGGTGATGGCGCTCGCGGACAACGCGCGCCGTCGTGCGAAGGCGTCCGCCCGGCCGCGCCGGCTGGGCACCGCTGGTCGGCCTCGAGCGTCGCTGCGTCGTGCTGCTGTCGTTCCTGACTCCGCACTTCCTGACCGTCTCGAACCTGCTCAACGTGATGGAGCAGACGCGCCATCAACGCGATCGTCGCGGTCGGCATGACCTTCGTGATCATCTCCGGCGGGATCGACCTCTCGGTCGGCTCGCTCGCTGGCGCTGTCGGGCGTCGTCCTGGCGAGCGCGCTGCAGGCGGGCTGGCCGGTGCCGGTCGCCGACCGTCGCCGGCGCTGGCCGTGGTGCGGCGCTGCGGGCTCGCTGAACGGCCTGCTCGATCACGCTCGGGCCGGCTGCCGCCGTTCATCGCCACCCTCGGGCATGATGAGCGTCGCGCGCGGCGCCGGCGCTGCTGTTCACCGACGGCCGGCCGATCTCCGGGTTCGACGCAGGCTTCCGCTCGATCGCCACCGGCCGCGTCGCTCGGCATTCCCGCGCCGATCGTCCTGACGCTCGTCGTCTACGCGATCGCGCACTTCGTGCTGGCGCGCGACGCGCGTTCGGCCGCTACGTCTACGCGATCGGCGGCAACGAGGAGGCGACGCCGGCTCTCGGCGTGACCGTCGCGCTTCCACAAGACGATGGTGCTACGGCGTCTGCGGGCGTGACCAGCGCGCGTCGCGGCGATCCTGCTGACGGCGCGCCTCAACTCCGCGCAGCCGATCGCCGGCATCAATGTACGAGCTCGACGCGATCGCCGCGACGGTGATCGGCGGCACCAGCCTGCATCGGCGGCGAGGGCACGCTGTGCGGCACGCTGATCGGCGCGCTGATCATGGGCGTGCTGCGCAACGGCCTCAACCTGCTGGGCGTCTCGTCGTTCCTGCAGCAGTTCGTCATCGGCGTCGTCATCATCGCTGCGGTCGTGATCGATCGACTCGAGCGCGAAACGCCGCAAGGCGAGGCAACGCATGTAACGGCGACGTCTCGGCCATGCACGTCATCGTGGCCTCGCGCCGTGCCGATCGCTGCAGGCCGCGGCCGTCTCGGCAGCACCCGGTGACGCGAGCACCGGGCCGCCCGCGGGTCGCGTTCGTGCTGAAGACGTTGAACCAACCCGTTCTTCATCGACATGCAGCGCGGCGCCGCAGGAGGCGGCCGAGCGAGCTCGAGCGTCGATCTCGTGGTGCAGGCGGCCGAGCGCGAGATGGACGTCGAGCAGCAGATGCAGATCATCGAGAACCTGATCCAGACCGGGGTCAAGGCGCTGTGCGTCACGCCGTCGCGGCTCGAAGGAGGTCGTCCCGGCGCTGGCCAAGGCCAACGCGCGCCGGCATCCCGGTCGTCGTCGTCGACACGCGCGCTCGATCGCACGGCCGCGCGCCGAGGCGGGCGTCAAGATCGACGACGCTTCGTCGGCTCCGGACAACTACGAGGGCGGCCGACTGATCGCGGCGACGTTCCTCGTCGACGGTCAGCGGCGGCAAGGCCAACGTCGCGCGTCCTCGAAGGGATCCCCGGCCACGAGACGGGCGACTCGCGCCTGCGCGGCTTTCGCGACGCGGTCGCCGGCGACGCCCGGCGATCACGATCGTCGCCGTCGCAGACCGGCGAACTGGGAGCGCGACCAGGGCTTCACGGTCTTCCAGAACATGCTGCAGGCGCATCCCGAGATCGACGCGCGTGTTCGCGTGCAACGACATGATGGCGCTCGGCGCGGTCGAGGCGATCGCCGCGGCCGGCAAGACCGGCAAGATCCGGGTCATCGGCTTCGACGCGGTGGACGACGCGCGAAAGGCGATCGACGGCGGGCACGATGGCGGCGTCGGTGGCGCAGTTCCCGTCGGAGATGGGCCGGCGTGGCCGTCGAGGACGCGCGGTCAAAGCTGCTGCAGGGCCCGAGCGGCGCAGCCACGCCGGTCGGCGCGTGCGGATCGAGCTGTGACCGAGACAGGGCCGCGGACGCAGCCGCCAGGAGGAAGCGACCAGAGGCAAGCGGCGGATCAAGGTCGGGCTGGTCCGGGCTGGAGCCGGCTCGGGCCGCGTCTACGCGCGCGACCTCGCCGCATCGCATCCCGGAGACGCGGCCTCAGGCGTCGCCGACGTCAGCCGCGGAGGCGGCGCAGGCCCTCGCCGACGGTCCCGCGACCTACAGACGTGCCCCGCTGGTCGGCACCAGGACCCGACGACGCTGCTCGAGGACTCCGGAGGTGGATGATGCCGTCGTGATCGCCAGCCACGAGCGCCACATCGCCGAGCTGGCCGATGGCGGCCGCCGGCGCGCGGCAAGCCGACCTTCTGCGAGAAACCGCCGGCGCTGGCCGCTCGCCGAAACGCGCAGCGATGGCGGCGGCGGTCGTCGACGAGCCGGGCGTGTTCTTCCAGATGGGTTTCATGCGCCGCTTCGATCCCGGCTACGCCGCGGCGACAAGCAGAGTTGCCGAAGGGCGCGATCGGCAGAGCCGGTGGTGTTCAAGTCGACGTCGCGCGATCCGCTCCGCACGACGCCTCGGTACGCGGACCGGCGCAGCAGCGGCGGCATGATCGTCGACATGGGCATCCACGACTTCGACCTCGCGCGCTGGTTCATGGGCGACGTCGAGACCGTCGCACGCCGTCGGCGGCGTGCTCGCGTATCCGGAGCTCAGCGACGGTCGGCGACATCGACAACGCGATGCGTCAGCCTCGCTGTTCGACGACGGCCGCCTCGGGGTCGTGGACCTGTCGCGCAACGGCATCTACGGCTACGACATCAGCACGGAGCTGCTCGGGCATGAGGGGCACGCTCCGCATCGGCTACATCCGCGAGACGGCGCTGCTGACGTCATGACCAAGAACAGCGTCGCACGACACCGTTCCCTACTTCATGGAGCGGCTTCAGGGCAGCGCCTACACGGTCGCAGCTGCAGGACTTCGCCCGCAACGTGCTGCGCAGGGCGCGGCCGGCGCACGGTCACGATCGACGACGGCATCGCCGCGATCAAGATCGCGCTCGCCGCGGGCAGGCGCATGTCCGACAAACCGGTGTCACCCTCGGAAGTGTCCTAGCCTCGGGCGACGGACTACTCGCCACCCTCGCCGTCGCACTCACCGAAGGAATCACCACCGTGGTTCGCGGAAGTGCGCCACGAGGGCAGGGAATGCCACGGTGGTCGTGTGCGTTCTCGGGGTTGCCGGGCGGAACATGGCAGATCGTGAACTACTCCTGCCCTTCGTGGCCTGGACGGACGTCCGGGGTGGTCATCACCATGATCGAGGCCAGCACCGGCATCGCGCCTCGGAGCATCTTCTTATTGACCACAGGGTTGTCCTCTATTGAACGCCGCTCGCACTCTCTTGCCATCGGCCCGACCCCCAAATGGCGCGAATCACCGGTGCGTCGCGTCACCCCGCGGACGAACAAATGGCAGAACCCTCGAGCTTGTGCCGACCTTCGATGCCGGTCCCAACCAAGGAACCGCTTCGGACGTCTCAGGGTCGGGAAGAGAGGTGAATGTGAAGGCAGTGCTCCCTGTGGTCGTTCTTCTCGCTTCGGCGAGCACCGCGGGCGCGGGATGGTCGGAGTGCAACCATCGGTCTCCGCGGGAAGCCACCGTCAGGCCGGGGCCCGGCGGATCCGCGTGATCGCCGGGCCGGAGACACTCCAAGATCCACGGACAGGCGGGGGGCTTCGACCGTCGCCGTGCCTGGCACGGCCTGCTCCTCGCGGGAATCCGGCCTGGAGGAGATCAAGCTGATCGCGGAAAGGCGGGGCGACGAGATCTACGTCGAGGCCTCCATGCCGGAGGAGTGGTTCGGGGGGGCGAGGCCTCGACCTCACACTCGATGTCCCGTCCTCCACATTCCCCTGGACGTCGAAGACGGCAGCGGCTCCGCGGAGATCCGCGACGTGGCCGCCCTCAAGATCGACGACGGCTCGGGCGAGCTGCGGATCGAAAACGTCGCGGGGGCGGTGAGCGTGACGGACGGCTCCGGTGACATCGTCATCGATCGTGCGGGCTCCGTCGTGATCGAGTCGGACGGCTCCGGCGGCATAACGGATCAACGGTCAAGGGCAGCGTAGTCGTGCGTGACGACGGTTCAGGGTCGATCGACGTCAGCGACGTCGGAGGCGACTTCACGGTCAACACGATGGGAGTGGAGGATAGAGCAGGATAGTGTCCGCGGAGCCATACGAATCCCGTCAAGACGCCGCTAAAGCCGGCTCGAAGATGACAGACCGACCCGCCACAACCTCTAGATGTAATCGTGTCGACCACCGTTCACGCTTCTTGACGACCTCTGTTCCTGGGGCTCGAGCGCCGGCTCGATCCCCTTCAGGTATGAAGTCCGCCACCAGGGAGATGGTCTGAGGCGACCAGCGACTTCCGGAGTGCGATGGACGTCGACGCGAGCTCAGGGCCCGTCGTAGTAGATGTGGTCGAGGATGCGGCAGGGGAAGACGCCGGGAAACGTGCGGCGTCAGCGAGCTGCTTCTTGACGTCGACGCTCTTGAGATGCAGGCCGAGCAGCTTGCTGGCCAGGCGCTCGTCCACTCGTTGAAGTCGCCGAGCACGATCTTGGCCCCGGTCAGCTCGGCGCCGTGGAGGGAGATCCCCTTGTCGCGCTCGCTGAGACGCCGCGTCCTGATGCCGCCGCTCCGCGCGGTGCCCAGGTGGATGTTGAAGACGTGGACGGCGTCCTTCTCGCCCAGGAGCACGTCCGTGTGGAACGCGCCCCGGCGCTCGCGGCCGGCCACGCTGATGTCGGTGGTTCTTCACCACCCGGATCGGAAACCGGCTGAGGACCACGTTTCCGTACGCCGACCCTTGGAGCTTGCGGTTCTCCCAGCGCCCAGTGCAGGCCCAGCGACTCGCCGATGTAGCGCGCCTGGGCAATACGTAAAC
>ERZ1370068.9234-contig-8025_pt1 | contig 37362 bp, 63 predicted proteins | sample MGYA00561227_ERZ1370068 | MGnify/ENA primary metagenome ERZ1370068 (study PRJEB38410, sample SAMEA6850437) | metagenome | study: Metagenomic assessment of the ecological functions of the soil: analysis of the soil microbiota associated with the...
TAATGAAAAGGTCGCGGTCGCCGTATCGAATTTCCGCTTTCGCGTCACCTCGTCAACGACCCGGCAGGCTGACGTGTGCAACTTTTTATATTTCTCACTGAAACGGAGCGGCGCGACCCAGATAGTGGTTGGTTTTCCGGCCAATATTGCACCAACCGTAACGGTCAGGGGCCAGGCCGTCGGGCGTGGCGCTGCGCGCAAGATACCTCGGATTGCCGACTCCGAGTTCAGTAGTCCCCTCAACCTGCTGAGAGCATCACCCAAACCCAACGACAGAACCGAGATCGACGGCGATGCCACAGCTTTTCACCCTGCCAGGCACTTTTACGCTTACCGTAGTTTGATCAAACGCGGCCCAGCGTCCCGCTTGCCGTGACTGTCTCGCCAAAAGGAGACTCGACCACTGCGACGGTCTTACATCCTGCCGAGCTGGTCTTCCCGCCCGGCGAGCGCCTCTGCTTGGCCGAAGCTGGAGCGAATCACGCTCATTACAAGCCAGGAAGCTGATGGCGTCAATCCGAGCCGCCATGTGAGCAGTAAGTGCTTTCTCGGTGGGAAGGCCGTAATTCTCGCGTGCTGTCATGTTCAGCGTGCGGGCATGCCTGGCTACCTTCGTTTCGCGTTTCTGATGCAGCGGCTTTGACTGGAATTTACAGGGCGCGGACCCAAGTCGCGTTGGCGAGTCTACACGCAACAACGCGGCAGAGTACTTAATGGGGCGAGCGGATGCGGTTCGGTCCGCTGGGAACGATCTGCATTTCCCACCGAAACGAAGTGTATAGAAGGCTCGACTTCAGCAACCGCACAAGAGAAATTGAACACAGTTGACGAAGCGCTGAGACCGTTCCATCGTCGCGTAGCGACTGCCAGAATTGCCCAGCGCAGTTTCCAAGCGCCGGGGGCGTCGTGAATGGACGCGCGTCGCGTAGGCAGTGACGGCTTAATCCCGACGCGAAAGCTCTGTCAGCAACCCGCCCTCCCGGCGTCGAAACGCCGGGCTTGAATTCGTCCGATGCTACGCGTCGCAGAAGAACCTACACCCTGCACGATGATTGATGCCCGGACCACGAGGAATTACGAGAACGCTAGAAACCTTTTCCCTGAACTGGCACGAGATCTTGATGAAGGAGAACGTCCGTCGAGTTTTCAGACGCAGGCCGGTTGATCTGATCCGGTTTGATGTATCGGATTTTTGCTTATCGGTCAGTTCACGTCGTCGTTGTAACCGGCGTAGAGGTAGCTGCGCCGGGGCCTCGGCGCTCCAACCCAGTAAAACCCTGCGCGCGCAGTCTCAGAGTTCATGGTGTCGTAATCGAGAGTCAAGCGAGGGCAAAGAGCTCGGCTGGCTGAACTGATGAGCACCTCTGGCGGTGGAGAACATTGACGACGCATGCTTGACGCGATCAGCTGTCGCCAACGACGTGGTCAAAGCTTGATTATTGATGCTGAATGGACAAAGTTCAACCCGCCGCTCGGTTGGCGGTTGATAGCAACACTGGCTGAAACTTGAACATCGACCGCCACGACCAGATCGATGCGGTGCCGTAGCTACAGCTGTAGCCAACGGCTGGTGGGTTGGTTTACGCAGTCGCTCGGCGGCTAAAGTTGCCTTCGCTTGCATCTGGGACTGAGGCCAGCGGCTTGGCGGACTCACGCGCGGATGCTGGTGCCATCTCCGCAACCCAAACTCGAAGTGGCCAAACCTTTCAGTTTGCCTGCTGCGATTGAACTGAATCTTCTTGTGCTGAAATTCGAGTCTCAGCAAACCGATGATAGTGCGCTGCTTGTCCCGACGATCGCTCGCTGCTAAGTCCATAGAATGTGCAGGGCTGATTGTGCCTGACCCGGCAGGAAGTCCAAGATCAAGACCGAGCGCATCACAAGGTTTCGCTTCCCGAGCTCGCACTGAACTCGTGAGTCGAAGAGACGCTCATAACCCGGTTCCCACCAAACGCCAAACCAACTGTTGCGCGGTAGGGTCAGCTCAGCTGAGGTTTTCTGATTCCCATGCATACATCCGTCCCTGCCAGTCGTAATCGACGTGGTTAAAGGTGTGAATGTGATACGAAATGATTTCTCTTCTTGGGATTGGGATCGGAGTTATACCGGAGGAAACCAAATCTGAGTTTGAATTTGTTCGCTGCACAAATCCGACGTCGGCCTCGGTAGTCCCGGGTGAAGCCTCGTCCACCGCAATTCCCATCCCCACCTCCGCCTGAAACGTTGTAGTCCAGGTCATAAGCGAAGCCGTTTCCGGTTCGATACCTGGTCTTACCTTCATCAGCATCGAAAAGAAGTTTCGTGACGTCGTCCCCAGCACCTGGAAGCTGGCCGTCGTTTGTTTATCGAGACGAAAGCGTCCATCAAACGCCAACACCTGATTGTGCTTCTCGATGAAGTTGTAACTCGTGGCTGTCATGCCGATCGAATTTTCCTTACCGACATCTCGCTTAAGCCGGAGCACGCCGATGTTCGCGTTCTTATCTACGAATCGTTCATTGTTACAAACCACTCGAGGATCGAGCGTCCGGCGTTCGACACAGGAAGCCAAAGCACCGCGATCGTCAGCGCTAAGATTGCCCGGGCCATTGTCACTGGCAACCATCAACCCAAACGTGTTGCTGCCCAGTTTTCCAGTCGTCTTCACAGCAACATCAGGGGTCAACAATTGAACGCGTGTGAACCGCGGTAATTGGAGTTTGAAAGATGTCGATGCCTTCCAGAAAAAACGGGCGCTTTTCCGCAAAGAAGATTGGAAAACGTTGATTGGCGGTAACGACGAGTTGATCGGCTTCGACCTGTGCAAAGTCTGGATTGATCGCCAGGTCAACAGTCACGGCAGAACTTGGAATAAACTTCGCGGTCAATCCGGCGTCGAACTTTAGCGGCTCGTTCACTATCCGCCCTGGATCAGTTGCGCCGGCCACAGTGCCAAACAGAATGAACAAACCTTCCACTCTCAGACAAGGTAAAGCTTGGAATCAACTCAATAGTACGTTCGACAGAAATGCCTTCGAGACCTGTCAGGTGTCCGGCCTGACTCAAATTGCTGTCGATGCTTCTTGAAAAAGGCATCCACGAATCAAGCTCGTTCTCAAAACGTTTTATGCGTCGAAAGAAGTGAGCGCCCCAAAGTTTTCCTTTTCCTGCTTCGAAGCGCAGTGACTTAAACGGAATCGCGATCTCAACGTCAAAACCGTTTTCGTGAACAATGCCTTTCGACTCCATCAGGATGTCGACGCTAAAGTCTTCACCACGACCTTCGGTGATGATTCCATCGCCCTGAATGCCAAGCGGATTGAAAAAGACTTCGAAAGCTTTTCGCTTGTCGTTGAAAGTGTCGAGCATGAAGCCGACGTAGTCGTCCTGAAAATATTGTCGCGCTTGGCCACAGTCGCACGGACTTTGTCGGGCTCGTCGGTGGCTTTGAAAGCGATGTAGAGAAACTGTGAGTCGAAGCCAAGCAAAACTTCTGTCGGCTTCGACGGAGGCACATTGTCACCAGGTTGAATCTGAAAAAGTCTCTTAAGACCGCCGCATTCTTCCAAACGTCGTCACGTCAAGCTTGCCGTCAATTGCAGGAGCCTTTTCGAAACGTGGAATTGTGATCGGGGAAGATTTTTCTGGCGCAAGCGGCAACACGTCTTTCGCAGCTTTGAGCTGTCGATGAACGAACGGTGCTCGCCTTTTCAGTGGAAGCCGAAGGAGTTGGTTTCGTTTCTGCGACGGGTGCCGGCTTCGATGCTGCTTCTGGCGTTGCGGCATTCACAGCGGCTGGTTGGTTCTGCGCCTTCACGGTAAGCGCCAGCAGAGCAATAGTGGTCAGGGTTGCCCCAAAATATATCTGTTCTTCATAAGTTTTTTGATTTAGCAACAACCAAAAGACTCGCTTGGGAGCGCTGCTTGGCTTGCTTACGTGGTGTGAATCCGCCGGGGTGTTGGCGATTCGAACTTGCTTGAAACGTTACCTTCCTGGAATAAGTTCCGACTAAAAACTACGTCGGAATAAATATGAGAGCTTGATGAAAAATGTTCTTCCGTTCCTACGAAGACCTGGCTCTAACTGACTATTGAATGGGTTAAACCCGTTCCTGCTCAGATCATCGTTGTAACCAACATAGAAAGCGGTACCTGGATTTGGGGTCCAGCCGAATAAGAATTGTCCCTTCACATCGGAACCGAGAGTGTCGTAGTCAACGCGCCCGCGCGCAAAAATAAAGCGAGTGAATTGATAAGTCGTGCGTAACGAAATAATGTTGTCGTCAAAAGCGAGCCTTTACGGTGTCAGTATCGTGTCAATCGCTCTTTCGTGTAATTGAAATTGAAATTGAGTGCTGCGGAAGGTTGATAGGTAAAGCCTCCCTCGAAACGCCATGAATCGCCAGGTCAGGATCTTGCGGTGCGCGACAGATGGCGGCACCTCAATCGGATTGCCCTGGGCATCTTTATCTTTGCAGAGACCATTTGCTATCGCCGTACGTTGGGCGATTGCCGTTGGACTCACCCGTGGGAACTTTGGACCGGCGCCAAAATCAAAATCAGTCGAGCCCCAGAAACGACCAAGAAAGAAATTGAAGTTGTACTTCTTACTGGGTTTGAGCCACCGAACGTGTAAAGACCTCTATTCGGCGTCGAACGTTCGTTGTCATCACCGGCGAATGTACATGTATTTTGGGCCACGCAATTGGAACCCGGTTGACGTGAAGCCCCAAACTCCCTCTCAAAAACTCTTTCACAACCAAAATCAACACCACTTCCGAAGTATGTCTGTTTGTAGAACTGAAACTGAATCTGGCTTTCGTTGTTGAAGTTTTGCGAATTCCCGTTCCAGTCGAAGTTTGCATTGAAGTCGGTGTACACACGCCACTGAGATCAATTTTGCTTTTGGCTTCGGTTCCGAGTTGTAGCGAATGAACCAGTTTGGATTATTCGTATCTGTCCTACGATTGAAACCAACATCTGCGCGGTAATACTGGGTGCGACCCAACCATGGAAAACTGATGACCAAAGTGACGACCACCCTGATCGTAATTCACCGCATAGATGAATCCGTTTTGACGCTGTCGCGCGTCTTGCCTTCGTCCGGGTAGAAAAATTGTTCTCGCGTGCGCGTTCCCAGTGCTTGCCAACTAAAAGTTGTCTGTTTGTCGATTCGAAACGTCCGTCAAGTCCACCGACCTGATTGTATTGGTCCACGAACCGGCGATAGGTACCGAGGAATCCAACGAACGAATCCGATTTCCCGATGTCGCGCTTTAGTCTTAAAACCGCAACGCTCGCATTCTGATCGACGATCCTGCATTGCTACAAACCAGAGTCGGGGTTTAGACGTTGTCGTTCAAGACAAGCATTCAGCACACTCGCTCATCTTCCACTAATATTTCCGGGACCATTGTCGCTGGCCACCATCAATCCAAACGTATTTCTCCCAAGCTTGCCAGAAGTCTTTACCGCAAAGTCGGGGTCAACAATTGTTCGTGTGTGCACAGCAGCGATCTGCGTTTGAAAGATGTCGATGCCTTCCAGGAAGAAAAGGTCGCTTCTCGGGAAAGAAGATTGGGAAGCGTTGGTTAGCGGTCACAACCAACTGGTCAGACTTCGACCTGCGCGCAAAATCGGGATTAACCGCAAAGTCGAGCGTGACCGTCGGGGTTAAGGTGTACTTCCGGTTATACCCGCATCAAAAGCCACGGGCTCGTTAAGCAAACGGCCCCGATCATTGATGAAGGCTGGAGTCCCTGGAATAAGACCGTATGTGCGCGCTCGTCGACTCGTCTGTGAAACAGTCAAACTTGGAATCAACTCCAGAGTTCGCTCAGTCGAGATTCCTTCTAAACCGGTAATGTGTCCGGCTCTGGGCTAACCAACTTCCCTTGTCTCTGATCCATCGGGATCCACATGTCGAGCGAGTTATTCAATCGTTTTGTGCGACGCCATGAAGTGGACACCCCACACCTTGTCTTTACCGGCAACATAACGAAGTGACTTGAACGGAATCGCTACCTCGATGATGTAACCGTCGTTAGTCACAGTTCCCTTCTGACTCCATCACGAGATCCAGACTGAAATCTTCGTTCAAACCTTCAGTCCAAATTCCGTCGGCCTGAATTCCGAGCGGGTTAAAGTCAAACTCATATGCTCGCCGTTGGTCGTTAAAGGTATCGAAGAGGATACCGACGTAATCGTCGTCGAAAAATGTTGTCGCGCTTGAGAACGTTTGCACGGACCTTCGAAGGATCGTCATAACAGTGAAAGGCGATATAGAGGAAGCGTGTGTCGTAACCGAGCATCACCTCGGTGCGGTTTTCGGAATCGATATTGTCGCCCGGTTGAATCTGGATAGAAATCTTTCAATACCGGAGCGCTGGCCCATACTTCATCGTCGAGTTTTCCATCGATGACCGGGGGCTTGGCGAAGAGGGCGATCTTTACCGGATTTGATTTTTCAGGAGGCAGAGATAGCGCCGCGGCTTCCCAACTTTTACGGCGTTGACTGTCGCAGCGATTGGAGCGCCCTTGGCTTTTTCAGTAAGTTTTCTGGTGATTCAGCGACGGCGGGCGAAGCGCTACTGATCGGCGGTTTGAGAATTGGCGCTGCAAACACACAATCCCTAGCAGTACAGTGCTGAGCAGAAGCCGCTTTCATGAAAACGATTCCTCGTGCCGCAGTTTGAAACGATTGCTAATTGCAGTTTCGAATCTGCTCGAAAGCTTCCCGCTCATTGGACGACGGTCGTCCAAAGAATGTTCCCGAGCGCGTGATTGCGAGTGGCACAGACTTCAGCCTATGTCCTAATCGTTGGTGAACTGAATGCGAAGATCACAGACTGAAGTCTGTGCCACCTACTTACCGCGAGCGAAGCACGATACGTCCGTCGCCGGTGTGAAGAACAAACACCTTGCCGCCGTTACCAACGCGCCAGCGTTTGACACGTCGCGATGGAGCGATGTCTTCGCTGAGAGTTAATCCCTCATTAGTTACTTCGTTGTCGACATTGGTCTCTACCGTAAAGTTCGAACTCGAAGGCACTGTTAGAGAAATACCGCCATCACCGGTCCTGGCCGACAGCGCATTAAAGCTGCCATCAAGTTGAATCGAGCCATCGCCCGTTCTGGCGTCAAGCTGTCCATCAAACTTGATAACATGGATGTGGCCGTCACCGGTATTCAACTGAAGTGCACCGCCGCCATCGTTGACTTCGATCGAACCATCTCCTGTTCGAAGCGTGATGTCACCGGAGACCCCGTTGAGCTTGAGGCTACCATCATCCGACGAGACGTGGAGCGTTGCCTTTCGAGGCACCCAGACCTCCAGTTGCGCGCTGCCGCTACGCTGTGTCATTGCTGGTGGCTATGATGGAGACGCCGGCGCCGTCTTGTTCAGTCTGAATATTGACCTGCCGCAACCCTTCGTCGTCATCGCCACGCTTTGTCGCTGTGTACATCACTTCTGATTTGTCCCAGCCATTGACAACAACGGTCCGTCAAACGTAGAGACGTTTACTCGAGGCGACCCGTTAACCGTAAAAGATTTCGATTCCTGGGCAGAGACACTTCTACCATTCCAACCAGCACCACTTCCTGCCCCAGCTCCTGCACCTGCTCCTGCTCCTGCTCCTGAGCCCGTGGTTCGGACGCGCGTTACGCGAACTTGCTCACGAACCTGCCTTGCGGTTTCGCGCTGGATTTCAAGCTGGGCTCGTTCCACTTCACGTTGTGCATCACGAATCGCCGTGTCCACCTGGCGCTGCGCTTCACGCTGGAGGTCACGATTCATCTTCGAATTCATCTTTGCTGCTTTTGACGCTTCCATCGCAGTCTCAGTAGCCTGTTCAACTTGCCGCGAGATCTCCTCACCCCATCACCTTGTAGTCGTCCTTGTCCTTGTCTTTCTCTTTGTCCTTCTCTTTGATCAAGCGCGAGCGAGAGTTGCAGGACTGAGCTGCCGGCCATCCTGTGCGTGGTTAAGCATGATGCCGCCGTTTACATTTCCTAACTTGATTGCGAGCACCGCCAGTTACCTATTTGCCCGTCAAGACTGTGACCAACGTATTCCCGTGCTTGACGACGCAGACCGAAATCATTGGTGATGCCGCCATGAACGGTTCCTGCTCGGACTGATGCGTTGGAGTCTGAAGGAATGATCAGGGTCACGCTGCCATTAACAGAGCCGACTGAAATCGGATGCGCTTCGTCCAAGCTGCGATGACACCGCCTGTAACTGACCATTGATAGTCGAGAGCCTCACATCGCCCCGGAGCCCACGAGCGTTCACGGGACCGTTGATCGATGAAGCCTTCACGCTTCCTTCAACGCCGTCGATATCAATCGATCCGTTTACGAGTTCGATCGAATCGATAATTGCTTTCCGCGGGATAGTCAGGATGTATTCGACAGTAGCCGGGTTGTCGTAGCGTTCGTTGCCGCTTCTGAAGTTCTGATTCCAATCTGGATACTCAGTTTTGATATGGAGATTGTCTTCAGTTGAGTTGACTTCGATTTTTGCTTCAGCGAGACGCTCTTTTCGGTAGGCTTTTGGTTGCATCGAGCTGGACTGCGGCGCGATCCCAAACCTTAATCTGGACACCACCGTTGACGTTTTCCAATCCAACTCGACCGGTGGCCGACAACGGATAGGTCTGATGAAACTCTTCGCGTACCTCTTCACCAGGATCGCCCACCACTGCCGACGAGTCGACTGTGGACGGCACCGATCGGCAAAGGGCGAAGGTCCTGGGTCAGCACTGCAATCGCAGATACTGGATTAGTTCCATTCGTGGCCAGCGCGACCACAATCAGAACTGAAAGAACGAGGGCTTTTTTCAACATGTCTCTTCTCAACTCTTCAAAATATTTATTCTTAAAAACTTCTAGCCAGCAATCCGCAGATTGATACTGCCATTCAGGGTCTTTAATAACAGCTCACGGCCGCCCGACCCGATAGTCCCCTTAACAAACTTCTTCCCTTTTAAGTTCGTGACTTCCAACGGAAAATCAGACGTGATCGTTCCGTTCAACGTTTGAGCATCGACCGACGCATTCAAGCTTCGCGGCAAGTCGAGATTTATTTCGCCGTTTAGTGTTTTGAAGGTTAACGACTTGGGCCAGTTTGCATCGCTAATCCGAGCCGCAATCTCGCCGTTGATTGTCGACGCTTCGGCGTAACCGCTGAGTGGAGATCTTAATACTGCCATTGATCGTCTTGGTGACTACGTTACCCGTCAGCGAGGTTGCACTGATGCCACCGTTAATTGTTTTACCTACGAATCCGACACGGTCTGGGACACGAACAGTGAAATCAACGCGGACGTCGTTGTTGCGGACACTACCATTCCCCGATCCTTCGTTGTTGCCTCTTGCCGTCTCCCCGATGCAGTCAGCCGGATATTCACCATCTTCGTTTGGATAAAGTGCGCAGATAGTCACGCCCCCTGCGTGTTGCTGAACTTTTATCTGAACCGAGTTAACATCGCTGCGCCTCGACCGTTTGCTGGCGACCACCTGAACTTCGGATCCGCTTGTCGGCTCAGCGTTGATTTCACCGTTAATGCCTTTCACCTCGATAGCCAAGCCCGGGCGCAATGTTTCCATTCCAGCGAAACTCATCTGAGTGACTGCCGGTCTGGGGTAACCCGTCAGTTGTAACCTTGGGACAAAATTCGCCACGCATGAATTAGCTACAACAGGTCCGCTGGCGCTCGCTGTCAGGTACCATAACGTCAGTCCAGGCTCCGATAAGGCTGTACTGGCTTGAAGAGTAAGGCTCTTGAAGCTGATTCAACTCGTTCATTGCGCTTGAAAATGCCGCCAAACCAATGACCAATAATAGGAGCACGCGATGAGGACTTCTTTCAGGTATTTGATTTCCAGCTTCTTTATTCATTGCCATAACCTCTCCATTTTTAGGGCCGAGAGCAGCCAGCCTGTTGGTACTAGTTCTAACTGCCCTCAGCCCTTCTGCGTTGCTCTATATTGAAAACACCGACCCTGGATTGGTTGTGGCAATAAAGTTACGTGGGGTTAAGTTATTTTTGGGAGTTAGGTCTTTGTACTTAGTTCTTTGAACTTTGTACTCGAACTCGGGATTACGGTTGATTTTGAAGCTGGAGTGAAATCAAGTCAAAGTCAAGTCCAAGCTCAAAGCTCGCTTTGGTCAAATCTTCTTGAGCCGCAATGTCCCGCCAAACGATGACAGCGAGATCGTCGCATCGCCAGATCCGTACGTAGCCGTAATTCGCCGGAACGGATTAACGATCATCGGCTTGACGACCACGATCGGCGCAATCACCGGCCCAGACTTCGGAGGTCATGGCCCTTGATCGGTGGAGTTTTCGGAGCTGGCTCAGGAACCAGGCATTGGTTTCGGGTGTGCGAATGCCAGGAGGTGGAGGTTCAGGCAAATACTTCAGCGGAAAGTCGGAAACGATGTCGCCCTTTTCGGTAACTTTAGCATTGAGTGTGAACGAGACGTCGTGGGCATCATCAACACGACATCGCCGCCCATCGTAGTAAAAACCGTAGTAGCCGGAACGCGCCAGCGGTCCTGTCATCAGTCACGGTTCCATTGACTGTCTTGGCGGAGACCTTTGGATTACTCACGTGATCGAGTTGTATGTCACCACTGACGGTTCCCACTTCAAAAGTGTCATCATCAGCAACCGGTCGAACGTTATTGACTTCAACACCGCCGCCAGCCGAACTGAGATTGATTCTGCCAGTCGAATCCTTAAGGGAGATACTCCCGCCCACGCTGCCAGCTTCAACAAATTTCGACACCCGCTGGATCACGATGTCACCATTCTGTGAACCTGCATAAGCGCCGGCGATACCGGAAATGAAAATGTCCCCGTCCCTGGTTTGCACTTGAACCGTGGAGTCCTTAGGAACGTCCATCTCCACATCCGCGAGTGCCTGAGCAGTCGCCCCTCCCACTATGTTTGTCACCAACCATGACGTCAATTCGCATGGCCGGCACCGTAGGATCTTTGGCTTTGTCCACTCGTCGAAAGTCTCAGTTGATCTGCGTCAGTGGAACGCGCGCGTACTTCGTTCTTATCCCAGCCGCGGACAGTTAGCTTGCCAGACATCACACACAACGTAATCGAAGCATGGCTGTCGACCGGAGTGGAACGCTCAATCTTCTCGGAAGACTTTACGTCCCTCTTTTCGTCTTTTGCTGGAGTGGAACCTGCGAGAGAGATGATGATGCCTAGCACTGCAGGGACGAGGGAAAACTTCATTGTCAACTTAGAAACCGGCCCTTTCAGTGACTGCGATTGTAAACTCGCGCATCAGCAATCGTATTCAAGGAGGTCTACCTTGCTTTGATAAGCGGCAAACATGAAATCAGCTGCATCTGGATCGCTTGGATTTTTCTTGGCTGTATCACGCGTCGCCGCAATTGCTCGATCGACAACCGCTAGATTGCGCTCATATTCAACTTGAAGCGCAGGTCGCATGTCTTTCTTTTCTGACTTAATGGCTGTATCCAACTTGGCGATCGTTTGCAGATATGCTTTTTCGCCCGGCAGGAGTCTTACTGGCGCAGCTTTCGGCGCGACGGATTTGGCAACGACAGGTCGATTACCAGACCTCGATTGGCGTTGGAGCAACTCGACTCCAACCGGTATCGGAGCAATCACAGAACCCGATCCACTTTTCTCAGAAGTGCCTGCGGTCGCTACGACACCAGGTGAAGCCTGTTCTACGCTCTTTGCCGAATCACTCGTATCGGATTTGCCATTCAACTTCATCAATCCAAAAATAACGCCAAACGCCAACACGATCATCAGGGCCGCATAGCCCAGAGTACGCTGTGGAGTAAACGAAAACAGATTTGAAAGTGAACTGAAGAAACCGGAAACGGCACTTGGTGGTTGGACGACTGGACGGACGACCTGGATGCCGTCGACCGCCGCGTCAATTCGACGGTCGCAAACGGTCGGTTGGAACGGCGCCATCAAACTCCAGAGCAAAAGCTTCGCTCAACAACGCGTTCTCGTCTTCGAGTTCACGCGCGGCGGCCGCACACGTCACGCACGACGCCAAATGCGCAGTCGCGCTCTCCATTAATGAAGTGGAAAGTTCTCCATCGAAATAGCTCTGGAGCATTCCTTCATCTAAACACTGTCTCATCCTCTGCCTCCGATCTTACCGTACACCCTGCGCAAACTCTTTTCGGCCGCGTGCCACCAAACTTCCTACGTTCGTCTCTTTCAGGGACAACGTGGTGGCGATCTCCTTGTAGGAGAGGCCCTGCTGTTTTAGAAGCAGGCAACTCCTCATTGGTTCTTTTATTTTGTCTAAAGCCCGGCGCGCCTCCTGTATTGCCATGCTGGCGCTCGTAGTCCTCTTCCGGTGCCTCGACAAACGCGCTTGCCGAAGTCGGTGCTCTCCTTGTGGTATTCGTTATCGCGAAGCATCGAACGGGTATTACCCCTGATCGTGTTTCGCGCCACGTTAAGAGTCACACGTAATAGCCACGCACGTAGCAATTCCTCACCCGGCGTAGCGTCGAGATTGCGATATAGGCGTAGAAATACTTCCTGCGTCACGTCTTCGGCCAGGGCTGAGTCACGCACGACCGCCCTAGCGGTTCGAAAAACCGCGCGGTGATGGAGGGTAAACGCTTCGTCGAAACTAAGCGGAGATACCGCCTCAGTCCCGAGTTCGTTAGGCATGGACTCGATCAAAGCTCTAGCTTGTCCGTTCATCAATCACCGCTCTCTCAACAGTGCTAACACCACAAACTACTGACTTGTGACAACTTTGTTCAATTGTTTTCAGTCAACAGCCAGTCCGCTACAGCTTTTTGGCGGATTATTGTAGTCTGAATCCCTGTTTGCACCAATATTCGAAACGTTTTTCGAATCGCTTTCGAATCGAAGAGCGGTAGTTTTTAGTTAGTGCCGCGAAACGGCCAGATGTTTCGTTGAACGTGACGTTATCCACGAAAGTTCAAAGAGAAAGCGATTCGCCTTGACCGCAGAACCCGCTGAACTTACTCAAAAACGCACTCGTGAATAGTCCTTTTATGAGGGCCTGTCGCTGTGAACCCGTGCCGTATACCCCGGTCTGGCTCGATGAGGCAGGCGGGTAGATACATGCGCGAATACCGCGAGGTTCGCGCGAAGACGACCTTCTTGAACTCTGCAAGACTCCATCGCTCGCGGCTGAAGTCACGGTGACAGCAGCGGAGCGTTTGGGCGTTGACGCGGCTATCATCTTTGCTGACATTCTGCTCATTCTTGAGCCGATGGGGATTGACCTTGAGTTTGCACAGGGTGAAGGACCTGTTATTCATAATCCAATTCGCAGGGGAACCGATGTCGACCGTTTGCGAGAAGTTGAGAACGTCGGTTCACTGATTTTGTGTTTGAGGCAGTCCGGCTTACTCGAAAAGAACTGCAACCAAACATTCCCTTGATTGGTTTTTCTGGAGCGCCGTTCACGCTTGCGTCTTACATGACCGAGGGCGGCGGTTCGAAAAACTACGTCCATACAAAAGCCCTGATGTATGACGATCCGGGTGCATGGCACTCCATGATGTCGCTCATTAGTCGTGGACTTAGCAAATATCTCAATGCACAGATTGAGGCGGGAGCACAGGCAGTTCAGCTGTTTGATTCGTGGGTCGGCTGTCTGAGCCCGGACGATTATCGGGAGTTTGTTCTTCCCCACACGCGGGCGGTCGTTCAGGGGTTCGACCCGACATCCCGGTCATTCACTTCGGGACAGGTACTGCGTCGTTGTTGGAATTGATGAGTGAAGCGGGGGCAACGTAGTCGGACTCGATTGGCGCGTGCCGCTGGATAACGGTTGGCAAACGTATTGGCAAGAGCAAAGCTGTGATGGGGAATCTTGATCCGGTTACATTGTTTGCTTCGCAGGATGTGATTCGCGCTCATACAAAACGAATTCTGGATCATGCGGCTGGACGTTCAGGACACATCTTCAATCTCGGTCACGGGATACTTCCAGAAACACCGGTCGACAACGCAATTGCCCTGGTCGATATGGTCCACGAACTCAGCGCGAGGTAGAAACCCTCAAGATTAGAACAAGTCAGGAAGGGCGGTTTACCCCCGCTCTTAGTTACAGACTACCAAGCTGAGAATGAAAGAGCGGGGGTAAACCGCCCTTCCTAACTTGTTCTGTAATCGGAATACTTCCTTTGGAACGAATGGCAAAGATGTATGACGCACTTCTGATCGTTTCTTTTGGTGGTCCGGAAGGAATGGACGATGTAATTCCCTTCCTCGAGAACGTCCTTCGCGGTCGCAATGTCCCGCGAGAACGCTATGCTTCAAGTCGCGCATCACTACGAGTTGTTTGATGGAGTCAGCCCGATAAACGAGCAGAATCGGAAACTGATCGCGGCCCTGAAAGCTGAACTGGAAACAAACGGGCCGCACCTTCCAATCTACTGGGGCAATCGGAACTGGCATCCACTGTTGCCTGACACGCTTCAACAAATGGCAAATGACGGAATCAAGCACGCGCTTGCTTTTGTTACCGTCAGCTTACAGTTCGTTTTCGAGTTGCCGGCAGTATCGACAAAACATCATCGATGCTCAATCGACAGTTGGACCAAACACCCCGCAGGTCGACAAGCTTCGCGCGTTTTACAATCATCCACTCTTTATTAAGGCCAACGTCGATCAGATACATACCTAGCGTTGCAGCGGTTTCCGAGTGAGACTTCTCCCGCGCTGGTTTTCACTGCACATAGCATCCCTGAGTCGATGGCTAATAACTCCGACTACGCTGCTCAATTGTCTGAGACCGCGCGTCTGATCGCAGGAGAACTGTGCATCGAAGGTTGGCAGCTCACTTATCAAAGTCGTAGTGGATCGCCGAGCCAGCCGTGGCTAGGCCCGGATGTTTGCGATCACTTGAAGCAACTAAGGGCGAACGGCGTCAGGGATGTCGTGGTTGCGCCAATCGGTTTCGTTTCCGATCACATGGAAGTGATTTACGATCTCGACATCGAAGCTCAGAAAGTGTCAAAAGAGATCGGATTGAAGATGGTAAGGGCAGCGACGGCGGGAACGCACCCGGCGTTTGTGGAAATGATTCGCGAGTTGATTTTGGAAAGGACTGGATAAGCTCGCACCTCGCGCCCTCGGCAACCGCGGACCGAGTCTAGACGTCTGCGCAGTTGACTGTTGCATCGAGAAACAAGATTGATAGTTATGCGGCTGTGAAGATTGTAAACTTCCAACATGAAACGCATCGCGATCATTGGTGGCGGCATCTCAGGACTCGCGGCAGTTCATCGTCTCATCGAACTCCAGTAAAACAACTCACCAACCGATCAAGATCACCATCCTTGAATCAAGTTCGCGATTAGGCGGGATAATTCAGACAGAAGATCGCGAAGGCTTCCTGCTCGAACGCGGCCCCGACTCGTTTATTTCCGAAAAACCCGAAGCAGTCGCGCTTGCCCAGCGGCTCAAAATTGATTCCCGGCTGATCGAAACAAACAATCAGCACCGGCGGAGTTTCATCGTTAGAGACGGAAAGCTTCGTCCCGTCCCAGAAGGTTTTCAACTTCTCGCTCCCGCGCGCTTCTGGCCATTCATTTCAACTGACATCTTCAGCGTGCTCGGCAAACTTCGCATGTCCGCAGATCTGCTGCTACCAAGGAAAAATGTAAACGGTAGCAGCGACGAATCGCTTGCTAGTTTTGTCCGGCGTCGACTTAGGCCAGCAGGCGCTTGAGCGCATGGCCCAACCGATGGTTGGCGGAATCTACACCGCAGATCCTGAACTGTTAAGCCTGCGTGCAACTTTGCCGCGGTTTCTCGACCTGGAGAAAGACCACAGAAGTTTGATACTTGGCATGTGGCGCAAAGGTCGCACAATCAAGAATCAAACTGGGGTCAGCGGCGCACGCTACAGTTTGTTTCTTTCGTTTGATCGCGGCATGAAAGTGCTGGTCGACGAACTGGAGAAAAGCATTGCCAAGTGCCAATTGCCGAGTGCCGATTTCGCTGAGGTTGACCTTCGCTTGAACACTTCAGTTAGTGAAGTTGAGCGTAGGGCCAACAACGCGAGTTGAGGTCTACGGACAAGCGCAGGAGACGCGTGTGAGTTCGATGCCGTTTGCTGTGCAACACCGAGTTATGGTAGCGAAGTTATTGAACGAGACTGCACCTCAACTCGCTGAGAAGCTGAGACAAATCAGGTTCGCTTCCACTGCAACGATCAATCTCGCTTATCGACGTTCTGACATCAGTCACAAATTGGATGGCTTTGGGTTTGTAGTTCCGTTTATTGAAAAGCGTTCCGTAATTGCCTGCACGTTTAGCAGCATAAAGCTTCAAGGTCGCGCCCCAGAAGATCACGTCTTGCTTCGTGCCTTCGTGGGAGGAGCGCTACAACCGGAGATGCTTTCGTTGGATGATGACGAGATTACGCGACGCGTTGAAGAGGACCTGCAACAACTGTTGGGAATCACCGGAAAACCATTATGGGTGGAAGGCTCAAGATGGATGAACTCGATGCCGCAGTATGAAGTGGGCCACCTCGATCGAGTTGCTGAGATTGAAAATGCGGTCGCGCAATTGCCCGGCTTGGTACTGGCCGGAAACTCGTATCGGGGCGCGGGAATCCCGGATTGCATTCGAAGTGGCGAAGCGGCAGCTCAGAGTTTGATCGGAGTGAATCAGCCATAAACGCCAGAATGTCCGATATGCTTTAGCTTGTCGTGATCAGCGACCAGGACGTCCTAATCAACAAGAGCGACAAGCTAAAGCATATCGGACATTCCCCAATCTGTGGCTGATTCTCTCCTTTCAGCTTATCCTTCACTTAGCATTTCGGCGAAGGAGAGACACCTCCCATGTCACAAACTGCACCAGAGAGTCATCGGATCGAAATCGAACAACACCTTCGCCAGATGAACGATGAATGGGTGAAGGCGCTCGTTCGCGGCGATGGCGAGACGCTCAACCGCATCATGGCTGACGACTTCTTCTTCGCTTATCCGATGGAAGGAGACGACAAGGCCCAGTTCGTTGGCGACGTAATGTCAGGCGCTATTCGGGTTGAGTATTTGAATCGAGAAAATGTGACGGTAAGAATTTGGGGCAACACCGGCGGTCCTCTCCGCCCGCGACTCCGCCAAGTGGTTCTACCAGGGGCGCGACTTCAGCGGTCACTACAAAATCGTCCACATCTACGCTCAGAGAAATGACAAGTGGGAGTTGGTGTCGGTGCAGGCGTGCCCGATAACTGTGATTGCCGATTTCCGATTGCCAATTGCCGAATGAAAGACACCTGAGGCGCATTAAAGCCTGACTACACGCCACAATCACTTTCTTTCAAATCGGCATTCGGCAATTGGAACTCGGCAATCAACCTCCAATCAATTACCCCTTCAACTTCTCAATCCACGCCGCGTTCGACTGCATCAGTGGCCGAAACGCTTCTCGCGGTACCGTCGTTTCGATATGCATGTTGTCGTCGGTGTTGATCTTTGCACCTTCAACGGCCGGACCAAGTTTTGATTCGTCGCACACAAAACCACGATCTAACGTCTTCTTCTGTTTTGAGATTCACTCGCGCTAACTCTTTTGCGATTCGTTCATCGGCCAGACGTTGCGCCAGCAAGTCAAGGCTCAGCGGGCTATTGCTCCCAACCAGAATCAGGTCCTTTCCTTTGCCTGCGCCACCGACGCGAAACACCAGCACGTGCGGAAAAACTTTGTGATACGTCGCCAGGACCGAGCGCAAGCTGTCTGTCGACAACTGGTAAATCTGAAGCCACTGCACGAAAACTCCCTGGTCACTTAGACGGCTCCGGCCCATCTCGAAAAACTCCTGGGTAAACAAGTTGGCGACTCCAGGAACCCACGGGTGGCTCGGTTCGCTGACAATCACATCGTAACGATTCGGTGTAACTCGCAGATAAGTTCGAGCGTCGTCGATGATGAGCTTTGTTCTCGAGTCGTTTAGCGGCTGATTGTTCACATGATCGAAAAAGTGGAGCCATTCACCGTCGCTGGTTCGAGTTCAACACAAGTCACCGACTGAATTGGCGACTGAAGCATCGCGCCCACGCTGACGCCAGTTGCAAAGCCAATCACCAAACCATTACCGAGCTTTGGCGCAACCAGCATGGGAACTTGCGCGAGCATCACCTGCGTAGGCATGTCGAAAACACTGTCAGACGCATTCGTTCGACCATTGATGGCCATCGAGATCGTGTCTTGATCCTGTCGCACCGAGACGGTTGATGTCGGACCCTCCTGGTACATCAAAAGCTTGTGAGTGTCAGATCCGGTTTGTTCCTTGCTATCGTCCTTCAGTCCTTCACGACTCTGCGCCAGGATGCGGATCAGGCTGTCGTAGGCTCCAATCGATAAATCACCAAGATTCATCGGCGGTGTCATGACTATCAACACGACGACGAGCGCAAGCGGTCAGGCCCACTGAAAGCGCGCGGCGCAACGCGAGGTCACCAAGCGTGGCGGCAGGCTGATACGCGACGCCAGCGACGATCAAACAAATTGCCGACGCTACGATCAGAGTGAACTTGGTGCTTGTCTTTGGGATCAACACGAAACCCGTTATAAAGGCACCCGCGATCGCGCCAATAGTGTTAATGGCATACGGCTCGTCCAACCAACGCCACAGCTTTCGTCCTATTTGCACTCGCCCAGAAAAGCACCAGCGGCATCACCATCCCCATCAGCAGCGCCGGAACCAGGACCAGCAACGCTGAACACAGGATCTGCAACATCAAGAGCCCGGCCCATGAATTAATCTGTAAACGAAGACCGAAGTTAACTAACAACGACGGAATCTTGTTCACAACATATAGACTCAGAAACAAGCTGACCGCCGTGATGGCTTCTACTTTCAGAACCGTCGAACGCAGGTCAACTGACTGACTCTTGCGCCCGATAATCCACGCGCCCCCGGCAAGTACCGATTAGGAACAACGCGACAACAATGCTGAAGGCGTAGGTGCTCGAACCAATCACCATCGACAGTATTCGAGTCCACGCGACTTGAGTGCTGATGGTGACAAAGCCGGACGCTAACGCACACACCAGCCAGAACGCCTGTTCGGTCACAGGACTGTCGACTCCGACGTCAGTAGAAACGATTTCTTCAGTGTTGCCTGCTACGGCTTGAGTTTTTACGCTCACCAACGATGGCTGTGATACCGATGATTGTATTGATTGCCGCCGCAACGAGAATTGTCGTGCGTACACCCAAAACAGGTAGCAGGACAAACCCGGCGGCGAGCGTCCCAAGGATCGCGCCGACGAGATTGCATGCGTAGAGTTTTGTTACTGAGCTTGAACTATGACCGGAGGAACTTAATAAGGCCGCTGACAGAACGGGCAGAGTGGCGCCCATGAGAGTTGTGGGCACGAGCAACAACAAACACGAGAGCGCAAATCTCCAAACACTAAACGCGAAGAATCCCGGGTGAAACTGTTGCCAGATGACGGCGTAGAGGTTGTCGACCCAGTGGAAGAGAAACGGAACCAGGATGGCATAGATTGCGATACCGATTTCCAGCCAACCATAAGCGCTCAACGGCCGCTTGATGCGCGACGCAAACTTTCCCGATAGAGCGCTGCCGAGCGCCAATCCACCCATGAAGGCAGCGAGCACAGTGCTGACCGCTAGCGTCGTAGCTCCAAAACCAACCCCAACATGCGGGCCCAGAGCACTTCGTAGATCAGTCCGGTTGCGCCTGAGAAAATAAAACAAAGGCCAATGAGCAGGATCGTGGGTCGAGCGTATGCGACAGATGGCTGTCGAGGCACAGAAGTTTCAGCCACTTGAATCGTTTCCTTGTAATTGAGTTCTAAAACCAGAGGAGGGCGCGAGGTTTAGAATATAGCATTATCGACTTAGGGAACGGTCGAAAAGTTTTGCTGCAAACTTTAATGCCTTCAGAGCCAAATTTCAGGTTGGGAAGGTGGACCCTGTCCCCGCTCTTTGTTAGTCACAATCGAGTCAAACAGTTATCCGAAGATAGGCGGGGACAGGGTCCACCTTCCCAACCTGAAATTTAGCTCTATCAATTTGCAGTACTGTTCAATCCAACTACATGTAGATCACGTGGCTCGTCCGCCAAACACCTGCTGGAATTGAGCCAGGCGGCGCCGCCGTCAATAGAATCGCGTAGTCGTGCTCTACAACATCGCGACTCAAACTATTCTTCAACGTTGCATCGACCATCATTCGCCTTTTTCAGCGCTGTCGCCCAGCGGCGACACCAACGCGAGCCGTCGTAAACAGCGATACAAATGTTCCAGCCCGGAACCGAACGGACCAACTTCCTCACCAAGTACCAGCCTGACTTCCGCACGCTCGTCAATAAAATGTTTGAGCAACGATGCTGTCTGAACTACCCCTTGTTCGAAGCGTTCATTTAAGGCGGCATCGGCGTCACGGTGTAAACGCGTATCCATGACAATCGTGATTCGCCGTTCGTCTTCCGACGTAAACTCGCGAACAGTCAACTTTCTGGACCGAGCAGTCGCTTTCCAGTCGATGTGTCGGAGGTCATCCTGGGGCTGATAGTCACGCATTGAGAACAAGTCGTGTCCGGCGCCCCGCCTTAATGATGGCAAGCGGCCCGCATACATTGGCAGCAAATGTAACTTGTCACTGATCACTTCAGGTTTCGGATAAACAATGATGTCGACATCGCGTGCGCGCAGTCGACGACGTCTCCGAAAAAGCCAAACGGAAAACGAGTCGACAACTCAAATCCATCGATCAGCACGTGGCCCCTGGTGGGAAACAACTGTTCCACTCGCTGTTCCGCTGCCGCACCATGAGGAACATAACTGAAATAGGCCAGCAAACGTTTGATGTGACGTTTGCGTCGGGTCGATCGCTCAGCCTCAGACCTTGGTCCGCGCGCCTCCACAAGAATTGAGAACGAAGGCAAAACACGCTTGGTGTTTCGCAGTGTGACAATCACCGGGGCTGGTTCACCAGCAAAGATGTGGTCAGGAAAGCGCGCTGAAACATTGAGGTCGCGAAGCGCGGCACGGGCAGCAATCCAGGCGACGAATAGCGTCGAACACAACAACGAGAAGACCATAAACAAAAGGTTGTTGCCCGTGTTCCACGCCGCAAAGCCAACGACAATGATGATCACTATAAAAACGCCGCCGCCGCTTGTGGGCTCAAACGGAGCGTCCCAATTCGCAACTTCCAACCTGGCTGAACGAGCTAAAGGCGGAACAATGAAAATCGTGAGAAGCAGAGCGATCACAAGCGACAACATTGCTGAGGCGCCGGCGAGGGTGTTTTGGTTCTGGCGGCGTGCGACTACCGTCACGATGGCCGCGAGCAAACCGGCAACGACAAGCAGGGTTCCAAGGATTACTCGAAATACCGAAGTTGATTGCGGAATCAGAGAAGGAAGTCGGCGTGAGTTAACTGCCTCGTCGTTCATTATCGCTCCCAGGCGGATCTAGAGAGGGACGCTGACAGTTTTCAGAAGTTCGTTGAGGACGGCCTCAGCTTCTTCGCTACGGCGGAGAGACGAAGCAAAGCGAGAACTAACTACGATGCGATGCGCGAAGACGGGCACGACGAGGCGCTTGAAATCGTCTGGAATACAGAAGGTGCGCTCCTCGGTAAGGGCCAATGCCTGTGCCGCTCGAAACAGGGCCAGCGTTCCGCGCGGACTAACTCCAAGATCAAGCATTTCGGAATCGCGAGTTGCCGCAACGATTCGCATTAGATACCGAACGAGTGAATCGTCCACCGACACCGTCGCCACGATCCGTTGCAGTTCGCTGACCTCGTGAGCCGTCATCACTGCTGCGAGTGAGTCCAGGGGGATCAGCAAACTCACGCTCACGTAATATCAACTCTTCATCGGCGGCTGCGGGATAACCAATTCGCAAACGCAGCATGAAACGATCGAGCTGTGATTCAGGAAGCGGATAAGTTCCGTGATGTTCAATCGGGTTCTGAGTCGCCAACACGATGAACGGGGCAGGCAGATTATGCGTAGCCCCTTCGACAGTGACTTGTCGTTCAGCCATCGCTTCGAGTAACGCCGATTGCGTTTTGGGCGTAGTGCGATTGATTTCGTCAGCCAGCACAACGTTGGCGAAAACGGGTCCCGGTTTCCACTCGAAAACTCCGCCATGTTGGTTGTATACCGACAGCCCCAGTACGTCCGAAGGCAACAAATCGGAGGTGAACTGAATGCGCTGAAAGGTGCAACCGAGCGCGCGGGCGAGGGCATGCGCGAGAGTGGTCTTGCCGACCCCGGGAACGTCTTCGACTAACAAGTGACCGCCCGCTATCAAAGTCACAATAGCCAGACGAATCGCTTCGGGCTTCCCTTTGATAACAGTTTCGACCGCCTGTTGCAGCCGCTCTATTTGTTCAACTGCATTGGCGCTCGCAATTTGTTCGTTATTGATGGGTTCGAGGTTTCGCATGAACTCGCTGCATTCTACATGCTAAGAGGATGTGCCGCACGAGGAAAAGGTTGGGCGTGTACGATATGCGTCTGTCTTGTCGTGGTGAAACTGTAAACGACTTGTTGGGCAGCCGAACGACAAGCTAAAGCATATCGGACACTCCCTTTCGCCCTTCTCCCATTCCTGTAGTAGACTGAGTTCATAACGAGCCTGGCGAGGCAGAAAATGGAACCCGCTCCACCTCGCATCGTGTAAAGAGAGGCTTTGAGGAGGCCCTATGCAAACGCTCAACAAAAGAAAATCAAATCAACGCGGATTCTCACTCATCGAGTTGATGATCGTAATCGCAATCATCGGAATCCTTATCGCGGTGGGTGTGACGGGCTGGAAAGCAGCCGTCAGAGCGACCAACGAAGCGGCTGCAATCAAAACTCTGCGGTCCATCGCCGAACAACAGATGCTTTATTACAACGCTCACCAGCGCAGCACTTTTGGCACGTTTGACGAAATGCTCAAAGAGAATCTTCTGGATACTCGCTTCGCAGGGACGACTCCCGTGGTCGACGGCTATGTTTACCAAATGAAGGTGATTCCCAAGTCGACTTCTCAACCGGCGAGTTACTCCATCAACGCCGATCCACAAGTGTCTGAGGGAGTCGGGGCCACTGGGAAAACCATTACTATTTGGACGCCGACGCGAACACCATTCACGTCAACCCGACGCAGCCGGCCACGATTACCGATCCACCTATCGGCGGCTAAACATCAGGAGGCAGGAGCAGGGGCAGTAGCAGGCAGAGGCAGGGCAGTTGGCACCTATCCTAATTAATCCAAGAATTACTGATCGCGGGTGAACATTCACCCGCGATTTTTATGTCCGACACGCTTCAGAGCCTCTTGCAAAAGTCGAATTGAGCGGTGATGAGGTCAAGCGGAAGCTCTTCTGTCGGAGCGCGGCCGTCCTCGTCCGCCCTGCCCGCGTCATTCCGCCCCGCATAAAAATATGCAGGTAATCCTATTCCGAGCAGGGCGGACGAGACGGCCGCGCTCCGACAGAAGAGATTCCGCTTTACCTCATGCCAAGTAGGCGACTTTTGCAAGAAGATCTCCTAAAGCTTGTCGTCGACTCGGAGACAATTCGGCCAGAGATGAACACGGATGAAGCAACCAGGAAACTGCTTCCTGCTCCTGCTTCCTGCTCCTGCTCCTCCTGCTTCTGCTCCTGCCTGCTGCTCCTGCCTTCTGATCTATAATGCGTCCGCTTCGAACCTAATCACCACCCGGAGAGCCAAATGCGAAAACTCCTTTTTACCGTCAATCCTGGTACTGGCCTGCTCGATCTTCGCGAACGCGCAACTGACACAGGAAACCAAGGACGCGATAGATAAACTCGCTAACGAGACGCTAGCCAAAACAGGGGTGCCGAGTGCCTCAATCGCGATCGTTAAAGACGGCCAGATCGTTTACGTCAAAGCATACGGCGATGCGCGATTGGAACCGAAAACACCAGCCACGCCAGAGATGCGTTACAGCATTGGCTCGATAAGTAAACAGTTTACGGCGGCTGCGATCCTGCTGCTCCAGGAGCAAGGCAAGTTGTCACTTAACGACAAAGTGTCGAAGTTTATTCCGGACCTAACGCGCGCAAACGAAGTAACAGTTCGTCAGTTGCTTTCGCACACTTCGGGGTATCAGGACTACTGGCCACAGGACTACGTGATGCCGATGATGCTTCAGCCTGTTACTGCCGAAAAGATCCTGGAGATGTGGGCCCGTAAACCTCTGGACTTCGAACCGGGAACCAAGTGGCAGTACAGCAATACAAACTACGTCATCGCCGGATTGATCATCGAGAAAGCCAGCGGAATGCCGATGCTCCAATTCCTGCGCGAACGAGTCTTTACGCCGTTAGGGATGAAGAGCGTCGCCAATATCGACGAGAAGGCACTCGGCGATACTGACGCTGTGGGCTATCTGCGTTATGGCCTCGGTCCTTTACGACCTGCTCCGAAAGAAGGTCCGGGTTGGTTGTTTGCAGCGGGTGAACTCGCGATGCCGGCGCAGGATCTTGCGAAGTGGGACATCTCGATCATGGATCGAAAACTCATGAAGCCTGAGTCGTATCGTGAGATGGAAACCGAAGTGCAGTTGAAGAGCGGGCTGGGCACTCGTTATGGATTGGGACTAAGCGTTGCCATGGAAGCCGGACATCGCGCCGTATCGCACGGCGGCGAAGTTTCTGGTTTCACGGCTGAGAATGTTGTGTTCCCGATGATCGTGTTGCAGTGGTTGCGCTCAGCAACCAGGATGCGGCTGGCGCAGCTTCAGGAATCGCACACGGCATAGTGCCGATGTTATTCACGGTCGAAGATCCAACCACTCCTGCGAAGACAGAACAAGCACAAAAGATTCTTGAAGGACTGCAAAAGGAACGATCGACCGGTCGCTCTTCACGAGCAACGCAAACGCTTACTTCAGCGAACCAGCCTTGAAAGACTTTTCCAGTGGTCTCGCGCAGTTGGGTCCAATACTGGATTTCACCCAAACAGGTCGCGGCCTGCGCGGTGGAATGATCTTCCGTAGCTACCGTGCACGCTTTGCAAATCGCACTCTTGCGTGCATGGACTTACGAAATGCCGGACGGAAAACTCGAGCAATATCAGATCGCGCCGCAGTGATGTCCGATATGCTTTAGCTTGTCGTGATGTCGAAAGTGTAAGCCGGCAGATTTGCGCAGCAGGACGCAGATCAAAAAGACATTTGGAAGGGTATAGACCTTCCTGTTTTTCTGATCTGCGTCTTTTTGCGTAAATCTGCGGCTGAATGTTGTTCAGTGAGCGACGAGCAAGACCTCTTCAAAACTCTCATTCTCCGCTTCAGCTTGGGGTTACCGGTGACATATTTGAGGAACCGTTTTAACGGTTTACGAGTCTTGAGCCAATCAAGCCCCACGCCGAAGTTTCATTGGCGTTTGGATTCATTCGCACACTGGGTAAACCGTTGAAACGGTTCCTGCGTACCGAGCGCCGCCATAACCCCAAGCTGAAGCTTGGGGAGAATGAGAGCGTTCCACTGACTCCCGCTACTGATCTGATAACGACTCCTGACTTTTGCACGTGGCTCTAAAGCATATCGAACATTCTAAATCTGCAATCTGGAGATCCTGTGGCACCCACCGCATCGCTTTGTTCTTTCTGTTGAAGGGCTTCGGATCATACCTGGACTGAGGTTAAAGCCTCGCGGACCTTGCCGAGGAGCGAATCCCTCGTAAACGGTTTTTGCAGAAAGAGAATGTCTTCTTCGAGAATTCCATGACGAACGATCGCATCGTCCGTGTATCCCGACATGTATACGACCGGCAGTCCGGGACAGAAACTCGTAATGTGCTCTGCCAGAACACGTCCACTCATCACCGGCATGATCACGTCGGTCAGCAGAAGGTCGATCGTAGCCGAGTTTTCTAAACACAGCCGGAGCGCATCCTTCACATCGCCGGCTTCGAGGACGGAGTAGCCATGGGTCTCGAGAATCATACGGGCCATGCGACGGACAATTTCTTCGTCCTCCACCAGCAGAATTGTTTCTTTACCCTGAAGCGTATTATCTGATGTGCTCTTTGCCGGTCGTTGTCGCGAGTAGCGTCGACTCTCGGCAGGTATACTTTGAAAACAGTCCCGCTACCAACTTCGCTGTAAAGCCACACATAGCCACCGCTCTGTTTGACGATTCCGTAAACGGTCGACAAACCCAATCCGGTTCCTTTGCCTGCCGGCTTAGTCGTGTAGAACGGTTCGAAGACATGTGATTGGATTTCTTTATCCATTCCCATTCCGGTGTCGCTGATGGCGAGCATCGCGTACTCGCCGGGCTGCACGGGAACGTGATGAAAAGCATATCCTTCATCAAGCACGACATTTTTTGTTTCAACGGCTACTTTTCCACCACGTGGCATCGCGTCGCGAGCGTTGACGACGAGGTTCATCACAATCTGTTCAACCTGGCCCGGGTCGGCTTTTACCTTGCCAAGATCGGGTGACAAATCAGTGATCAACTCTACGTCTTCACCAATCAATCGACGCAGCATTCTAGACATGTCGTTGACCACTGAATTCAGGTCAAGGACTTTGGGTTCGAGAATCTGTTTTCGACTGAAAGCGAGCAATTGTCGCGTCAACGACGCCGCCCGATCTGTCGCTTTTTTAATCTCAACCAGATTGCCGCGGAGCGGATCATCTTCAGATAAGCAACGCAGAGTCAGGTCGCTGTATCCACCGATGGCCGTCAATAGGTTGTTGAAATCGTGGGCTACGCCGCCAGCCAGCTGACCAATAGCTTCAAGCTTTTGTGATTGCTGAAGTTGGACCTGACTAGTTTGCAGCGCCGCCTCAGCAATCTTGTGGGCCGTGACGTCATTAACCAGAACAAGGCCGGCTTGGCGGTTGGCAAAGTCGATCACGTTCGCAGTTATTTCAACGTTGATCGTATTGCCCCGGGAATCGCGATGCCGCCACTCACCAAGGTGGCAATGTCCGTAGATCCTGCTCACTTCGACAATCAGCGCAGGTACGTCTTCCGTGCGGGTGAATTGCGTCAACAGTCATCCCCAGGAAGCACTCTCTCGAGTAACCGTAGCGACGAACTGCGGCGTCGTTGACCGCAAGGAAGGCCAGCGTTTTCAAGTCGTATACCCACATTGGCTGTGGGTTGCGATCAAACAAAACACGATACTGCTCTTCAGACTTCCGCAGCGCATCTTCGTTACGCTTGCGGGCTGTGATGTCGCGAGCACTGCCTTGAACGCCGATCGGCATGCCATTCTGATGGAGGGTTCGCGAGCCTAATTCCACGATGACTCTCGAGCCATTCTTGGTTATGAGTGCAAGTTCGTAAGTTGTCTCGATGTCGCCAGAAGCTTTCAGGGAGAGCATCTCCCGCGCGATAGGCAAATACTCGGGCGCAACAACTCGGGTGAAATTGGACTCGAGAGCTTCCACACGGGTGTAACCGGTTAACAACTCACAGGCGCGATTAAGTGAAGTAAAATTGCCTTGCAAGTCACAAGTGAAAAAAGGGTCTCGCGCGTTTTTCAAACAGGTGCGTAAACGCCTTCGCTTTCGCGTAGAGCTTGTTCCGCGCGTTTCCGTTCGCTTATATCGCGAGCAATACCAGTAAAGAAACGTTTCCCTTCGAATGTGTATTCAGCAAACGACAACTCGAGTGGCAGTTCGCGACCGCCCTTGTGAAGACCAGCTAGTTCAAAAGCATCCCAATGCGAGCCCTTCAGACCGTTCATCAGATAGACGCCGTGTGCCTCACGAAATCGTTCGGGCATGAGTGCCGAGATTTTGGCCCACCATTTCTTCACTCGGATAGCCAAAGATCTTCTCAGTGGCGGGATTGACCATGTGAATGACGCCGTCTTCGTCAATCGTTATGATCGCGTCTGATGCGCTGGTAGCGACCGCAAGGAAGCGCTCTTCGCTTTCGCGCAGCGCCTGCTCAGCATGGTGACGCTTCGAAATGTCGCGCACAGTTCCCTGGACGCCAACTGGAACACCGTTTTCGTAAATAAGACGGCTGCTGACCTCGACTGGAATGCGAGTACGATCTTTCCGTGTGATCTCCACCTCATAAATGGTGGGTGCGTGATCAGAGAGCTTCTGTTTGAGCCTCTGACCAATTTGAGCCCAGTGCGAAGCGGGAATCACATCAAAAACGGTCATTCCTCGAGCTCTTCTCGCGAATAGCCAAGGAGCTGTTCACCAGCAGGATTGACCATTACGTAGCGACCACTGAGATCGTGGGTGTAAATCGCTTCTTTGGCGTTTTCGAAAAATTCGCGGTAACTCGCTTCACTGCGACGAAGGGCTTCTTGTTCCCTCATCTGAGCAATCAATTCGACCTGAATCTCCTCGGCAAAATCGTGAGCGATTCGGGAAAGATCTTGCTGGGCGTCTGCAGTACTCGAGTTCGACGAACCTTGTCGATGCTGTAAAGCAAGGTCCTCATTTGCATGAAGGTCCTTTTTTCGTGAAGGGGAAGGGTCATAATATTTAGTGTCCTGCGTCGGATGCCAGGTTTGTACTTGTCGCAACAAGTGACCTGGCATCCGTCGACTTACAAAAGAAAGAACTCTGCTCCAAGGTCGGTACAACGTTGCCGGTACTGGAGCTCGCATTGATTTGTGAAGACTATAAAACGTATTGCCGGATACTTCTTTTGGTCTCGCGAAGAAGATCGATACCGTTGCCATCTCCCAATTGAACATCCAGAACCACAACATCAGGTTGCAGCTCGCGGATAACGCGGCGAGCTTCGGCAAGGCTGTAAGCCTGACCGATAATGTTCAGCCCGCACACGCCTCTAAGCATTTCGGCTAACCTCTCCTGCAATACCAGAGAATCGTCGACAATTAGAACGTTCAGGCAGTCCCAGTTCTGAATGAGTTTTTCTCTCTGCTTGCGTTATCGGCAGTGGTGAATTGATAGACATAGGGTCAGTTTTCAATGCGCGCGTCGGTTGTTAGATCTGTTCGCTGTTGGTGTTTACCTGAGACGGGTCAACAGAGCCGGTTTGAAGTTCCTGCTTACAAACTTGGCTGTCGTCGTTGTTGGTTTGAATGGGAATTTGACGATGGGAGGTGTTCTGGGATCCCAAGTCCTGGCCTCGATTTTCTTAACATCTTGGGCGCTTTTGCCCGTCCTTATTCCTTGAATAAGCGACTCTTTCCGCAGACCAATGGTTGAAAGCGAGCGCAGAATACAGGTCCGACCAAAATCGTAGTATCAGGCCATTGATGATTAAGTTGTAAGGTTAGTGGTCAGCCGGCTTGTAGGAGTTTGTCCTACAGATTTTTGCGGGCCGGGTGGTCAAACCAAAAGTGGTGTGGTTAAAAGCAAAATTGCTGGGTCAAACCAAAATTGGTAAAGGCATGCGGCTTTGCCGCCCCCCGTGCGGAAAGTCTCCGGCTTTCCGGGCCGTGTCAAACAAACAGCGCGAGGCTAAGCCTCGCGCTGGAGTTGGTGGAGCTGATCGGAAAGCCGGAGGCTTTCCGCACGGGAGGCGGCAAAGCCGCACCGTCAAAACCAGAATCCTAATTCGAAACTAGAATCCTTTATTCGAAAACCAGAATCCGTTATTCGACCAATTGATTTCTAATCGCGTAGTGAGTGAGTTCGGCGTTTGTGCTGAGCTGCATCTTATCTAGAATGCGTCGCCGGTAGGTACTGATGGTTTTGTCGCTCAACGAAAGCGAAGCTGCAATCTCGCCGACTGTTTTACCTGAGGCAATCAAGCACAGAACTTCGAGTTCCCGGTCGGATAGTTGTTCGTGAGGTGCGTTTCTCTGAGGAGGAAAGGTCAAAAACCATTCTCTCCGCCATCGAGGGACTGATATAACGGCCTCCCTTTATTACTTTCAAGACCGCCTGGCGTAACTCATCGCGTGAACTTGCCTTGCTGACGTAACCCGAAGCCCCGGCCTTAAAAGCACGCATCGCGTACTGCTCTTCCGCGTGCATTGCTAAGCATTAGCACAGGCAGTTTCGGCCGCAACTGCTTGATCTCCTTCAGCACGTCCAGCCCGCTTACGGCCCGCCAGAGAAATGTCGAGGATGGCAATATCCCATCTCGCTTGTCGCGTATGAGATTAATGGCCTCTGCTCCGCTGCGTGCTTCGCCAAATTCTGCTAGACCGGCGCCAAAGAGCCCCTTTACGCCTTCGCGCACAACTTCATGGTCATCGATGGTAAGGATTCTATGCAACGGTTTCAGATTCGATTTCGTCTTCGAGACTCAATCGAATTCTGACGAGAACCGTGGTGCCCTTTCCCTGAGCACCTTTAATGCTAACTTCGCCCGCCTACAAGCAATGCTCTTCTTTCATTCCGAGTAAACCCAGCGAGCGCGTATTCTGCTGCTCCTCGTCGGTGATGCCCCGTCCATCGTCTGTAACGACAAGCTCCAGGTTCTCGTCAATTTCAAAAAGCTTCGACATAAATATTCTTCGCACGCGAGTGCCGAAGGACGTTCGTCAACACTTCCTGAAATATGCGAAAGACAGCCGTGGCCCCATCGCGGCTGACTTCAGCATTGTCGAGATCCGTTTCCCAATGGACTTTCAAACCAGTTCGTCTCTGGAACTGTTGGGCTTGCCATTCGATCGCTGCGACGAGGCCCAGGTCGTCGAGAACGCCCGGTCTCAGTTCTGACGAAATGCGACGGACTGTATTTATTGTCGACTCGATTAGCCCTGTCATTGAGCTGATCTGCTTGCGAACGTCGGAAATCGTCGGAACTGCCGTTAGCGCTCATTAAACTGGTCTCGATGCCTTCCAGGTCCCACTTCAGGCCAGTTAGCGCACCACCGAGTTCATCATGGATCTCGCGGGCAATGCGAGTACCTTCTTCCTCGCGAGCTGACTGCGCTCTTCGCGGAAAGCGCCCGCAGTTGTTCTTCGGATGCCTTCAGAGCCTTCTCAGCAATTTTTCGATTTGTGATATCGGTATTGACCGTCAAAACAGAAGGAGGCTGTCCGTCGGCGTTGGGAATTAGAGTCACCCGAGTCTCGAGATCGAACCGAGTCTGATCACTGCGCAATCCAGTAGTCTCAAACACAGCAAGTTTTCCCAGTCCGCTGAATCTCTTCAATCAATGCTTTCGCTCTATCCCTCTCCTCAGGGACAATGAAATCGAAGGCACTCTTGCCAATCTGCTCGGCGCTGTTTTTGAAGCCCCAAAGACTTGCGCCGCGCTCATTGGCCATCAACAAACGCATTTCTGAATCATAAACTCCGACTGCGTCTGGAGCGGTCTCAAACAGTGTGCGATATCGTGCTTCGCTTCTTTGTAGTTCTTCCTCGGCGCGCTTGCGAGCGGTGATGTCAAAAGCTGTAACAATTACTGCGGGCCGACCACTAAACTGTGGTGCCCGCAGCACTGACGTCCATCCAGCGCTCTTCCCCATTCTTTGTCAGGATTTTATCCTCATGCCGCGAAGGAGATTGCCAACCGAGTCCGCGCCGCTTGACCCTCTCGCAACCGCATCGCGAAAGTCTGGATGAATCAGATCAGTCGGTGACATCTTGAGCAACTCTTCTCGAGAGTAACCAGTCAACTGCTCCGCCGTTGGATTGACATAGATAAACTGACTATCGCGATAAATGTAGATGCCTGCCGAAACGGTTTCGGCCAGCGTACGAAACACCTCCTCACTTTCCTTCAATGCTTTCTGCGCATAACGCCGGGTGAGCGCCGAACTAATCATTTCAGCCAGCGAATTGATCAAGCTGGCTTCCTCCAAGACAAACGGTCCTATGTCTTTAGTTGGTCGCTCTTCAAAATAGATGACCTCGATCTCTCCCGTCACATTACCTGCTGAGAACTCAACTCCCTGCGACCACTGCGATGGGACAAAACCCCATGGTCTTGAACTCGACGTCGCCAAAACGAATTCGGGCAGCACTAACCTCGGGGTACTGCCATGACTGGCGGCAACAAGGAAACTATCTCCTGTAAAGATCAGGGATACTCTTTGACTCGTCTTGAAGAATCCGAGCAGTTTGATGAAGCGCGGTTAACTCTTTGACTCGCTCGCCAAGGTCGTGGATGAGATGTCGTTTCTCCTCTTCAGACCAGTTTGCGCTCGGTGATGTCGTTTGAAGCCCAGAGATAACAAGCCTCGCCATCAAAGTCGACTAAAGCAGAAGAGGAGAGCACATAACGCACCCTCTCTCGTTTCGTGTTCATTACACCTTCAAAGCCAATAACTGACTTTCCCTCCTGAATCAAACGGCGAATTTTATCCCGCACCTCTTCACCGAGCCACTGGTGCCGATCTCGTAGATGATGTGGTTTACGGTCTCCTCCTTGAATAACCAGTCTCTCGTACCCAGCAATCGTTGACGTCGAGAATCATTGCCGTCTGACAGCCCTGACGAATTCCCATTCTGATAGGGACTCAAGTTGAAAATCCTGGCGAAGCGTTCCTCCGACGAACGGAGCGCCTCTTCAGCCCGCTTGCGCTCAGTTATCACCTGCGTGAAAAGAATGAGGCCGCCGATCTGCCCATCTGCTTTCCGCCACGGCAGACTCTCCCATTGCAACCACCCTGGCTACCGTCTGGTAACTGGTAGGGATCTTCATTCATTCGCTCAACTGCGCCTGCGAGTATCCGACGATGTACCCTCTTTCCAGCGCTCCGGAATATTTGGAAACACGTCGTAGTGTCGTTGTCCAATAATGTCTCGGCCCTCGAGGTTGATAATCCGTCAGAAATCGATCGCTCACCTGGAGATAAACGCATGTCTGTATCAAACATCGCGATCGCTGCCGGCGTGTGTTTGACAAACAGCCGGAGCAATTCTTCGTTGGCCTTTAGCTCCTGCTGTATGTAGCGACGGTCTGTTATGTCGTATACAGTGGCCCGGCTCATCAGAAACTTGTTCTTCTGAGTTTTTCGAAGCAGTTGCACTCAGCAGGACATTCCTGACCACACCATCTTTTGAGCAGATCTGGTACTCCACATCCTTTACCGATCCGGAAGCAATAAACTCACGGTAATTCTCGTCAAACGCCGGCTGTGACCCCGGCGGAAGAATGTCACTAAATCTTAATTTGCCCAGTACTTCTTCCCGGGTATAGCCAAGCCATTCGAGCTCTGTGTCATTGATCTGAACATAGAAGCCGTTTTCATCGAGGGAGTGATATCCGCAGGGAGCGTTGTTGTATGAGATCTCTTACCTCGTCAGCATATTGTGCGTAACTCTTCCTGCGCCTGCTTTCGCTCGGTAATATCTTCCGCAATTCCTAGCGATGCGATGCACCATCTCCCGAGCACTATCCTTAATAGGAAAACCGCGATCCCCAGATCCATCGAACGCTGCCATCTGGCTGAACAATGCGATACTCTAAGACTAAATCCGTGAGCCCGTTCCTTTCTGATTCGTTGCCTCAACCCAGGAACGGTCGTCAGGATGAACCGCTTCTGAGTGAATGAGTAAGGGTTTTCATAGAGACTCGGCGGTCGTTCGTCCCCACACACTTTTTCGTAAAGTCGGACTGATGTAAAGGGACGTCTCATAACCAGGCGTTTGCAGCCACAAGACCTCGTCAATATTTTCCGTAAGCTCACGGAATCGCAGCTCACTCTCACGCAAGGCATTCTCCGCTTTGTTTGCGTTGTTCAATCTTCTCCTGGAGCTCCGTATTGAGTTCGATTAACCGAGAATGCTCTAGCTCCAGCGCCTTCGTGCTGTTGGCGAAGATTGACTGACATATTCCCAAAGGCGTCCGCCAGTGAGTTGATCTCATCTGAATATCTGAATTGAGGTGGTGTGGTCTCAGCGTGAGGATCTTCAACCCACGACTTCAGCAATGAAAGCCGTCGAACAACCAGAACACGAAGAGCGACGTACAAAACAACGGAAAGCAGCAGGACCAACAGCAGTTTTATCGCTATGCCCCAACGCAACTTTTTTCAGTTCTCGTTGCAGATACGCCGACGACACCTCAAGTTTTACACTGCCGATTCTGTTGCCATTGAAAGTGATCTCTCGTTGAAACACATGATCGGAACCGCCCGGCACCTCGGTCTGTGATGTTTGCTCGGTTCAAGTCAGACATCGAGCCATCGGCGGCCTTTGATCTGTCCGACATAGAGTTGTCCGCGTTCGTCGAGAACCTGATTCTTATAACTTCCTCAGCAGCCAATTCGTCTCGCACCACCTCGCTCAGCCTCTGGCTCATTCAGGTTCCACAGTGGATAGGCCAGGTTATTCGCAATTCGATCTGCCGTCACAGTTCCCTGCTGAGCCAATTGCTGTCTTTCGCGTTGCTTCAGAATATTCAGTTCAATGACACTCGAAATGCCAAGCACAATCACCACGGTCAGGCTTACGGCAATTAAGATCTGGCAAGCGCTATTGATCCAAGATTTCTCATACAGCGGTAACTTCCACTCTCACTGGTTCAAAGTTCGTAACCAGGTTTGCCTGATTCGACGCAAAGTGCCGTTCTTACTGATGGTCGCGAATCCTTTGTTGAATTGGTCCTGAGCCCAACGACCCTGGGGATGTTTCGTACTAAAAGCAATGTAAGAATTCATCGTGCCGGCCAGGAAAGTAGTCTTGACCCTACCCTCGTCACGCCAGCACGCTTAATCAGCATCGCCGGCGATTTCATTTCGTTATAGTTCAGTACTGCGAAGTCAATTCTACCCGCGGCCAACTTCTTCAGATTGATTTCCTCCTGAAGGGGACTCTTCAACGGTGATCACTCCCGCTGTTTGAGGCGCTCAAAGCTGGCCGGGTATTCATAACCAATGACGGTGCCGACAATAGTTTTGATGCAGATTTTCCTGACGCTTTACAGTTGGTGGCTTGTTGACATTGTAGAAATAACCGGAACTCACAGTGAAAAGTGGTCGCTCAGAAAGTTCAAGCAATCCGTCAAACTCGTTCGATGGAGAGGTGCTGAAACAGGCCGCGACTTCACCGTTAATCGCCATTCGTTTACAGCGAGCGTAAGGAACGACCTTGAGGTCCACATCGACACCGGACAGCCTTGAATGCGGCGGCGACTAAATCGTTTGCATAACCGGAGCCGTCGGGACGAGACCACGGCGACGCTTGGTCTTCAACGGCAACGGCAACAGAATTCTGCGCTAAACAAAGGTGCGGATTTAAGAGGCTACAGATTAGAAGGCAAAGCGCGGAGACCCAGTTAGCGAGAGACAAAAACGCGCAAGGGGTTGGTGATTGCGCTTCATAATCGTAGCGAAGGGTTCTGAGGAATGTTGAAGCGAAGTTATTTACCAAAGGAACTAAACCTGACAATGCCAACTAAACGGGGAGGTTAGGAAGTCGTTTTCCAATTTCAAACGAGTTCACTTTGGCACTCATCACATTGACGGCAACAGGAGAGCTGAATTCTACTACTGTCCTGAGCTTTACTCCATACACACTTCGTCGAACAGAGACCAGTCACGAATGAACCCAAGAAAATTTGCACGGCGCCGATTTCTGCAGGTTGCGGGATCGCGGCGCTCGGACCCGCAGTTCCAGGAAGATTTGGCGACCGACTCATTTCAAGCACCACGCAGTCTGCTCTTTTACCTTGGCACCTATACTGCCGGCCGCAGCGAGGGTATTTATCTTTGCCGGCTCGACCTCGACACCGGCGCGATTGCGCTTGGTGGATGTATGCAAAGGAGTTTCGAATCCATCGTTTCTCGCCATCGACGGAGAACGCCGTTTCCTTTATGCGGTCAATGAAGTAGATAACTTCGATGGCAGCCAAAAGTGGCGCGGTGAGTTCGTTCAGGATCGACCGTGGAACATCGCGTCTCGAGTTTCTGAGCCAACGATCATCGAAAGGCGCCGCACCCTGTCATTTGATCGTCGACGTCGACGAACCAGTATGTAGCTCGTTGCAAACTACTCGGGTAGGCAGCGCCGCCGTGTTGCCAACGCGTGACGGGACGTTGCAGGAGTCCGCGTGTCATTCGTACAACACCACGGTTCGAGCATTAATCCGGATCGTCAGGAAGGACCACACGCTCACTGCGTCGCACTCGACGCTGCAAATCGCGTATGCCTTCGCTCACCGACCTTGGGCTCGATCAAATCAAGGCTTATCGCTTCAATAACCGGACCGGATCTCTCTGTTCCCAACTCACAGCCCTTTGTCTCAGTAAAGCCCGGCGCCGGACCACGCCATTTTTGTGTTTCATCCGAATCAACGTTGGGCTTACGTAATCAACGAACTCGATTCAACCGATCACTGCAGTTTCACTATGACGCTGTTCATGGGTCGGCTTAAAGAGTTTCAAAACACTCCCACGCTGCCAAATGGTTTCTCTGGCAAAAGCTTCTGCGCAGACATTCACATTTCGCCATCCGGAAAGTTTCTCTACTGGATCGAATCGGGGACACGATAGCTTGACTGTATTTCACGATCGATCAGGAGAAACGGATTTCTCTACCCGATTCAGCACATCGTCAACTCTGGCAAGTTTCCTCGCAACTTCAAGCGATCGTTCCTGGCGGGAAACTACTCTAAGCTGCTGCAATCAGAACTCAGACAACATCGTAAGTTTTTGGATCAACGAGAAAGACGGAACATTAACGCCGACCGGTCGGAGCGTTGAGGTTCCGTCTTTCTCGTTGATCCAAAACTACGATGTTGTCTGGCCTGATTGGCGGCCATTTCCGCCAGAGCTATCGCGGTGGCTTTCCGAGGTTGTGCAATCGAAATCCGTTCTCCTGATCCGTCGTATGATCAGATCATTCATCCGTAAACTTTCGGATAACGAAAATGTACTGCGCAGCTGCCGGAAATCTTGGCGTGAAGTATTTTGAAGGCAAGCCGGCCACAGGCTGGCGTCATGAACGTGTTGAATCGCTCGTTGCTCGTTGATTCAGATGGCTGATGGCGTGATGAACAGATCCGGTCGTGAAACAGGCAGCGATCGGCCCAGGTGACAGGCATATTTGCGGCGTCGATGCGACGACAATTCTGACGATCCGGTTATCGTGGGCAAATGATATATGCGAACTGTTGCGGACTCAACGATCCGTCGTGTTGGCCTTGCGGCGGCATGCCGCGTACGGCGAGCGCTGGTTCGTGACGTCGGCGATCAGGCTGGGACCTTCGGCTTCTGATCTGGCTCGAGGCTCGGACGCGTGTTTGGTCGACCTGAACAGGCTGCCGCGCCGCTTTGAACAGAGTTATCTACTTCATTGACGGCGTTGCTCCGTCGACGATAGTTCGAAACTCCTTGCGCTGCAATCGCCGGCAGATATCGCTTTGCCCGGCGATAACCGAGATGGGTTGCTGGCGGTGCGCAATTCTTCCTGGAACTTCTCCTGGCTCAAATCGGCGCCGCTCGCTGAATTTCATTCGTGACGATTATTCGACGAGAAACAGCAGTACAATGAA
>ERZ1370068.473-contig-10429_pt1 | contig 37357 bp, 49 predicted proteins | sample MGYA00561227_ERZ1370068 | MGnify/ENA primary metagenome ERZ1370068 (study PRJEB38410, sample SAMEA6850437) | metagenome | study: Metagenomic assessment of the ecological functions of the soil: analysis of the soil microbiota associated with the...
ATTTGTACTTCGTTCAGTTACGTATTGCTCACGGCGACACGTGCCGTATCTTCCACAACCAGCGCCCGATCTGTCGGTCTTTTCCGACGCGACCTTCGATTTCGTCTGCTCCGCCCTCCCGGCTCCAGCACATCCCTCCAGATGCCGCAGCGATATCGCCGAGTTCGTGCGGGTGCTCGCGCCGCAGCGGAATGCTGTCTTTCAGCTGCCCGGTCATCGTGCGCCGGTTGAGCCCACGCGGCGCCGGCGGCGAGACGGTCGCCCGCTGCCAGTCTTCCGCGCGATGCGTTCGCGCGCAACAGTGTCGCTCGACACTCCGGCCGGCATGTGGACGGCCGGCGAAACGCGGCTGCTCTCCCGTGTCGGTTCGAAACTCCCAGCGCGCGCACCTGGGCGTCCGGAAGCCGCGATGACGGCCGCTTCAGTTCAGCTCGGCAACCGCTGGCGCGTCAGCCGGGCGTCCTCGTCGCCAGCGACGGCGGACGCCGCTCCCGCACGACATCGGTCCCGACGAATCAACCACGCTCTTTCTGGAGGTCACGGCTCCGTCAGTCGATGGCGAGTACGTGCTCGACATCGACATGGTTCAGGAGCACGTCGCCTGGTTTTCAGGACAAAGGCTCGGCGCCCAGCCGGGCGAGGTGTCGTGTCACGGGCAGGGCAGCCGGCACGGACATACGATGCCCGCGCCTCGACCGTTCGCGGGCGGTTCCCTCGTTTGCATTCGGCACTCGTGAGCCTGGGCCTCGACGTCGTTCGCGGCGGGTTCAAGCGTGCGCCGCGAGCGCCGTCGCACCGGCCGCTCGGCGGCGTGCGGCGATGGTGATGCATTGTCTTCCGCGCGCGCAGGTCGTCGCACTGATCGAACGCCTCGGTGCGAGCGTGCTCACCGTGGAGCAGGAGGTCACCAGCGGCGGCTACCAGAGTTGCCGCTACTGGATCACGCGGACGTAGACGACACGGTAGAATCGCCGCGGAGGCAGATCGATGAAACACGGCAGGCCGAGCCGGCGGCAACTTCTGCAGATGGGGGCGGCGGTAGGTGGAAGCCTGCTGGCCGGTCAGAAGGCGCTGGCCCTCGAAACCGATCCGCGGAAGCTTGGAGAGCCGCTGGGCCCTACGGCGAGCGGTCGCCCTTCGAGAAGGCGGTCCGCTGGCGGCGCGAGTCGAAGACGCCGGAGACGGGCTCGAGCTTCACGCCGCTCCACGACTCGGTCGGCATCGTCGACCCCGTCGTCGCTCCACTACGAGCGGCATCACTCCGGGCATCCCGACGATCGATCCGGCGCAGACATCGCCTGGTCATTCACGGCCTGGTGGATCGGCCGCTCTCGCTTTCGATGGCCGAGATCCGGCGCCTGCCGTCGGTGACGCGCATCGCTGGTGCTCGAATGCGGCGGCAACAGCGCCGGTGAGTGGGCCGCCACGACCGGACGCCGACGTCCAGCGCAGTTACGGCCTCGTCAGCGGCAGCGAGTGGACCGGCGTCCCGCTTGTCGCTGCTGCTCGCCGAAGCCGGCGTGCAGCCGCGCGCGTCGTGGGTGATTGCCGAAGGCGCCGATGCCTGCCGGATGATGCGCAGCATTCCGCTGGCGAAGGCGATGGAGAACTCGCTGCTCGCGTACGGCCAGAACGGCGAGGCGATGCGTCCCGCCCAGGGCTACCCGCTGCGGCTGATCAACCCCGGGTGGGAGGGCAACACGAACGTGAAGTGGCTGCACAGCCTGAAGCTCACCGATCAGCCGTACATGGCGCGCGACGAAACGTCGAAATACTCGGACCTGATGCCGGACGGCAAGGCACAGAATCTTCACCTACGCGATGGAAGCGAAGTCGGTCATCACGTTTCCGTCCGGCGGGCAGACGCTGCCGGCGCGCGGGTCTGTACGAACTGACCGGCCTGGCGTGGTCCGGACGCGGGCGGATCGAGCGCGTCGAGGTCACGACCGACGGTGGACGGACGCTGGGTCAGGCGCGCAGCTGCAGGAGCCGCGGCTGCCGATCGCGCTGACGCGCTTCCGACTGCCGTGGCGGTTCGACGGCCAGGACGCCGCTCATCGCCTCGCGCGCCATCGATGAAACCGGCTACGTCCAGCCGACGCGCGCAGCGTTGATTGCCGCCCGCGGGACCAATTCCATCTACCACTACAACGGCATCAAGGTCTGGAACGTCCGCGCCGACGGGACGGTGACGAATGTGGAAGCTTAGCGCGATGCTCCTGCGCGGCGGCTCGCCACCCTGTCGGCGCAGTCGCCTCGATACGGAGTGGGACGGCCGCCGACGCCGGAAGAGATCCGCGAGCTGGGATCGGCCATTGCGCCCGATGGCACCGGCCTGCCGCAAGGGGCGGGGACGGTCGCGGCGGGACGGGAGCTCTTCGCGGCGCAGTGCGCGCGATGTCACGGACCCACGGGCGAAGGCGACGTGGGGCCGACGACTGGTGGGCGGACAAGGGACGCTTCGCACGCCGCGGCCGCTCAAGACCGTCGGAAGCTTCTGGCCGTACGCGACGACGCTGTGGGATTACGTCAATCGGGCGATGCCATTCGATCGCCCGGGCTGCCTGCACGCCGCCGGAGGTGTACGCAGCGGTGGCCTACGTGCTGAACCTGAACGGCATCATCGAAGCAGGACCGGGTGATGGACGCGACGAGCCTCCCGAAGGTGAAGATGCCGAACCGCGACGGGTTCGTCGCCGATCCCGACCGGATATCCGAAAGGAACGGCGCCGGCACTGAACGCGCTTCTCAACGCCGGCGCGTGAAGCCGCCATGAATCTGGAGGCCTGCACCTCGGAATTCACCGCGTGAATCAAGGCCTGAGATAGCCATACGCAAAGGCATAGGCCTGGAGCTTTCAGGGTCGTCGGGATGAGTGGGATTGTGATCGGGCAGGATCATGTAGGGATACTGCACGTCCCTGAGAATGCGCATGACCTGAAAGAAATCGATGTCCCCCTCATCGACGAACACTTCCGCGAAGTCATGGAGACCGCCACGGATGTTGCGCATGTGGATGGAGACGATCTTGTTGCGTTCGCCGAAATACTGAACGATCGGCAGCAGTTCGGTATTCGGGTTCTTCAGCCCCTCACTGGTTGTGCCCAGGCAGAGTTGGAACGCGTTATACGGACTGTCCACGACTGACGCGTAGCGTTTCAATCCTTCGAAGACGGATGGAGAGTCCCAGTTATCGGCGCCCTGATAGCCGAACGGCAGCCCGGGCGGATCGTAGGGATGGCAACCCATCCTCACGTCGTTTTCTTTGGCGACAGGGATGACTCGCTCGAGAAAATGCGTGATCCGCTCCCAGTAATCGTCTGAGCTCACTCTGCCGGACTTCCCCACGGGAAGGTCCTTCCAGTTGTCCTCGAGCTTGAACGTCTCATAGGTGACGCCGCCGCGGCCCGGCGCTTTTCCGTTTCGCCTGATGGGGATCACCGTCCAGTGATAGCTGATGACCTTGACACCGATCTGGTGTGCTTTGCGGATGTTTTCACAGATGGCGTCGAGCTTTCGATCGCGTTCCGCGCCTTTCCCGAGCGTGATGTAATCGGCATCCATCCGCATCCCTTCGATCTCGACGCCGAACTTGTCGCAGTTGTCTTTCATCATCTTCAGTTCGTCGAGATCCCAGCTGCCGTCCTGAGCGACTTTTCTCACCTGCGGCATGAGGTGCTTGACCCCAAACCGCAGGTTGTCACTCAGGTTCTGCTTCGACGTGAGACCGCCGGTCCCGGCGACGCTGTGATAGTCGGCGCCAACGTGCATCAGCGTGTTCTTCCTGGGGACAGGTGATGCGGTTGCCGACAATGGAGCGACCGAACCCGCAACGCCGGCCCCGATCACGACGCCGACGCCGCCAGCGAGTGACTTGCCGAAATCTCTTCGTTTCATGTCGACAACTCCCTCGCTAGAAGCTGAATTGCAGCCCGATTCGGGCAACTCGGGGCGCAAGGATGTCCGTGACGCGGCCGAACGTCCCGCTCAAGTAGGAAATGGTTATCGGCGCGCCGCTGTTGATCAGGTTGAAGATCGAGAAGTTCACGTCCACGGCGTATCTGTTTGGCGGCTCTGAACTTCTTGGCCACTCGAAAGCTGGTCACCGGTACGACGGGACCCTGTTGCGCACCGAATTCTTCCATCCGCAAGTGTGACGGTGCCCTGCAGCAGCCGCGGGTCGGTAAACGTCTGAGTCCGCTGTCCCTGCGCTCCGGATGCGGCGCGCACGTTGATCGACGTGTTGATGTCCCACGGAAAGCGGTAATTGGCGTCCGCTCGCGCTTCCCACCCCAGGTATCGTTGATCGGGAAACAGATCGTCGTTCGGACTCGTCGGCGTCCGCGCGGATCCACTGGTGAGTCCTGGTCAGCCAGTAAGACGACGACATGATTCCACCGCTTCGAGAAGCGCTTGTTCAGCCGTCAGCTCGAAGCTGTGGTAGTCATCGAGCCGGTCGCTCGCCGCGTTCAGCACTTTGTTCTGATTGAACGCGGCACCCGCGTAAGTGGACGGATAGGTATAGAGCGTCACCGACTGCCCGTCGAACGGATCCGTCAGAACAACCGGAACGGTCCAGACGTCATGCGGCCGCCCGACGTTCACGACTCCCGTGTCGTGCCATGTTGGCGTGCCGGTGATAGACGTAGCCGAAGCCGACGCCGACGTTCGGCAACAACTGCGCGGTCCAGCCGCGATCGAGGTCTCGTAGTTCTTGTTCTGCTTGAGGTCCGGATTGGGCGCGCGTGTTGGATCCGCCGGTCGCGCTGATGTAGTCCCTGCCGGTCGGGCTGAAATTCGACGCTTCCCGGCACGGAAGTCGCAACTCGCGTTGGGACTGGTGAAGGAAACGTTCGTGTACGGCGGTCACCATGCACGGGCCGCTCCAGCGATACCTGGTCGTGACTGCGGCATTCGGGTTGTAGGTCTGCCGCGAAATCGGCGCCCATCGTGTCGCCGAAGATCCCGAAGAACGCCTTGAGCGATGTCTTGCCGTCCCCGGTCACGTCCCAGTTCACGCCGACGCGCGGCACGACGTCCGTCCACGTCAGAACGTCGGCGCCCTGGAACGTCTGCTCGCTGCTGAACTGTCCTGCGGCCTTCGTCTGGTCGGGATAGAAATTGTGGTAGCGCTCCCACCTGACGCCGTACGACAGCGTCAGCCGTGCGCATCGACCAGGTATCGGTCGACGAACGCCGCCTGGCTTACTAGAGGCGGTCGATCGGGATCGAGTGGGTGTAGTTGTACGTTCTGATTTCGTTTGGCACTCCCCTGTTGAAGAACAACGTGTAGCTGCCGCTGGGATATTCACTCGGACGGGTCGAGTCCTGCCGCTCCCAGTTGATGTCGGCTCCGACCTTCAGCTGGTGCTGGCCGGGCGATGTAGCTGACCGATGTTCGCGCCTGGCACCGTTCGGAAACCGTGCCCGGGTATCGCGCCCAGCGGTCCCGTCATGATGCCGTTGGTGAGCTCCTGCGACGCGGGATTGCCCGCGACCGCCGTGCCGGGCTGCGGTGTGTAATGCGTCCAATAGCAGCAGAATCCGAAACGCCGCGTCGATGAACGTTCGGTTGTTCGGCGTGTTCTGCGTCCCGACCTTCCATGTCCTGCGTCGGCTGGCTTTGAACTCGCGTGGTTGGCTGCGGCGTCGTGGCGCTGAATCCGAAAAACGGCGTCACTTTCTCGGCGTGCACGAACGTGCCGATCACCTTCGTCGCGGGCGAGGCCTGCCAGGAGAACTTGGAATACTGCTGTTTCAGAATCCTGATGACGGTTCCCGGCGGCGCGTCGGGGCACGTCCAGCAACCCGCGGCATTGGGGCCCTCCACGTAACCGATCTGCAACTGATCGATCTCCTGCTTGCTCGCGCCGCCATAAAACCAGAGTTTGTTCTTGAGAATGTAGCCGCCGAAATCCCCGTTCACGTCGTAATAACTGCGTGGTCGGATTCGTGATCGTGAAGCCCTTGTGCAGCGAGCTCGTCCGACGACGTTGTTGCTCTGCCAGTTCTTGTTCTCGTAATCGCCCTCGACGCGATCCGTGAAAGGTGTTGCCGCCGCTCTTCATGATCATCTGCTGGTGCACGCCGCCGAACGCCACATCAGCGTTGTTGCCGGTACGTCTTGAAGGACGCTTCCTCCACCTGGTAGAAATCCAGATAGAGCGCCGTGTTCCCCTGGCGCGCCGTCGTCGAATTGATCCCCTCGAACTCCAGCGTCGGCGTCAGCGCCACGCCATAGGTGACGATGCGCTGCCGGTTGGCCAGCTGGCTGTCGCCGACGTCAGGGAGCCCTGCAGACTGACGCCCGCGGCCATCGGGAGCAGGTTCTGGATGCCCAGTCCGAGCGGGACGGATTCGAGACGCGTCCATGCTGTATCGACGAGACCCCGGCGACACTCACGGTATCGACGACCGGACTCTGGCCGCTGACTTCCACCGTCTCCGAAACGGTGCTGACCTTCATGGCTCGCATCAATCCTGTGCGGTGAAGCCGGCGGTCAGGCTGACGCCCTCGAAGTGCGATCGTCTGAAAGCCCGCCAGTTCGAAGACGACGCGGTACACGCCCGGCGCGGGCAGGTCGCGCAGACGGTAATTGCCTTCGGCGTCGGTGACGGTCGTCACGCTCCGGCACCTGCAGAGGCCGGACTCGTGGCCGTCACCGTCACACCCGGCAGGACGCCGCCGGTATCGTCAGTCGGCCTTTCCCGATGATGCTGCCAGGCGCCCGCCTGTGCCCAGGCCGTTCCAGTCGCAAGACTGCACTGCAGCAGCACGACAACCGCCATTGCTCCGACTATTGCCGTGCACTTCTCGACTCGAGCCATGAGACGGCCTCCTAAGTTTCAGGTTTCCGAATTCTCTGCGTGATCGGCTCGTCAGTGCGTCGGTCCGTAGATCAGGTAGTTCACGCCGAGCTTGTAGGCCTCGTTGGTCTGATCGAACGGACGGAAGCCGCGCCCGGACCACTCCCAGAACTGCGAGACGTCGGTGTTGTAGTTGATGATGGCCATCAGCCGCTTGCGGCGATCGTTGTCCTCGAAGATGCCCTTGAAGACCGGATCGCCGCCGACGTACGCCTGCGGGAAATGATCGAGGTCGTTGATCTCGAAGAACGAGTGGAACACGGGATCGCTCGGCGTCCATGTCGAGAAACTGCACGTCCGGGCAGCACGCGCCGCATCGTCTCCGCGAACGGCTCCCATCCGCCGCCGGGAACCCGCGCCAGCCGGCCGGCTTGAAGTCGTCGACGAACAGGAAGCCGCCCTTCTGCAGATAGGCGCGCAGGCCCGCGGCCTCGCGATCGGTCACCGTCCACCAGCCGACCTCGATGATGTAGGCGATCGGATACTTGAACGAGCTCGGGATCGTCGAGCGTCACCGTGTTGATCTCGTCGTGCGCGCCGAGGAAGCTCACCTCGTTCATGATCTTCATCAGGTTGCGCTCGGCGAGCGGATAGCCGTGGATCCAGGACGGACGCCGGCCGGGCCAGTAGCCGCCGGGCGCCGGATCGTAGCGCACGCGCACGAACGTGAAGCGGCCGTCGTAGCGGAATGTTGGGCAGCGGTCGGTAGGAACCGTCGGAAGCCGCCGAAGCCGAACTGCGCGAGCGCAGTGGCAGTCAGCAGGACGGCAATCGACGCGATCGTCGCCAGCGTGTTCAACGGCCGCACGCGCGCGACCTGCATGAGCGCCACGCTGTCCGGGTCGAAGTCTACGACGTCCCCGCGTTAGCCGTCGCGCCACGTTGAGTGCCCCGCCCGAGCCAGGATCCTGCGGTATCCGACCGGCACTCATCGTTGACGGTATCGTTTATGTACAGCTGCAGAAAACCGTGACCCTGGCCAAAGCGGCGCCCGTGCCGCAGCGCCGCGTGACCGTCCTCGCGCGGCGTTGACCGTGGCCCTCGGCCTGCTGTGGCGTCTCGCGACGCCGCTCGGCGGCGCCGAGTATCCGGCGTGCGCGAGTCGGGGTGCTGCTCGCGATCGCGGCGACGGTCGAGGCGCTGCACTCGCTGCGGCGATCGACCGCCGCGGCGCGCACGCACGGGCGCGGCGAGCGCGGTCATCAGCATGGCGATCGCGCTCTTCCTCATCAACGCGCCGTTTGTCGCGGCGCAGGCCTTGCGGCTCGTCATCGCCGGCTGGTTTGCCGTCGACGCCGTCCGCTACGCGATCGACGCTCGTCCGCGGCCGTGACCACGAGCGAGACGCTCGATCGCCGCGCTGGCGGCGCTCGGCAACGTCGCCGGCGTCCTGCTGATCGCTGCTCGCGCGCGGGTGGCTGACCTGGCGTGGGTCGTCGCCGTTGCCGGCGCGCTTCGGATCTTCGGCATCGCCTGGAACATCGTCACGTCGCGCCGGTGTACACGACCGCCGAAGCCGACGAGACGCGTCGTCGACGAGCTCGGGCTCGGCGGATCGAGCCGGGGCGGCGGCCATCGGCGCACGAGGTCGAGGCCGCCGAGCGCGCGCGCGCGCCGATCGATCGCGGCTGGACGCTCGTCGTTCATCGTCACGCTCTTCGCGATTCACATCGGCCGCATGAGCACCGACCTGACGCTGCTCGGCCTGCTCTCGCCGGCGGTCGCGGTCGCTCGGCGACATGCTCATCGCCGTGCTGATCACGCTGCTCGTGATCAATCCCGCTGTATCTGTCGTGGCGCGGGCCGACGCGCTGGATCGAGCGGCGGCGTGTGGCGCTGGCATCTGGATCGAGCCGAGACGCCGCGCAGCACGCTGGATCGACCGCGCCGTCGCCGCGCTGGCTGCGCTGGAGGCTGACGATGGCGATCCGGATGCGCGAGCCTGCGCTACTCGGTGCCGGCGGCGCTCAATCGCGGGCTGCAGACGCGGGCTGCCCGTTGCCGCCGTTCTCGCCGCCACCGTGCCGGTCTGGGGCATGAGCTGGTACTTCGACACCGAGAACTGGGCGGCCGGCATGTGGAACTCCTGGGCGGAGTCGCGCACCGACACCTGGCGCGAGGCGATGGTCGCGTGCGGTGCTGGCGCCGGAGGGCGGCGGCGCCGGGCCGTCGACCTTCGCGGTCGACGCCGCCGGGCGTCGGCTCCGGCGATTTCTCGTTCGTCGTCATCGGCGACACCGGCGAGGGCGATGCGTCGCAGCACGTGCTGCGCGATCAGCTGCTGTCGGTCGCGAACGGCCGCCGACGTGCGCTTCGTCGTCATCGTCGTCCGACGTCGTCTATCCGACCGGCGCGATGACGCGACTACGAGGCGAAGTTCTGGCTGCCGTTCAAGGGCGTGACGCAAGCCGGTCTACGCGATTCCCGGCAATCACGACTGGTACGACGCGCTCGAGGCCTTCGCCGCGACGTTTCTCCAGCCCGATGCCGCGCGCGCGCAGCATCCGCGCGCGCGATCGAGTCCGACCTGCGCGTCACGAGCACGACCGACGGCGCGGATCGAGGGCCTGATTCGCGAGGCGGCGCGCCTGCGCGCAGGCTACGCGCGTGCCGACCGGCTTTCAGCGCGCGCCGTTCTTCGAGATCCAGACCGACCGCTTCGCGCTCGTCGCCGATCGACACCGGGCGTGCTGCGGAAGATCGACGCGGAACAGGAGCGCTGGCTCGAAGGCGCGCTCGAGCGCGCCGCCGGCAAGACGACGATGGCGATCGTCGGCCATCCGTTCTATCGCGGGCGGCCACGACGTCGACGCGCGGCGACGAGCAGTTCACGCGGCTGAAGCAGCTGCTGCTCGAGCCACGGCGTGACGATCATGATGGCGGGCGACACGCACGACCTCGAGTACTACGTCGAGCCGGCGCATCGCCGGATCGCCGGCCGTCGCACTACTTCGTCAACGGCGGCGGCGGCGCGTATCTGAGCTTCGGCACGGCGCTCGAGCTGGCCGGCACGCGCGCCGACCGCCGACTGGGCGCACTATCCGGATCGCGCGGCGGTCGTCGGACAAGATCGACGCGCGATCGCCGTGGTGGAAACGGCCGGCGTGGTGGTGGACGACGCGGTTCGACGCGTGGCCGTTCTCAGCCGAGTGGCTGTCGGCGGTGTTCGACTACAACGTCGCGCCGTTCTTTCAGAGCTTCGTCGAGGTGCAAGGTGGAGCGGTCGGCCAACCGTGTGCGCGTGATTCCCTACGGCGTCAATGGTCGCTTGACGTGGGCGGAAGTCGCCGCGTCCGAGAGCCTGAACCCGGGCGGGGCGGCCGATCAGACCCTCGTCGAGTGGGTGATCCCGATGACGCGATAAGCGGGTCAGCTCTTCTTGCGGAACGCGGCGTCGACCTGCTTCTTGATGTCCCCGTAGTTCTTGCCGAGCGTCTTCTCCTCTTCCTCGGTGAGGAGCCGGAACGGCACGCGCACCAGGCTCTGCTCGAACTTCACGTTCAGCCAGTACTGGCCGTACGTCGATGCCCCCGGGCATGTGGAAGTAGAGCTGACCCAGGCACGCGCGCTGGTTGGTGACCTCGACCTGATCCCACGGCATCGCGCGCGAGTCGAGATCGGAGAAGAACCCGAGGCGGTTCACGCCGTGCGTCGCACGGCGGAAAGTAGTTGATCGAGTCGCGCTGGACCTTCATCGCGGTTCTGCAGCGCTGCACGGTCGATTCGCCTTCTCGGTACTCCTCGATCGACGGCAGCGGAAGCGTCTTGCCGTCGGGCGTGTCGAGCGACAAGCGCGTCGCGCTTCAGCGTGTAGTCCGGCACCTGCTCCATCAGCGTGATGCCGACGTCGAGCATGCATCCAGTCCTCGCCGACCGTCCGATTGGCGATCTGGTAGCCGAGGATCACGTAGCCTTCGTTGTTGTACGCGCGCGCGGACGAACTTGCCCTCGAGCGTCATGATCTGCGGCACGCCCGGGCTGGGGAATCTGTACGGCGGCTGTTGGGGTGCGCGCGCGGCCCGTTGCGACCAGGGCACGCCACACTGAGGGCGACGAGAACGATCGACACCGAACGGTGTGTTGTCATCACGCCTCCGCTGCAGCACGCAGTCCATCCCACTTCATGCGACGAGATCGTTTCCCTCGTGGGAGCCGGCGCCACGGGACCGCGCTCGCGTGTCGACGCGAGCGCGGTCCTCGATGCCAGCAAGGCAGTTAGCTGACGAAGCGGCGCGTGATCGTCAGGGCGAGCCCGATCACGAGCGACAGGATGCTCGCGAGCGCGAGCAACGGCCACGAGCTGGCCGTCTTCGGCAGCGTCCTCGGCGCAGCAGACGCTGATGAGGATCGTCGCCTGCGGCGCCTGTCCGTGGCTGGCAGCGGTTGACGACGGCGCCGTGACGCGGCCGCCGGCGGCGGCGCCGCCGCCGTCGCAGTGGCCGGCAGCGGTCGCGAGCGGTCGCGTTCACTTGCCTCTCGGTCATGACCCGCGGCGGCTTCGACGTAATGATCGTCGCGGTCAGCACATCGCCCTGCATGGAAGTCGGATCACCGTCGCCGGCTTGCCGTCCTTCACGATCTTCACGCCGCGCTTGTCGATGTCGCCCTGCGAGAACGATCTTGAATCCCTCGGCGGTGCGCACGATGATGCGACGAACCGGTCGCCTGCATGACGGTGCCGTTCTTCACCTCGGTGACGGTGACCGGCGTGACCGTCGTCCGCGTCGTGATGGTGGCGGTGCCCTTCATGCCCGGCCTTCAACTCGTGCACGGACAGCTGCTGTCCGTTGACGGTGAAGCGAAAGTCGTCGGCGACCGTCAGCTCTCTCGTGCCTTCCGGCAGCTTGACGACCAGCGTGATTGCCGTCCACCGCGATGCATTTCGAACGTCTTGGTTTCCGACGAGGTCGTCGTCTGTCTGCGCCAGCGAGACGGCGGCCGTCGCACACACCACCGCCGCCGCCAGAACCACTCGACTCATTGCACGTGTCATAACACTCTCCATTTCAAAAACGCGATGCGCGATCGTTGCCGAGCCGTTCAGGTTGACGGCCGCCGGGTGAGCGGTTTGTCGGTGACACGCACGGCACGGACGATGAACCGGCGGGGGCGGAGCCCACGAAGTAGAAGGGGTAGCAGGTGACCAGCGTCAGCACCCGTGTGGGCGTCGGATCCAGCACCGAGACGTCCTCCGGGTCGACCACCCACGTCCGCTCGACGCGATAGGCCTCCTTTCCATCGAGCGTGTCGAGTTCGATGGCGTCGCCCGGGACAATGTCCTTCAGTCCCCGGAAGAAGCCATCCCGGTGCCCGGCGATGCCCGAGTTCCCGTCCGTGCCCGGTGGCGCCGTGTCCTCGATGTGACCGACGCCACGGTCGAGGATGCGGTCGTCGGTGCCGGGGAGCACGGGCACCTCGAGTCGAATCTTCGGGATCCGGAGCACCGCGAGCGGCGCGGGGCCGGCTCGCTCGACGCCTTGAGCCAGGCACTGACGCGAACTGGCGACCACAGCGACTGGTCCGGCGTCGCGGGATGCGCCGCCTCGACCTGGAGCGCGGCGAAGCGATCCAGATCGTGGCGCGTCTGAGTGGCGATCCCGATGTGGAACGAGACCCACACCGCCAGGCCGACAAGGCCCACCGCCCAGCTCACTCCCTCGGCGAGCGTCAGAAGCCGGCGACGTACTATTGCCACGGCTGGTCAGCCGCAAAAGCCTCTCTCGTGCCGTACGCGGACAAAGGCGAGAATGGCCGGATTTATTGAGTTTTTTGCGTGTGTGACCCGCGTCCCGGCGAACCAGCCGCGCCCGCCGGTCAATCTAATGGAGGGCATCCGAAATACCGGGGTTGACCGATCACCGCATGTGGGACAGCTGACCCGGATGAGGTGACCCACGCAGTGCCAAAGTGCACCTGCCAGCGGGTCGACCGTTCGTGCGCTCAGAACCGGACGACGGCCCCGGCGGCGAACTCGAGTTGCTGCAGGGAGCCCTGACGAAGCCGAACGGCAGGCAGACGTCGCCGGCATCTTCGTCGTTCAGCACTGGTCGCCTTGTATCGGAGCGTGCCCACGCGAGGCCGATCGCCTTCGAGGGAAAGTATTTGACGCCGCCGCCGAGTCCGAACGAGAGCTTGGTCTCGGATTCGAAATCGTCCGCGCTGAAGGAACGTCGCGCCGAGGCCGCCGAACACGAAGAGCCGCAGCCGCGAGGCGGCGCCGCCGAAATCGTGGACCACGTTGCCGTGCAGCTGCCGGATGGTCATCGTGAAGAGAGGCGTGGTCCCGGCATCCGTGCCGATTTGTTGCGCCGACGCCTGTTGCGTCCACAGCACTTCCGCACCCCAGTGCGGCGTGAACGGACGCGCGCCTTGAACGCCCACGTGAGCCCGCCCCGGACGTCGAGTTGACTCAGTTCCGGCGCTCGACGATCGAGTGCGACCGACGGCGTGTAGGCGGCGAAAGCCGGACAGTTCCCACGATTGCGCCGACGCTGGCGCAGACAGCGTCAGCAGGGATGATGGCGGCAGCAACAGCTGTGAGGCGGTTCATGGCTTCTCCCGAGAATCACCATGTAACCTCGGAACCCTCCCAGCGGCGCTCCGCTTCCGACGAGGATGCGGCCATCCGGCGAAATGTCGGTGATCGCGCCCGTGTTGATCCAGGTCGCGAACGCGTTCGGTACGCCGTGGGCTTGCAGGTAATCCTTCAAATAGAAGCGGGGCGTGGATCGATCAGATGATGCGCGTTGGAATCACGGCGATCCTCCGACGTTCTGTCCGCCGCCGATCACCCGGCCATCGTCGCTCGTCGCGTTGGCTTCGACGATGATCAGCGGACCGGGGGATACGCGCAGCTGCGGGCGGGTAAGCACTGCGTGCCGTCCCGTCGTCAGACCAGGCGCTTTGAAAGTTCGGATCGCTGGGCTGGCTCGCGCGCTCGGCCTGCAGATCCGGCCAACGACGATCGTGCCGTCGATGTTCGCGGCGTTCGCGGTTCCGACGAAACCGTCGGCGCCGGACATCAGTTCCTGGCGGCCGTCAGCTCACCGCGCGCCCTGGGTGAAGCCGGTCGCGTCCTCCTGGTAGCCGACGCGACCTTGCCGTCTCCTGACACGTTCCCAGGGCGAGACTGCTTCGTCCCGCAACCGAACTGCCGAGATCGACCATGCCCGTCGATTCCTCCCACGGAACGCATGCGAGAAAGCTGCAGCCGTTCCACGCGTAGACCAACGACCCGTCCGTCGCCGCTCGTGCCGAAGGTGCGTTGCTCAGAAAGGCATCCCTGGGCGGCACTCGCGCTGAAAGACCCAGAGTGCCCGCCCACTCAGGCGCGCGCGCCAGATGGCCGCCTGAATGACGCGACGTCGACCGCCGTTCCGTAACGATGGTGCGGCCATCGCGGCTCACCTTAGAGGCGCCGACGCACGCCGGTGAAGATGACCCGGTCGTTGGCGTCCAGTAGAGCGCCGCCTGTGCCCCGAGGCGCCGACAACCTATCGTCGCGCCGCCGGCGCTCACGCCATTCGGGAGCTGTACCGTCGATCGTGGCGCCAGCTCTATCAACAGCGTCTTTATCGCTCGCGCGTTGCCATCAATGCCGGCGCCAGCAGCGCCACCGCCAGGGCAATCTCATCGCTCTCATCAGCACCTCGTCGTGTGTCGGAACCTCAGACAGAAGGGCGATCACCGCCGCATCGCACGGCTGACCACAGCCGGTCGATGTGACCACGCTGCTCCAGAGTGCGCCCTCCGGGTCGATCTTCTTGCGCTCGGATACGGCGAGCGAGATCGGCACGTGGGTGAACTGGTGATTCCAGAAGCTGACGACCATGTTCGTGCGCCCGCTGAGGCCCGCGTGGACCGCGCTCTGTCCGAGGAGCAGGCAGAAGGCCGAGTCGTGCGCGGTCGCCGGCACGCTCCTGATGGTGTAGCTGGGATCGATGTAGCTTGAGGGTGATCGCCGTGCCGATCCGCTTGAAGTGGTCGGTGATCGCGTCGCGCAGAAAGACGCCGATGTCGCCGTAGCTTGACGTTGCCCGACGCGTCCCGCTCCTGGCTCTTCGCCATCAGATCCTGGCCGGCGCCTTCCGCGACCACGATCACCGCGTGGCCTCGGCGCTCGAGCCGCTCGCTGCAGCGCTGACAGGAACCTCTCGAGCGTGAACGGCACCTCGGGAACCAGGCAGAAGTTCACCTGGTTGTTGACCAGGGCCGAATACGCCGCGATGAACCCGGAATCGCGGCCCATGAGCTTCACGAGTCCGATCCCGTTGCGCGCCGCTTCCGCCTCGGCGTTGGCCGCATACGTCGCGCGCCGCGCCTCGGTGACCGCCGTCTCGAATCCAAACGTTCTCTGCACGAACGAGACGTCGTTGTCGATCGTCTTCGGGACACCGATGACGCTGATCTTCAAGCCACGCCGCGCCGCTTCCTCGCCGATCTTCTGTGCCCCGCGAAGCGTCCCGTCGCCGCCGATGGCGAAGAGGATCCCGACCCCGAGGTCTTTCAGGTACTCGACCATTTCCGCCGGCGTCCTGGTGCCCTCGGGAGGATCCGAGGATCGATCCGCCGCTCTCGTGGATCCGGTGGACGGATTCGGGTGTCAGCTCGAGCGGCTCGTGCCCGATCCGGCGCACGAGGCCTTCGTAGCCGAAGCGGAAGCCGTAGACCTTGCTCACGCCGTAATGGTGGCGCAGGCTCAGGACGATCGCGCGGATCACGTCGTTCAACCCGGGGCAGAGACCGCCGCACGTCACGATCCCGCACGCGAGCTTCGCCGGATCGAAGAACAGCGTCTGCCTCGGTCCGGCGGACTCCATCGCGGGAGGCGCCGCGCCCGCTGTCCAGCCAGGCGTTGATCCCCTCGAGCGTGGAGTGATAGAGCACGCGCTCCTCGTCGCGCGTGAACCGGACGCCGGACATCGGCGACGGGATGCGGCACTCGCCGAGCCTGCGCTATCGTGAAATCGAGATCGTCGTCGCGCATTCGATCCTCACTGCCGACTCAGTGCATCATCGTCGTGCCGGCGGACCGCAGCTCCGTCGTCGCCCGCACGACCCGAGCGGCCATCGCCTTCTCGGCGAGGGTCATGTAGGAGCGCGGATCGTAGGCCTTCTTGTTGCCGACCTCTCCGTCCACCCGGAGCACGCCGTCGTAGTTCTTGAAGCAGTGGTCGGCGATGGCGCGCGTGAACGCGTACTGCATGTCGGTGTCGATGTTCATCTTCACCACGCCGTAGTCCAGCGCCTCGTGGATGTCGCGCAGCTCCGATCCCGATCCGCCGTGGAAGACCAGGTGGAACCGCGCCGCTTCGCCGAACGCGGCGACGACGGCATCCTGGCAGTCCTTCAGGATGGACGGTTTCAGCTTGACCTGGCCCGGTTTGTAGACGCCGTGCACGTTGCCGAACGTCGCCGCGAGCAGGTAGCGCGCGCCCGGCACCGCCTTCAGCCGCCGCGCGACCTCCAAGGTGTCCTCGGGCGTCGTGTAGAGCTTCGCGGCGGCGCTCGCCCTGACGCCGTCCTCCTCGCCTCCCACCACTCCGACTTCGATCTCGAGGATCAAGTCGCTCTTCTTGAACCGTTCGAGCAGCTTCACGGCGATGTCGAGGTTCTCCGTGAGCGGCAGCGCGCTGCCGTCGAACATGTGGCTGTTGAACAGGTTCGGTTTGCCCGCCGCCCGCCGCCGCTCGGTCTCCTCCACGAGCGGCATCACGAACGTGTCCAGCTTGTCCGCCTGGCAATGGTCCGTGTGGAGCGCCACGTAGATCGGATACCGCGCCGCCGCGCGGTGGACATGTTCGGCAATCGAGATGGCGCCGAGCGCCATGTCCTTCACCGCCGGCGCCCGACGCGAACGCGCCGCCTCCGGTCGATACCTGGATGATCCCGTCGCTCTTGCTGTCGGCCAGTCCTTTCAACACGGCGTTTGCCGTGGTGAGCGACGTGCACGTTGATGGCTGGATAGGCGAACCTTCCCTTCCGCGCGCGATCGAGCATCTCGCAGTACTGCGCATAGTCGGCGACCGGCATCGGGACCTCCCCTCGCAATTGGCGAATGTAAGCGTGTCGCGACGTCCACGCCGCCGGAGTGCCTCCGAAAGATCAGAGGCTGGCACCGCAAAACGCCACGTCTGGCGTCGTTTCCTGACGTTCCTGCAAAGAGCTTGCTGTCCGGCTCCGCTTGGTATCTGCCCTGCGATGTCCGGGCGATCGCCATGAAGATTGGCGTTGTTGGCTGCGGCATGGTCGGCTCGACCTCGGCCTACGCGCTCGTCATGAGCGGCGTGGGACGGGAGATCGTGCTGGTGGACGTGAATCGCGCGCGCGCCGAGGCCGAGGCCAACGACATCTATCACGCGGTGCCGTTCGCGCACCCGCTGACCGTGCGCGCGGGAGATTACGCGGACCTCGACGGCGCGCGCGCGTGGTCGTCATCGCCGGCGGCGTGGCGCAGAAGCCGGGCGAAACGCGCCTGCAACTGCTGCAGCGCAACGCCGACGTGTTCCGGCAGATCGTCCCGTCGGTGCTCCGCGCCGCGCCCGACGCGGTGCTGCTCGTCGTCACCAATCCGGTGGACATCATGACGCACCTGGCGGCGCACTTCGCCGCCGACTTCGGCGTGCCGCACACGCGCGTGTTCGGGTCGGGCACGACGCTGGACACCGCGAGATTCCGCACGCTGCTCGGCCGGCACTTCGACGTGGACCCGCAGCACGTGCACGCCTACGTGATCGGCGAGCACGGCGACTCGGAAGTGCTGGTCTGGTCGCAAGCCACGATCGCCGGGTTGAGCCTCGACGAGTTCGCGAGAGTCCACGGCACGCCGCTCACCGACGACGAGCGGCGGCAGATCGATGAGAACGTCCGCCGCGCGGCGTATCAGATCATCGCCGGCAAGGGCGCGACCTACTACGGCATCGGCAGCGCGGTGGCGCGCATCGTCGACGTCCTGCTGCACGACCAGCGCGCCATCCTGACGGTCTGTTCGCGCATCACGCGGTGTGCCGGACTGCGACGGCGTGACGCTGGCGCTGCCGCACCTGGTCGGCGGCGAGGGGTGCTGGCGACGATTCCCTGGCCCTTGACGCGACCGAGCGCGAGGGTCTGCGCCGGAGCGCCGGCGTCCTGCGCGAGGCCATCGCGTCGTTGGAGGTTTCATGAAGTCGCCGCTGGTGTCGGCATCCGCTCCCGTTGCGAGCGTTGCCATCCTGAGCCTGCTCTGGCCCTCGGTCGGCGCGGTTGCCGTCGCACAGGGAACGCCAGGCTCGCCGCGCCGGATCCCGCGGCGAGCGTCGACGGCGGATGGCCCCGCGCGCATGCAGACCGCGGCCGGCGCAGGGTTGGTCGTGTATCAGCCGCAGATTGCGAGCTGGGACGGCCGCGCGCACATGGTCGCCTATTCCGCCGTGTGCGTATCAGGCCGAAAGGCGCGAGCAAGCCGTCGCTCGGCACGGTGAGGCTGGAGGCGAACGACGTCGGTCTGGGTGGACGATCGCCTCGTGCGGTTTTCTCCAGTGAAGGTGACGGAAACGTCCTTTCGCGAACTGCCGAAGGAGCAGCTCCAGGACATCGTCAGCCAGAGCTCGACACCGGCATCCCGGGTACGACCGTTTGATCGCGCTCGATCGCGTGCTGGCCAACGTCGACAAGAGCCAGATCATTCCCGAAGAACGTCGAAGGCGTGAAGGCCGATCCGCCGACGATCTTCTTACAGCACAGACGCCGGCGGTGCTGGTGAACCTCGACGGCGATCCGATCTGGAGCCCGATCACGGACAACGATCTGAAGTTCGCCGTCAACACCAACTGGGACCTGTTCCAGCACGCGCCGACGAAGACCTACTACCTGCGCAACGACGCGAGCGTGGCTGAAGGCGACCGACGTCAAGGGACCGTGGACGCCGGCGGCGACGCTGCCCGACAGCTTCACGAAGCTGCCGGCCGACGACAACTGGAAGGACGTCAAGGCAGCGCTGCCCGGCAAGACGCGTCGGCCGGCGGCGCCGCAGGTGTTCGTCAGCACCACGCCCGCCGAACTGATCCTGCTGCAGGGCGAGCCGAGCTACGTCGCCGGTCGCCGGGACGCGACGCTGCTGTGGGTGAGCAACACCGAGAGCGACGTGTTCCGGATGGGCACAGACCGGCGCCGGTCTACTACCTCGTCGCCGGCCGCTGGTTCTCGGCGCCCGACTTCACCGGCCCGTGGACGTTCGCGACGCCGAACGCTGCCCGCCGACTTCAAGAAGATCCCGCTCGAGCACGAGCGGTCGCGCGTGCTCGCGTCGGTGCCGCAGCACGACGCAGGCCGCCGAGGCCGTGCTGCTCGCGCAGATCCCGCAGACCGCGCGCGTCAACAAGAAGCAGCTGCAAGGCGCCCGAGGTCGCGTACCAGGGCGACGCCGCAGTTCCAGCCGATCGAGAAGACCACCGTGTCAGCGCGCGGTCAACACCGACAAGGACATCATCAAGGTCGGCGACCTCTACTACATGTGCTTCCAGGGCGTGTGGTTCATGGTCGACAGCGCCGACCGGTCCGTGGGAAGTCGACCGGCTCGGTGCCCGAGGCAGATCTACGAGATTCCCGCGAGCTCGCCGTCGCACAACGTCACCTACGTCACCGTGGTCGAAGACGACGACGACGAGTGGGTCACGTTCGCGACGGCCGCGGCGCTACACGGGCGTGATGATCGCGTGGGGCTGCGCGGTGTGGGGCACCGGCTACTACTACCCGCCGTACGTCTGGTACGGCGGCTGCTATCCGATCTACCACCCGTACTATCCGACCTACGGCTATCAGCGCCTCGTACAACCCGTGGACCGGCGCCTACGGCGCGCGGCGCCGCGGCCTACGGTCCGTACGGCGGCGCCGGCGTCGGCGCGCGCTACAACCCGCGGACCGGCACCTACGCGCGCGGCGCCGCGGCCTACGGTCCGTACGGCGCGCGCGGCGCGGCGAGGCCTACAACCCGCGGACCGGCGCCTCGCGCGCGACGCGGCAGGGCTCGAGCGTCTACGGCAGCTGGGGCACGACGGCGGTGCAGCGCGGCGATCAGTGGGCGCAGCACCGTCGCGCGTCACCAACAACGCGCAACGGGCACGACGACGCGCGCGACGCAGGGCAGCGGCGGCGGCAGCGGCCGTCACCCGCAACGCGGGCCGAGCGGCACGGCGGCGTCGCGCGGACCGGCAGCGGCGACGTCGTACGCCGGCCGGGACGGCAACGTCTACCGAAACAGCGGCGGCGGCTGGCAGAAGTATGACAACGGATCGTGGAACTCGGTGAACCGCCCGACACCCGCAGAACCGCACCACACCGTCGACTGGCCAAACAAACCGCACTCACACCGTCGACAGGCCAGACAAACCGCGCCACGCCGTCCACTGGCGATCGGTCCGATCCGACGGCCGAACCAGCTCGATCGAGATCGTGCGGCGCGGAGAGAAGGCCAGAATCGGACGCGTGATTTTGGCAACGCACGCAGCAGCGGTGCGACGCGGAGCGGCGGCAGCTATCGACCGAGCGGCGGTGCAGGAGTGGTAGGGCGCGCGCGCCGGCGGCGGCAGGCGCCGGTAGCGATAGTCCGCGTGTGCATTTGACTCGCTAGAGCTGATATCCCTTGGCGAGCGCCGAGAACGCGGTCACTTCCGCAGCCTGGCGCGATGAATCCCAGCCAAGCTCGCCGGCCATCAGCCGCGCACACCTCGGGCGCCATGGCTTCCGCCGCGCGGGCGTTGAGGAACAACGCCCGCGTGCGGCGCGCGAGCACGTCCTCGACGGTCCGGGCCATCTCGTGGCGGGCGGCCCACACGACTTCGGCGCCGGTGTACGGCAACTGCGCATGGAGCGGCACCGCCAGCGACGGGGTCGCGCGCATCAGATCCTGAATCGCTGGCGCGTCAGCTCCGTACACGCCGAGCGCGCCAAACCGATCCGCGTTGGAGTGGTATCCGTGGACGTTGAGCGTGCGCGTCACGCAGGACCGCTCCGCCAGACGCGCCGAGATCGGCCGCCTGATCCACGGTGTGCTCCGCCATGTTCCGGTAGGTCGTCCACTTGCCGCCGGTCGTCGTCAGCAGCCCCGAGGCATCGATGTGGATCGTATGGTCGCGCGACAGCGCCGCGGTCAACTTGCCGTCCCCGCTCTTGACGAGCGGACGGATGCCGACGAACACACTCAAGACATCGTCTCGAGTGGGTGGCTTGCAGAAGGTACTGGCCTGCCGTCTCGAGGATGAACTCGATCTCCTCCTGCGAGCGGGCGCGGCTCCAGCGTTGGCGTCGCAATCGGTGTGTCGGTGGTGCCGACGAGCGCGTGGCCGTGCCACGGAATCGCGAACATCACTCGGCCGTCCGACGTGTGCGGCACCATGATCGCCGAGTCGGCCGATAGAAAGGAGTGATCGAACACCAGGTGGATGCCCTGGCTCGGCGCGATCAGTGTCTCCACGCCGGGCTCGGCCAGCCGGCGCACCGAGTCGGAAAACGCACCGGTCGCATTGACGACCACGCGCGCCGGGATCGTCCATTGGCGCGCGGTTTCCTGGTCGGCCGCGACGATGCCATCGACGAAGCCATCGGCGCCCTTCGTCATCGCCACGACGCGGACGTAGTTGACCAGCGTCGCACCCTGGTCGGCAGCGGTCTCCACGAGATTGATCAGCAGCCGCGCATCGTCGAACTGGCCGTCGTAGTAGACGACCCCGCCGCGCAGCCCTTCGGTCTTGATCGTCGGCAGCCGCGACAGGGTCTCCTCGCGGGTCAGGATTTCCGAGGTGCCGAACCCGTAGCTTGCCGGCAAGCACGTTGTAGATCTTGAGTCCAAGCCCGTAGAAGGGCGCCTCCCACCAGTCGTAGTTCGGCACGACGAAGGCGAGGTTGCTGACCAGATGTGGAGCGTTCTGTCGAAGCAGGCCGCGCTCCTTCAGCGCTTCCATCACCAGGGCGATGTTGCCCTGTTCCAGGTAACGCACTCCGCCGTGCACGAGCTTGGTGCTGCGGCTCGACGTGCCTTTGCCGAAGTCGTGCTGTTCCACGAGGAGAACGTCGTAGCCGCGGCTCGCGGCATCGACCGCGATGCCAACGCCCGTGGCGCCGCCGCCGATGATGACGATGTCCCAGGGATTGCGCCGTTCCTCGAGCCGGACGAGCATATCGGCCCTGCGCATGCTACTGACCTCCCGCGATCCAGGACTTCGAGCGGTTCAACGCCTCGTGCCACTCCGCGCGGCGCGCTGCCGCCGCAGACGATGGCATGGACGGCTCGAAGCGTCTGTCGACGCGCCAATGGCGGGCGAGCGCGTCGATCGAGTCCCAGAAGCCGACCGCCAGGCCGGCTAGGTACGCTGCGCCCAGCGCCGTCGTCTCGGTCACTTTCGGCCGCACGACGGCCACGCCGAGCATGTCGGCCTGAAACTGCAGCAGGTAGTTGTTGGCTGCCGCGCCGCCGTCGACGCGCAGCTCCGCCAGATCGATTCCGGCATCGTCTCGTGCCGCTTCGAGCAGATCGGCGACCTGAAACGCGATGCTCTCCAGCGGCGGCCCTGGCGATGTGCGCGGCCGTCGTGCCTCGCGTGATCCCGACGATGGTGCCGCGCGCGCACGGATCCCAGTGCGGCGCGCCCGAGGCCGGCAAACGCCGGCACGAGGTAGACGCCGCCGCTATCCGCCACGGACAGCGCCAGCGCCTCGACTTCGGACGATTCCTTGATGATGCCCAGTCCATCGCGCAGCCATTGGACCACCGCGCCGCCGATGAAGACGCTGCCTTCGAGCGCGTACATCGTCTTGCCGCCGACCTGCCAGGCCACCGTCGAGAGCAGTCGATTGCGTGACGATCGCCGGCCGCTCGCCGGTGTTCTGCAACAGGAAGCAGCCGGTGCCATAGGTGTTCTTCGTCATCCCGGGGAGACGCACATCTGGCCGAACAGGGCGGCCTGCTGGTCGCCGGCGATGCCGGCGATGGGAACGCCGCCGAGGCCGAGCGTCGTCGAGACGTGGCCGTAGATCTCGCTCGATGGACGGACCTCGGGCAACATGCTGGCGGGCACCCGCAGCAGCTCTCAGCAGATCGTCGTCCCACGCCAGCGTGTTGATGTTGAACAGCATGGTCCGCGACGCGTTCGTGACATCCGTGATGTGCGTCGAGTCGCTCGTGAGCTGCCACACCAGCCAGCTGTCGATGGTCCCGAACGCCAGCTTGCCGGCCTCGGCCCGGGCGCGCGCGCCCGGGACGTTGTCGAGAATCCACGCGATCTTGCTGCCGGAAAAGTAGGCGTCGATGACGAGCCCGGTGCGTTCTCGAATGAAGTCTTCGTGGCCGTCGCGTTTCAGGCGATCGCAGAAATCCGCCGTCCGACGGTCCTGCCAGACGATCGCGTTGTAGACGGGCTCTCCGGTCTCGCGGTCCCACACGACGGTGGTCTCGCGCTGGTTGGTGATGCCGATGGCGGCGATGTCTCGCGGCCGAAGGTGCGCGCGCCCGAGCGCCTCGGTGGCCACCGACATCTGCGTCGCCCAGATCTCGCCGGGGTCGTGTTCAACCCAGCCTGGATGCGGGAAGATCTGTCGAAACTCGCGTTGTCCGACGGCGACGATGGACGCATCGTGATCGAAGACGATCGCGCGCGAGCTCGTGGTGCCCTGGTCGAGGGCTATGATGTACGGCACGGTTCTGACCCCTCGAACGACTGCCCTTTCAAGCGCTCACTTCCGTTGCACCGGCGAGAGAACCGGCGAGCTGACCGCGCATTTCGGCTGCGTACTGATCGGCATTGAGGCCCGCGAGCAGGTGCAGCGTCTGGCCGTCCACGTCTGACAATCGCGGCAATGCCCTCGGCTCGTAGCGCCGCTTCGTCGGCCCGGACAGCATCGTGCACGACGAGTCGCAGGCGGGTCTCGGCGCAGGCGTCACACGCGAACGATGTTGGCGGTGCCGCCGAGCGCGGCGATGTACGCGCTGGCTTTGCGCGCGCGCATCGGGATCGCGTAAGCGGCGGCTGAAGACCGGCGGGCGCGGCGCCTTCACCGGCGACGGCTCCTCGATTTCGTCGGCCTCCGGGCCGGCGGTCTTGAGATAGTCCTGCATCTCGGTCTTCAGGTTCTCGCTGCGCGTGCCGAAGATCGCCTGCATGCCGTCGCCGACGACGACCACGCCGGCAGCGCCGAGCGCCTTGAGTTTGTCGGGGCTGGCCTTGGTGATGTCGGCGAGCTTGACGCGCAGCCGCGTGATGCAGGCATCGAGGCTGACGATGTTCGAGCGTCCGCCGAAGGCGCGAACGAGTTGCAGCGCGAACTGATCGCCGGACGCGGCGCGCGCGGCCGTTCGCCGCCTCGTCCTCCACCTCGCGTCCCGGCGTGAGCAGGTTGAAGCGCCGGATCGCGAAGGAAAAGACGCCGTAATACATCGCGGCCCAGATCGGCCCGATCACGAGGAGCCACAGCGCGCCGTGCGACTTCGGGAAGAGCACGACGTAATCGATGAGCCCGTGCGAGAAGGTGAAGCCGTGCTTGATGCCCAGCGCGACGCACACGAAATACGCGACGCCCGGCGAGCAGCGGCGTGGATGGCGTAGAGCACGGGCGCGACGAAGAGAAACGCGAACTCGATCGGCTCGGTGATGCCGGTGAGGAACGCGGTGAGCGCCGCGGAAATCATGATGCCGCCGACCTTCGCGCGCTGTTCCGGACGCGCGGCGTGCCACATCGCGATGGCCGCGGCGGGCAAGCCCCACATCTTGAACAGGTAGCCGCCGGTCATGTTGCCCGCGGTCGGATCGCCGGAGATGAACCGCGCGATTTCGCCGTGCACGACCGTGCCGGTGGCGGGATCCGTGAAGTCGCCGGCCTGGAAGAAGAACGGGACGTTCCAGACGTGGTGCAGGCCGAACGGGATCAGCGCGCGCTCGATCACGCCGTAGATCGTGAAGGCGAGCGCCGGCCGCTCGTGCACCGCCCAGTGCGAGAAACGATTCGATGCCGCCGCCGATCGGCGGCCAGATGAAACTGAGCACCGCGCCGAGCGACGATGACGGCGAAGGCGGTGATGATCGGCACCGAGCGTTTGCCGGCGAAGAAGCCGAGATAGCTCGGGAGCTGGAGCCGGTAGAAGCGGTTGAAGGCCGCGGCGGCAATCAGACCGACGACGATGCCGCCGAAGACGCCGGTCTCGATCGAGGGAATGCCCATGATCGTCGTGGTCTCGACGCCCGGAGCTTGGCGAAGATGCCCATCGCGGCGATGAAGACGACGTAGCCGACGGTGCCGGCGAGCGCGGCGACGCCGTCGTTGTCGGTCAGCCCGATGGCGACGCCGATGGCGAAGAGCAGCGGCAGGTTGCCGAAGATCGCGCTGCCGGACGCGGCCATGACCTGCGAGAGGCCTTCGGGCAGCCAGGAGAAGTTCGCGCTGCCGACGCCGAGCAGAATGCCGGCGACCGGCAGCACCGACACCGGCAGCATCATGCATTTGCCGATTTTCTGGAGGAGCGAGAACGCGTTTTGGAAGGATGGCATCAGCGCGACCTCAGGTTGGAAGTCGATGGTCCGGCATCCGGATCGGGAACCAGCGCGCGCACGTCTTCCGCAGACTCCGCGGCGAGGGCGCGCTGCGGCGAGCTCGCGACAGGCGTCGAGGCGCAGAGCGACGGATCTGTGCTTTCACGGCGGGGATCGCCGGCAGGCTGACGCTGAGTTCGTCCACGCCGATGCCGAGGAGGATCGGGACGGCGCGAGGATCGCTGGCGATGCCGCCGCAGACGCCGACGCGTCTTGCCGCGCGGATGGGCGCCGTTGACGGTATGCGCGATCAGCCGGAGCACCGCCGGGTTCAGGCCGTCCACCTGCGGCGCGAGCTTCGGGATGCCCGCGGTCCATCGCCAGCGTGTACTGCGTGAGGTCGTTGGTGCCGATGGAGAAGAAGTCCGCTTCGCGGGCAAACTGCGCGGCCATGATCGCCGTCGCGGGCACTCTCCACCATGATGCCGGCGGGCACCGGCGGCACGCCGAGGCTGGCGGCCTCCTCGGCGAGCATCGCTTTCACATCGCGCAACTCGTTCAGCGTCGCGATCATCGGAAACATGACCCGGACCGTTGCCGGACGAGGCGGCACGCAGAATCGCGCGGAGCTGGGTGCGCAGGATCTCCGGGCGATCGAGACTCGACCCTCACGCCGCGCTCGCCGAGGAAGGGATTGTCTTCCTTGGGAATCGGCAGGTAGGCGAGCGGCTTGTCGCCGCCGACATCCAGCGTGCGGATGATGAGCGCAGGATCGGGACCGATCGCCTGGGCGATGGCGCGTGTAGGTTTCGAACTGCTGCTCTTCGGTCGGCGCGTCGGCGCGCTCCATGAAGAGGAACTCGGAGCGCAGCAGCCCCACGCCTTCGCCGCCGAGGCCCGCGACTTGCGTCGCGTCCGTGAGTCCGCCGATGTTCGCGAGGACTTCGACGCGCGTGCCGTCGAGGGTGACGGCGGGTTCGAGCGCGTGCGCGAGGTTCTCCTTGCGACGCTGTTCGGCGCGCTCCTGCGCGCTGGCGGATGCGGACGACTTCTTCCGGCGACGCGTGCAGCCGCAGCGTGCCGTTGTTGCCGTCGAGGATCACGACGGTGCCGTTCGGCACGTCGAGCGCGGCCGGCTCGATACCAGCCAGCGCCGGGATGCCCAGCGATCGAGCGAGGATGGCGACGTGCGACGTGGCGCCGCCGCGAGTGGTGCAAAAGCCGACCACGCGCGAGCGGTCGAGCGCTGCGGTGTCCGACGGCGTGAGATCTTCCGCGACGAGGACGGAGTTCGGCGGATACTGTCGCGATTGGCCGGTGTCCACGCCGGTCAGAGACCGACAGCACGCGCAGCCCCGACATCGCGCACGTCGTTGGCGCGCTGCGCGAGCAGCTGATTGCGCATGCCGGCGAGCCTGTCGGCGTGGGTCGTGACCGCGTTCTTCCAGGCGAACGCCGCGCTCTTGCCCTTGGCGATCGCGGATTCGGCGATCTCGAGAAGATCGGGATCGGCGAGCAGCTCTTCGTGCGCGGCAAAGATCGCGGCCTTGGCCGGATCGGCCTTGGCGTGGAGCTGCGCGCGCAGCGCGGCGAGCTGTCCGCTGCGCGGTGCCAATGGCCGCGGCCAGGTGGCGACGCTCGCGCGTCGACGCCTGTGCCCGGTCTCGACCACGACGATCTCCGCGCGGCGGACCTGGAAGACCTCGCCGACCGCCAGTCCCGGCGACGCCGGGACGCCGAGCAGCAGATTGGGATCGGCAGACTGCCGACGCGGCGGCGGCGCGGCCGAAGCGGATACGTGGTCGTCGCCGGCGCAGGCGCGGGCATGCAGCCCTCGTCGCCGCAGCCTTCGGCCAGGACCCGCGCCAGCTTCTCGCACCGCCGCGGCCGCGTCCGGGCCGTTGGCGACGACCTGCACCTTCGCCCCCTGCTGCGACGTCGAGCGCCATGATCGACGTCACGCTGCGCGCGTTGGCCTGCCGGTCGCCGAGCTGCAGCTTGATCGACGCTCTGAAAGCCCTTCGCGAGATTCGCCAGCACCGCCGCCGGCCGCGCGTGCAGGCCGGTGGGATTCGGAATCACGACCGCCTCGGACGTGATGGTCGCCGTCCGTCGCGCCGTGGCCGCAGCGGCGGCGCCTTCCGCGGCCAACGTGACGCGTGAACAAGCGCGTCCTTTCCCGCCGACACGCAGCCGCTGGCGCGTTCCATGACGTCACGCGCTCGCCGTTGGCGATGACGACCTGGGTGAGCAGGCTCTTCGCGTGCGTGGCGAGGAAATCGAGATCGAACTCGATGAGCGGCGTGCCGGCTTCGCACGATGTCGCCGACTTTCACGCGCGGATGGAAGCCCTCGCCCTTCAGCGTCACCGTGTCGATGCCGATGTGCATCAGCACTTCCACGCCCTCCGGCGTGCGCAGCGTCACGGCGTGACCTGCGGCCGGCAGCGACGCGTCACTTCGCCGTCGCAGCCGGCCACGAGCAGCAGGCGTCGGTCGGATCGATCGAGAGGCCGTCGCCGACCATCTTCTGCGCGAAGACCGGATCGGGAACGCGCTCCAGCGGCCAGACCTGGCCGGACAGCGGCGACAGGATCGTGAGTCGGGACATTACGTTCTCTCCATCACCACCACGATTCCAGTTGCACTCCGAAGGCGGCGCCACGGACGGCATCGGCGTACCCCGACGGGCGCCACGCTGCCGCGAAAGCTCTCCGACCAGTGCGCCCACGTCGCGAACGCGCGCAGCGACGGCCGGCTGAGATACTTCGAAGCCGGGCGTGATCTGCGGAGCCACCGTCAGCTTGAACAGCGATCCGCCGGGCAGGTCCGACTGGCTGGTGTAGTCCCAACCGGCTTCGGTCGCGAGAGAGAAGAACCGTCCGAGTTGGGTACACCGGTCGTGCGCCCAGCGACACCCAACGAACGCGGTTGTTCGATGCCGCGCCGTTGTCGAGTTCCTGGAAGATCGCCGCCGCCTGCAACTGCCATCGGTCCTCGCTGTTCCAGCAGCAAGTCATTGACGAAGCGGAATTGCCAGATGTCGCCGGTGTCGACGTGCTCGCCGGAGCGTATGAACGTCCGGCCGAGCGGCGAGGGTCACCGATCGGCTGCCGGCGGCGCTGGTGCCGCATACTGCAGCGCCACCTTGTATCGGCCTCCCGTGAAGGGCCACTTCCGCGATCGCTTGACCCGAACCGCCGACGTCGCCTTCCACGACAATCGGCGCGCCGCTGGTCGCGACCTCGTCGCCGTTGAAGCGGGTCACGTCGAACGCGAAGGATAACCGCGTGCGGGCCGGCATCGAAGCCGCACACCCGCGCTTCGAAGGTGTTCTTGTTGAAGCGGAAGAGCTCGTCTCGCGGGACCGTCCCGTTTGAATCGAGCTGGTCCTGGTTGCCGCCAATCCAGGACACCGCCAGCCTGGCCCGCTCGCCGAGCGTGATGTCCTCGACGCCACCGCCAAATCCGCTCGGGTCGCGATACCAGAAGTCGTTCATGTGCAGGTCATGGCGGTCGTAGAAGCGAGCCCCCGCCCAGAACGTCGCGTTCGGCTGCGCGTGCCCAGACCCGGCGCGCCAGTGCGAACGCCTCGCGCAGCGAGAAGCGTTGTCGCGAACGTGTTGCTCTGTGATGTCGGCGCGACGTACGCGAGCGTGATTCGCGTGTCGAAGTAGGCCGGATCCTGCGTCTTCCGACGTCACGCCGTAGGCGAACGTCGATTCGAGTAGGTCTCTGCCTCGTTGCCCAGACGGTACGCTCGCGCCGGCGAGCGGGGCGATAAAGGGCTGCTGCCCCTTGCCGGTGCCATCCACTCCGAAGCCCGATCGGAGGTAGCCATGGAACCGAAAGCCGATTTCGTCCGGGGCGGCCCGCCGGTTGCGGCGGCGCCGCATCGGGTGGGTGACGGGGACGGTCTGGCGCACACAGCGGCGGCGTGCTTGCGGCGAGGAGAAACGAAATCAGGAGTGGATGAAGAACGGATCGGTCCCGTGGTTGTCGAGGCACCGATCGGCTGAGCTACAAAAGGCGTTCCTTCCACGCGTGATCGAGCACGTCGCAGGAGTGCGCGTGATCGACGACCGGCATCGGGACCTCCCTCGCGATCGGGAATGTAAACGTGTGTCGCGGCGTCCACGCGGCCGCGAGCACCTCCGAAAGGTCAGAGGTCCGCTCCAGCCAGACGCCTCGCATCGCGTCGTTTTCTGACGTTCGTGCAGAGACGTTGCGGTCCCGTCGCTGGTATTCTTGCCTTGCGACATCCGGGACCAGGGGATGGACGCGACGCCCATGTCCGTGTCTCGCGTCGTTGGAGATGTCATGAACGTGGTCGATCCGATGAAAGGAGCGCAACCGACGCCGCGCCCCAATCCCTCGATCGCTTCAATTGCGGCCCGGATCGCGTTGTCCGGCGACAGCGACGCGCTGTACGAACGGCATCTGACCTTCGATCAGGTCGTCGCCGGTCGCCGCCGCCACGCCGCGCGTCAGGTTCGAGGCCGTCGCGCGCTCGGTCCGCGACCTGCTGTCGCAACGCTGGATCAAGACCGAGCAGACCTACTCAGACGCGGAATGCGAAACGCGTCTACTACCTGTCGCTCGAATTCCTGATGGGCCGCTCGCTGGCGAACAACATCACCAACCTGTTGCTCGACCCGGTCTGGAGCCAGTTCTGCAAGAAGCACAGCGATCGATCCGCTCGAGATCATCGAGCAGGAGCCCGACGCCGGCCTCGGCAACGGCGGGCTCGGCCGGCTGGCGGCGTGCTTCCTGGATTCGATGGCGACGCTCGGCATTCCGGGCATGGGCTCCGGCCTGCGCTACGAATACGGCATCTTCAAGCAGACCATGCGCGACGGCTGGCAGCACGAGCAGCCGGATCACTGGCTCGCCCGGCCCGACCCGTGGGAAGTCGCGCGGCCGGACGAAGCCGTCGAAGTGCGGCTGGCCTGCTCGTTCGACATTCACGCGGGCGCGCTGCGGACCGTCCAGGGCCGGCCGTCGACGCTCATCGGCATTCCGTACGACCGCCCGGTGGTCGGCTACGGCGGACGAGACCATCAATACGCTGCGCCTGTGGTCGGCCGCCACGCCGGACTACTTCGACTTCCAGCAGTTCAGCGGCGGCGACTTCGTCGGCGCGCTGGCCGAGACGCTCACGGCCGAAACGCTGACGCGCGTGCTCTACCCGGACGACTCGACCACGGAAGGGAAGGGGCTGCGCTTCCTGCAGCAGTAGCTTCCTGGTGGCCTGCACGCTGGCCGACGCGATCCGCCGCTTCCGCGCGGCCGGCAACGACTGGTCCGCGCTGCCCGACAAGGTCGCGATGCAGCTCAACGACACGCACCCGACGCTCGCGGTCCCCGAGCTGATGCGGATCCTCCTCGACGAGGCGAAGCTCGGGTGGGACCAGGCCTGGGATCTCACGCAGCGCACGCTCGCCTACACGAACCACACGCTGCTGCCCGAAGCGCTGGAGAAGTGGCCGCTGCCGTGGTTCGAGACGATGCTGCCGCGGCAGCTCGAGATCATCTACGAAATCAACCGCCGCTTCCTCGACGACGTGCGCACCCGTTTCCCCGGCGATGACGGACGGGTCGCGCGCGTGAGCCTCATCGAGGAGGGCCAGCCGAAGAAGATCCGCATGGCGCACCTCGCCATCGTCGGCTCGCACAGCACCAACGGCGTGGCGGCGATTCACTCGGAGCTGCTCAAGCGGACCGTCGTGCCCGACTTCGCCGCGCTCTTCCCCGGCCGGTTCAACAACAAGACCAACGGCGTCACGCAGCGGCGCTTCCTCCTGCTCGCGAATCCGCCGCTCGCCAGCGGTGATCACCGGACGCCATCGGCGACGGCTGGATCGCCGATCTCGACCAGCTCCAGAAGCTCGAGCCGCTGGCCGGAGACAAGGCGTTCCGCGCCGCGATTCGCAAGGCCAAGCGCGAGGCCAAGGTGCGGTTCGCCGGCTGGCTCAAGTCCGCCACGGGACAGGTGGTCGACCCCGAGACGATCTTCGATACGCACATCAAGCGCATCCACGAATACAAGCGGCAGCTCCTGAACGCGCTCCACATCGTCGTGCTCTACAACCGCCTGCGCGAGAACCCGCAGCGCGACGTGCCGCCGCGCACGTTCTTCTTTGCCGGCAAGGCGGCGCCCGCGTACCACTTCGCCAAGCTGATCATCAAGTTCATCAACAACCTCGGCGCGACCATCGACGGCGACCCGGCGATGACGGGGCGCCTGAAGGTGGTCTTCGTGCCCGACTACAGCGTCTCGATCGCCGAGCGGCTGATTCCGGCGAGCGACGTGTCGGAGCAGATTTCGACGGCCGGGCTACGAAGCGAGCGGCACCGGCAACATGAAGCTGCATGATGAACGGCGCGCTCACCATCGGCACCCGCGACGGCGCGACCATCGAGATGGCCGCCGCGGCGGGCGAGGAGAACTTCTTCCTCTTCGGCCTGAGCGCCGAAGAGGTCGCCAACAGCCGCGGCCGGCACAACCCGCAGTGGCACTACGACAACGATCCCGAGACGCGCGCCGCGCTCGACCTCATCGCCGGCAACCACTTCAGCCGGAACGAGCCTGGCGTGTTCGCGCCGATCCTCGACGTCCTGCTTCGCAAGGGCGACCACTACCTGCACCTCGCCGACCTCAAGAGCTACGGCGAGGCGCACGCGCGGCTGGGCGAGCTGTATGCGGACCAGGAGAAGTGGTCGCGCAAGGCGGTCCTCAACATCGCGGCGTCCAGGACGTTCTCGAGCGACCGGACCATCGCGGAGTACGCCAGGGACATCTGGCACGCCGAACCGTGCCCGGTGGAATGAGACACGTCGATGCGATGAAAGAGGCAATGTCATGACCAGGATCGCAATTCATGGTTTCGGTCGCATCGGCCGGTCGTTGATGAGGGTGGCACTCAAGGACGAGCTTGTTCGTCCCCGTGTCGATCTCCGACATCAAGGATGTCCCGACTCTGGCGGCGCTCTTCGAGGTCGACTCCAACTACGGCCGCTGGCCTGAGGACGGTCACGGCGAAAGACAGCGGCTTCGTCATCGGCGGTCGCGAGATCCCTACTTCGACTCGATGAAGGCGCTGCCGGACTGGAAGGCGCTTGGCGTCGACCTGGTGATCGACTGCACCGGCCGGGCGACCACGCGCCGGCGCCCAGGCCCATCTCGATGCCGGCGCCAAGCGCGTGCTGGTGAGCGCGCCGAGCAAGACGCGGGAAGACTGCGACGCGGTGTTGCTGCCGGGCATCAACCTCGACACGTTCGACCCGGCGAAACACAAGATCGTCAGCATGGCGAGCTGCACGACCAACGCGCTGGCCCCGGTGGTCAAGGTGGTGATCGAGAACTTCGGCATCAGGTACGGCCTGTTCTCGACGATCCATGCCTACACCAATACGCAGGCGCTGACCGACCAGCCGATGAAGGATCGCCGCGATTCGTGGGCGGCGACCGAGAACATCATCCCTCGTCGTCCGGCGCGGCGCGCGCGCTCGCCTTCATCTGGAAGGGCCTCAACATCTCGGGCAAGGCCTACCGCGTCCCCACACGCACCGGCAGCATCGCCGAGCTGAACCTGCTCACCGAGCGTCCGGTGACCGTCGAAGCAGGTCAACGACGCATTCCGCAAGGCGGCCGCGGTTCCACCGCTCAAGGGCGTGATGTCCGTCCTCGAAGACGAATGGGCGTCGTCTCGCATCGTCGGCGATCCGCATTCGTCGATCGTCGATCTGCCGCTGACGGCGGTCCAGGGCGAATTGCTGTCGGTCGCTGCCTGGTATGACAACGAGATGGGTTACGCGACCCGCCTGGCTGAAACGGCGGCGCGTATCGCGGCCTGGCCAGCCATCTCGAAGACGCAAGAAGTCGTTGGCCTGATCCGGCGGAGGTTGACATGGATCTGCGAATTGCCGCCATCGAGGGCAGTGAAGTACTGGACTCGCGCGGGAGCCCGACGGTCGCGGTCGAGGTCACGCTGGCTGACGGCACCGTCGGTCAGGCCATGGTGCCTTCCGGGCGCCTCCACCGGCGATCAACGAGGCGATCGAGTTGCGCGACGGCGACAAGAAGCGCTTTGGCGGCAAGGGTGTGCTCAAGGCCGTCGAGCACGTGAACACGGAAATCAGCCGAGGCGTTGAACGGCGTGCGACGCCAGCGACCAGCGCGGCATCGACCTCGCGCTGATTGCGCTGGACGGCACGCCGAACAAGGGCAGGCTCGGCGCCAATGCCGATCCTCGGTGTCTCGCTGGCTTGCGCTCGCGCGGCCGCGACGGCGCTTGGCGTGCCGCTCTACCGCTACCTCGGCGGCGTGGATGCGCATGTTGCTGCCGGTGCCGATGTTCAACATCCTGAACGGCGGCAAACACGCCGAGAATTCCACCGACATCCAGGAGTTCATGCTCGTGCCGGCCGGCATGCCGACCTTTCGCGAGGCGCGTGCGCTGCGGAGCCGAGGTCTACGCGCGCGCTCAAGTCCGTGCTTCACGACCGGAACGCCTCCACCAACGTCGGCGACGAAGGCGGCTTTGCGCCGTCGCTGCCGTCGAACGCGGCGGCCGTCGAGGTCATCCTCGCGGCGATCGAGAAAGCCGGATACACGGCGGGCCGAGACTGTTTCCTCGCCTTCGACCCGGCCGCCAGCTCGTTCTACCGTGACGGCCTCTATCACCTCGAACGCGAAGGGCGAAGCCTGACCAGCGCGCAGATGGTCGATTTCTGGGAGGACTGGGTCAACAAGCTATCCGATCGTGAGCATCGAAGACGGGCTGGCAGAGGACGACTGGGACGGCTGGCGTCTGCTGACGGAGCGGCTCGGCGACCGCGTGCAGCTGGTCGGCGACGACCTGCTGGTGACCAACGTCACGTTCCTGCGGCGGGCGATTCGCGAGCGCAGCTGCAACAGCATCCTGATCAAGCTGAACCAGATCGGCACGCTCACCGAGACGATCCAGGCCATCCAGGATGGCGCACCGCGCCGGCTGGACCGCGATCGTGTCGCACCGCTCGGGCGAAACCGAGGACACGACCATTGCCGATCTCGGTGGTCGCGATGAACACCGGCCAGATCAAGACGGGCGCGCCACTCGCAGCGAGCGGACGGCGAAATACAACCGCCTGATGCGGATCGAGGCGGAACTGGGTGCGAAGGCGGTCTTCAAGGGCCTGGCCGCCTACCCGTTGGCGTCGAAACAGCCTGCGTTGAACTGATGCTACGCGGGCTCACACCTGGCTCGGTCGCTCGTGGGGCCCCAGCCCCGCTCCGCCGCCAGCTCGAAGGCGCGGCGCGCCTCGGCGACAGAGCATGCGCCTCGCTGGAAGTCCCTGGCCGCTCGGTGTCCGGTGGGTGGAGGCGGAGCGACGCGTTCAACTTCGCCTCTACTCGCGGCACGCCACCGGCGTCACGCTGCTGTGCTACGCGGAGAAGGACCCGGCCAGGCCGGTCTTCGAGTTTCGCTTCCAGCATCCGGCGCACAAGACGGGAAGCGTCTGGCACTGCCGCATCCCGGCGAGCGAGCTTCGCGGCGCCACGCTCTACGCCTATCGGGTCGAAGGGCCGCACGAACCGGAGCACGGGCAGCGCTTCGATCCGCAGAAGGTCCTGCTCGATCCCTACGCGCCGTCGGTGTTCTTCCCGCCGAGTTCAGCCGCGAAGCGCTGCGCGCAGCCCGGGCCGACCGACGGCCGCGCGCCGCTGGGCCGTCTGCCGAGACAGGCAGGCGGCGCCGCCTCCGACCGAGGCGGGCCCGCGATACACCTGCCGCGACGCCGATCGTCTATGAACTGCACGTCAAAGGCTTCACCGCGCGCGCGCGAACTCCGGGGTCACGCCCGCGAAGCGCGGCACGTTTGCCGGCGTGACCGAGAAGATTCCCTACCTCAAGGACCTCGGCGTCACGATCGTCGAGCTTGCTCCCGGTCCACCAGTTCGATCCGCAGGAGGGCAATTACTGGGGCTACATGACGCTGCACTTCTTCTCGCCCCATCAGTCGTACGCGCACGGGCGAGGCGTTCGAGGAATTCCGCGACGATGGTGCAGGCGTTTCACGCGGCGGGCATCGAGGTGTGGCTCGACGTGGTCTACAACCACACGGCCGAAGGCGACGAAACCGGGCCGACCTACAGTTACCGCGGCATCGACAACCGACAGCTATTACCTGCTCACGCCGGACCTGGCGGCACTACGTCAACGATACCGGCTGCGGCAACACGCGTGCGCACCGGCCATCCCGGCGCGCGCGTCGCTGGTGCTCGAGAGCCTCCGCTTCTGGGCGCGCACGATGGGCGTGGACGGCTTCCGCTTCGATCTCGCCTCGATCTTTTCACGCGCGCCGCCGACGGCACGATGAACGTCCATGAAGCCTCGCTGGTGTCGGAGCATCAGCCTGCTCGCGCGCCTGTTCAACGTCCGGCTCGTGGCCGAGGCGTGGGACATCGCCAGCTATCAACTCGGCCGCGGGTTCCCCGGCATCGGCGTGGCTGCAGTGGAACGGCAAGTTTCGCGACGACGTGCGCTCGTTCGTGCGCGGCGAGCCGGGCAAGGTGGGCGCGCTGATGCAGCGGCTCTATGGCAGCGACGATCTCTTTCCCGACGACCTCGACGAGACGCGTCGCCCGCATCAGAGCGTCAACTTCGTCACCGCGCACGACGGCTTCTGCCTCTACGACCTGGTGGCCTACGACCGAGAAGCACAACGAGGCCAACGGCCACGGCAACACGGACGGCACCAACGACAACCTGAGCTGGAACTGCGGCGTGCGAGGGCGACGCCGACGCGCCCGAGCGCGGTGCTCGCGTTGCGCCGGCAGCAGGCCAAGAACTTCTGCGCGCTGCTCCTGCTCGCCAACGGCATCCCGATGATCGTGGCCGGCGACGAGTTCCTGAACACCCAGCGCGGCAACAACAATCCCTACAACCAGGACAACGAAATCACCTGGCTCGACTGGGCGCGGCTGGACGGCAACCGCGACGTCTTCCGCTTCTTCAAGCTGATGATCGCGTTTCGCAAGTCGCACCCGTGCATCGGCCGGCCCACGTTCTGGCGTGAAGACGTGTCGTGGCATGGAGCCGACGGGCCGGTGGATCTCGGCGCACGAGTCGCGCTGCCTCGCCTACTCGCTGCGCGGCGCATCGGTCGGCGATGACGATCTGTACGTGATGATCAACGGGCACTGGGAGGACCGCACGCTTCACGGTGCAGGACGGCCAGCCTCCGACTGGCGGCGCGTCGTCGACACCGCGCGGCCGAGCCCGGACGACATCATTGAACCGGGAAACGAGCCCACACTGGAGACGCGCGAGCTACACGGTGCGGGCGCGTTCGGTTGTCGTGCTGCGCCGCGGGCAGGATCACCGCATGACACTGCCTGACCACAAGACCAAGATCGTCGCCACGATCGGACCGGCCTCGGAATCGCCGGAGATGCTCGAACGCCTCATTCGCGCGGGGCTGAACATCGCGCGGCTCAACTTCTCGCACGGCGACTTCGCCGGCCACGCCGAGCGCATCGCGCGCATCCGCGCGGCGGAACAGGCCACCGGCCGGCGCGTCGCCATCATGGCCGACCTGCCGGGTCCCAAGATGCGCGTCGGCAAGATCGAGCCGGAGCCGATCCAGTTGCTGCCTGGCGAGAACTTCACGTTGACCAGCGAGGACATCGTCGGCAACCTGCAGCGGGTCTCGATGAGCTTCGATCGGCTGCCCATGGTCGTGAAGCCGGGCGACCGGCTCTTTCTCAACGACGGCCTGGTCGCAACTGGTCGTCGAGCGCGTGGCGGGCAACGATGTCCAGTGCAAAGTCGCGGTCGGCGGCGAACTGCGTTCCAGGAAGGGCCTCAATCTGCCGGGCATCGATCTCGGCATCAGTGCGTTTACCGACCACGACCGCGCCTGCCTGGAATTCGCGCTCAAGAACGGCGTGGACGCGGTGAGCCAGTCGTTCGTGGAAACAGAGCAATACGCCGTAACTGAACGAAGTAC
>ERZ1370068.3354-contig-2466_pt1 | contig 37350 bp, 68 predicted proteins | sample MGYA00561227_ERZ1370068 | MGnify/ENA primary metagenome ERZ1370068 (study PRJEB38410, sample SAMEA6850437) | metagenome | study: Metagenomic assessment of the ecological functions of the soil: analysis of the soil microbiota associated with the...
AAAGCGATCGAGTGCATTGGCGGGCAGAAAGCTTGTCATGCGCGTCATCGCGAGCAGCAACATCGTCGATTCCATTGACCAGCTTCGGCGACACAGCGTTGAGCCTCGGCCCATTGCGGGATCCGTTTGCCTCGGTGAGCCCAAACCCTTTCGGATCCGCCACCGCCATATGGACAGTTCGCGCTGCGAGGAGACCGTCAACGAGCGAGAGCGACGCGCGGGATGACGTGCAAGCAGTCGAAGTGCCAGCGCCCGGCACGCGCGTGCTGATCAGGGACGTCTTGGCCGACTCTCCGGCCGGACAAGCCGGCTTCAAGACAGGCGACGTCCTCGTGACCTTCAACGGCGTGCCGCCGCAAGAGACGCATGGACCTCATCGAGGCGATTCTTCGCGGGGTCGCTGGTCAGCCATATGAAGCCGTGCTGACGCGTCAGGGTACGCGCTGACCGCCCGAGGTCGTTTCGGCATTGTGATGTCCGATGAGACCTGCGCCGTCGCGACTGAAAAGCTCCTGCGAGGTCCCGCACTGACCGCGCAAGATCTGGAGCCCGCTCCCTTCCTGGTGGAGTTTGACGGTGACACTTCGGGCATCGAGGTTAACTGCGTACAGGGATGCTATTGGCACGCTGGGCCAATTCCCTGTGAGGGAACTGCGCGGTGACTTATGACCAGAACGACGTCGCTGGGCTGTCCTTGCTCGAAGCGAGGACACGCCACCCGATCATTAGTCATGGGCGCGCTGGACATCGTCATCCTGTTCGCCTATCTCGCGCTCATGGTGGGCCTCGGTTTCTACGCGAAGCGCCGCCAGAAGAATGTCGAGGATTATTTCGTCGCGGGCCGGCGCGTGGGCCCGTTCACGATCTCCTGCATGTGGCTCGCGGCCTGGATCGGCGGCGCTGCCATCGTCGGAACGTCGGCGCGCATTTACGAGTACGGCGTCACCGGCATCTGGTACATCCTGGCGATGTCGATCGGGTTCCTGCTGTTCGGCCTTTTCATGGCGCAGCGGGTGAAGCAGCTCGGCGACCGCCATAACCACCTCACGTATCCGGACTTCATCGAGCAGCACTACGACAACCGCACGCGTACCGTGGCCATGATCAGCACGGTTCTCGCCTATACGGCGTACACGGCCGGCCAGTTCGCGGCATCGGCCGCGATCCTGCAGGTGCTGCTCGGCTGGGATTACGGTGCGGCGCTCCTCCTGTCCGGCGCCATCGTGATCCTCTACACGGCAGTCGGCGGTTACCTCGCGGTGAGCTATACGGACCGGGTGCAGGTGGCCCTGGTGCTGATCGGCGTCGTGGCGATCGGAGTCCCGGTCGCGATATCACATGCCGGCAGCTGGTCCGACATGCGCGCCGCGCTGCCCGCTTCTACTACGATCTCGGCGCCCAGGGCTGGGGCAAGATTGCCGCGCTTGTCGTCTCGATGGTGCTCAGCTTTTTCGTCGCGATGGACAGTTTTTCCGCAGCTACTCCGCGCGCGATTCGGCGGCCGCGCGTACCGGCGCCCTGTTGAGCATTGGCCTCGTCCTGCCAGTCGCGCTGGCCGTCGCCTGGCTGGGACTCGCGTCCGCGGTCCTCTACCCGGGCCATGCTTCGGGCGGCGGCATCCTCATCAAGTTCGTGCTCGAGGCCTTTCCCGCCGGGCTGAAAGGCCTGATGGTGATCGGCATCCTGTCCGCCACGATGTCGGTCGCGTCCATCTGCGTGATCACGGCGTCGGCGAACTACACGCGCGACATCCATCAGCGCTACATCCAGCCCGGCATTTCCCGCCCGGCCATGCTGCGGCTCGGCACGCTCGCATCGGTGGGCGCCGGCCTCGTGGCCATGCTGATAGCCTGGAAGATGCGTGACATCATCGACATCCTGCAGCTCGGCTTCACCATCAACGCCGCCGCACTGTTCCTGCCGACCATTGCAGCGATCTATTGGGATCGCGTACCGGCGAGCGCCGCGTTCTGGAGCAGCAGCCTGTCCCTGGCTACGGTCATCGGCTGGCGCGTCGCCGCGGATGCCGGCCTCGGAGGGATCATTTGCGATCGATCCCCTGTGGCCCGCTCTCGTGGTTTCGGTCGTGCTGCTGGCGGCGTTGACCCTGCTGCAGCCGCGGCAGGTCGCGAGGACGACGGCGTGAGCGCGTCGCGACCCGTCGTGGTACTGGCCGAGATGCCCGAGGCGGCGAGGCCGTGACCTGTCGATCGAGCGGCTCCATCTGCCCGCCGGCGCGCGCATCGAGACATTCACCTACCGTGGCGACGCAGCCGCGCTCGCGGTCGCCTGCCGTGACGCCGAGGCGATCCTCACCGACTACGTCCCCTTCGACCGCGCGGCGCTCGGTCAGCTCGCGCGCTGCCGGATCATCTCGGTCGCCGCGACTGGCTGGGATTGCGTGGACGTCGCAGCCGCGAGCGAAGCGCGGCATTCGCGTCGCGTGCGTCGGCGAATACTGCACGGACGAGGTCGCGGACCATACGCTCGCACTGCTGCTCGCGCTGAATCGCCGCCTGCTCGCGTATCACAGCCAGGTGCAAGACGGACACAGCTGGCGCTGGAACGAGGTACAGGGATTGCGCCGCCTCGCCGGCCAGACGCTCGGCATCATCGGCTTCGGCCGCATCGGGCAGGCCGTTGGCCACCGGGCGCTCGGCTTTGGCTTGAAGGTTCTCGCCTCGGATCCGCGCGTGGACGCCGCGGTGGCGCGCCGGCTCGGTGCCGAGGCCGTGAGCCTCGATGAGCTGCTCTCGCGCGCGGACATCATCAGCCTGCACAGTAACCTGGACTCCGGGAGCCGCGGGCTCCTCGACCGTCGCGGCTTTTGAAAAGATGAAGCGCAGGCCGCTACTGATCAACGTCGCGCGCGGCGCGCTCATCGTCGAGACCGACCTGCGTGGACGCGCTCAATCGAGGGCTCCTCGCCGGCGCGGCGCTCGACGTGCTGGCTGAGGATTCGCCGGACCTCGGGCATCATCCACTGGTGGGGCGGGCAGATGTGTTGCTGACGCCGCACGTGGCTTTCTATTCGGAGTCCGCCCTGGAAGACCTGCGCCGCATCTCGGCCTCGAATATCCGCGAATTCCTGGAAGGGCGGCCGGACCAGGTGTTCCGGCTCGTCGAGCCCGCGGTATGAGCAGCGAGGCCATCTTCGACGGCGCGCCGGAGCACGGCACGATTAATTTCAGCGTCGGTCAGCCTTCGGCGGACCTGCTGCCGCTCGCGCTTCTCAGCACGGCCGGCGCGCGTTTCTTCGCCGACGCCGAGCCGCTCGAGCTGAACTACGGCCAGCGACAGGGCGATGTGCGCTTCCGCACGGCGCTCGCCGACTTCCTCGGCAAGTCCACGGGCAGCCCGTGGACCCCGACTCGCCTGATGCTGACGGCCGGCATCTCCCAGGCGCTCGACTTCGTCTGCGGCCGCTTCACGCGACCGGGCGACGTCGTTTTCGTCGAGGAGCCGAGCTATCCCTATTCGTTCCCGATCTTCCGTGACCACGGGCTCGAGATCCTCGGCGTACCGGTCGACGGCGCGGGCGTGGACGTTGCCGCGCTCGAGCGCGAACTCGCCAAGCGCCGCCCGAAACTCGTCTACACCATCCCGGCCTTCCACAACCCGACCGGCCAGGTGCTTGATCGCGTGCGCCGGGAGCGGCTCATCTCACTTTCCCGCGAGCACGGCTTCATCATCGTCGCAGACAGAGGCGTACCAGCTCCTGCATCACGGCACGCCGCCGCCGCCATCGTTCGGTGCGCTGGGCGGCGATGGCAACGTGCTCTCGCTCGGCACGTTCTCGAAGATCCTCGCGCCGGGTCTGCGCCTCGGCTGGATCCAGACGACGCCGGATCTCGCTGACCGACGCTCGCTCGCCAGCGGCGCACTCGTGAGCGGCGGCAACTTCAACCACTTCACCTCGCACATCGTGCGCCAGCTCATGGAAGGCGGCGAGCTTTCAGCCTTAGTGACGGGCCTGCGCGCGGAGTTATGCGGAGCGCGCACAGGCGATGGACACGGCACTCAAGAAACACTTCAACAGCATCCGCGCGCTGGCAGAGACCGGGCGGCGGCTACTTCTTCTGGCTCGAGCTAGCGGACGGCGCAGATGCCGGCGCGCTCGAGGCGGCGGCTCGCGCCGCCGGGACCGGTTTCCTGCCCGGCACCGCCTGTTCGATTTCGGGCGGCCTCCGGCATTGCCTGCGCCTGTCCTTCGCGCATTACAGCGTGCCCGAGATCCACGAGGGCATCGGACGCCTCGCGCGCGCCTTCACCTGACGCTACGGCGCTACTTTCCTTTCTGGCTGTTCGCCGCAGATAGACGGCTATTGGCATTCCGGCCCCGTGTGCCGCGAATTGCGTTGCATCCGATTCGTCCAGTCACATTCGTGAGGCCGCCCGTATGTCTGCTACCGCACAGACGAGCAAGGAGCGTTTTCTGTCTCATCGGCCCAGATTTTCCAACCAGGCGGGTAACGAGCTGCAGATGACGAGTGTGCTTCAGGGAAGGAGGTTGAATATGGCGCGCTGCTGATGATTGCGCGGCCTTATATTTACAGCCATTGGCGTTGGGAATTTAATCGGCATGCCGTGGACGACCCCAAACCTGGTGACTTTGTTCGGGATGGGCCCAATGTCGCAGTCTGCTAGTTGCTCGCAAGCGTGCGGCCTGGTGGTAGCCGGAATCGGCAAGGGAATATCCGCTAAGCGCGCGAGAGAACAAATCAAGCACGGAAGTAGCCTCAGCAAGACGACAGGAACAGCGCTTTCTGTTCGAACTCATCGAGTGCGATCCGTATCGTTTGTCGCCACTGCGATTAGACGCACTTACAGGTCGCACAAGACGAGCTTCCCGGGGCCCAGCGATGCGACTCAGCTGCAGCTCGTGAGGACGCGCTATCGCGACTCTGCTCACTTGGCTCACGTGTGCGGACTGCGAGCGGGTCTGCCCGGACCAACGCTGAGTCCTCTAAGAGCAATCAAGATAGTTGCGCAATCGGCGCTCTCTGGCTCTTCAGCAGGAACGTGGAGAGGAAGCAAAACGGCGCACCCAGCGGTGACCGAAGAACAGCAGCGCGCCCAAGCCGAGCGCGGCGCCGCTGACGGCCAGCTGCGGACGAGTCGCGCCGGTGATGATCGTGAGCGACACGATGATCGCCACACACGGAATCAGCGGACCAAAGGCACGACGTACGCCGCGGGCGCGACCTTGTCCTGAGCCGCGGCACGCCGCAACACCAGCGCCGCTGCAGACACACCCGAGTAAGTGAGCAGACGCGCGATCGCACTCGCCGCGACCAGCAGCACGAACGAGCCCGTGAGCGCGAGCGCGAGCGCCACGGCGGTTGAGAACCAGATCGCGTGCGTGGGGTGCGAAAGCGCGGATGCACGTACGCTGAAGGTGCGCGGGATCGTGTCCGTTTCGGCAAACGCAAACAGGTAGCGCGAGGCGGTGAGGAGACTTCCCGTCCGTTGCCGGTAGTGGAGACGAGCGATCCGATGCCGATCATCAATGCGCCTGCAGGGCCGAGAGATCGCGGCCGCGTCCGCGACCGGAGTCTTCGATTGCGAGGCCTCGGGCAGCATGGTCATGGTGATGATCTGCACGAGCGTGAAGATGATGGTGCACCCGATCACCGTCATCGCCATGGCGAAGGCCAGGTCCGTGCGCGGATGACGCGTTTCGCCCGCCGGCACGCACGATCACCTCGTCAGCCGCCCAGCGCGTAGATGATCAGCAGCGTGCCCGTGCCCCATTGCGACACGCTGGGCGCCGGGGAGCGGCGTGAGACGGCTCCAGTCGACGAAGAAGAGCCCCACGGCGATGAAGATCACGAGCGGCGTGAGCTTCGCGATCGTGATGCCGTCGATGAAGAGTGCGCTCTGCCGGATGCCGCGCCGCGTTGATGAGTGCGACGCCGCAGCAGCACGCCGACGATGAGTGCCGCGCGCGGGAGCCCTGCGCTCACGGCGGGCGCGTAGAAGCCGATCGCAAAGGCGAGACCGTGCACGAGCGCCGCGATGCTGGCGACGCGTGTGAACCAGCCCATCCAGCCGACCTCGAAGGCCACGAATCGGCCGAACGCGGCCAGGGTGTAGAGATACGGGCCGCCAGTGCTCTCAGAACCGACTGCCGACTTCGGCGTAGGAGAGCGCGATGCAGAGGCAGGCGAGCCCGACGAGCACGACCGCGATCGGGCTCCAGTTGCCGAGCTCCGCGGCGACCAGCGAGGGCAGTGAGGAAGACGGCGCCGCCGATGACGATGTTGACGCCGAACGCGGTGAGGTCCCAGCGGCCGAGGGCGCGCTGCAGAGTCCCCTGACGTCCCTCAGAGAGTGAGCCGGACGTCGCTCTGATTCGCGGCCTTCCCATAGTGGCCCCAATCAGTAGCGTCGCGCTTCGAGCACCAACACGTCCCGCCGCAAAGTGACTCGGGACCGATTCCCCTGCTGCGACGAATATTGCAGACCTGCGATTGTTTTTCTTCTCGCCACTTGCACGGGCCCGGTGCGTGAGCGTATGCGCGCGATCGCATCGGGCCGCGGTGTGAGTCCGGTCCGCTGAGGGCGCAGCGGTGCTTCCGTTACAAATCCGCGATGCATCCGATGAACCTCACGAGCCTGGCGCAATCGATCCCCTCTGCGCGACGGCCGTCGTAACGCTTTCAACACCGTTTCGTTTTGCGCCAAGTGCTGCCGGCGCCGTCTAGCGCTGCGATCCATGAACGGCATACTGGCAGTGCTGTGGCCGCACGCGTGCGGCGACGACACGAGATCGCACTGGCATCAAAATGAATAGGGATCAGTTATGACTTCAATAAGCGTAAGTTTGGCGTTGTCAGCGCCACGCTCGCCAGCAGTGTGCTCGGCAGCGATCGCTGGCAATCCCTTCAGAGGCATGACAACGACCGAGGGTGGCTACCACACGTGGGACTCGGATCTGATCAATATCGAGGGGCTTCGGCGCAGACAGGTCACGGTGTTTACGTCGCCGTGCTCGATACCGGCCTGGTGCCGAACTGGCGCGACTATTTCCCGGAGGCCGCGCGTTGCCGCGCTACTGGGCACAGGCTTCGACCAGCCGGTGTCATTCAGGGCTTCCAAGACCGAACCGTGCGGGCTCGAGGTCGAAGTGGGACAGTTGCACAGCTCGACCTGGGTGGGCTCGACGGGGCTCGACGCATGGCACGCATGTGGCGAGCACCATCCTCGGTTACTTCTATCGCTCGAATACCGACGCAATCGGAGGCTTCCCGCTGCCGCCAATCATCGTACGCGGCGCATTGCGCCGGACGGACCGTGATTCCCGTGCGCGTACTCGCCGATTATCAGACTCCGGCGCGGCCGAAGTGCGACGACCCGGGTCCGCTGCCATCGACTCACGCTGTCTTCGGCACGGACGAAATGGTCGCCGCGGGCATCCGGATCACGCGACTGATCTGAAGCGCGCCGGTTACGAGCCCGATGGTGATCAACATGAGCCTGGGCGACCGGAGCTCGCTCAGGTCGAACAGGACGCGATCGACTACGCGATCGCCAATGGCGTCATCGTCGTTGCTGCTCGCCGGCAACGAGGGCGAAGCAGGAATGGGATTTCCGGTGCCTATCCGCCGGTGATTTCGGCGGGCTCGATCGGCTGGACCGGCGAATGGCTCAACCCACGGACGACCAGCCGCGCTATCGAATGTGGTGGCTGAAGGATTCCGATCACGTGCCGCCGCTGCTGCCCGGGACAGGCGAGGTTGCCGATCCCACGGACGCGTCAGATATATATGTGAGCGACTTCAGTAGTCGCGGCTGCCGGGACAGCAGCTCGACGTGCTCTGGCCCCCGGCTCGTGGAGTGCGAGGTCCATTCCCGGGCGACCCGGGCTTCAACCACTTGCCATGGTGGTCCAAAGGCATTGGCGACGTGGTCGGACGTAATTCGGGCAACTTCTTCTACGTCGGCGGCGGACGTCGATGGCAACGCTCATACGACGTCAGTGGCGGCGCTGATCATGGAGAAGCACCCGTCACTGACTCAGTTGCAGGTGGAGACCATCCTGAAGTCCACCGCGCTGCCGCTGCCGCCGGCGGGCTCACGTTCGATCTTCGACTTCGACCATCCCGGTGTCATCACGTGGGACACCGATTGCGACGGCACGCCTTGCGATGCCGTCGGTGCCGGCGTCTTGCGGGCAGATGCGGCGCTGAGCGCACCAGTACCATAGTGCAGTGACCGGCGGCTGCGAGCGCTGATGTTCGAAAGAGAGTTTCATGGCCCTCCCCGCTTTTGCGGGGGAGGGCTACGGGTATGCTCGGCCGCTGAACGCGACTCTTACGAGGCTGCGCGATCGATCCACTTTTCCGACCTGCGGCGGACGATAGAGTCGCGAACCGCTCGAGCAGATCCACGCGGGCGAGGTCGAGGTGATCACCAGCGCGCGATGCGGGCTCTTCACGAAACGCTCTTCGACGGTGAGATCCAAAAACTCGAGCAGCCGGTCGTAGATACACCCCTGACGTTGAGTAGTCCGCAGGGTTTCGGATGCAGGCCGAGCTGCGCCCAGGTGAGCACCTCGAAAAGCTCTTCGAGCGTGCCGGAGGCCGCCGGGGAGCGCGATGAACCCCTCCGAGAGCTCGGCCATCATCGCCTTGCGCTCGTGCATCGAGGCTACGACTCGAAGCTCGGTAAGTCCGCCATGTGCCACTTCCTTCTCGAGCAGCGCCTCGGGAATCACGCCGATGACCTCGCCGCCCAAGGCGAGTGTCGCGTCCGCGAGCACTCCCATCATCCCCGACCCTGCCGCCGCGCAAACACCACCATAGCCGCGCGTCACGAGCTCGACTGCCAGCCGCTCTGCAGGCTTGCGCATAGTCCTCGCGCGCGCCGCGACTCGAGCCCGCAAATACGCATATTCGCTTCATGCCTGCTCTCCGCCGAGCATCTGTAATCGCACTCGATCCACCGCTTTCGCATCTGCTCGCGCGTGAGATTACCGCCGCTCAGCACCGCGGCGACGCAGTGTCCCCGGAACTGGTCGCCGTGGGTCAAGAGTGCCGCCAGCGCTGCGGCGCCGCCGGGCTCGAGCACCAAGCCGAGTTCCCGGTACGCGAGGCGCATGCCGTCGATCAATGCCGCATCCTCGACCTGCAGAATTTCATCCGTGCACGCTCGCAGGCGTGCGACGGCTTCGGGGAACGGCGTCTGCACGGCGAGTGCATCCGCAATCGTCGCGCAAGGGGCGCTGACGATTTCGCCCCGCCGCCAAGCCTCGCGCAAGGCGGGCGAGCCGACCGGGGCGACGCCGACGATGCGCGTGGATGGACTATGAGCTTTGACCCAGCAGCCAATGCCCGCCTAGCAATGCCCCATCGCCGAGCGGTACGACGACCGCGGCGAGCTCGCCCGGGTAACGCAACAGTTCCAGCCCGATCGTGCCCGCACCCTCGGCGATGGCGGGTTCGCGGCCATCTTCGACCAGAACGGCATTCGTTTCGGCTGCGAACTGCGCGGCTGCCCCATTTGCCTCGTCAGGTTGAGTACCGACGCCGAGAACGCGCGCTCCCAGGGCAGACATGCGCTCGACCTTGATCGGGCTGGCATTGGTGTTGGTGAAGACAGTCAATGGAATGCCGCGCTGGCGCGCTGCGTACGCCATGCCCTGTCCGAAATTGCCGGCGGTCGCACAGACGATTGGCGTGTCATCCGTCCTCTGGGAGACGAAGTACTGGGCGCCGCGGCCCTTGAACGAGCGGATCGGATTCAGCGTCTCGATCTTGAGCACGAGCTGGCAGCCGAAGAGGTTGTTGAGCGCGACGGCTTCGAACTGGGGCGAATCGCGAAAACACGGCTCGATAACATCGTAGGCGGTCGCGATGCGCTCGACGGAGAGGAGCGGCATTGAGTCCATTGGCATCTCGCGTTGCAGTCGCGAATCTATCACTAGACTTGCTTGCCCACACCGTCGCGAGGCACGCTTGCCGTCATGCGCGAAAAACCTATCGCTGTGACGCATCGCGCAGCAAGCCGTTGCCGCTGTACGACGGCTCGCATCGGGCGGCCGGGTTCACGGCGGACTAGAGCATCGCGATGGGCGGACGGACGGCATTTGTGTTAGCCGGCGGCGGCGGCCTCGGGGCCGTGCAGGTGGGCATGCTCAAGGCGCTCGTCCGCCAGCGCATCATTCCTGACTTCCTGGTCGGCGCATCGGTAGGAGCTATCAACGCCGCATACTTTGCGAGTGCACCGACCCGTGAAGGGCGTCGAGCGCCTGGAACGCGTCTGGCGCGGTCTCCACAGCACGGGCGTCTTTCCAGTGTCGCCCGTCAACAGCCTGCTCGCGATTCTCGGCAAGCGAGATCATCTCGTCTCGCCGGCGCGGTTGCGCGCGCTGATCGAATCCGAGCTGCAGTGCGAACGGTTTGAAGATGCTCAGATACCCTGTTACGTCGTGGCTACCGATGTGCTCGAGGGGACTGAAGTGTGCCTGAGCAGCGGGCCCCTCGCGTCGGCCTTGCTCGCCAGCGCTGCAATACCGGCTATCTTTCCGAGCGTCTCCGTCGACGGCCGGCACCTGATGGACGGCGGCGTCGCCAACAACACCCCGATCTCGAGTGCGATCAAGCTCGGCGCATCGCGCATCATCGTGCTGCCTACCGGCACCTCGTGCGCCCTGGCGCAGCCACCGCGCGGCGCCGTGGCGCGTGCGCTGCATGCGGTGAATCTGCTGATCATGCGCCAGCTCGTGAGGCGACATCGACCATTTCTCCGGCCGCGTGGAGCTGGTCGTGCTGCCGCCGCTCTGTCCGCTCGCGGTCAGCTCCTACGATTTTTCGCAGACCTCCGAGATCGTGCATCGCGCCGAGGCCATGACCCGCCTCTGGCTGAAGCAGAACGGGTTACGCAGCCAGGGAAGCGCGCCCGACGAGCTGATGCCTCACAATCCACGAGCACGAGACCCACTGATTCGCCCGAATCCGTCCGATCTGGCCGCGAGAGCGCATCGGGGCTACCCTGTGCACCTCTCACAGGGCGCCCGGCGCATTGGCGCCGTTCCGGGATGTGGAGACAACATGAACCATGATCGATTGCGTCAGCTCGTGGCTTCGCTCCATCAGGAACTGGGCGACGCAAAATCCGTGGACGCGGAATCGCGCGGGCTGATGGGCGCTCTCATGAAGGACATCGATCGCGTCCTCGAGACTTACCCGGCGCCCCGGCAGGACAGCCGCGTCAGGATCGGCTCGAAGAGCTCTTGCTGCGTTTCGAAGGCCGGCATCCCGCGATCGCCGCGTCCATGCATGAACTCATCGACACGCTCGCGAAGGCCGGGATCTGATGTGCGCTGACTGAGGACCGTCGCAGGCTGCCTCCGCTACCACACCTTGCAGAGCTCCTTCTCCGGCCGCACCAGGGCCTTCCCCGCCTTGCACTGAAAAGCCTCGACGAACTGCGGCATGTTCGAGACCACACCATTGATGCGATAGCGAGGTGGAGAATGCGGATTGGTGACGGCGTTGAGGCGCAGTTGTTCCGGCGTCTGGTTGCTGCAAGCCCATTGTGCGAACCCGACGAAAAAGCGTTGCTCGGGACTTAATCCGTCCTGCTCCGCGAGTTTCCGGGCCTTGGTCTGCTCCTGCCAGGCCATCCATGCCAGATAGCTCTCCGCCCAGGTCTGCAATGTCCTCACCCGATGTCAGCGCGCCGTTGATCTTGATGTCATCGACAATGATGTATTGCGAGTACTGATTGCGGATGCACTGGGCACGCTGCTCGAAGTTCTGCGCATCGTCCGGCGTCCACCAGTCGCGCAGGTTCCCCGTCGCCGTCGTACTGGCGGCCCTGAGTCGTCGAAGCCGTGGGTGAGCTCATGACCGATCGTGCCGCCCGTGTTCCCGTAGTTGGGCGCATCGTCCATCTTCGGGTCATAGAGCGGCGGCAGCAGCACTCCGGCAGGAAAATTGATGTCGTTCATCGACGGGTTGTAGTACGCGTTGACGGTCGGCGGCGTCATGAACCACTCGGCGCGATCCACCGGGCTGGCCGATCTTGGCCGCCTGGCGGCGCTCAATCGAATTCGCGCGCCGCGAATCGCGTTACCGAAGAAGTCGCCGCGCTCGACGCGCGAGCGCCGAGTAGTCGCGCCACACGTCGGGATAGCCGACCTTGTCGCGCACAGCCGCGAGCTTGCTCGAGCGCCTGCGCCTTGGTGGACGGTGACATCCAGTCGAGCGCCTCGATGCGCGTTTTCATCGCGGCCTCGATCTGGTGCGTCATCAGAACGGTCTGGGATTTCATGCGCGGGGGAAAGACGCGCGCGACGAATTCCTGACCGAGCGCCTCACCGAGTTGCGCGTCAACCAGGCCGACACGCACCTCTTCCAGCGAGGCTTCTGCTCCTTGACGCCCCGGAGATAGGCACGGTTGAACGCAAAGTCCTCATCCACGAACGCCTTCGAAAGGTACGGCGCAGTCGCCGCAAGCAGCGTCCAGCGCAAGTAGCTCTTGAGATCGTCCAGAGTCTCGTTCTGGAGCCGGGCGTTGAGCTCGGTGACAAACGCAGGCTCCGCAACGTTGAGCCACGGAGTCGGCGCCAGATGAGTGGCTTCGAAGTACCGATCCCAGGCGAACGCCGGAGCCATCTTGCGCAGCGAGTCGAGAGTCTCGCGATGATAGATCTTGTAGGGGTCGCGCATTTCGACGCGCGTGAGCGAGGCTTTCGCGAGCTGTGTCTCGATCCGCAGCACCACCTTGGCCTGTTTCAGGGCAGTTGGCGGCGTTGTGCCCAGCAGCTCGAACAGGCTCGCGATGTGCGCGACGTAGTGCTCCCGGTTCTCGACAAACTTCGGATCGTCCTTGACGTAGTAGTCTCGATCCGGAAGGCCAAGGCCACCGGCATAGAGCGCCGCGATCATCGTCGAGGCATCGCGTGCGTCCTGCTCGGCGCCGCTCCCGAACAGCATGTTGCCGTTGGTGGCGCGCGCGTGCAGGTCACCCACGAGCAGTGCGAGATCCTGTTTGGTTTTCAGTCGCTCGATGCGTTCGAGGTCCGGCTGCAACGGCGTGATGCCCGCCCGTTCGATCGCAGCCTCGTCCATGCACGCGGCGAAGTGATCTCCAATCTTCTGCTGGGTCGGCGTTCGCTTCGGATCAGGCCGGGCCGCGTCCTCGAGGATTCCCCACAGAAAGCGCTGATTGTCGACGTAGAGCTTTCCATAGACGGCCCAGCTCGACTGGTCTGCGGGAATCCGGGTTGTGCTGCTGCCATCCACCGCACGCGTAGGCGTAGAGGTCCTCGCACGGGTCCACCGCGCGGTCCATGGCACTGACGTCGAGACTCGGGGTATAGGGGAGTTCCTGATAGGGGCGCTCCTCGGCCGCGGAAATTGCCGCCAGCAGAGCAGACGCCTAGAGAGCTATTGATCGAGAATGAGGCTCGTTTCATGGGCGACTCGCATGATGCGTCCATCAAGGCGCACCGTATCACAGCCCACGGCCGGGATCCGATGTCAGCCCGCGACTCTATCGCCTCGATTCGACACGCATCGCCAACGTTTGCGCGTTGACGCCATGGTTGCGTCACGGATAGCGTGCCGGCAGGGCACTCCTTCAGCTGAGGATGAAACATGTCGACACAGGAATTTAGAAGTCTCCACCAAGGCCCAGGCGTGCTGTTGCTCCCCAACGCCTGGGATGCCGGCAGCGCGCGGCTAATTGAGAGCCTGGGTGCCAAGGCCATTGCGACGACCAGTGCGGGACTGGCCTGGTCGCGTGGCTACTCCGATGACAACATTCTCCCGGATGAACAACTCGTTTCTGCTACTCGCGAGATCGCTCGCGTCATTCGCGTGCCGCTCACCGTCGACATGGAGGGCGGCTATTCGGAAGACCCGCGCTCTGTGGCCGAGCTCGCCGCCCGCATCATCGATGCCGGAGCCGCGGGCATCAACATCGAAGACGGCCGCGGCTCGAAGGAGATGCTGTGCGCAAAGATTGAGGCGATTCGCGACCGTGCCGAAGCGCTCCGGTGTCGACCTCTTCATCAACACACGTACGGATGTTTACCTGCGCGGCATCGCATCCGGGGATGCGGCAATCGAGGAGACCATCGCCAGGGCAGCGCGTTATCGGGCGGCCGGTGGTGACGGCGTGTTCGTGCCAGGCCTCGCCGACGGCGCGGCCATATCGGCAATTGCAGCAGCCATCAAGCCGGCGCCGCTTAACATCATGGCGGTGCCGGGTCTGCCTTCAATCGATGCCCTGCAGAAGCTCGGGGTTCTCGACGTCTGAGCGCTGGGTCGGCAATCGCGCAAGCGGCGCTGGGCCTTACGAGTCGTCTCGCGACCAATTTTCTTGCTGGCGCGATGGGCACGCTTTTCAATGAAGCCGCCGCAGTACAGCACGATGAACAAACTGTTTGCCGACAGTGGTCGCCGCTAGGGCGAAGCGTCTCGCCACTCCTTCATCGTCTCAGGGACGTTTCGGGATCTCGAGACCCCGGATCACCGCAGGTCGCGCCAGAAACACTTCAAGTGCGCGCCGTACGTGCGGGTAGCCACCGATGCCGACGAGATCCGCGGCCTCATAGTAACCGATGAGGTTGCGCACCCAGGGCAGGATCGCGATGTCCGCGATCGTGTAGCTGTCGCCCATCATCCACTGCCGCTCAGCGAGCCGGCCGTTGATGACCTCGAGCAGGCGCTTCGCTTCGTTGACATAGTGGTCGCGCGGCCGCTTGTCCTCGAAGGTTTTCGCCGCAAACTTGTTGAAGAAACCGACCTGGCCGAACATCGGCCCCACGCCGCCCACCTGGAAAAGACCCATTGCAGCGCCTCGTATCGCGCCCGCACCGTCGCGCGGCATGAGCTGACCGGTCTTCTCCGCAAGATAAACCAGGATGGCGCCTGACTCGAACAGTGGCAGTGCTTTCGCGTCCGGCCCGTTCGGATCGATGATCGCGGGAATCTTGGCGTACGGATTGAGCGAGCGAAACTCCGAGGACAGCTGCTCGTTGGTCTCGAAGTCTACGCGGTGCACCTCGTACGGCAGGCCGGTCTCTTCGAGCATGATCGAGATCTTCACGCCATTCGGCGTGGGCAGAGAATAGAGCTGCAGCCGATCGGGATGGCGCGCGGGCCACTTTCTCGTGATAGGAAAGCTCGATAGGTCTGTCATGTGGCCTGCTCTACGCCGTATACAATCGGCTGAAGATGAACAAGTCTCACCTTACTCTCTTTGTATTCTTCTGCGCCGCCCTGGCATCGCTGCTCGCTTCAGGCGAAAGCGCAACCTTGGCCGCGAGCACGGAGCGGCTGCAACAGCACATCACCGAACTGTCGAAATTCGGCGCCAACCCCGAAGGCGGCGTCAGCCGCGTCGCCTTCAGCGCGGCTGATATCGCGGGCCGCGCAGTACATCAAGAAATTGATGCAGGATGCCGGGCTCGTCGTGCACCTGGACACGGCGGGCAACATCATCGGCCGGCGCGAGGGAGCGATCCGAAGCTGCCGGTGATCATGACGGGGTCGCACATCGACTCGGTTCCGGGCGGCGGCAACTACGACGGCGACGTCGGCGTGCTGGGTGCGATCGAGGTCGCGCAGGTCCTGCAGCGAGCGCGGCGTCCGTCTGCGCCATCCGCTGGAGGTCGTGAGTTTCACCGACGAGGAAGGCGGGCTGATCGGAAGCCTCGCAATGACCGGCCGGCAGGAGCCGAAGGCACTCGACGTCGTGAGCCACGAGCGGCAAGACGGTTCGTGAAGGGCATTCGCGCAGTGGGCGGCGATCCCGATCGCCTGGAGCAGGCGCGGCGCAAGCCGGGCGAGCTGAAGGCCTTCGTCGAGCTGCACATCGAACAGGGCGCAGTTCTCGAGGAAGGCAACATCGATATCGGTGTCGTCGAAGGCATCGTTGGCATTCGCTGGTGGGACGTCACCGTCGAAGGCGTGGCCAATCATGCAGGCACGACGCCCGATGAACCGCCGACGAGACGCACTGTTGAGCGCGGCTGAGTTGGTGCTCGCCGTCAACGGGGTTGCGACCAGCCATGCCCGGCCGACAGGTGGCCACCGTCGGCGAGATCCGCGCGGAACCCGGCGCGCCCAATGTCATTCCAGGCAAGGTCGTCATGAGCCTGGAGATTCGTGATCTGGCATCGGACAAGATGCAGCAGGTGTTTGAGGCTATCAGGTCGAAGCGCGGAAGATCGCGAAGGCGCGACGGACACCGATCACCTTCACCGAGTTGCACGTGGGAGTCGAACCCGCTCCCACCGACGAACGGATGCGACGCATCATCGCTGCGGCGGCGACATCACTCGGCCTCACGCACAAGCTCATGCCGAGCGGCGCAGGGCACGATGCGCAGGACCTGGCGCACATCGCGCCGACCGGGATGATCTTCGTGCCGAGTGTCGGTGGGGTGAGCCACTCGCCGAAGGAATACACATTCGCCCGAAGACGTCACCAACGGCGCGAACGTGCTCTTGCAAACCGTGCTGGCGATCGATCGCGGGGACCTGAACTGACTCCAGGCTGAGTACGACGTTCGAGGCTTCGGGGAAGAGTGCAATGAAACGACTGATACTGTTCGCCGCGCTCTTGATTTCCGCATGCGCCGGCACCGATCAACTGGCGCCGCGCCAGGACCGCACCGCCTACGTCGGCGCCATGGTCTGGGACGGCGAAGCGTTTCGTCCGCGTGACATCGTCGTGACGGGCGACCGCATGTCGATGCGCCCGCCCGCAGCGCGAACCATCGCGTCGAGCTCAACGGCGGCTACGTAGTCCCGCCGTTCTGCGAGGCTCATAACCATAATCTGGGAACGCCGCATGAGAACGAAGCTACGATCGCGCGCTATTTGCGCGAGGGCATCTTCTATGTGGGGATCCTGTCAAACCTGCCCGCGCTCACCGACCCCATCCGCCACACCTACAACACGCCGACGAGCGTGGACGTCATCTTCGCCAATGGCCCGCTAACCGCCAGCGGCGGGCATCCGATCCGGCTGCGCGAATTCCTGCTAGAGCAAAGGCGCCTATCCCGGCTTCACGCGCGAAACGCTCCCCGGCCAAGAGTTATTTCGTCATCGATAGCGAAGCCGATCTCCAGCGCCAGTGGCCCACCATCGCCAGCCACCGCCCTGATTTCATCAAGATCACTGATCTCTTTCTCGGAGGAATTCGCGCGCCGCCGCGACGACCCAGCGTTCTTCGGCCTGAAAGGGCTCGATCCAGCGCTCGTCCCACGCATTGTGGAGCGCGCGCATGCCAACGGCTTGCGGGTGTTCGCCCATGCTAGAGACCGGACACGACTTTCACGTCGCGGTCGCCACTGGCGTCGATGTCGTCGCGCACCTGCCGGGCTCCTTCTACCCAACCACCATTGACCCGGCGGACGCGCGGTCGGCGGCCGAGCGCGGGTCATCGTGATCACCACCGCAGTGCTGATCGAAAGACCCAACCGGGCCGAGCGCCGGCCGGCGATGCGTGAAGCGCAAATCTCTAATCTTCGCCTCTTGCGGGACGCGGGCGTGACGCTCGCAGCGGGCAGCGATGAGTACAGCGAGACATCGAGCGCCGAGATCACATATTTGCGGACGCTTGGCGTGTTCAGCGACGCCGAGCTGCTACGCATGTGGAGCACGAATTGTGCACGTACCCTCTTCCTGACCGTCGCGTCGGCGGCCTCGATCCCGGCAATGAAGCAAGCTTCCTCGCCCTCGGCGCCGATCCGCTCGCAAACTTTCGACGCGGTACGCAATATCCGGTTACGGGTAAAGCAAGGTGCCGCGCTCGAGGTTGGAATTTTGAGATAGGTTCTAGTCGAAAGGTATGACATCCACAGTAGGACGGAGCGGTCCGGGGCGCGTGTCTTCAGGTCGTATACAAAGTAATCGGCAGCAGTACGAACCGATAGCCGAGCACGAGGCAGGCGACGGCGAACGCCAGCAACGCCACTTGGACGATCCGCACGCCTCGCTTCGTGCCGTAGACCGCACCCAGCCGCCACGTACAGATACACCGCGCAAATCAGCAGCTGCGCAATCGATAAGGTGTGGTCCATTCGCGGCGAGGCCAATCCGGCACCGCCGAACCATAGGTTGACGCCGGCGATCAGCAGAGCGATGCAAAAAGAGCAGCAACAGGAAGGTATAGAGGTGGAGTGAGAACACCAGGTGAGTGCCGAACGAGCGGTGGCTGCGATAGAACACAGAGCGGTGGAATGAGGGCAAAGGCCAGCACCATCAGAATGATGAGCGATTTGGCATTCACCCCGACCGCTTCATCGAATACCGGCGCATATCGATCCAGCGGTCGTGTGCAGGCTCTCAACCCGATGCGCCACCAGCTGCTGTGCGAAGGCAGCCCAATCCTGGTGGTGAAGATGTGAGTCGAGCGTCGTCGAGAAGACATTCTCGCCCGTGAGCGACTGAACGGCGAAGAACAACACGTTCGCGACCAGGAAGATCTCAAAGGGCAGCAGGTATGCCTTTTTCTGCCCCCGCGTGTACGCCACGGTCAGAGCGCCGGGACGCGTGATCAGGTGGCGGAAGCTCCGAATGACCCCGACCATCGATGTCGGTGAACGCCCGCACGCCCTGCCCGATGAGGCCCCGAATCGTTAGGTCACTCGCGCTTGGCGAACGTTCGCCGCAGTCCGGATCAATAGTTCGTCGCAACGGTGCGCTTGCACGCCGGGCAGATCCACGGCTCGCTCCCTGTCATCGTCGGCATCCCTTTGGGTGGCTGCTGTGCGCTTGGACGAGGCGCACCGTACCACAGCCTGCAGAAGGGACCCTTCGCTGACACTTCAAACGGGTTCACAGAGACGCAACTTGCAGCTTTGCAATCGCGAACAGCTAGACAGACCCTACGACACCACGATTACACTGCTGACACTGGTTCGCACATCTGCCGACGATAACAATTGAGGAGGAGTGTCAGATGCTTGATTCCCCTACACGCCCCGCTCAGGGGTAAAACCTTCGGCCACTTCCTCCTCATTCTGCCGCTTGCACTCATCCTGATTGCGTCGACACAGCCGTCGCGCGCCGAGGACGCGGCGGCGGCGACGCTGACAACGCTCCTCGATCGAGCGCAGATCGAGGACATGCTGGTCGACTACTACGGGCAACTGGGCTCGGGTCGCCACGACTTCGGCGCTTTCTACGTCGACGACGGCGTACTCGATGTGAATGGCACGGGTCGCGCAAGGCCGACAAGGCATCGAGGACCTCTACAAGAAGCTCGCGGAAGGATCGCCGCGCCGGCCGGGAACGTTCCGTATGCTGCTCACCAATCCCAAGATCGTCGTCAACGGCGACACGGCAACCACAGATGTCATATGGACGGGAGTTAACTCCGAGATCGGTGACGTCGCCGCCGCAGTTCATCGAGCAGGGCCGCGAGCACGACGAGCTCAAGTCAAGCGCAATGGACATTGGTACTTCAAGCACCGCGTCATCACGGCCGACGGCGGCTTGCCCGCGGTGCTCCAGAAGACGCAAGAATCGCAGTAGCGGCGTTCCGGGGCTTGGCGATGGGATCGCGGGTGGTCTAGCATCGAACCAGAGACGAGGCCTAATTTCTCGGGACTTCTTTGATCAATCGCCGCCACACCCTTCTCCTCACCGGCGCCGCGCTGCTCTCGGGACCCGCCGCCTGGACGGCGCCGACTGGAGTCCAAGCCGCGACCACTGCTCACGCGCAAGATCCCTCCTCGGGCGAAGCCATCCCGGTGATCGGCCTCGGCACCTCGGGTGCATTCGATGTCGGTGACACGCCTGCCGAGCGAGCCGAGGTCGAAGAGGTTCTGAAGCGCTTCTTCGCGGCGGGCGCGACGCTGATCGACACCGCGCCCTCCTACGGGCGCGCTGAGCGTGTCGTCGGCGATCTCGTCGCCAAGCTCAAACCCGCCAAGAAGTTCCTGGCAACCAAGGTTTCGGCCTCCGGCCAGAAGGCGGGCATCCAGCAGATGCAGAATTCCTTCAAGGCGCTGCACACCGTCCAAAGTCGATCTCATGCAGATCCATAGCCTCAAGGACTGGATAACGCATTCGACGACGCTGCGCGACATGAAGGCGAGGAAGAGCATCCGCTACACTGGGCATCACGCACTCGCAAACGAGCGCTCACCAGGAGCTCGAAGAAGCGATGCACCAGGAGAAGTGGGACTGGGTGCAGCTCAACTATCTCGATCCAGACGCGCGCGGCCGAAGAGCGTCTGCTGCCGCTCGCTCAGGAGCTGGGCATGGCGGTGATGGTCAATCGCGCGTTCGAGGACGGCGCGATCTTCAAGCGCGTGGCGGATAAGCCCTTACCCGCATGGGCCGAGGACATCGGCTGCACGACGTGGGGACAGTTCTTCCTCGAAGTACGTGCTGTCGCATCCGGCCGTGACGTGCGTCATTCCCGCCACCGCCAACGCGGCGCACCTCGCTGACAACCTCCAGGCGGGTCGCGGCGTGATGCCCGCAGAGAACTGGCGCGCCGAGATGGTGCGCTACTTCGAGTCCACTGCTTCGGCTTGATTGAGGAGAGCTACTGAGATGCATCAATCCCGGCTTTTGTGCGGTGCTGATTGATTGCAGGACTGCAAACCTGGAAGACGCCGCCCGCTTCTGGGGCGAGGCGCTCGGGCGCCCCGTGGATCCTAATCATGCGGGCAGCCGCGGCAACTACCTGATGCTGGAAACGCCGCGCCGACGAGCCCATCGTGCAGATCCAGCGCGTCGATCACGAGAGCCGCGTGCACATCGACATCGAGACCGACGATATTCCGGCCGAAGTGGCACGGTTGACGAAGCCTCGGCGCCACGGTGGTGGACCGCCTCGAACGCTGGGTAGTGATGCAGGCGCCAACTGGCCAACGCTTCTGCGTTGTAAGAGTGCAGCGCCCCGGTTTTCCGAAGAACGCCTGTCGCTGGGACTAACGCAGAAGCCGCTCACTCCTCTGCTGGCGAGAGTCGAGTCACTCGGCTGACGGCGGCGCCGAGCGCGCTACTTATTTGGCCGTCGGACCGTCGGACTCTTGCGAATAGTGACGCTCGTATCCTGCGTCCTCATGGCTTCGGCGTTGGAATAGGTACTGCCTGAAGAGCACTTGCCCTTGACGTGGCTGCCCGTCGACACGCAGCTCTGCTTCGCGGAGGATGCCGTAGCTGTATTCTTAGGCTCATATTGAGGGCTCCGCGGGGTTTGCGCACAACCTGCCGTGATCAACAGCAAGGACGCGCCCAAAGCTGATCGCCGCATGATCGCTCTCCGGCTGCACAGGTGAGATTGAAGGTGCCTCGATTCTCCACCTGCCTTAGTTCAAAAGCCAACGCTTCACGCGCCGCTGGGACGGACGGGAGTTGGGCAGGCGTTTGTGGCACTACTTATTTCGGCTTTGAGCTGATGCAGGAGGATCGAATTGCCCTCTGAGTCGAGGCACACCGCCATGCGGCAGACGGGGCTGTGGATCACATCGCTCTTGAACGTGACGCCCTTCCCCTTGAGGTCGGTCATGAGCTTGTCGAGATCCTCGACTTCGAACGCGATCGTTCCGCCCGCCTTGTCGCTCGGCGTATCAGGGATGAAGTTGGTGAGACCGAGGCAGCCGCCGCCGGCGGCAGGTCGTATTCGATCCAGTATTTGTCGCCCTGGTTGCCCATCGAGCCGCGCTTGAGGCCGAGGGTTTCCTCGTAGAACTTGCGCGCGCGAGGCACGTCCGTGATCGGGTACATCGTGAATGCGACTTTCTTGAACATTGGAGATCTCCTTCTCACCCTAGGACGGGGCACAAGCGGCACATATCCTACATGTGCTTCTCTGGCAATTTCATGTCGCCGGGAACTCCTCGATCAGCGCGCGCCACTTCTTCAGGGCGTTCGTGATGCAGCATGTGCCCGGCGCCTGCAATCGTTTCGATGCGTACGTCCTGAAACAACCCGCGCAGATGCGCGTCGGTGCCCTCGTCGCCCAGGCGCGAGCGCAGTTGCGATTCTTCGCCCAGGACCAGCAGCACTGGCGCAGTGATCCGACGCCAGCAGGCCTCCGCCTCCTCACGTCGATAGAGAACGGATTGACGAGCTTGTGGCGCGGATCGCCACGCATCCGGATCCGACCGGCGCCGTGCTCGACGCCCCAGGTGCGTGCGATGAACTGCGCGCGTTCGGGCTCGAGCCGAGGGTTTCGCTTCATCAAGGTGCTGGCGAGTTCATCGAATGAGGCGTAGCTGGCAAAGTCAGGTGCGCCGCGCAGTTGCTCGAGCCATTCGCGATAACGCTCGGGTGCCTGATCGGACGACATGCGGGGCAGCCCGAACCCTCGATGTTGACCAGGCGCGCGACACGCTCGGGGCGCACGCCGGCGTAGAGGCTCGCCACGTTCCCGCCCATGCTGTGACCGACCAGGTGCGTGGGCTGATTGGGACTCAGGATGTCGAGCAGCGCATCGAGATCGGCGAGGTAGTTGGGAAACCAGTAGCCGTTCGGCTCCCAGTCCGTGCGCCCGAATCCCCGCCAGTCGAGTGCTACACACGATGAGTCATCCGCCATGCAGTCGACCACAAACTGGAACGACGCACCGGTATCCATCCACCCATGCAGAAGGAGCACGGGGAAATCACTCAGGTCCCCAGCGCGTCAAGGTGATGACGCAGACCGCGAATGACGCGGATTTCATGTCGTGAGGATCGTCGTGGCTGATAGTTCATGTCTGGCGGACGTCTCCTAGCGCTGAACGGACACTAGGCCACGCCGTGCGGCCGCCGGTTCACACTACCGCGCCTTCCACTTGCCCCGCACCGTCGAGCAGCCGGATGCGGGTTTTCCGAGCACGCCAGGCTCGAAGTTTCGCCAGTTGACGCCCACGTAACTGGTCTTCGTGGGAGCGAACGCTCTCCCAGTGCGTAATGCACCCGCAGGTGCTGCACCTCACGAACCGGAGCCTCTTCCCGCCCCAGGAGTAGCCGTCCTTGCTGCCCAGATGCCCCGACGACACGCACGGTGGACGCCTTGTAATACGCCCATAACGTGCCGTAGCGGCGGCAGATGGAACAGTTGCAACTGGTGAGAGAGCTTGGTTTGCGAGGCACTTCGATTCGAGCGCTCCACAATGGCAAGTGGCGGTGAGCATGTGGGCGTGCTCCTGCTGTTTGAGACAGGTTATCAGTTGCGCCTTGCCAAAGCGCACCTGAGCGCACCCGCTCGCTCAGGCCACCCTGCTCTACGGGCGTGTGAGGCCGGCCCGCCCGACTCGGTCTTGCCTACGCGCTCAGGCGGCCAATGCCTGGCGGCGACGGATTTGAGCCGCGTCCATCAGCATCCGACCTGCCCAGCGATAGACATTGTTTTCCTTCACCGCACGGCGCATGAGCTGCATGCGAGCGCGGCGCTCGTTACGCGACATGTCGAGCGCGCTCTGGATCGCGTCCGCCGTCTCGCAGACGTTGAACGGGTTGACGAGCAGCGCATCGACGAGCTCACGCGAGGCGCCCGCGAACGCGCTCAGTATCAACATACGCCGTCCTCATCATCCCGCGCGGCGACGAATTCCTTAGCCACCAGGTTCATGCCATCGTGCAGGCTGTTGACGAGGCAGAAGTCGGCGGCGCGATAGAGCTCGAACACCCGCGCCGGTTCCTGGTGCTGATCGATGAGAACAATCGGTTTCCACTCATCTGTTGCGAACTTCAGATTGATGCGCTCCGCCTCGCTTCGGGTCTGCTGCTGCAGCGCCTGGTACGCGGGCAGCTTGCTGCGTGAAGGCGCCGCCACCTGCAGCAACGACACGCGACCCTTCAGCTTCGGATTGCGGTCAAGCAGGGCTTCAATCGCGTGGAAGCGCTCGACGATGCCCCTTGGTGAAATCCCACCGCTCAACGCCGAGTCCGAGCTTTACGTAATCAGCGATGCCGTACTGGGCGCGGATTTGCGCCCGCGTCGTCGCGACCTCGGGCAGGCTACCTAGCTGGCGCGGCGGCCATTCGATGGAAATCGGATACGGCGTCACGTGACACACGTGCCCCTGGAAAGTCACCGTCATCTGCTCGTGGTCAATCTGGCACTCGAGATAGCGATCCACGGTCGCGAGAAAGTTCTGACAATGATGCCGCGTGTGAAAACCCAGGATATCGGCGCCCAGCATGTGCTCGAGGATCTCGCACTTCCACGGGCAGACGCCGAATGCTTCGGCATTGGGCCAGGGGATGTGCCAAAAGAGGACGATCGTCGCCCTAAGCTTGCGGCGCCGGATCAGCTTCGGCACGAGCGCCAGATGATAGTCCTGCACCAGGACGATCGGCCGATCGCCCCGCGCTTCGCTCGCGATCGCTGCGGCGAACTTGCGGTTGACAGCCTCGTAGCTGCGCCAATCGGACTCGCGGAACGCGGGGCGCACGTACGCGAGATGACAGAGGGACCACAGGCCTTCATTCGCAAATCCGTAGTAATAGCCCTCCTCCTCTTCTTCCGTGAGCCAGATCCGTCGCAGGGCGTAGGCGGGATCATCTGCAGGCACTCGCAGCTTGTCGGACCGGTCGACGACCTCGCGGTCCGCGCTGCCATTACCGTGCGCCACCCAGGTCCCTCGAGCACGCACGCATCACGGGCTCGAGCGCGCTGACCATGCCGCTGGCCGGGACCTGCACGTGCAGAGCATCCGCCGCATCACGCTCATGAATGTACGGCTGATCGGTTCGAAGCCACGATGATCTGCGGCGACGAGAGGGCTTCCCGCACGACGTGCTGTAGTGCCCGAGGACGTCCAGTTTTCGTGATAATCGATTTCGAGCCGCTGGCGCTCTTCCGCCTCGCGCAATGCGTTGCGGACCTGCGAAAGAATCGGAGTCGAGAAGCGCGGCGACTTTCGGTCGTCCAGGAGGCGTTGGTCGCGAATGTCACCAACCAGATGCCCAGTCCACCGGCGGAGCAACCACCAAGGCGGCTGATCACGCCGAGCAGTGCCACTGCGACTCCCGGAAGTAGCGGCTGCGAAGACGTCGATAATCGCGTGCGACCGACCGGCTTGGGCCCGATCGCTTCAAGGTGATTGCGCGTAGCATTTCGAACCTCGTCCCTGGCAGTTGGAATGCGACGCGGCGATGATAGGGAAGCCGCCGATCTGAAATCAGTCGCGAGGCAGTCTGAATTTGGTATCACGACCCTCCTGTCGGGAGAAGCCAACCATGTCGTCTGGAAATGCGTGTCTGGATTGCCTACCTTGCGCCGTGTGAAACGAGCCGCGCTACTCCTGGCTGTTGTGATCGCTGTCTTGCCCGCCCCCGAAGGCGCACTGGCGCAGGGTGCCTTGCGAGCCAGCGAAGAGCAGCTCGTGAACTACGCCTACGCGACGCAGTTGGGCTCGGGCGTGTACAACATTTCCGGCCGCACGTTGCAGATCTATCGCCTGCCCTTTGGCTACACATTTTCGCAGCCGTCCGGAAAGCGTCCCGGTGTCCGGCTGACGATGCCACTGACCATCGGATTCGTCGATTTCGAACCGCGCGATGTGATCGACTCCGGCTTGCCGGAAAACCTCGACACCCTGAGCTTCTCTCGAACCGGGTGTCGAGCCTCGACTTCGGACTGACACCTCAATGGCACTTGCTGCCGTTTGCCCAGGCAGGACGTGCGTGGGATCGAACTGGCGATGGCGACGCCACGGTGTATTCGCTCGGGGCGCACCTGGTCGGGTTGGTGAGCCAGGCCCGGCTCGATCTTCATATCGATGTGGGCGCGACCTATGCCGTCGCCGATCCGCGTGGCGATCCGCGTTCTGCCTCCACTGGTCGTACTGCAGACGGGAATCGAGGCCGCCATACGCTCGGTTTGGATATCGCCGGTCATCCGCTCGACTGGGGCTGCGTACCTCGCTTGTCCAATCCTTCCTGGATCGGCCCGACGAGCCCCTCGACCAGTCACCTGATCGAGCGGATCGATATCAGTTCGAGACTGGTGTGACGATCGGCCCGCGGTCGAAGATGACGGTGTGGCGAATTCCAGTGCCGCGTCTTGGCGTCGGCTATCGCTTCGGTCGCGACCTGGGGGGTATGGCGATTCGTTATCGGCGTACCGTTCTGAGGGTGGGCCGTTAACTTCGTTTCAGGCCGCCCTCGCCGGCTTCGGCCGCAAACGAAGCCAGCACTCGTGAGGCACTGGTGCGTTCCTTGACCGTATCCATCGCGACCAGGTCGGCACGCAGCGCGGAACGGGTGACATCGATGCGCACATAGCCGCGCGCGGCGCCATCTCCGCGAGCAATACCGCCGGGTTGTAGTCGTGGTAGCGGTCGAGAATCGACTTGGACGTTGGCTGCGAGGTAATCGAAGTCGCCACCAGCTCGCTCGCGACGCGCGGTGTCTCGGGGTTCGCCGGATCGAGGTGCAGATCCGACACCACGAATGCGTGAATATCACCGCTCAGGACGATGGGGTTGGTGACCCGATTGTCGTTGAGCTGTCGCATGAGCCGCGAGCGCGCCGCCGGGTAGCCGTTCCAGCTGTCGGTCCAGAAGCGCTGCGCCGGCGGTTTCTCCTCGTTCGCATACGCCATCACCACGCCCTGGGCGAGAAAGTTCCACATCGATCGGCTCGAGCGCAGTTGCGCTGTGAGCCAGTTCCTCCTGTCGCTGCCCTAACATCGTGCGCTCTTCATCGAACAAGGTTGGGCAGCTTTCGGGAGTCACGCGTGTCGAGCCCGCACGACCACCGGGAGGACACGGGTGCGGCGAGCGGTACTGGCGCTCGTCGAGCAGATGCACGGACAGGAGATCCGAGAACTGGCACGAGGCGTAGAGGCGCATGTCCGCACCGAACGGTACCGCGCGTCGCGGCAGAGGCATGTGCTCGTAGTAGGCGCGGTAGGCGGCGGCGCGACGTGCGAGGAACAGCGCCGGTTCGTCATCCTCTTCTGGAGACCGGGCCCGCGTAGTCGTTGTCGACTTCGTGGTCATCCCACATCAGGAGCCAGGGACACAGAGCGTGCGCCGCCTGCAGATCCGGGTCGCTGCGGTAGAGCGCATGTCGCACGCGGTAGTCCGAAAGCGTGTAGCACTCGCCGGCACCATGGCTGCGTACGCGTTCCGTGCCCCACGTCAACTCGTAGATGTAGTCTCCGACATGCACGATGAGGTCGGGGTGATCTGCCAGCATCTGTCGGTAGGCCGTGTAGTAGCCGTGCTCGTACTGCTGACAGGACGCGAGGTTGATGCGCATGCGCTCGAGGCGCGCATCACGCTTGGGCGCGGTCCAGGTGCGCCCCGCTGGACTGCGCGCATCGCCAGTCGTGAAGCGATACCAGTATTCACGCGCGGGGTTCGAGGTCCGCGACCTCGACATGCACGCTGTGCGCCCAATCGGGGTCCGCATACGCCGTGCCGCTGCGCACGACGGTGCGAAACTGCTCGTCGCGCGCAACTTCCCAGCTCACCGGCACCGCCGCTGGCGGCATGCCGCCATCGGGGGCGAGCGGCTCGGGCGCAAGGCGTGTCCAGAGCACAAAGCCGTCCGGGAGTCGGATACCCGGAGGCCACGCCCAGGGTAAAAGGCTCGCGCGTGAGGTGCATTTGGCCGAATGCACGCCGGGGCCACGGGCCAGTGCGGCGGCGCCCGCGATGACCAGGCCATTCGAGAGAACCTTGCGGCGATTCAAGCGAGCCATGTTGCCAGTCTTACACGGCTATGCGTACATCGAAATGACAGCTGTGCAACCTGCAATCGATCAGGCTCCTGCTGCCCGATAGCCCCGCATCCTCTTCATACCCCGGAACGGCTGCGTCGCTTCGACAACCGCAACTCGAACCCATCGAGTAGGCGCGAACCCGAGCTGGAAGCGCCCGTCCGGTGATGCGTCGATGAGTGCGTCGGCGAGCCCGACCGACGTCGGATAACGATCCTTCCTCATCCCCAAATTCGCAGTCACTGGTCTCGCCGTCGCATTGCTCAGTACAGCGGCGGGATTCGCGGACACGCCGATGGTCACGAACAGGCGAGGCAATTACTACAGCGCTCGAGCCCAGGACGGACGTGAAACCGCTGGTTAGCGCAACCCGAGTGGCTGGAGTCGGATCCCCACGAACAGGCTCGCCACTTGATCGAGGGAACCAGTGCCACTGTCCAAGTTGACAGCCCGCAATATGCAGCCGTGGCTCTGATAGCGGAAGCCGATAAGGCTGCGGGCTGAACACGCGCGCAACGAAGTTGCGCGGCAGCGCATCGGGAGATGGGAATGGCCGCGGGAGCGCGGCCGGGACTCAAAACCGGGGTGGCAAACTCGCAGGCGGAATCGCAGGTTCGCGTTTGACGGGCGCCAGGCGTCGACCCTGCTCTTCGCGAACCTGCTCCAGCGTGAGCTCGGTATCCGCGGCGATGATCCGGACGAGGGGATGAGTGGCCTCTTCGGCAGATTCAACTCATGCAGCCGCTCCCAGATCTGGATGCGCTGCTCGGGCGTGTTCTGCACCGCGGTCTGTTCGGCGATTTCTTGGCGGCGGCGTTCACGTGCTTCGTAGTCGACGGCCGCAGCGCGGGCGCGATAGTCGGTAGCCAGTTCACCGGCGATGGGCGGCGGCGCAGCCCGGGTGTGTTGAGTCCATTTCTCGTGGGCCATGGCAGTCTCCAAAACGTCAGGTATTTCTCGATGGCCCGATCACCAGCCGCTTGCGGCCGGCGCGGAAGTTGCGACGCTCGTTCAGGCGCGTCACGAGATCTTCAGCCGCGCGTCGCACAGTCTCGGCGCTGCCGGGGCGCTGACCCACAATCCTGTTCTTACCCTGGCCGATCACGTACGAATGCCAATCGCGCGTGTCATCTGCGATGGGAGACGGCGTCTGCGTGATGGAATCGAGGCTGTAGGGCGTCTCGGGAACGGGGCTCGGGGCCGCGGGTTCCGCCGCGGTCGGGGCCGCAGGATCCGGTGTCGTCGGGGTTGTCATGACGACACGATACGCGATTAGCGGCCTCTCGTTTTGACTTATCTTTGTGAACCCCTTGTTAGCCCAGTGATTCGCGATCGGTGCGCCGCTCCAGGAGAGCACGCGCGACGTCAAGTCTCCAACCGCGTGAGCGTTCGCAAGAGTCGAATCGCGCCGAGCAAGAACACTGAAAGGAACTGAACGCGCCTCCACCTCCGCGAATCTTGGCGGCGTACTGCGGCGTTCCTGATACTCAACCGTCATTGTCGAGGTCGGACCTATGAACGCCCCTCCGGTGGGATTGGACAACTGTACGGTGAATCGTTTCCGCTCTGCCCCGTCCCGTCATGGTGGCGAATAGGAATCCTCACAAGCTTGCTGTCGGAATCTTTGTCACTCCACGAAACGGTGATGGGATCTGGCACAAAATCATCGCCAGCTGTAGCCGTTCCGCTGATGGGCGTCACGGTGACGGAGACTTGACCGGCCGCGTAGAAACCGCGATAGATCCATACCTCCGCAGTACTAGCGGAATTCCGAAACACTGGTCTCCGAAGCGGCGAACTCGAGTCGGCCGGCGGGATCGATGGTCCCGCCAATCTCGACCTGTGGCATTGCGCGTCCCGAGCCCCGCCTGACCTTGCACATCGTCGAGCACCAGCGTGAAACGCTCGGGCTGCTCGAGGAGACTTCATCGTTGGAAAGTATTGGCACCCTGATTTCCTGGTCCTGGTTTCGCCGTCGCGCCACGTCACACGGCCAGTGACCGGTGTGAAGTCCACTCCGGGCGTTGCCGGCGGCAGGCCTGAATCCAGCGACGCTGCAGTGATCTGGTATCTGACGCTCACTTCACCGGAGGCGCCAGCCATGCGTCGCACAGGAATCACCGCTTCATGGCTCTGTTCGTCTGCGTTGATCTGGGGTTCCCTGACGCCGAGGACGCCCGGTCCGCCGCCGGTATTGCCCAACAGGCGCGCGAGAAATGGCCGGCCCCGATAGGACCAACGGCTATCTCCGCCGGCAGCCAGAATGCGGCCGTCGGTCAGCACGCTCATGTCGTGGATGACGGGGTCCAAGCCGTAGTCGGATGGCAGCTCGATCCAGGTCGAGCCGGAATTTCCGAAGAGCCCGTCGAGAGTGCCATCCGCGTGCAGCCGCGTGACCAACGCAGCCGGCACAAGAATCGATCGCTCCGGCCGGCGACCAGGATCGAACTTCCATCAATAGCCAACGCGGTGACATCTGCCATCGTGTCCGAGACGGTGGTTCCGCTGAAAGTCGGAGTCCGGTTTCCCACTGGCCAACAACCGCACGGCGAACCCGTGCTCATCCACCTGACCTGCGAGCAGCAGTCGTTCGTTGGACTGCGCAAACCATCGCACTGCACGCATAGGAGTTCCAGGACAGCGGCGGATCGAGCACGGCGATTCCCGCGCTGCCAAAGGTCGTATCCAGCGTTCCCTGTGCAGTCAGCGCAACCACGCTGCATTGGGACATGCTGACCCGATACCCGCCGCTCGCCGTGCGCAGGATGTGAGTGTGCGTGCGGTCGGATTGTGCGCAGAAGTCGCTTGCGGGGCCAATGAAGATGCCGTCAGTGCCGAAGGTTGTGTCGAGGTCTCCAGTGGCGAGCAGCCGCACAACCATCAGCGCGCCATCGTGCTGCGTACCGGCGACCACGATGTGGCCATCGGGATCGAGTGTCACCGACTGTGCGCCTTCGCCCTGAGAAACCCGCACGATGCCCGCGTCGCCGAAAGTGGAATCCAGAGTTCCATCCGGTTGGACCCGGAATACCATTAGCGAGGCCGAGTTACGAGTATGACCCCTGAGGGTGCGACCGACCGCAACGGCCTTGCCGTCACTCTGCAAAGCGACGTCGCGAACCTCGGTACTTGCAGGGATATGCTGAAACCTCGATTCGAGGGACCCCGCCCCGCCCAGTCGGCCCTCGAATCCTTCGTCGATGTAATCGCGGGAGTAAAAGTAATCGTGGGATTCACGCCCGCCGGCAAAGATGCTGGCGTCATTGTCCAGAGGTTGAACTGACCAAGCCGTCCCGGCGGAAATCGGGCGCCAAGCTGACTCGGCCCACATCGCCAAAGGTTGGATCTAGATCGCCCGGCGCTGCCAATGCAACCGGGGACAAGAGACTCGGTAGCCACGGCAGCGGTCGGCGCCATGCCTCTTGCTAAGAGCGGGATGATCTGTGCGAGCGGCTTTTTCACGGTAGTTCTCCCAAGATGTCGAAGCTGCGAAGCTGCTGGCCCTTTGCTCTGGTGCCGCGGGTTCGAATCACGCCGGTTCAAGACCGACGCTGTCAGAACCGTTGCCCGTAGTGGATCACGCGGCGCTCATGGATTACTCCCTTGCTTATCTTCTGTGGCGGGCATGCCAGTTATCTCACTAACCCTGCGCACTGGAGTTGCGCAAGGAGTGATCGAGGCTCAGTCGCGGAGTTCGTTTTCAGCCGCCTTGACGATTCCAAGGCCAAAAGCGGCCGCCACCGCTTCGGTGCGCGAATGAACTGCGAGCTTCTCGAGAATCGATGACACGTGGTGATCGATGGTCTTGGCCGAGAGGTGGAGACGACGGGCGAGCTCGGCATTGGTGTGACCACGTGCCAGCAGGCGTAATACATCGACTTCGCGCACCGTGAGTCCCGCAGGATTGCCGCGTGTCGAGGCGCGCGGTCCACGCGGAATCCCGCGCACACCCCGGTCGCGCAGACGCTGGCGCACCATCGAGGCGAAGGGGCCCGCACCCAACTGTTCGAGGATCGTGAGCGCCTCGCGTAACGCGTCCTCGGCCCGTCGGCAAGTGCCAGGGCGCGCTCGTAGGGCATCCCGAGCTTTTCCCACAGGTCAGCCGCACCACGCCAGTTGCCTTCGATCATCAATCGATACGGTTCGGCAATCTCGTACTCGATCTTCGCCTGCGGATTTGCGCGTGAGTGCCAGAACGCAAGCTCACCGCAGATCGGCGGATCGCGATGGCCTTGCGCCACTTCCAGTCCCACTGCTACCTCGCGGGCCACCAGATCCAGGTCGCCGCGATACCAGGCCACCTCGGCGCGCGCCGCTGCGACACGGCCGATGCGCTGCAATTCGGCAGTCGGCAGTGCGCTACGTACGCGCTTCATCGAGCAGTTGCTCGAAACCGGGATCGCCGCGGCGAGCTCGAACCAGGGCCAGAGTGAGCAGCGTCGGGATGCGCTGATTGATCGTGAGGGAATAGCCATCGAGCAACTGCGTCGCGAGGTTTGCGGCCTCGTTCCAGCGACCCCGCAACAGCTCCAGGCGCGTTTCGTAGGCGCGCATATAGGGTACGCGTGCGTGTAGATCTCATGCTCTTCGCAATACGCAATTCCGCGGCGCAGGCACGCTTCCGCGCGCGGCAGATCGAAGTGCAGGATCGAGCACGTGGTGAGGTTCGTGAAGGCGCGGCCGGCCGCATCGTGCAGGCCGCGATCGAACCCGAGCGCCAGGGCCTGCTCGACGAGCTCGAAACCCGCCTTGTCACCCGACCCGAGGAGCGCCGAGCCAATGGTGTTGAGAGCCTGAACCTGCGATTCCGCATCGTCGTGCTGCCGACCCAACTCCGAGCGCCCGCTGCCCGAACTCAACGGCTTCCTCGACACGCCCACCGAGCATCGCGAGCATGGATCGCGTGCCATACGCCATCGCCAGCTCGCGCCCGGGCGTTGACGCCTCGAGCATCGCGATCGCGTCCACCACGCTGCGGTCCGCTTCAGGCTTGCGTCCCTGTTGCCAGTAGAGGCGCGCCAGGACGCGCGCAGCACGCGCGCTTGCGCCACGCGGTCGGACAACTCTCCGTAGAGCGCCAGGGCTTGCTCGCCCGACTCGGATTGCGCGCGGCGCCTGGTTGGTCAGATTGCATTCCCACGCGTGCAGCTCGAACAACCGCGCACTGCTCCGCAGGCGGTATGGCATGCGCGTGACGCAGCGACGCCGCAAGATGCGCGCACGGCTTCGGCGTGTGCGCCCAGGTCTGCTGCCCGCCGCGCCGCTCGCGGAGCAAATTCAACGAGCGCGCCGACATTTCGTGCGAGCTGTGCATGATGGACCAGCTGCGAGAGATCCGCGCCATGCTGAGCGAGCGCGTCGAGGATGCGCTGGTGTAACTCCTGGCTGCGTGCCGATGACAAGGTGCTCTCAATCGCCAGCCGACCCAGCTCGTGTCGGAAAGCGACGCTCTCATCGCCGAGACGCAGCAGACCGCGCGCGACGCCTTCACCGGCGGCTCCGCGCACCTCGCCGAGCAGTAACTCTGGCGAGCCACAGCTCGGTTCGCCCGGGTGACAGCGACACCAATTCCGCCAGTTCGCGCGCGGCCGGCGAGCACTGCCATGAACCGTGCGATTACCGCATCACGCACCGACTCCGGAACGCGCCACTGGGCACGCTCAGCAGCTCGCGGACGAAAAAGGCATTACCACCGCTCACCTCGTAGATGCGCGCGGCGTCGCGATGGGCATCCTTCTGCAAGCTGCGTCACGGCCGCCTCGAGAAAGCGCGGGCACGCGGATGCGCGTCGCGTGGTGCCCGGTGATCTCTCCCAGGACGCGCCTGAGCGGATGCGCGTCGTGGACACTTCATCGTCGCGATACGTGCCGATCAGCAGGCAGCGTGTGCGCTGAATGCGCCGGCCGAGAAAGTGCACGAAGTCGAGTGTCGCTTCGTCCGCCCAGTGCAAATCCTCGAGCACCGCTACGGTGACGTGATTCGGCTGCGCCACCTCCTCGACGAGCCGGGCGAAGAACTCCGCACGGGAGTGTTCTCCGAGTTCTGCGTCCGGGCCCGCCACACCAAGTGCGGCGGCGATTTCGTGGATCGGGCCGAGTGCACGCGGCGTCTCCAGCGCATCACAAGCGCCCCAGACGATGCGTACACCGCGCCGCGGCTGGCTCGCGAACGCTTCAATGAGCGCGCTTTTCCCGGCGCCCGCTTCACCCGCTACGAAGGCGACCTTGCCGCGTCCCGCTTCGGCTTCACGCAATTGGCGGGCGAGCTCATCGGAATTGTGACTGGCGTTCAACAAGGTCCATGGAGGTGAGCAGTATCCGGCAAGCCGAATCTCTTGGTACCGGCGTGGGCGCAATTTGGGAGTCGCGCGTCGCGCAAGTTAGGGAGAGTCCCTGACGTGCCGCTGCGCGTGTGCCTTACCTTATTCACCGTCGCCGATCAGAGGCCAACCAACCCTTTCAGGAGCATGATGATGAACACGGTGACCCGGTCGAACTCAATGCAGACGCCAATCATCATCGGCGCGAGTCAGTGCGCTCATGTTGAGCATCGCATCGATCGCGCTTGCAAGCCCAGCGGCGGATGACACCAGGAGCATTACGGTGAGCTACGGAGAGCTCGATATCTCCCAGCTCCGCGGGCGCGCAAGTCCTGTACGAGCGCATCGTGCGCGCCGCAACAGCGGTCTGCGATGACTTTGCGCAGCCGTACAACGAACTGCGCACCAGGAAGAGTACTGTCGCTTCATGACGCCGTGGCGAATGCTGTGGCCGACGGTGAATAGCGAGCAGCTATTTGCGATTCACCGGGCACACATGACTCAAGTCGCCAGCAACTAGCGAAGCGGCTGCGCAATCTGGGGTGCCTGGGGTGCAAATTGGGGATATCGCCCGATTTGGCTCCCGAGCGCGCCTCTTTACCCTCCTCGATGCCAAGGGTTGTGGACCAAACCAAGAAGGAGATGACGCCATGCCACGGTACGTCGTCCAGAGAGAGTTCCCGGACGGGCTCAATGTTCCCATCGACGATTTTGGGGCCAGGCCTGCCTGGCAGTCGTCGAGAGCAACATGGCCGACCAAGTCACGTGGGTTCACTCCTACGTGAGCACGGACAAGAAGAAGACGTTTTGCGTGTATGACGCACCGTCTCCCGAAGCCATCCGCCGCACGGCACAACCGCAACATGCTGCGCGCTGGAATCCATTACCGAGGTTCGCGTCACTCGACCCATATTTCTATAAATGAGGAGAACGACGATGAACATCTCATCGACGCCTGAGCATCTCGCGACTGTTGCCGCTGGCAATACCTCTTGCTCGCCATCATGCGGGGCAGCCGGGGAATTCTGCGCCTGCGTTAGTTGCCAACGACGCTGCGCAGGCGAAGCCCTTCTCACCGCTAGTCGACAAGGTCCGCAAAGCGACCGCGAAATACCGGCGACATCAACGTCAGCGCGGTCAGCGAAGCGCGGCTGGGGCGGCGGCGCACCCAGGCGCGTCAGCGGCCCGGAATGCGGGCGCGATGGGGGTGCATTTCGTCAAGGACGGTCGCGTCGGCGACGGCATCCATGCGCGCAGATCAGCCGGAAGCGTTGATCTACGAACCGCTGCGCAACGGCGCGATGCGCCTGGTCGGCGTCGAGTTCATCGAGCTCAAGGACGTCTGGGACAGCCTCGGCAATGGCGGGGGCAAGCAGCCGGTACTGAAGGACACCTTCGCTGAACCCGGTGACCGGACCGAATCGCTACACCGCTGCCGGCATTCTATGAGCTGCATGTCTGGGCTTGGGAAGATAACCCGGACGGGAGCTTCGCCGATTGGAACTCGCAGGTGTCATGCGACAAGCAGCCCTCGACAAGCCGCCCGTCAACTGAATCTCCTTCATTGGCACCCGCCTCGACGCCTCTCGAAGCGGGTGCCCTTTTCTGGTGGCAGGTTCAGGCGTTCATCCGGGCAAGGACGGTCGACACGCGCTTGAGCAGCTCCGCGGTACCACCGTGAGGCGATTCGGCCCCTGCATGTTTTCATCGTCCGCGATCTGCAACTGCTGTAGCTGATCCTTCCACTGCATCAGGGATCGCGCACTTTTGTTCCTTGCTCAGATCCCTCGAGACCTCGGAGCACCTCTGGGGTGCCGAAAGTCGCGCCGGGATTCTTCATCGCTCGTTCCAGGTCCATCTGCGTGCCTCCTCGAGTGATCAACAGGATGGCTGCGGCCGCCATCCTGTCGACATACTCGCGGACTCGCGGGGCTGGGCGAGTTCAGCGCCGCGGACGCGACCTACGCGGCAGCAGGCTCGACGCCTACAGCCTCTGAACTTTTTTCAGACTTACCTTTCTGCCGCGCTATTGCGAGAATCTCTCGCGATCAGCGAAGTGCTCGACGCCCAGCATCGCGATGAGCAAGAGTGCGAGGAGGCTAAGCTCGTGGACGCCTCCGATCACGCCAAGCGGAATCGCGGCCAACGCCGCGACCGCTCGAAACAGCAGCGGCTGAATCCTGAGCACCTCGCGAAACAAGGCATCCCCGCGAGATACGTCGCCACTCCGCTGGCGAGCACCTATGCTGACCACGCGGGCGCTTGCGCCCTTCTGCGACGATTTCCTTGAGCTGCCGCCGCCAGGCAGCACGATGCCGGCGAGCATGACGAGGTGGGTGTACCAGTAGCCGATGACACCAACTCGCGCACGCGCTCTCACCGCTGAGAGTCCGCATTGCATGTTCGGCGCGCTCGTCGTCGTGATCGAAGTAGCTCCACCAGAGTGCGGCAATGAGCACGAGTGACAGCAGCACCGCGCCGATCGTGCGGCCAACGAGCCCCAAGTTCGCCCGCACCGTTGCCGATGGCGACGACGCTTTCACCCAACGCGATCAGCAGTACCAGACCGTGACGCTCCGCGAAATGATCCGGGCGCAGCGTGAAGCGCCGCTCGCGACGGAGCATGGTCGCTGCAATGAGTCAACAGAACCGCCGCCAGGAAGAGCGCCCATTCCCATCTCGTATCGATGATGCCTGCACCGAGCACCAACAGACCCGCTCCGAGGTTGAAGAGGGCCGACCTCCAGTATTCCCCTGAACGCCTGGCGGCCCCCGGTCACGACGAACGCGACGGCGTGCAAGACAATCACGAACAGGTAGGCGAGCGCGAACGTGAAGCCATCCGCGCCGAACACTTTCGGCACGGCGAGCGCCATGACGAGGAATCCTCCCATGGCCGCAATCATCACGAAGCGCATGAAGATGCCGGGCCGTGTGCTGTTGGTGAGCCAGGCATAGGCGGCGAACATCCACCAAATCAAGGTGAGCACCAGGAACGCGCGCCAGAGCTCCCACATGCTCGACGTGCGCCACCAGGTGCGTGATCTGCGTGATGGTGAAGACGAAGACGAGATCGAAAAAGAGCTCGAGCGTCGATACGCGCATCGCCTCCGCCGCCCGGCGCCTCACTCCCTCGTTGTCATGTCGTCATGGTAGCAAAGCGCTCTTCACGTTCTTCGTTTCACGTGTACACAACTAAACGGAACCGGCGCTTGTGTCGCGTAGTCAAGGCCTCACTCTGCCGATCCCTGAGAGCAGAGCGAGGAGTCGAAAATGGAGTTCATGCTTAACGCAGTCGTCATGATGATGCTGGTCGCATTTCCCGTCGGATTGATCCCGCACTCTCGACCTGTGCCGCCACTAGCAATACGTAACTGAACGAAGTACA
>ERZ1370068.650-contig-10594_pt1 | contig 37339 bp, 55 predicted proteins | sample MGYA00561227_ERZ1370068 | MGnify/ENA primary metagenome ERZ1370068 (study PRJEB38410, sample SAMEA6850437) | metagenome | study: Metagenomic assessment of the ecological functions of the soil: analysis of the soil microbiota associated with the...
TCAGTTACGTATTGCTAGATTCCTGGTCAAGTCTCTGGAGTATTTCGGCGTGGTCATGCTGGGGCGCACTCACCTGCAGGACGCCACGCCCATCACGCTCGGCCAGATCGCGTCGGGCTGGGCGTCGCCAACTCGATCGTTCCATCCACGATGTGCGAGAGACGCTGATCGGCATCTACGAACTCGCCATCGGCGCCACTGCCGTGGGCACGGGGCTGAATGCGCCGCGGCGGGGTTCGCCGAAGCCACGGTCCGGTTGATCGCCACCGAAACCAGCCCTGCCCTTCATTCCGGCGGCCAACAAATTTGCCGCGATCGCGGCGCACGACGCGATCGGTGGCCACGAGCGGCTCTTTGCGCACACTTGCCGGCGCCCTCATGAAGATCGCTAACGACATTCGCTGGTGTGCTCCGGACCGCGCGCCGGAATCGGCGAGCTGCTGCTTCCCGAAAACGAACCGGGCTCCTCCATCATGCCGGGCAAGGTCAACCCCACGCAGTGCGAGGCGATGACTCAAGTGGCAGTTCAGGTCTTCGGAAACGACCACGCGGTCGCCTTTGCCGGATCTCAGGGAAATTTCCAGCTCAATACCTACAAGCCGGTCATCCTCCACAACCTGCTCTCCTCGGTCGAACTCCTGGCTGCCGCCTGTGGTTCTTTTGAAGAGCGCTGCGTGCGCGGCTTACGGCCCAACCGCGAGGTGATTCAGCAACACGTCGCCGGCTCCCTGATGCTCGGTGACTGCGTTGAGCCCGCACATCGGCTACGAGAAGGCGGCGCGGATCGCGCAGTCCGCGCACCGTGAGCAGGCTCCACCCTGCGTGAAGCGGCCCTCAAGCTAGGCTATGTGACTGCGGGAGCAGTTCGACCAATGGGTGAATCCGGAGCTGATGACCGGCCCCACCGGTTGAGCGGCCTCAGTTCATGCCGCACATGCCGGGATTGCTACACCGTCCGCTCGGGCAGGAGGGCATTTCAGCGCTCTTCGACGCGCCGTTGGCCCGCGCCGGAGAAGGTCGAGAGTTCCTGCTGCAGATGCTTCTGGCCGCAGGACGGGCATTCGAGAGAGTCCGCGTCGGCAGAGCGGCGAACCAGTTTCTCGAACTTGTTTCCGCAATCGGCACAAAGGTATTCGTAAATCGGCATGGCAATAGTCCCTATTCCAATATTAGATTACAAATGCGGTCCATCACACCGCGAACTTCAGCGGAGCGTCCACCAAAGTTATTGACCAGGACTGCAAAACGCCACCCAAGTGCCATCCGGACGCTGCAGGTAGCCGGAAAGCGCGCTGACGTGGGACAAGCGTTCCGTGTTCGCGTACACACGCCCGGCGGCGGCGGTAGCGCCAAAACGCGAGCTGAGCGTGCCGTCCTGCGCGCGCCACCGGGAAGGATTGAGATCCATTTCTCGCGCGGGCGAATCGTACATGTAGCGCAGCAGCTTGAGCACCGTGGACGGCGTCACCAGATCGAGCCGCGCTCAGGCCGGAGCCATCCATCAGGCTGTAGCCGGCCGGATCGATGCCGGCCTCGGCGAGAAAGCTCTTCATCTCTCCGCCATGCCCGCCTCGAAGCTGCCCACATTGCGGCGCGCGCGCCGCCGACGGCGCGCAGCGCCAGCTCCGCGTGAAGATTCTGGCTGACCTTTGGCAGTGATGCGCAGGTCTTCGATCAGCGGCGCCGAAACCCGGCGGGCGAGTTCGATGCCGCCGGGCGGCGGGGGCTGCCGGAGCCAGCGCAGATCGGACACTGCTCACGCTGGGGTACAGCGTGCTCGCCAATTGCGGAACCGCTCACCGTGACGCCGCGCCGCTCGAGGGCAGTGTGCAGCGCCTTGGCGCGCGAACTGCGCGGGGTCTTCACACCGGATCAGCAGGTCCAGCCCTTGTCGCGCAGCGGAATGGTGCCGGTTAGCTGGGCGTCGCGGCTGCCGGAATGCGCTGAAGCGAATGCTGCGCTCGCCGCCCGGCCGCCACCGTGCGGACGCGATTCTCGATGCGGTAGAACTCGATTGAGGGAAGCAGCGAAAGCGCCGCCACGCTCTCCTACATTGGCGCCGGGGTGACGGACAGAGTAAGCGTCGTTATCGGCGAGCGTGAGCGCGGAAATGGGCGGGCCGTCGTCGGACTGCGGGATCGTCGACGCTCCAGCCGACAGCGTATGGTTGCCAGACGTACCAGGTATCGTCGCCGACGATGTCGCCATCCACGCGCTTGACTCCGCGCGCGACGACCTGGTCCGGCCAGGTCCTCGATGGCGGCGAGCGGATTGCCGGTGATGGGCCCATGCGATAGGGAATGCGCGCGCGCGGACAGATTCGGATCGCCGCCGCCCGCCAGGCGCAAAGATCCGTGGATCCGGCCCGGCTCATCAGGCGGGCCGCTCGGCGAGCACGCGCGGTTTGAAACGTGAAGTCCGCGCCCAGACGCGGTCAGAGCGCAGCGCGGTGCTGAAGAGCTTGGCGTTGGAGGCGGGAACGAAGATAGTGGTCCGGGTTCAGCTCGTAGAGCGTCTCGCCGGTGGCGAGGTCCACGATCCTGCATGCCCCAGAAGGCGGTGCGCGCCGCCGGGACGACGAATCGATCAGCTTCTGAATGCTCTCCGGCAGACCGGCGGCGAGCATCCGGGCGCAACAAGCAGCAGAATAGCGCGGCAGCGCACTTCATCTTCCGGTCACCTTCGATTCCAGCCAGATCAGCGGCAAGATCGCCATCACCAGGAACGTACCGATGCAGCGGAATCCCCATCACCACGCCCACTCCCATATCGACGCCGCGTACCCGAGAGTGGCCGGGCCAACAGGCCGCCGACCAGCGCAAACGAGAAGATACCATTGAAGAACCCGGGATGGTAATAAGGAAACCGCCGCCCGATCGCCTCCGCCACCAGCGGATAGATGCTGGCGAACCCGGCCCCGACGAAGCAGACGCCGATGGAAGCGCCGAACGCGTTGTCGGTGAACGCCAGGACCAGGCAGCCGAAGATGCGCGACTGAGCATGCTGCTCATCAGCAGGCGTCCGTGGCGCACGCGCTGGCAGAATGGCCACGGCGATCAGGCGCCCGGCGAGCAGGAACAGCCAGTACAAGCGCCAGAATCATGAGCGAACTCGATGGGCTCAGGCCCACGCGCCGGATCAGGAAGATGGGCAGCCAGCCGGCAATCGACCATTCATTGCCGAATTGGAAGAAGATCAACAGCGCGAACAGCACCGCGCCCGGGCTGCGAAAATCCTGCAATGCCTGCCGCAGTGTGGGATGCGTACCTTCCGGAGGCGTGGTGTAGGATTCTTCGCGCATAAATCCCGGCGAAGAAGCCAGGGACCAGCGGCCATGAAGACCAGGATGCTGGGAACAGTGTAGGCGTAGAAGGTGCCCGGCGACCAGCAGTGTGGCCGCCAGGCAGCCGAGGCCATACAGAATGCCCCCCTTGTTGACCGTGCCGGCGGCATCCGCCCGGTAGCTCGGCGAGATCGCGTGGAACAGCGCGAGATTGAGCAGCCCGGCGCCCACCCCCAAGACCAGGAATCCGGCGACACGCCACCAATCCGAAGCGCGGCGGCGATACCAGTGCCAGATACAGGAGAGCCAGGCAGGAGAGCGCGCATGCGAAGACCAGTAGGAAAGAGAGCCCGCGGAGCAGCATAATGGGGCGGGCGAAGCGCGCGGCAGCTACGATTCCAATCGCCAGGCTGAGAAAGTAGTTGCCCGCCGCCAATGAAATCCGGCGGGTCGCGGTGATAGCCCCAGGCCGGGAGGATGGCGCCGAGCAGCGATAGCAAAAAGCCGGAGACCAGGAAGCCGGCCAGGGCGCTCGCCGTTCCCGGACACACGAGTACCTTCGGTGTTGCTCTGCGATGTCCACTGTCTTCGATTGTATTATTCCCGCCCCCGCGCGGGGATTTCCGCGTACCGATCCGAAGCGACCACTCTTGGAATCTGTAGACGGCGCTCCCAAAATCGGGATGATTCGCGGAGCGCCCGCCGTGCTTTCAATAGCTTACACGTGGCACACGACGTGCTTCCTTGGATCATCCGGGTTCTTGGTTAGAGAGTTTGTCAGCTTTGGTGGGTTGCCTCCCAAGCGCAATTTGCCATCCCCGCTACGGGCATCATCTCCCGGTAGCGGGGATTTTTTTGCTCTGTTAGACTGGTAATCTCACCGCATGACCGCACTCTACGCCCGATACATGGATCGGTGGGAGCGTAAGCTCGCCACCCGCGACACCAACCGCGTGGTGCGTCCGTTCGAATGGGGCACGGATTGGCTGAATAGCCTGAATTCCCCCACTGCCCGGCCGACGCCAACGGAAACTCCGCGGAATGCGTTTCCCGCTTCGTCACCGAGACGCTGGCAGACTCCGACCGTTTTTTCTCCTATAAGCCGGTACGCGACTACCGGCTGGAGGAAAATCGACTCGACGTTCACCAGCCCGGTCAGCACCCGCTATCCGGAGAACAATACGGCGCACGCCCTGTGGTTTCCAGTGCCTGACGATAAAGGCAGGGTAGTGATCGTACTGCCGCAATGGAATTCCGGACCGGATGGTCACGTGGGGCTGGCGAAGCTGCTCAATCGCTGTGGCATCAGCGCACTCCGTATGACCATGGCCTATCACGCCGAGCGCAAACCCGCGGAGACGCAGCGCGCGGACTACCATGTGTCGAGCAACGTCGGCCGCACGATCCATGCGGGCCAGGCAATCGGCAGTGGATGTGCGCGCCTGCGTGGATTGGCTGGCGGCCAGCAGGGGTACAGCCGGATTGGCGTTCTCGGGACCAGCCTGGGATCCTGCGTGGCCTTCATGGCGGCAGCCCACGATCCGCGAATCCGCATGGGGATCTTCAATCATGTCTCGATGCATTTTGCCGACGTGGTCTGGACCGGCCTCTCCACACAAAACGTGAGCAAGGCCTTCGCGGGCCACGTGACCCAGGAAGAGTTGCGCCGCTACTGGAGCGTGATCAGCCCCGCCAGCTACCTGAAACGGTTTCAGAAACGGGACTTGAAGACGCTGCTGATCTGGGCCAGCCACGACAGCACCTTCCTCCCGGTCTACTCGCGGCAGGTTCTGGACAGCTTCCGGGAGCTCGATTTGCCGCACAAAGTTTTCAATTTGCCCTGCGGTCATTACACCACAGGGCAGTTCCCTTTAACCTCATGGATGGCCTCGCCATGTGCCGCTTCGCGGCTGCGCAATCTGTAACCTAACTACTGCATTATTTGATAGATAGGTGCATGTTTACCATAGTGCTATAGGGCTATGGAAACCATATTGACAGGCGGCGAACCGCGTGCAAGGATATGGGTATCACTGAAAAAGGAGGTGGTCCAGCAAAAATGGAAAGTAGCAATAGACCGCGAGAGGTGGCCGACTGTTGAAGTCGCGCCTCTAAAGTAGCCGATTCCGCTCAGTGGCGGGATCACGTTCCTGTGGACCGGCTGCCTCTTGCGCTGGTTGAAAGCCTCCAGGTATCTCCAGGCTGAACGAGCCCCCGTGTGCCGCAACGCTCACGGGGGTTTGTATTTCTGGTATACTGGAATTCTCGAAAGGACCCCTGGTAACAAAATGAAGGCTGAATTCACCCCGCTTACAACGAAATCAATGTCACCTGCGCGTGCGCTACACCTTCAAGACGCGCTCGACCCACAAGGGCGACATGCGTGTGGAAATCTGCTCCTCGTGCCACCCGTTCTTCACGGGCCGCCAGAAGTTGATGGACACCGCCGGGCGAATCGATCGCTCTCGAAAAGAAGTACGCGGTTTCGCGCGGCGCCAAGAAGACGGCCTCAGCCGTCGGCCTAGAGCCTGGCAACCAACTCTTGAAATGAAAAGGCAGGCCCCGGGCCTGCCTTTGCTTTTGTCGAATGTGAGCGAACGGCTATTGCTTGCGCTGCTGGTCGTGCTGCTGGTCGTACAGTTTGCGCTGGCGCTCCCGCTCGGCCCGAAAACTCTCGTATAAGGGCAGCTGGTCGGGGCGAGAGCAAGCTGTTTATGCTCTCAACCTGATGGTTGTGAATGGACTCGCGCGCCGGGCGCCACTTTTCCGACACCGCATCGCGATCGGGCTTGATCTTTCGTTTAGCTTGTCGAAATCCTCGCGCGGTCCGATCGAGGATTGCATTGAGGCCGCGTGGATCTGCTGACTGTCGAGTTTGACGGCGCTGGTCAGATCGGATATATACTTCTTCCGGAAATTCCTCCGGGCTTAGCTTCCGCGGAGGTCCGCCCGTATCCCGGCCGGAGTGCACAGAACTGGTGGAATAGAGCCTATAGGCGAACGCCCCCAAGAACTCCCCGCTGAAAAACACCAAGTAGCAGGGAAAGCACGGCGGAGAGTCTGGATTTGGGCATGTCCCCTCTTAGCGGTTGGGCCGCTCGGCAGGAAGGTCAAGGTCGGCCGGATTGACAAGATCCGCGGAATCGGGTGTGTTCGATTCGGCCAAAGCCTCCACGTAGGTTTGGTTATAGTCCACCGAATTGGATCGTGGGATGGACATGTAAACTCCCAGGACGAGGGACAAGGCGACCGCTGCCGTCGTCAATGCATTAGCCATGCGACGAAATGAAAGTGAATCGCTGACGCGATTCGATTCGAGCCCAGAGATTGGGCATGAAGTTGGCACTGGCTTCGGGTACCACACAGGCGTCGTGATAAGCCCGGAACAGGGCGTCCAACTTTTGATCGTCGCTGCCGTGCATAGAATTCATAATACTCTACTCCACCGGCTTTATCCGGCTGCCTCTTTTTCGACCCGAACGCTTTCAGCACCCTCTGCCGGGCACGGAACAAGCGGACCTTAAGAGCATTCTCGTTGACCTTATAGACCTTTTCAAGCTCTTTCAAGGAAAGGCCTTCCACTTCCTTCAACATCAGCAAAATTCGATCCGCCTCGGATACCGATCCTAACAGCGAATCCACCGATTCGCGTACCTTCTTTTGGTGGATATCGTCCTTTTCCGCCTTCCCGCCCGCCATCGCATCCGCCAGCATCACCTGCTGCTCGCTCAGGTCGGACATCCGAAACTCCTGGCGGCGCCGCTGCTTCCGCAGATAATCGTAGGCCGCGTTTACCGTAAGCCGGTACAACCAAGGTTCAAAGACCTCTGCCGTCCGTAATTGATCGAGGGAAAAATAAAGCCGCAGGAAAACCTCCTGAGCCACATCCTCGACATCCTCCGGACGGGCGATCAAACGGGTGATCGTCCCCAAAATGCGCTTCCGGTAGGCCAGGACGATTTCGTTGAACGCCGCGCTATCGCCTTTTTGCGCACGCCGGATCAGTTCGAAATCAACCAGCATGCAAGCACCATGGAAGTGCCGGCACCCGGAAACAGCATTGCCTTCGATCTGTAAGGCGTACCAGCAAGTAGACAGGTTACAAGGCTTTGCGGGGAAACGCAAAACGGCGTTTGGGGTTCCCTGGGAGCGCCGGCTCGGCCCTATCCGGCCATCTGGGCCGGATACTCCCGTGGTTCGTAGGATCATGTAGTTGATACTATTATTCCAGATTACCGGTTAACTAAAGGCATGAAAGCAATTCTGTTCGGAACAACGGGTATGGTGGAGGCAGGGCGTTTGCGGGAATGCCTGCTCAGCCAGGAGGTGGACGCGGTCCTCTCTATCATGGCCGCACGCACCGGGCACCAGCACTCGAAGTTGCGCGAGATCGCGCACCGGGATTTCACCGATTTCTCCTCGCTCGAGGTGGAGCTTTCCGGTTACGACGCCTGCTTCTTCTGCCTCGGCGTCTCCTCCATCGGCATGAACGAAAGCGACTACCGGCGGGTGACTCTACGATTTCACCCTCGCGGCGGCGCAAACCCTCGCCCGGCCTGAACCCGAATATGACCTTTATCTACGTCTCCGGAGCCAGCACGGACAGTACCGGACAGGGATCCACCTATGTGGGCGCGGGTGAAGGGCCAGACCGAGAACGCGCTATTCCAGTTGCCTTTCAAAGCGGCCTACGCCTTCCGGCCCGCCTCATATCCAGCCCTTGAACGGATTGTGCCGAAAACAGCCTGGCTCAGGGCGTTCTATGCGGTCGTAGCTCCGCTCTACCCGTTGTGGAAGGCGCTCTTTCCCAGGCACGTGACCACGACGGCCTGTATAGGCCGGGCCATGATCCACGTCGCCCGGGCAGGCGCACCTCAAGCGTGTTCTGGAGAATCAGGACATCAACGAGATCTGCGGCGCCGAAAAGTGACGCCGCCAGTACCGCGGTCATAGGTTCGTAAGAGCCGTAGCGGTACACTCTGCTAGCCTGAAGGTATGCAGTTCTCCGAGTCAATTTTCGCGACGCGCTTCGGTATCACACGAGAGGACCTCGAGAAGTATCTGGGTGAGGCGCTTTCACAGGGGGCAACTACGCGGACCTCTATTTCGAATACCTGGTGACCAGCTCCATCGGCATCGACGAATCCATGGTGAAAAGCGCGGCGCAGGGCGTCTCCATGGGAGTCGGCGTGCGCGTGATCGCGGGTGAGCGTACCGGGTACGCCTATAGCGACGATCTGTCGCCCGAAAAGATTCGCAAGGCGGCCAACGTGGCGGCGCACATCGCCGCGGCGCCGGCCAAAGTGGAGAAGTTCGACCTCAACGAGGGCAACAAGCACAATTTGTACCCGGTACTCATGGCGCCTACCGAGACGGCGTTCCGCGAGCGCGTAGACCTGGTGAAGCGCGCCGACCGCGCCGCGCGGGCCTTCGACCCGCGTATCTTCCAGGTGCAGGCGGTCTATGCCGACAACCTGCGCCAGGTGCTGGTGGCGACCAGCGAAGGCACGCTCTCGGTGGACCGGCAGCCGCTGTCGCGGCTCAGCGTGTCCGCACTGGCGCGGCAGAACGGCGGCCCTCCGCAGCGCGGCCATGCCGGGCGGCGGCGGACGCGTGGACCTGGACTATTTCCTGAAGGAAAAGACGCCCGAACACTTCGCCCACGAAGCCGCGCGCGAAGCCATCGCCATGCTGGACGCGGTGGAGGCGCCGGCCGGCGAAATGACCGTGGTGCTCGGCCCGGGCTGGCCCGGGATCCTGCTGCACGAAGCGGTGGGCCACGGGCTCGAGGCGGATTTCAACCGCAAGGGCGTCTCGGCCTTCAGCGGGCGCATGGGCCAGAAGGTGGCGAGCGAACTCTGCACCGTGGTGGACGACGGCACCATCGGCAACCGGCGCGGATCGCTCAACGTGGACGATGAAGGCCAGCCCACCCAGCGCAACGTCCTGATCGAGAACGGCGTGCTGCGCGGCTATCTGCAGGACAAGCTCTCGAGCACCCTGCTGAATGCGCAGTCCACCGGCAGCGGCCGCCGCGAAAGCTACGCGCACATTCCCATGCCGCGCATGACCAACACCTTCATGCTGTCCGGCGAAAGCGATCCGGAAGAGATCATCCGCTCCGTGCCCAAGGGGCTCTACTGCGTGAACTTTCGGCGGCGGGCAGGTGGACATCACCAGCGGCAACTTCGTCTTCTCGGCGTCGGAAAGCTACATGATCGAGGACGGCAAGCTGACCCGTCCGGTGCGCAACGCCACGCTGATCGGCAACGGGCCGGAAGCGCTGAAGTACGTCAGCATGGTGGGCAACGACCTGCGGCTCGACGAAGGCATCGGCACCTGCGGCAAAGACGGGCAGAGCGTGCCGGTGGGCGTGGGCATCCCCACCATCAAGATCGACAAGATGACCGTTGGAGGAACAGCTTGAGCGACAATCACCTGTTGGAACTCGCGCAGGATATCGTGAAGCTGGCGCAGGCGGCAGGCGCCAGCGGACGCCGAGTGCACCATCGCCGAGGGCGACGAGTTCTCCGCCAACGTGCGCATGCGCGAAGTCGAGAATCTCAAGGAAGCCGGATCGCGCGGCGCCGGTCTGCGCATCCTGATCGGACGGCACACGCGGAGCATCCTATACCAGCGATCTTCCAAGAGACAGGATCGCGCACCTGGTGAAATCGGCCATCGAACTGGCTGATATCACCACCGAAGATCCCCACGCCGGGCTGCCGGACCCCGATGAGTTCGGCACCCTGGACGGCGATCTGGGAATGTACTCCGCCGATGTCGCCGGCCTGGATACGCGCGCTCAAGATCGAGACCGCCAAGCGCGCCGAGGATGCCGCGCCTGAACAGCGATCCGCGGATCTCCAACTCCGAGGGCGCTTCGTTCGACAACTACGTGGGACGCCACATTTTCGCCAATTCGCGCAAGTTCGCGGCCGAGTACCGGTCCAGCTACTGCTCGCTGAGCACGTCGCCGGTGGCGCGCGAGGGCGAGAGCATGGAGCGCGACTACTGGTACACCATGGCGCGCGGTTTTCCGGGCTCGAGGCGCCGGAGCATGTGGGCCGTATGGCGGCTCAGCGCGCGCTGCGCGCGGCTCAACGCGGTCAAGGTGGACACGCAAAAGGTGCCGGTGGTCTTCGAACCGCGCACCGCGCGCAGCCTGCTGGACAACATCTTCGAAGCCGTCCACGGCATGTCGATCTACCGGCAGGAATCGTTCCTCGCCGGCAAACTGGGCGAGAAGGTGGCGAGTGAGGACGTCACCGTGATCGACGACGCGACGCTCCCCGGGCTCTTCGGCACCTTCGCCGTTCGACGACGAGGGTGTGGCCTCGCGGCGCACCGTGGTGATCGAGCGCGGCGTGCTGAAGAGCTACCTGATGAACACCTACGCGGCGCGTAAGCTGGGGCTGAAGACCACCGGCAACGCGTCGCGCGGCTTGACCGGCAATGCCGGCATCGGCCACGGGAACTTTTTCCTGGAGCCGGGCGTCCAAACCCCGGAACAGATCATCGCCGGGATTCCGAACGGCTTCTACGTCACCGAACTGATGGGCTTCGGCGTAAATGTGGTGACCGGAGATTATTCGCGGGGCGCGGCGGGGCTGTGGATCCGCAACGGAGAGCTGGCGTTCGCGGTCAGCGAAGTGACCATCGCGGGCAACCTGAACGACATGCTCGATGGGCATCGAGGCGATCGGCAGCGATTTGGAGTTTCGCGGATCGGTGGCAGCGCCTACAATCAAGATGGGAGAAATGACCGTTGGTGGTAAGTAAAAAGCAGCGCCTCCCAAAACCATCCATCCCGCCGATGGCGATGGTGATTGGCCTGGTGCTCGTGCTGGGCCTCGCCGGCTTCTTCTTTCTCGATCGCGCGGCGAAAGAAGCCGCCGCCCGCTCCTCCGCCGCTGACCGGGAAGCCCGCGGCGTACGCCCGCAATCTCAAGCTGACGAATGTGGAGATGAAGGCCCACGAAAGCTACCTGAAGCAGAGCGTGGTGGAGATCGTGGGCAATATTCAGAACGTGGGCGACCGCATCGTGAAGACCGTGGAGATCAGTTGCGTCTTCTACGACGCGTACGGCCAGGTGGTGTTGCGCGAGCGGGTCCCCATCGTGAGTCCCAAAATCGGCGCCGTGGCGCCCGAACAGATCAAGCCCTTCCGCCTGCCCTTCGACAACGTGCCGGAGAGCTGGAATCAGGTGATGCCGCAATTGGTAATGGCGGGCATCGAGTTTCAGTAGATAACTTTCGAATACCAGGGCAGTCCTCATATCAAGAACCCGGCGGTTTTGCCGATGAGATGTTGGGGCAACGTGTGCTTCGAAATTCTCGGATAAACATACTCGTGTTCTCCTTATTTGCCAGGCGTCGACGATTTGTCCGGTTCGAGGCCACGGAGCAATCGGGGCATCGCAGTGTACGGATCGGAGTCGATCAGGCGGCGCCTTATCAGAGCTGAGTCGAGGGCCGCGGTCCCGATCGGCTTCACGGTCGATGTGCTTAGCGCGGCCGCCAAACAGCGTGGCATTAAACTTCAGTGGGTATTTTGTCCGGAAGGCCCCCAGAAAGCGATGCGCGCCGGAAGGTCGATCTGTGGCCCGCGCAGGCGAGCCGTGCCGCGAGGGATGCGGGTTTCTACTCCACCGATGCGTGGCTGGAAAACGAGTACGCGATCATCTGGCGTGGAACCGGGTCCGGTCTCCCATGACGAGGAGCCGGACTGGAAGGGCCGCAGGGTTGCCGTAACCAACCTGCCTCTCGGTGTCCGGCTGGCGAGGCAGCATCTGCCGCAGAGCACGATTGACCTGACGCCCAATCGCGTAGTGGTCGTTCCAGCACCTTTGCGCCGGATTGGCGGACGTAGGATTCATGGAAGTGCGTCTGCTTGAAGCTCTGCTTCTCAATCGTGCCCCGGATGCCAGGACGCCAGCTTTCGGGTCAGGGTCATCTCCGAACTTCACCAGCCCATGGGCACAATATCCACGCCCGCATTCCGGGCAGAAGCGGATGCGCTTCCGTCAGGAGATCGGCATCATGTTTCAGGATGGCCGGTTTGCATGGTTGCGTAGACCGCTGGTTCGTCTTCTCGAACATCGAGGCAAACTCCCTCGCACAGTTGATGGAACAGCGCCAGAGGAACAGGTATGGAATGGCCGTGCTCGCCCTCATGGCGATCCTGATGATGCCTGTTAGGTTGGATGTACCAGCGTTCGCGCGTCGGCGACGCGCTCAGCCAGAGAATGCGAACCGTGCAAAGGACGAATTCCTCGCCAACGTGAGCCATGAGATTCGCAATGCCAATGAACGGAGTGGTTGGAATGGCGGAACTGTTGATGGATACACCGCTGAACCCCGAGCAGCGCGAGATACACAAGCACCATAGCCGAATCCGCCCGGCTTCAACTGGTCATCCTGAACGACATTCTGGATTCCGCAAAAATCGACTCCGGCCAACTGGTAATGGAAGCTGTGGCGTTCTCTCCTCCGACCTGTTGCGAGACGTCCGGCGGGCGTTTCACCTGATCGCCCAAAAGCAAAACCTTCGGCTCGAACTGGAGATCCGGCGGCGTCCTGCCAGCGGTGATTGAGATCCGCTTCGGCTTCGCCAGATCCTCAGCAATCTGGTAAACAATGCGCTCAAGTTCACTCAGGTCGGCGAGATCCGCATTTCGGCCTCGTGTGAAGGTGAAGGCGACATCAGGAACTTCGCGTTCTCGGTAAGCGACACCGAATTGGTATCGAGACGGCGATGCAAACCCGCATCTTCGATAAGTTCACACAGGCGGATTGTTCCAATGACTCGCCGCTTCGAGGTACCGGTTGGGCCTCAGCATTTGCCGTGAGGCTGGTCGGACTGTATCGGGCGGCTCGATTCGCGTGCAGAGTACTCCTGGAACCGGCAGCATGTTTCATTCGTGGTGCCGTTTTCAGTATCCGAGGGTGGTCCCCACCATACGATTCCCGCGCCGGCCATCGCAGGGCTGACGGCAACCCATCCGATTCTCGTCGTCAGAAGATAACATCATCAATCAAAAGGTTACGATCGCTGTGCTGCGCAGTCTGGGCCTCTCCTGCGACTTGGCGGGTGATGGGATGGAGGCCGTGGAGAAGTGTCTCGAGCGAGAGTATTCCGCCATCCTGATGGACTGTCAGATGCCCGGAATGGACGGGTTTGAAGCGACTGCGCCGGATCCGCGCCGGGATCTGCGGCAGGGTACCGATCATTGCACTGACCGCCGCGCGCGGGCGGAAGCGATCGGAAGCTTGCGATGGATGCCGGCATGGATGATTTCCTCGTCCAGCCGCTTGTCCGGCGCGAGTTTGCGGAGGTACTCGGGCCGGTGGCTAGACGTGCCGCGAGTCATCCAGACAGCCGGTTCTCAAAAAACCACCCTACTTAAATCGCATGCGGACGCGATTTTCCTTGCCGCCGTAGAGCATTTCCAGATCTTTGATCTTCTGGTTTTCCATCGGGAAGAAAAGGAAACCGGTCACCGGCTCTTCGATCTTCTTTTCCGGCAGCACCTTGGCATCGAGCAGTCTTCTTGAGCGGGTTCTCCTTGTCGCTGTTCTCCATCGTGGCCTTCACGCCGCTGGTGTCGGCGCCGCCGCCGGCGCCGATTCCGCCGCCGCCCATTCCGATGGCCCGCCCATACTCCAGCCTCGACTGCGTTCGGCGCCCAGCCCGCCCGGGCCCTGCGTGCCGGTCAGCACCAGCGAGCCACGGCTCAGCGATCTGGCTGGGCGCCATCGGCTTGGTGCGGTCGCCATCCTTGTCGGTGCGCAGGATGAAATCGTCGCGGTCGATGGTAATTTCCTTGGTGTACTTGGGCTCCACCTTGACCTGGGCCACAATGTAGTGCCCTCCCAGATCGTCGCCGAGCGCTTCCTTCGACGGCGGCGGAATCGATGTAGATCGTGACATTCAGGATCACGTCGTCGTTTTCGCCGCGAGCGGTGGCGGTTGTCTTTTTGGCGGCGCCGGAAACCAAAAGCGCGGAACCCGAGGAAGATCGCAAGCAGACGCGGGACCATCGGCAAAACCTCTGCATCAATTATAGCGGCTGGTACAATATCCCTTTACGCCACAATTCCAGGAGTAATACCCAACATGGATGAAAAGGAGCGCTCGCGCGCTTTAGACCTCGCCCTCAGCCAGATTGAGAAACAGTTTGGCAAGGGCTCGATCCTGCGTCTGGGGTCGAAGGACGCCATTGTACCGGTCTCGGTGATCTCGACGGGTTCGATTTCGCTGGACGCTGCGCTGGGCGTGGGCGGTTTCCCTCGGGGCCGTATCAATGAGATTTTCGGGCCGGAGTCTTCCGGTAAGACAACCATCGCGCTGCAGGTGGTCGCCGAGGCGCAGAAGGCCGGCGGCATCGCGGCATTCATCGACGTGGAGCACGCGCTCGATCCGGCCTACGCCCGGAAACTGGGCGTGGATGTCGACAACCTGCTGGTGTCGCAGCCGGATTACGGCGAGCAGGCGCTCGAGATCACGTCGCATCTGATCGCCTCGGGCCAGATCGACGTGCTGGTGGTGGATTCGGTGGCCGCGCTGGTTCCCAAGTCGGAACTCGACGGCGAGATGGGCGACAGCCACATGGGCGTGCAGGCGCGCCTGATGTCGCAGGCGCTCCGCAAGCTCACCGGTATCGGTCAGCAAATCGAATACCTGCCTGATCTTCATCAACCAGATCCGCGAGAAGATCGGCGTCATGTTCGGCAATCCGGAAACCACCACCGGCGGCCGCGCGCTGAAGTTCTACTCCTCCGTGCGTCTGGACATCCGGCGCATCGCCGCGATCAAGGACGGCGACGCGGTGGTCGGCAATCGCACCAAGGTGAAGGTGGTCAAGAACAAGGTGGCGTCGCCGTTCCGCGAGGCCGAGTTCGACATCATCTACGGCGAAGGCGTTTCCAAGGAAGGCGACCTGCTCGATCTCGGAGTGGCGCAGAGCATCTGTCGAGAAGAGCGGCTCCTGGTTCAGCTATAAGGGCGACCGGATCGGTCAGGGACGCGAGAATGCACGCCAGTTCCTGAAGGACAATCCGGACATCCGGCGCACCATCGATACCGACCTGCGCAAGGCGTTGGGCCTGATCAAGCCGGACGGCGCGCCGGTGGCTGGTCGCCCGTGGAAGCTCCGCCGGCTGCGCCAAACCGGCTCACCGGCGCGCCGCTAGGTGAATCCGCTGGCAGTACACGCCTGGTCAGACGCTCGACTGTGCAGCGAGCGCTGTCGGAACATTGGAACGCTATGAAGAAGGAAGAAGAGCGGCAGCGAGCCATCCTGCTGCGGCTGGCGCGCATGCAGACTCCGCGCGGCGCGCCGACGCGCCTTCTTCCCATCCGGCTTCCGCGCGCTCGATGAGGCGCTCGGCGGCGGGTTTCCGCGCGGCCACATGGTGGAGCTCTTCGGCCCTTCGGGCTGCGGTAAAACCACGCTCGCCATCCAGTGCGTGGCGCACGCCCAGAAGGACCTCGCTCACCGCCGCGTGGATCGATGCCGACCATACCTTCGACCCGCCTACGCCACACGGCTCGGGCGTCGGAGATGGAGCGCATGCCCTTCGCCCAGCCGGCATCCGCGGAACAGGGCCTCGAAATCGCGCGCACGCTTGGCGAGCTCCGGCGCGGTGGACCTGGTAGTGGTGGACTCCGCGGCCGCGCTGGTCCCTCGACTCGAACTGGAGGCCGGCATCGGCAGCGACGCTCCCGGGCTTGCACAGCCGCGTGCTGGCATCGGGTCTGCGGAAGTTGCGTCAACAGCCTGCGTGAGATCGGGCGCGTGCGTCGTGTTTCTCAATCAGATGCGCAACCGGCTGGAGGCCTCGGCAGGCGAGGGCGAGACCAGCGCGCGGCGGAGTGCCGCTCAAACTTTTCGCCGCCGTGCGCATCGCGCTGATCCCGTCCGCGGGGGCCCGCGCTGATGTTGCGAGCGCGTAAAAACAAGGTCGCGCGAGAGCATGCGCGGAACGCGATGCTGAGAGGCGGCGGGAGACCGGATTCGTGGAAAGCCCGTAAAATTGGGGGTTCCAGCGTACCTGATGCAAAAAACCTGCGGAAAATCAGGGGTTTTGAGCTGCTTTTACCCTTACATCCCCATGCCCTTCCCTTATCGATTGATTACGTTCAAGGCTTGGACTCGTTGGAGTACCGAGGCTGAAATTCGTTCGATGGGCAAACGTGGCGCGCAGCGCTACGGAGAAATCATAAGGAGAAATATGGCGAATGTGAGAATGACCCAGACGCAGCTGGTACGGTCGCTCGCGGAGAAGCTGCGAAGTCAGCAACAAAGGCTTGCACGCGCGTTGCTGGATAAACTGTCCACCACGGCAATCGCGGAAGTGAAGAAGAACGGCGTATTCGTGCTGCCCGGCATCGGGCGGCTGGTACGCGTGGACCGCAAGGCTCGCATGGGGCGCAACCCGGCGACCGGCGAGGCCATCAAGATCGCGGCCAAGAAGGTCGTGAAATTCCGCGTGGCCAAGAGCGCGAAAGACTCGATTGTTCCGCCCAAGAAGGCGAAGTAGTCGGTTACAACCCATCACGCATGCAAAAGAACCCCGCGATGCCCATCGGGCCTCGCGGGGTTGTTTTTGTTTATCGGATCTTTGAAGCCGAGACGAACTCAGCCCAACTTGCGGGCTGATCCTCGAAGCCTACGCCTGCTTCTTTTCTTCGACCTTCTCTTCGTCACCCTTCAAGGCATGCTTGAAGTTGCGGATCCCTTCGCCCAAACCTTTCGCGACTTCGGGAATTTTCTTGCCGCCGAACAACAGTACGGCAACACCGAGGATTACGAGAAGCTCAGGAAAGCCAAGTGATCTCATGCGGCCTCCTTCTATCAGCCATTGTATGGACTTCGTACAGGTCGCCGTCAACCGGCGTCTCCAACGTCTATGGTAGCAGAGTGCGCAGGTTCGCGGATGTCCTGACGCATCCGGCCGGAGTACGGCGCCATCAGCACGTTGGCCGCAAACCACAGAATGCTCAGCGAAATCAGCCATCGCGTCAGCCGATTGTTGCCCACCAGCAAGCCGCATGAAAACGGCTAGCGCGAACGGCAGCACCGCTGTGACTACCCGTGCGTGGGGGCTCAGATCGTGCGAAGATATTCCCCGGCGACATTAGAGGAGTGTAGCGTGCGCACGCGCTGCTGAATCAAGCTATCGTCGGTTAGACTCAACGTTGTACCGTGAGGCGGTGTCAACCTTGCTCCGGTGCGGGATAATAGCCACAAGGGACGCCATGGATTTCGTCGAGCAGCTCAAAGTCCTCGGTCGACATCGTCAGCGTGGTCGGCGAGTACGTGCGCCTGCGCGCGCTCCGGCGCCAACCGCTACATGGGGCTCTGTCCCTTCCACAACGAGAAGAGTCCCGTCCTTCACCGTCCACGTCGTCCACCAGTTCTACAAGTGCTTCTCCTGCGGCGTCAGCGGCGACGTCGTGAAGTTCGTGCAGGAAAAGGAAGGGCCTCAGCTTCTACGAAGCCCTGAAGTCGCTCGCCGAACGCTACGGCATTCCGATGCCGAAGCGCTCGCAGTACGCCGACGAGGATTCCAAACTGCGCGGCGCACTGCTGGCCATGCACGAGCAGGCCGAGGAGAACTTCCGCGCTAACCTGAAATCGCCGGCAGGTGAAGCCGCGCGCAGCTACATCGCCAAGCGCGGCCTCGCGCCGGAGACCGTCGGAGCACTTCGGCCTGGGCTACTCGGACCGCTCGGGACGCGCGCTGGTGCGTCTCTTCGAGCAGCGCGGATTCCCGTCGGCGCAGATGGAAGAGTCCGGCCTGGTCGGCAAGCGGCAGGACGGCAGCCTCTACGACCGCTTCCGCAACCGCCTGATGTTTCCGATCCACAACGAGACCGGGCAAGATCATCGCGTTTCGGCGGACGCGCGCTGTCGCCCGACGACGAGCCCAAGTACCTGAATTCGCCGGAGACGCCGATCTATAAGAAGAGTCACGTGCTCTACAACCTGCACCGCGCCAAGGAGGCCGTGCGCAAGGACGACCGCGTCGATTCTGGTGGAAGGCTACATGGACGCGATCGGCGTGACCGCGGCCGGCTTTCGCAACGTGGTGGCCAGTTGCGGCACCGCGCTCACCACGCAGCAGGTGCAGGCGCGTCAAACGGCACTCGCAGCGCATCGCGGTGAATTTCGATCCCGACGCGCCCGGCGCGAACGCGGCCGAGCGCTCCATCAGACCTGCTGCTCGCCGAAGGCATGCAGGTGCGCATCGTGGAACTGGATGGCGGTCTCGATCCCGACGAGTACTGCAAGGAGCGCGGCGCCGACGGCTACCACGAGCGCGCTCGACGGCGCCAAGGGCTACTTCTACTGGCTGGCCGACCGCGCTCGCGCCAAGCACGACATGCGCACCTCCGAAGGCAAGGTCGCGGTGCTGAATTTTCTGCTGCCGAAAGTGCAGAGCATCACCGACCAGCTGGAGCGCATGACCATCGCCAACGACGTGGCGGGCTATATCGGCGTGGATCGCGGCATGGTTCTCGATCATTTTCGCAAGGCGGTCTCGGAGCGCAGGGAGAAAGCCATCGAGCGGCCCAAGAGTCCGCTGCGCGCACGACGAGCGCATGCTGCTGATCGCGCTGTTGACCGATGCCGGACTGCGCGCCGATAGTGATCGGCCCGCTGCGATCGCTGGAGACCGATCGAGACGCTGCCTTCGCGGCGCATCTTTCAGGCCATCTTCGCGCTGGATGAGGCAGGCGGCCGCGTGGGTTTCGACGAGATCAACGGAAGACTGGAAGAGGCCGACCAGAACCTGCTGGCGCAAGCCGTGTTGAACGAGGATAGCGAGAGATCGCGCGCGAGGAAGTCATCGGCCGCGGTGGAGAGCATGCAGCGCAGCGAAGCAGCAGAATCTCCGCGTGCAGTTGAAGGCGCGCAATCGGCGAAGCGGAGCGCGCCGGCCACTTCGACGAGGCGATGCGTTTGACCGTGGAATTGCAGGCGCTCGAACGCGCGGCCGCGGCAGGCGCGCAATGACAGATTCGCGTCTCAAATGTGCGATCGCGCAGTAGTGTACAATGATCTGGATTATTCATCCGCTGGGAGTACGGGGCTTCAGTGGCGTTAGACGATAAATACGACGGGCTGCAACGGCTCGTACAGATGGGCAAGGAAAAGGGCTACGTCTTGTACGACGAGGTCAGCGAAGTTCTGCCCGGCGATCTTGCCGGCGGCCCGAACATCGACGACGTGCTCGCCGGGCTCGACGTCGCCGGCATCGAAATTCTCGAAGAGCCCAAGGATTTCGAAAAGAAGATCGAAGAGTCCGGCGAGGACCTGATCGATCTCGAACTTCCCGCCGGCGTCGGCGAGAAGGTCAACGACCCGGTCCGCATGTACCTGCGCGAGATGGGCACGGTCCGCTGCTCACGCGCGAAGGCGAAGTCGAGATCGCGCGCCGCATCGAGCGCGGCCAGAGCACCGTACTCAAGTCGATCTTCCGCGCGCCGCTGGTCATCCAGGAATCATCGGCGATGGGCGAGGAGGTGCTGCAGGACACTCTCTCCGCCCGCGACGTCATCCAGATTCGCCGACCCCATGCTCACCGACGAGATGGTGGAGGAGAAGCGCCAGGAGTTCGCCCGCAAGGCACCGAGGACGTCGCGCGGCACTACAAGAAGATCCTGCAGTGCCGCCAGAAGCTGCATGGCCATTCCGCGCGGCATGAAGCCGAAGCAGTACCGCCGGCAGCTGTGGGAACTTGGGCGGCTGATGGTGCGCACGTCGCGCCTGTGCCGCGCGATCAAGTTTCAGTCGCCGGTCATCCGCCATCTGATCGACCGATTGCGCGCCGCGGTGGACGAACTGCGGCCGCTCGAGAACGACTCTCGCCAAGACGCAGCGCAAGCTGGAGACCTGGCCCGGCGCGCGCGCCGAAGGCATCAAGGATCTGCGCAAGGAGCAGCGCGCTACGGCCAGCGGCTGCAGCAGATGGAAGAGCTGTTCGGCGCCTCGGCGGCGGAACTCGCGGCGCACGCTCGAGATCATCACGCAGGCGCACCACGAAGCCGAGACGGCCAAGAAGGAGCTGATCGAGGCCAACCTGCGCCTGGTGGTCAGCATCGCCAAGCGCTACACCAATCGCGGACTGCAGTTCCTCGACCTGATCCAGGAAGGCAACATCGGCCTGATGAAGGCGGTGGACAAGTTCGAGTACCGCCGCGGCTACAAGTTCTCGACCTACGCCACGTGGTGGGTGCGCCAGGCCATCACGCGCGCCATCGCCGATCAGGCGCGCACCATCCGCATTCCGGTGCACATGATCGAGACCATCAACAAGCTGATCCGCACCTCGCGGCAGATGGTGCAGGAACTGGGCCGCGAGCCCACCAACGAAGAACTCGCCAAGCGGCTGCAGCTGCCGGTGTCCAAGGTGCGCAAGGTGCTGCGCGCGTGGCGCAGGAGCCGATCTCGCTCGAGACGCCGATCGGCGAAGAAGAAGAGTCGCACCTGGGCGACTTCATCGTCGACCAGAACGGCATTTCGCCGTCCGACGCGGTGATCAATCTCAACCTGCGCGAGCAGACCGCGCAGGTGCTGAAGACGCTCACGCCCGCGCGAAGAAAAGATCATCAAGATGCGCTTCGGCCTGGAAGACGGCAGCGAGCACACGCTCGAAGAGGTGGGGCACATGAATCTCGCGGTGACGCGCGAACGCATCCGGCAGATCGAAGCCAAGGCCCTGCGCAAATTGCGCCATCCCGAGCCGCAGCCACCGCCTGCGCGCGTTCCTGGAAAACGGCACCCGACGGCGTGTAACCGTCCCAAGAACGAAAACGAGGGACGTGCAGGAAACGTCCCTCGTCGTAAATCCGTTCGGAAAGCCTACCAGCGGGGTTCGCGGCGAGTGCCACCGCCACCACTGCCTCCACCGCCCGGGTCGCCGCCGCCACCGCCGCCACCACCCGCCAGGGCGCCCTCCTCCGCCGCCGCCGAAGCCTCGGCCGCCACCGCCGCCCGAAGCCGCGGTCGGGCTTAGGACGGGCCTCGTTCACGTTTAGCGCGCGCCCATCCAGCGTGTACCCATTGAGAGCGGAAATGGCCTGATCCGCCTCGCCTTCATTTTCCATCTCGACAAATGCGAAACCACGGGAACGTCCGGTTTCACGATCCGTCATGATTCGAGCGCTGTTAACCTGGCCGTAGCCGTTCGAAGAGGCTGCGTACACCCTCTTCCGGAGGCGTTGAAATCCAGGTTGCCTACGAATATGTTCTTCACTCTTTTCTCCTGTCAATTTGAAAGCGGGAGCTTATCGGGGAGGTCACACATGCGGGAAAACTCACAGTTACTTCTCGGCCGGATTCGCGGAAGCTTCTCAAACGCGATTCGAATATAACACGGGCTGGAAAGAGGGGCAAACAAAATCGGCTGGAAAAGGGTGTGGAAGATGACAAAAGGCCTCCGTCTAAGTGAAGGCCTTTAAATTAAACCGGGCGACGTCCTACTCTCCCACACACTTGCGCGTGCAGTACCATCGGGGCTGAGGAGCTTAACTGCCGTGTTCGGGATGGGAACGGGTGGGTCCTCCTCGCTATGGTCACCCAGAAACTGGGGACAACTCCAAAGGCCAGCTACTCGCGTCTGCCTTTGGACTGAATATTGACGGGCTAAACGGGTTTCAAGTAGCGTCCACACTGTGCTTGTGTGAACAGTAGTATTTTATGGTCAAGCCGAACGGGCGATTAGTAACGGTCAGCTCAACGTATTGCTACGCTTACACATCCGTCCTATCAAACAGGTAGTCTATCCTGTGCCCTTACATAGCTTTCGCTTGGGAGATCTCATCTTGGGGAAGGTTTCACGCTTATATGCATTCAGCGTTTATCCTGACCGAACTTCGCTACCCAGCGGTGCCACTGGCGTGACAACTGGATCACAAGAGGTTCGTCCACCCCGGTCCTCTCGTACTAAGGGCAGGCCCTCTCAAATCTCCTACGCCCACCACAGATAGGGACCGAACTGTCTCGCGACGTTCTGAACCCAGCTCACGTACCGCTTTAATAGGCGAACAGCCTAACCCTTGGGAGCTTCTACACCCCCAGGATGCGATGAGCCGACATCGAGGTGCCAAACCGGAGCGTCGATGTGAACTCTTGACTCCGATCAGCCTGTTATCCCCGGCGTACCTTTATCCGTTGAGCGATGGCCCTTCCATACAGAACCACCGGATCACTAAAGCCTACTTTCGTATCTGCTCGACTTGTTGGTCTCGCAGTTAACCAGGTTTATGCTTTTGCACTCGTCGGCGGATTTCCAAACCGCCTGAACCTAGCTTCGCGCGCCTCCGTTACCGTTTAGGAGGCGACCGCCCCAGTCAAACTACCCGCCTTCCACTGTCCCTCATCCGGATTACGGATGGAGGTTAGAACCACAGAACGATCAGGGTGGTATCTCACCGTTGGCTCCGCCGAGTCCGAAAACCCGGACATCAAAGCCTCCCACCTATCCTGCGCAGATCGCCCCATAGTTCCATGAAAGGGTATAGTAAAGGTGCACGGGGTCTTTCCGTCTAGTGGCGGGCACCCGGCGTCTTCACCGGGACCACAAGTTCGCCGGGCGGCAGGTTAAGACAGTTCTCAGATCGTTACGCCATTCGTGCAGGTCGGAACTTACCCGACAAGGAATTTCGCTACCTTAGGACCGTTATAGTTACGGCCGCCGTTCACCGGGGCTTCAGTTCAAAGCTTCGCCTTGCGCTGACCTCTCCCTTTAACCTTCCGGCACCGGGCAGGCGTCAGCCCCTATACGTCGTTTTCGACTTTGCAGAGACCTGTGTTTTTGTTAAACAGTCGCCTGAGACATTTCACTGCGACCCACGTCTTAGGTGGGCACACCTTCTCCCGAAGTTACGGTGCTAATGTGCCTAGTTCCTGAACCTACCATCACCCGAGCGCCTTAGAATATTCTTCTCGTCCACCTGTGTCGGTTTGTGGTACGGATACCTTATCTCTCCTTAGAGGATTTTCCTGGCGGACGACCCGGCGGATTTGCCTCTCCGGATCTCCCTTCACCCTGGATTGAAACCATTGCGCACCAGGACTTACGGTCCGCGTCCCCCATCGGTCTTGATCGATTTAAGGTAGTGCAGGAATGTTAACCTGCTGTCCATCCGCTACGCCTTTCGGCCTCGCGTTAGGCTCCGACTAACCCTGAGCGGATTAACCTTTCTCAGGAATCCTTAGACTTACGGCGACCACGGGTTCGCACGTGGTTTCTCGCTACTTATGCTGGCAGAGTCACTTCCCAACGCTCCAGCGCTCCTTACGGTACACCTTCACAGCTGTTGAGAACGCTCTCCTACCATTCGTATCATTGCTGCACGAATCCGTAACTTCGGTATCATGCTTAAGCCCTGTTATATTGTCGGCACCGAGCCGCTCGACCAGTGAGCTATTACGCTTTCTTTAAAGGATGGCTGCTTCTAAGCCAACCTCCTGGCTGTCTGAGCGTCCCGACTTCCTTTCCCACTGAGCATGAATTTGGGGACCTTAGTTGACGGTCTGGGCTGTTTCCTTTCGACAATGAAGCTTAGCCCCCACTGTCTGACTCCCTCGCTACACATTCACGGCATTCGCAGTTTGGTTGGATTCGGTAACCCGGGAAGGCCCCTAGTCCAATCAGTTCTCTACCACCGCGACGGACCACGAGAGGCTAGCCCTAAAGCTATTTCGGAGAGAACGAGCTATCACGGAATTTGATTAGCCTTTCACCCCTACCCTCAGCTCATCCAAGCTGTTTTCAACCAACACTGGTTCGGACCTCCAGCCGCTGTTACACGGCCTTCATCCTGGCCAAGGGTAGATCATCCCGCTTCGCGTCTATTCCCAGCGACTCCATCGCCCTGTTCAGACTCGCTTTCGCTTCGGCTCGCTTGCGCTTAACCTTGCCACTGAGAATAACTAGCCAGCTCATTATGCAATAGGCACGATGTCAGGCATTCCCTTGCGGGCATAGCCCTCCAACTGCTTGTAGGCGTGTGGTTTCAGGTACTATTTCACTCCCTCGCAGGGGTTCTTTTCACCTTTCCCTCACGGTACTGGTTCACTATCGGTCGCAATTGAGTATTTAGCCTTGCCGGATGGTCCCGGCGGATTCAAGCAGGGTTTCTCGTGCCCCGCCCTACTTAGGAGCCACTCGAAGGAGGATTGCATTTTCACTTACGCGGCTGTCACGCTTCTATGGCCGGCCTTTCCAGACCGTTCAATTAACACTTTCCTATCCCTCTTTTACCTACCAGGCCTCCCTCTTCGAAGACGTCCGGTGAGTAATTGTGGTCCTGCAACCCCTGGCTCTCCTTGCGAATTGCCAGGTTTAGGCTCTTCCGAGTTCGCTCGCCACTACTATCGGAATCACGGTTGTTTTCTTCTCCTCGGGGTACTGAGATGGTTCACTTCCCCGGTTTGCTCCTACTACCCTATATATTCAGATAGCAGGTAACGAATGTTCACATTCGTTGGGTTTCCATTCGGAAATCTCCGGATCATAGCCTATTAGCGGCTTCCCGAAGCTTATCGCAGCTGATCACGTCCTTCTTCGCCTAATTGCGCCTAGGCATCCACACACACGCCCTTAGTAGCTTGACCATAAAATCTACTTCTCACACAAACACATTTTTACAGCTTCCACCAGGCTTCGGCCGTTACGCTCACCCCAGCTTCGCTGCCTTGCAGACGCTACTCTCTACGCGCTTTATACACTTGTGTTTATAATGCCCGTCAATATTCAGTTGTCAAAGATCTCGATTGCCTCAGCAATCAGTTCAAACGAAGTCCTCTTCGTCTCAAACTCATTGCCGATTTACTGCTCTCTGCTGGATGGTGGGCCCAGATGGAATCGAACCATCGACCTCACCCTTATCAGGGGTGCGCTCTAGCCATCTGAGCTACGGGCCCAGGTGTTGCCGTCCCAACACTGGTGGAGCTGGTCGGGATCGAACCGGCGACCTCCTGAGTGCAAATCAGGCGCTCTCCCAGCTGAGCTACAGCCCTTTTAAGTTCAGCGCTCCTCTTCGAGAGCGCTGCCTTCGAGATGTAATCGAGGCCAGTTGGATACAGGGATCAGGGACATCAAGCCCCCAACCACTTTCAGATTCACTCCCAGAACTTCAAGTGGAGTTCCGGTAGCGTGCTCACCACCTCTTCCCTGGTTTTATCCAGAAGAATCGAGTGGCGGTTTATGGAATGGAACGACTGCTCCCTACTCGTCCACGCTGTACACTCAAGCGCTTTTGACTTTCAGAAACTCCATCCACGGTCTCTCTTAGAAAGGAGGTGATCCAGCCGCAGGTTCTCCTACGGCTACCTTGTTACGACTTCACCCCAATCATGGATCATACCTTGGGCCGCTGCCCCTTGCGGGTCAGCCTGCAGACTTCTAGTACAATCCACTTTCGTGATGTGACGGGCGGTGTGTACAAGGCCCGGGAACGTATTCACGGCAGCGTGCTGATCTGCCATTACTAGCGATTCCAGCTTCATGCAGGCGAGTTGCAGCCTGCAATCCGAACTGAGAACGGTTTTTGCGATTGGCTCCCCTCGCGGGTTTGCTGCGCTTTGTACCGTCCATTGTAGCACGTGTGTAGCCCTGGACATAAAGGCCATGAGGACTTGACGTCATCCCCACCTTCCTCCAGCTTATCGCTGGCGGTCTCCTGCGAGTTCCCAACTGAATGATGGCAACACAGGACAGGGGTTGCGCTCGTTGCGGGACTTAACCCAACATCTCACGACACGAGCTGACGACAGCCATGCAGCACCTCGACTCCACTCCCTTGCGGGATACCAGTGTTTCCACCGGCGTTGAGAAGCCGTTCGAGCCCAGGTAAGGTTCTTCGCGTTGCGTCGAATTGAACCACATGCTCCACCGCTTGTGCGGGCCCCCGTCAATTCCTTTGAGTTTCAGCCTTGCGACTGTACTCCCCAGGCGGCATATTTAACGCGTTAGCTCCGGCACGGACAGAATGAACTGCCCACACCAAATATGCATCGTTTAGGGCGTGGACTACCAGGGTATCTAATCCTGTTTGCTACCCACGCTTTCGTGTCTCAGCGTCAGTTACGGTCCAGAAAGCCGTCTACACCACCGGTGTTCCTCCTGATATCTACGCATTTCACCGCTACACCAGGAATTCCACTTTCCTCTCCCGTACTCTAGTCCCTCAGTATTCACCGCACCCTCCCGGTTAAGCCGGGAGATTTCACACCAAACTTAAAGAACCGCCTACACACCCTTTACGCCCAGTAACTCCGAACAACGCTTGCTGCCTACGTATTACCGCGGCTGCTGGCACGTAGTTAGCCGCAGCTGCTTCTGCAGGTACCGTCATTATCTTCCCTGACGAAAGAGCTTTACACCCCGAAGGGCTTCATCGCTCACGCGGCGTCGCTGCATCAGGGTTTCCCCCATTGTGCAAGATTCCCCACTGCTGCCTCCCGTAGGAGTCTGGCCCGTGTTTCAGTGCCAGTGTGGCCGTGTGCCCTCTCAGGCCGGCTACCGATCTCTGCCTTGGTAGGCTCTTACCCTACCAACTAGCTAATCGGCCGCGGGCTCCTCTTTCAGCGCATTTGCTGCTTTCCCTCTCGGGCTTATGCGGTATTAGCCAAAGTTTCCCCGGTTATTCCTCACTAAAAGGTAGATCACCCACGTGTTACTCACCCGTACGCCACTGTACTCATGGATTGCTCCACTTTCTCGTTCGACTTGCATGTGTTAGGCGCGCCGCCAGCGTTGATTCTGAGCCGGGATCAAACTCTCGTTTGATGTTGTGAGTTTAATCGCTCCGGTTGACTCAAAGTTCTGACGAAGTGTTTCTTTACTGCATCCAACCAGATTGTCAATGATCTGCGCTCATCCCTACCGACATCGTAATATCGCAAATATATGGCAGGCCTCGAAACTTGTTCAGCCGCGACCATCCCTGATACGAGACACCACAGACGCTGAAGAAATTTATGAGAGCTTGTGAAAGAACCAAACAGGAAGGCCGTATCCCGCCTCAACGCGGTGGCCCGCACAGAGTTTTGTTACCATTCCCGCAGAGGACCTAGTGTTACTCTATCACCGTCGCAAGTACTCTTACAAGCCCGGAAGGGCGTGCAATTCCTAAGATCCCCAAATCGGCGACTTGCCCAGAATACCAGAGCCTCCCGTCTTATGCAATAGCAATCTTGGGAATATTTCGCCCCTGCACGTCTGAAATCCGCTTGAAGCTAGCCCTGATCTCATTGAAATCATTTGAGATATTCGATTGCTGATTAATTTCGCGCGAGGGACTCAAAATAGACCCATGCTGTTGGTGGCCGCCTTCTCGCCCTCGTACTCAAGACCCCGCGCCCAGCCTACCCGATCTCTCTCCAGAGTCGCTGAAGAGGCCGAGATCTTCCAACAGAATGCAACTAAGTCATTGACCGTTGAGACTTTAGAACAGCGCGGCCCCGATGCCGGCGACGCGTTTTCGCCCTCGTTTCGGCAAGGCCGCCACGATCGCGCCGCCGCCCCGCCTCCGTGGTCCGTCAGATCGTCTCCGAGTACAGCGTTGGCACCCTCAAAGAGTCCGTTCAGCAGAATCTCACCGAACTCCGCCAGGTGATCTCCGTGACGGCAGAAAGTCCAAAGCGCCGAGAGTGCCTCGCCATGCCCTATCCCTCGGCATCTTGTCCCCGTGACGACCGCGTCCGCAAGCGCATGCTCGAGGAGTTCGCCAAGCACGGGCTAGTGGATATTGCCACCGATTTCCGGCATCTTCCTACTGGCTTTCAGTAAACGAGGTCTTGAAAACATGAAATTCGCTTCGACAGGCGAAGAAGCGGTCGGCGCGGACGCTCGCCTGGGTGCTCGACTGGCAGCAAACCTCACCCGACGGCGGTGTGCTCGAGTTCCTCGGCAACCAGGCCTCCCACCGAGCCCTACAGGGCAGATCCTCGCGCGTAAGTCCGATGGATTGCCGCTGCGCATACAGTCGTGGGCGCAGCATCCCCAGGAGGGCCATATGATCCGCGACGAAGCCACCGTGGACCATACATACAATCCACGCACGGATTCCTCACACCCGCGTCCGTCGTTCACCGCCACCTGATCGACGGCAAGGTAATCACCGAAAACCTCTACCGCTACGAACCGTTCAAAAGCACGTTTGGCGCCAGTGCCGAGATCAAGTTCACCGAATTGGAAACGCCGCCCCTCCGCCACCCACCGTCAAAAAATGAACCGCATCCTTTACCTTCACGGCTTCGCTTCATCCCCGGCCTCGAACAAAGCCCGATTCTTCGCCGCACACCCGCGCGCCGCGGGCGCGCAAGGAGATCCCCGATCTGGCAGCCGGCGACTTCGAGCATCTCACCATCACGGGCCAGTTGCGCGTGATCGAGCAGGCTGCCGCGGGCGAGCCGGTCGCCCTGATGGGCAGCAGTCTTGGGTGGATATCTCGCCTCCTATATGCCGCACGGCATCCCGAGGTGTCGCGCGTCAGTCTTACTCGCGCCTGCATTCGAGTTCGCGCGCCGCTGGGCCGAACGTATGGGTGCCGAAGCGCAGTAGCCGCACGGCGGAAGACCGGCTCCATCGAGCGTCTTTCACTACGGCGAGAAGCGCCTCCGCCCGCTCGTCCCCTGCGCTGCTCTCGACGATGCCTTGCGCTACGAGGATTACCCCGGTTTCCGACCAGCCCGCGCCTGATCTTCCACGGCGCCGGTGACGACGTAGTGCCCGTCGTCTACTCCGAGCAATCTCGGCGCTCACGCACCCCGGCGCGCACCTGAAGTCCTCGCGACTCCGGCCACGAATTACTCAACGTGCTGGAGTACATGGCGCCCCCGCGTAATCGGGCTTTCTGTCATGGAAGAGTAATCGATCCTATAGCCCGTGATCCGTGCCGCAAACGGCCACTTCCAGGCCCATCTCGCGGAACATCGGCGGCCTTCGTCGCCAGCGCCAGGTTGGCCGCCGCCGCATCCGGCGCATACGCCACCTGCACGTGGTTCGACTTGTGCCGCGCCATCATCTGATCGCGCGTCACGCCGTACGGCACGGCGTGCATGATCGGCCACTGCGGCGTCGTGATCTGCCACCGCGCGCTCCGTCTCCTCCTGCGGCAGCTCGATCGCGCGCGCCCGCCCGATGTCCACCTTCAGCTTGCCGCCGTCCACGAAAACACGGCTCCACACGATCTCGCCCGGCTTGCTGACTCCCTTCAGACGTCCCGCCGCCCAGCCGGAAATACATCGCCGGCTGGCGCTCGCTCACCGCGCCCGCATAGCCGCCGATGAAGATGCGCCGGCGGGCACCGCGCCCGAGATCTCGAAGACCCAGACGAATTCCTCGTGCCCGTTCACGCGTACGGTTCGCCGTAGCGCACATCGTGCAGCGTGGTCTCCGGATCGTAGCCCAGCGCCTGTCCAGATGCGGTTGGTGACCAGCGCATCCAGGCCCGCGCACTCATCCACTTCGTTGAAGTGCGGCAGCGCGTTGCCCTCGTACAGCACGCGCCCGTTGTTGCGCGCCGTCACCGGCGGCCGGTCGACGTTGTTGAGCAGGCCCTCGGCCAGGTCCGACGCCGGCGCCAGGTCCTTCAAGCCCTGCTGGTACTGAATGCCGATGGTGTCGCAGCCGAAATCGTCGGCGATCCGCAGGGCCGCGATGTACATCTTGCACTGCCGCAGAATCTGGTCGTCGGTCAGATCGGTTTCCGCGTTCGGCCCGGTGACGAAACTTCATGCCCTTGGCGTCGAGCCAGCTGGCGCACCGCCGCGCGCTTCGGCATCGCTGCACCTGCTGCATCTCGGCGAACAGCGCCGACTGGCTCAGCCGCTCCTTGAACACGCCCGTCGGCGTGCAGCAGTTCGTCGGGGATGATGGCGTTGTACATGCCCATGCAGCCCTCGTCGAAGACGCCCATGATCGCCTTGCCGCGACGCAACTCGCGCCGCCAGGCGAGCTGCCCAGCTTCCTCGGCCTGGCCGGCAGTCGGAACTCGCTCGAGCGCCCGGGCGTGGCTCACATCGTGCTGCCACCGTCTCGCCGCGCCAGCCACTTGCGCAGGCCGCTCAGGAAGAACTCGTCGCGTGAAATCCTCGCTCCATAGCGTGCTGTACGTGACGCCGGCCTTGGTCAGCGATGCGTTCAGGTTCAGCATCCCGACCAGTCCCGGCCACTGGCCGCTCCAGTTGGCCACCGTCAGGATCGGACCCTGTGTGCGTGTAGAGGCCGTGCAGCATGTGATGGCTGTATTGCCAGACCGCCTCGACCACCACCAGCGGCGCGTCGGCGCGGCAGCTCGCGAAAGACTTCCATTCCGTGCTTCTGGCTGTCGATGAATCCGTGCTGTTTGGCGGGGTCGCAGGCGTGCCCGCGGCGTACGTCACGGCCTTCGCGGCGGATGGCATCGATGACAGCCTCTTCGGCCTGCGGCCTGCGCCGGCCAGCACCGCTGGTTGGCCGATAGCCGCAGATCCCCGTTCGCAATCACAATTACAGTGTCCGGCATGTCTCACATTGTGACACGTGCACCGCCCGGCGTCTAGGGTAGCAGCCGGATTTTGTCCATACTTTAGCGATAACTTATGTGCACGCCGCCAGATCTTCCCGCGCTGCCGCGTTTTCCAGCGCGGTAGTGTAGAACAGGCCTCCTGGTTCGTCAATCGGAGCGCAGCTCCGATGCATCCTTTATAACCGTCACCCGCGTAAAGCCCTCGCCCACCGTAGCGGCACCAACTTCACCGCCATCTTCGCCAAAGCCTCATACGGCACCACACGCCGACGCCGCGTACCGATCCACGCAAATCGCAAGCGGCACCTCGAAGAATACCGCTTCCACCTCGCAGCCCCAGGCACGGCCTATCTCCGAGATACGGCCGCCGCTCTCCTCCGGCGTAAGATTGGCTCGCATCTGACACGTACGTCACCGGCCGGCCGATCGCCAGCCGCTGCCCCAGCAGGTAGCGCAGCGTCTCGAAGCACCCGTACGTGGATGGTTTGATCCGTCTCGTCGTCCGCCAGCAGTTGGCGTATGCCGTCCGACGAAGGCCCCGCACTCCCATGCGCTCCAGCGCAGGTGGACTTGCCTGAGCCGGGAAGTCCAGCCAGCACCGCAATCCGCATCACAGATCAGCATAGCGAACTGGAATACTCCCGACCTCTGTAGGCTACAGTACTCAAATTGCTTGCTGTACGCCGCGCACCGACCGCGTATGCTCTCTAGCGTTAGTTAGCTAGCCATGCGTGTAGCGACCCTGTTGCATCGCGATCCTGGCTCCGGCCTTGTCTGCCTACGGAGCTGGAGCTACGTTCCGCTCCGGAACGTTCCCTGGTGCTCGTCAACATTTCGGTCCTCGATCCGCGCGACCGGCCCGTTACACGGCCTGTCGCAAACCCAGTTCCACATCCTCGACAACGGGCCGCGAACAGCCTCATCCAATACTTCGCCCATGAGGACTCGCCGGTTTCACTCGCCGTAATCCTCGATGCCAGCGGCAGTGTGACCGCCAAATGGAGCCGCGCCGCGCCATGCTTGCCAGTTTCTGCGAAAACCTCGCGACCGGCGACGAATTGTTCCTCGTCACCGTCGGCCAGCGCCCTAAGGTGCAGACCGACTACACCAACGATTGTCGCCAGAATTGCAGAACGGTCTGCTGCTCACCCAACCGCAAGGCGGCACCGCGCTGCTCGACGCCATCCCGCTCGCCGTGAAGCATCTGCGCAAGGCTCGCCACGCACCGCCACGCGATCCTGATCATTTCCGACGGCGGCGAGAATGCCAGCCACACCCGCCTCGCCACCATCCGAACCTCTGGCGCGAGAGGCCAATGCGCAAATCTACTCGGCCACCCTCGGACTCCGAGCCGGCCTTCACGCACGCCATGTGGCCCGGCGAAGCCAACGGCCCCCAGTTGCTCAACGAAATTGCGGACTTCACCGGCGGCCGCGCCTCCGCCATCGATGACGGGCGCCGCATCGCCGACGTCGCCGCATCCCCTGTCCCGCGAGATTCACGATCAATACGTGATCGGCTACCAGCCCCCGACGGACTCGATGACGGAAAGTACCACCGGATTTCAGTGCAAGGTACACCGCGATTCGACTCAACCCCGATTCTCACTCTTTCACCGCAGCGGCTACCGCTCACCTCAGTGACTCGCTCTAGCCGTGCGGCGTCGATGCCCGGCGTCAGGCGGGCTGCTGACGGAGGCGATACGCTGCCGACCTGGCGGAAACCGTACTTAGCACGGTAGCTCCCAGTACCCAGAGCGCTTGTAAGGCGGATTTCCAGGGACTATCCTTTTCCCCATGCGTGCGGAAAGTCTGATCGTGGCGTTATTGTTGCCGGCGTTGTTCGCCGCTGGAGGGGCGGGAACTTTCCGCGTAGGAGCTCGTTGGTGCTGGTCAACGTCTCCGTGCTGGATTCGCGCGACCGGCCGGTGACCAGTCTGTCGCAGGAGCATTTTCGCGTACTCGACAACGGACGCGGAGCAGCCCATTCGTTTCTTCGCGCACGAAGAGGCGCCCGTCTCGCTGGCCATCATTCTGGACAGCAGCGGAAGCATGGAGGCGAAGTGGAACCGTGCGCGGAACATGCTGGCACGCTCTTTGCGAAAACCTGGCGCCACAGGACGAAATTTTCCTGGTAACCGTGTACAGCGGCGGCCTAAACTTCTGGTGGATTACACGAACGATTGCGGCGCCATGCAAACCAGTTGGTGACGCGCGCAGCCGCACGGGATGACGGCCCTGCTCGACGCCATACCGATGGCGGTGGAACATCTGCGCCATGCGAGCAATCCCGCGCCGGGCGATTCTGATTGTCTCCGACGGCGGGGATAATGCGAGCCGGGCCGCCTGACGGACGTCCGCCTGGCAGGCGCGCGAGGCTAACGCACAAGTATATGCAGCCACCCTCAGTTGCAGCCGAATTCGGCCACGACCTCTACCCCGACGAGTTTCGCGGCCCCGCACCTGTCTGAAATCGCCGGAATGACGGGCGGCCGCGCATTCACGATTGACGATGGCAGACCCATCGGCGACGCAGCCGCCGCTCTCGCGCGAGAGATCACCGATCAGTACGTGATCGGTTACCGGAGTCCCGATTCCGACAGCGACGGGAAGCACCACCGCATTGCGGTGGAGGCAAGATCGCGGGCGTGCCCCGGCTCTCCCTCTTCTACCGCACCGGCTATCGGGCACCGCTGCGGTAGGCCAGGCCCGCAGACTCACGCGCCACGCGCCGCCCGTTGAACGCGTGGAAAGTTCGACAGACATCTCGGCGGCCGATGCAATCGGCCGCAGGATGGCACGCCTGCTGCACATGTCTTCATCACCCGTGGCGAGCCGCAGGCCCTTACGCAAACAATACGGCATTATGTTAGAACTTGCCCGACCAGCTGAAGAAGGGGAAAGTATAGTCGCTGCCCTTGGATGACTGTGCCAGGTAGGCGCCCCGCGAAAGACGCGTCCCACGCCAATTCCGGCGCTCCACACCACGGTTGAATTGATAAGAGGACCGTCACATCGGCTTCCGACCCAACGTGGCTGCTGGTGGCCTTGCGGTTCAGGACCGAACGCGCGTGCCGTTGCGCGGCATACAAACCATCCTGCGTGGTGCCGCGTACATTTCTCGAAAATCGGTGGAGACCTTGCACTTCCTGCAGGGTGCAACTTCGAGGCCGAGCCTGACCATACGCATGTTCTTCCAGCCAAACTGGTCCGTTATCCCCAGGAAACCGTGGTTGCCCGGCATACATCTGATCGAATGTGCCTCCGCGTGCCATCCTTCGCATCCGTCGTCGCCCGAAAGCATGGTGCGCGTCCAGGGTCAATCGGGGGCTTCCACCCCGCGGGCGTACGGCCCATCCCAGGCTGTACGCTACCACCTGATTGCCGGAAATGCGGTCGCTTGCCCAGGGCGCCCACCTGCTTTGCCAGCCTCCACTGCATAGTCGAACGCCGGGAGATGCGCGTATCGCCCGCCTTGCCGACGTCCCTGCGCGCGCGCGATTAGAGGCTGGTCCGGCTAACAGGTACGGTTGAAGATTGCCACGCGGCACCAGCCTGGTCAGGCTCGCCGTAGCTCGGCACAGATGTTCGCCTGCCTTGTGGCGGTCAAACCGGCCCTGGTCGATCAACACCGGCGACCCCGCAACAAAGTCCACGCGGATGCCGGGCCGGAAAAGGCCAACCGCGCCGCATCGTGAGTGCGGCTGACGTTGGACCAATCCGACGAGTCGAACCAGCCTGCCGGCACCTGGCTTCATCTCCTGGCGGCCTAAGCGGATCTGCAGCGCCGCGCGATTCATTACTCAGGTAGTCGACGCAGCCTGGCGGCAAATCTGATAGGTTGCTGGACGGAATCTTGCAGCACCTCGCGCGGTTATCGCAACCCCCAGGCGCGCGACCTGCGCCTGCACGCAGAAGCACCTGAGCGAGTGGGCGCACCAGGATGTCCAGGCGATCCCTTTCCACGTAGTAGTCTCGTCGCTGGCGTCCAGCTATAACCGACCCCTGCGAGGATCGTCGAAGCGTCCCCTGACCTGGCCTCCGATCTGGAGCCAGCCCGGGAGCAGTTCCCGGAGCGGGTTGGACAGGCGCCGCGGGTGCCCGGGCAGTGCTGGTCTGGCGGAACGTGGCAGGCTTTGTCGTGGGCTTTCTATCGCCCGCGAAGGCGGAGGCGCCGTGAGCATGAGTACGGGCGGCAGTGCCAAATCGGTAGGGGTCGGCGCGACCTTCAATCCGGTATCGGTCAGCCAGCCGAATATTTAGGAGAAAAATAAACTTTATTTAGGCGTTACTAAGATGCGCCCGGCAATTTCAGCCGTTGGCCCCCAAGGTCTGAAGTGGATTTTCTGGCCATGATATGAACTTAGGGGCAATTGCCCGTTAGAGAGCATCGGATGACGTTCGGTGGCAAACCACGTTCTCTTCGTGCGGATTAACATTTGGACCGCTGCGGCGCTGGGCATCACCACTTCCGTGTCCTTATCACGTCTGCGAGGCCAGTTGGAAAAGGCAGCCGGCGAGTCCGCCCACTGTGGGGGAATTAATCGACGCCATCCGCAACATTCTTACGCGCCCGCCTGGCGAGCGCGGTACCCGCCGTTCACGGCAAATGGGGCAGGCCAAAAGTGGAGGCCAGCAAACAGGTCTTCGCCAAAGCTTTGCCCCTCGCAGTTCATGGATAACGCGTCAACTGCGCCCCTGCCGCCCGACGCCGACCGCGCGCGCGTTAGCGCCATGACGCGCCAGACGGCTGGCCGGAGGAGCACATCCGCATCCAGTCGCAGGTACCGCCTGTGCGCAGCGGCAAATTTCGCGGAGGCTATGCAACCTGGGATATGGAGCAACTCGTTCCCGTCGGAACCCGCGCAACCAATGCCTTGAGGAACCTCGACAAGATACAATCCGAGCTCAACGCTGAGGCCGTCAAAGCTTTCGCCCAAGCGGTGCTGTCCGCCGCGAATTGACATCGATTGTGATCCTGCTCCTGTACTTGGCAGCAGCCGTCGGGGCAGGGGTAGCTCGCCCTTCGCGGGACGCGAACATTACAGGGTTTGCCGGTCAGCTGTTTACCGCGCGGAGCAGATCTCGCGCGGCGGGCAGGTGGCACAGGCCAGCCAGTCCCTCATATGCAGAAATAGCCAGCAGGTGGCGGCGGCAGGTAGGTGGAAACCCTGCTTCGGCTGAGAGGTCGCCAGCGTGGCTGGGCGGCGAACACCCGTGGGTGCGCGGCCGCCGAACAACTGGATGGATGAAGCCGAGCGCACCGGCGGCGCGACCGATCGCGCCATGGAAGGCATGGCGCAATCCATCCAGCGTATCGACGCCTCCACTTCGAGCATTTCCAAGGTAATCCGGGTGATCGATGAAATTGCCTTTCAGACGAAGATATTCTTGCCTTGAATGCAGCCGTGGAGGCAGCGCGTGCGGGCGAGGCTGAATGGTTTTGCAGTCGTAGCCATCACGAGGTTCGCAATCTGGCTCCATCGCAGCGCCGCCGCTGGCAAAACCAGCGGTATGATCGAAGACTCTGGCTGCTGCGTCGCGATGGTATTCAGCGCATCGATGCAGTCAAGAAATCCTTTCGTGGAACGCCCGCATTCGGGCCGCCGTGCGCCAGCACTCCAGCCACATCGCTACCGCCAGCAACCAGCAGGCTCGCGGCATCGCAGGATCCGCCCGCACTGTCCGTGAGATGAGCCACGTTGCTGAATCCACCGCGGCACACCCAGCAGGCGCCGCCGGTGAGCACAGAGCCGGCGTTGACAAGCCGCCACGCTTCGCAACATCGTCAATCGACTTGAGCAGGCCGTCGGGCGCGCGTAAAAGTCGGGCACCAGGTGCAAGAGAGCGATCGCGTGGCTGAAACGGATGCTTGAAAAGCGTGGCAGAGAGAGGGACGAAACTGGCAGGCGAAGCTGGTCCTGCCTCTCCCACTCAACGCGGTAGTTCGGCGCTTCCTTGGTGATGATCACGTCGTGCACGTGACTCTCGCGCAGGCCCGCCGAGGAGACCCGCAGGAAGCGCGCTTTGCGCTGCAACTCCGGATGTCGCGGGCGCCCGCAGTAGCCCATGCCGCTGCGCAAGCCGCCCACCAGCTGGTAGGACAGATCGGGAGCGGACCCTTCGCCGCCACTCGGCCCTCGATGCCTTCCGGCACCAGCTTTGCCGCCGGGCTCCTGCGAATACCGTTCCGAACTGCCCTGCGACATCGCGCCCATCGAGCCCATCCCGCGATAGGTCTTGAAGGTGCGCCCCTGGAACAGGATGGTCTCGCCCGGGCTCTCGTCGGTGCCCGCCAGCAGGCTGCCGATCATCACGCAGTCCGCACCGGCGGCGATCGCCTTGGTGATGTCGCCGGAATACTTGATGCCGCCATCGGCGATCAGGGGCACCCGCCCTCGCGTCGTGCGCGCGAGCACTCGCTGATCGCGCGAATCTGCGGCACGCCCGCGCCGGATACCACGCGCGTCGTGCAGATGCGACCCCGGCCCGATCAGCAAATACGTAATTCGAACGAAGTATTAC
>ERZ1370068.1149-contig-11049_pt1 | contig 37336 bp, 60 predicted proteins | sample MGYA00561227_ERZ1370068 | MGnify/ENA primary metagenome ERZ1370068 (study PRJEB38410, sample SAMEA6850437) | metagenome | study: Metagenomic assessment of the ecological functions of the soil: analysis of the soil microbiota associated with the...
TTGCCCTTTGCTGGTGCAAGCCAGCCAGTCGTGCGCCATGGTCAGCCAGGAGCGGGCAACCAAATTGAGCACGGCGGAAACTGCCTGTTACAGCACACCTGAAGAAGGTTCCGGCTTTGCGCGTCGAGACCCTTACCTTCGAGCGCGTTCCGCATCAAACACGTCTGTTCCTCGACTACCTCCTGCAATCCATTGGCCCTGAAACAGTTCTACCCTTCCGCAGTTCGTTTCCATCGCGGGCTTCCGGCGCGGACGGCCGAGGTACTGGGCGCGCACAAGACAGATCGGGAAACGCTTTGTGAAGGCGCTCAAAGCGATGAACACTGCCCGGGGCGCAGGTGCAGAAACGCTCGCGAATATTGAGCGCCTGCGGGCGCCGGATTGTTTGGCGGTGGTATCCGGACAACAGGCCGGTACTCGTTTGCACCGGTCCGCTCTGCACAATCTACAAAGCCATCGACGGCCGTAAAACTGGCCGGTTGCCTGACGCAGCGCAACACCAAAGCAGTCCCGGTTTTCTGGATAGCAACAGAGTGACCATGACTTTGTCGAAGTGGCCAGGTCCGAGTTCATTAGCCGCGAGTGCCAGCTGGCCGGCGTTGATGTCCGGACTGATCTCCGCCAGGAAGGACAACCGGTGGGCAGGGTAGTTCTCGACGACTCGATTGCCGGGGTAATCCAACGTGCGCATCGGGCAACTGCCGAATTCAGAGATTTGTCAGCGACCTCGGGGATCTATTGAGTGACGCCTGGCAGCCCGGGCGCGCGTTCGGCGACGCCCTTCGCGCGAATGATGACGACGCCTTGCTCGGTCGTTATGGTCTGGTATTCCTTGACCCGCTCGATCTGGCGATTGAAAAAACTCGCAGCTCCACTTTATGCGGAAGCGGCCAGACGCGGCCCAGAGATTGCACGGCAGCAGTGGAGACGCGCAGCCGCCAGCTCGAAGAGGCTGGTTACCACGCCCAGGTTGTCGCCACCGAGAATTCGTTTCCGCTTTTTTTGCATGATGCCGATGGCGCTCGTCATGCGCTCAGCCGCGCTGGAGAGCGGCAAGTACCGAACGAAGGCCACCCCGAGGAATACAGCGCAGAAGAGTTAGCCGGACTTGCTTTGCGGAACCTGAGGAATTTCAGCCCCAACGTCACCACGCGCTGCGTGCGGTAGCGTCCAGGAGTTATCTGTTACCGACCGTCGCCTATCTAGGCGGCTCGGCAGAGATCGCTTATTTCGCGCAGACCTCGGAAGTCTACCGAGTGCTGGGCAGGCCCATCACGCCCATACTGCCGCGGTCGAGTTTGACGATGATTGAGCGGCACACGGGCCGGGTGCTGGAGCGCTACGGGCTGAATCTTGCGGATCTGTTTACCGGACCGGACAGTGTCCTAAAGAGAGTTGTGGAAGAGCACCTGGGAGCGGACACTGCAAAAGCTTTTGGAGAAATCGGAAGTGACTGTCAATCGCGAGCTCGATGAATTGAAAGACCAATTGAGCGGCATTGACCCAACCCTGGTCGACGCCCTGGTAATACCGGCCGGCGCAAGATCAACCATCAACTCGAAGGGTTGCGGACGCGCTTTCACCGCGCACAAATGGCTCGAGACGAGGCTGCGCACCGTCAACTGCAACGAGCCTTCGACCAGCTTTACCCGGAAAGGCTTTGCAGGAGCGGCACATTAACATTACCTCTGCTGGCGCGCCACGGTCGCTATGTGATTGACTGGATCTTCAACGCCATCAATCTCGAGTCTGAAGAGCATCAGATAGTTTACCTCTGAAGTAGTCAGGAGTCAGTTGTCAGAAGTCAGTAGTCAGTTGTCGCTTGTCAGTAGCCAGGTGTCAGGAAGTGACAGCGGTCCTATCTTCCTCATGAAGCTAAGCGTCACCCGCCAATCGACTGTCAGGGTCCAAGCCAAAAGCCGGCAAGAGCGACTACTGACTACTGACTACTGACAACTGACTACTAACACTCTTCTTCTATGTCCAAAATTCGCGTCCTTTCCGATCACATCGCCAACCAGATTGCCGCCGGCGAAGTTGTCGAACGACCGGCTGTCGGTGGCCAAGGAATTGGTTGAGAACGCCATCGATGCCGGGCGCTACCCGCGTAGTGGTGGACTTCGAAGCGGGCGGGCGTCGTTTGCTGAAAGTGTCCGACGATGGCGAGGGAATGATTCGCGATGATTGTTTACTCGCCTTCGAACGTCACGCGACGTCGAAGATTAGTCGGGCCGAAGATCTGGCAGCGATCGGCACGCTCGGGTTTCGAGGTGAGGCGCCTCGCTCCATTGCCTCGGTGGCCCGCGTTGAGCTGGTCAGCAAGACAGAAGAGGCCAGCAGCCGGCACGCGCGTGCTCATTGAAGGCGGCGCGCATGCGCGATGTAAAGGACGCTGCTCATCCACGCGGATACCTCGGTTGCTGTTCGCGATCTGTTTTTCAACGTGCCGGCCCGTCGCAAGTTTTCTGCGCTCGGAAGCGACTGAAAGCTTTCATCTGACGAATCTGCTCACGCACTACGCTTTGGCTCATCCCGAGATCAATTTCACACTCAGCAGCAATGGTCGCGAGATCTTGCGCGCGCCCTGGCCAAGGACTTGCGCGAACGTGCTTACCAGATTTTCGGCGAACAGTTTGTGGAGAACCTGCTGGCTGTCGACGGCGGGTACGACCAGGTAGTTCGCGTGCGCGGTTACGTTTCTGCGCCTCGTGATCGGCGCACCTCGCGCGATGCGCAGTACCTGTTTGTCAATGGCCGGTTCGTGCGAGACCGCTTGATTGGCCGAGCGCTGTCAGAAGGCTACCGCGTCAGATCCTGCCGCGCTGGTGTTTATCCGGCAGCGCTGCTGTTTCTGGAGACTCCGCTCGAGGAAGTAGATGTAAACGTTCACCCGGCAAAAACAGAAGTGAGATTTCGGCGTCCGTGCCGCTGTCGCCGACGCCGTGCGTGAATCCATCCGCGGAGCGCTGGCCAGCGGCGGTTACGTTCCACCCGCCGAGCAGTCGTCTCAGCCGAACAGCGGACCGCGGGCGTCCCGCCCGCCATGACGCACTTCATCGGGAATTCCGGATGCCGCAGGTTGGTTCCTTAAGCGCCCAGGGCGACCCTGATAACGTCCAAACAACCCAACCAAAGATGGATTGGGCCACTATGCCCATTCAGGACGAGGAGAGCAGGTCATTGACGAACCGGTTAGTTCGCGTCGGCTTCCAAGGGGAACACCGCACGCGACCTCGATGCGATCCTGCGCCGCATGCACGCTGCGTCAAGAGTCCTCTCAGCCTGCCTATGGCTCGAACACTGGGTCTGCGGGCGTCCCGCCCGGCAGTAAGCGGCATCTGATGAGCTCGAAAACACTCAAGCGGGATCGCAAGACATGACCCCAACTGGTGAGCTTTCAACAAAATCTGATCTCAGAGAAAGCGAAAGCGGCGTCCCCACTGCCGCCGCTGGCCTCAGCGCGACAGGTTCCGTGCGCGAAGTAGCCGTCGAATCACTTTCGGCCAACATTCGTCCGCTGGGTCAATTGGACGAAAGCTTCATCATCGCCACCGACGAAGAGGGCTTTGCTGCTGAATCGATCAACACGTGGCGCACGAACGGATCTTGTTTGATAAATACCGCAATCTCGAAGCGACGCGCGGTTGCCGAGTCACAAAGACTGTTGATACCCGAAACCTTCGATCTCACCCCAGCACAGGCTGCGGTCTTCGATCTAGTAGTAGCGGATCTCGGAGATCGGTTTGAGCTAATGTGTTGTCGGGCCGCACGGTGGCGGTCAATGCTACTACCGGCGGATTTGCCTCCCAGCGAAGCGCGTAACATGTTGGGGAGAGATTCTCGATACGGTGGAGGCCGAGAAGAAGGGTGGCGCCCGTGAGAGTCTGCCGACGAAATTGCGGGCCTCGTTGGCCTGTCACGCGCGATCAAAGTAAACATGCCGCTGGCCCCGGAAAAGATGCGCTGGCTGATCGACCGCCTGCTGCTCACCTCGTCGCCAACCACCTGCCCGCACGGCCGACCGGTAATTCTGCGCCTGACTATGCGCGACATTCTCAAAGGCTTCCACCGCATCTGACTCCCCATCGCTTGCTTGATCGAGTGTCGGCACGAGGCACGGCACACAGCACGTTGGCACTCTCATCCTGTTTTCGCAGGGCGCTGAAAAAAGGAAAATTCGGCACAGAGACACTAGAGAGTCACAGAGAAGGACACGAGCTGGAGTCAATCAGAAATGGCAAAGAATTCGTACCTTCTCTGTTTTTCTCTGTGAGCTGAGCTTCATTTTCCAGCAGCCTGTTAGAGCTTCGCGAGGGTTTGCATTACTTTGCCGACGTCGGACAGATCGGGCAACAAAGCGTCGGGATGAAAGGCGAGTAAGATCCCCGGGCCGAACATTCTCGCTGCAATGGCCACTCACCTGAGCGCGGGCACCGAAGTGACGACGGCGCAGGCGATGTCGTTGGGTGTATCGCCGATGACGATGAACTGTTCCGGGAGCGAGATCGCAGTTGCAGGTGTTCGCGGATGCGGCTCGGCGGCCAGCGGCCGGGCAGATCGCGGCGGTCGTGCGACTCATCGCCGAAGGCGCCAGGCAGAGTGAAGAATTTAGAGAGCCCGACCAGCTCCATCTTGAAGTGAGCCGCGGGCTCGATGTTGCCGGTCATCAGGGCCGAGTGGTAGCGCGGATGCTCGGCTACCGCCGTCAAGTGTCTCACGGACTCCGGGCAGGATCTCGAAGTACTGAATCGCCATTTCCGGTGACGGTGCGCATCGCGCGCCATATAACGCTCCCGCACCTCATGCACGCGGGCTCGCGGATGTGGTCATGCGTTGATAGCCTTCATCGCGCAAAGCCTCGCCCACGATCTGCAGATCAGTCATTCCGGATACGCTGCATTTCTCGAAGACGCCCGGCGGTGCCGAATACTTCTTCGAGCATCGGAATCGTGTAGTCCTTGAAGGAATCCGGGCGCACGGAGCGAATCAACGTGCCGTCGATGTCCCAGAGGAGGATGCGCAAGGATGAAGGCGGAAGCGGATGAAGGATGAAAGCGCTTTGCTCTCGTCCGGACCTGATCCTTTGATTAGTGAATGACCGCGCGGCGTTATCGAATTCAAATTTCATCCTTCATCCACGCTGCCCTCATCACTTGATCTGTGAGCCGCCAGCACGTCCCCGGCATTCACCGTTTCCTCCTACTGTTGCATTCAGCTTGGCCACCGTTCCCGCTTTCGGTGTTTTCATCTCATTCTGCATCTTCATCGCTTCGACGACGACGATGCCGGCGCCTACACCTCGACTGCCAGCCGGAGTGCAACCAGCCCGCGCACTACTTTGCCGGGCATGGTGGCCCGGATCAGCGCTTCGCCGCGGTCGTGGCCGCCCGTCGCTTGACCACTGCGCAGCCTTTTCGGGTCGGTGAGGTTTACTTCGCGGCTGGTGCCTCGAGAGCATAACAAGATAGTGTCCGGGAGCGGCGCTGGTGCCCCACCTGACAGTTGTACACTTCAGTTGCCATCGATCAGTAGAAAACCGCCGCCGGGGAATCTCTCGCGCAGGATCAGCCCGTAGCGGCGCTCATCGATCTGCAGCGGCGAAGATTTGCACCGTCGCGCCGGACATTGATCACCTGACTGGGTAGCCGGACAGTTCCGCACTAGGTTTCATCCTGGCCTCCGGCGCAAGCTAACAGTCTGGCGTTTCCGAGTCGCCCAGCATGCGGCTGTGCGCGCCGCGCGTTTCCAATTGGCGTCGTCCGCGGGGCTGCCACGGGGGATGCCTGCTGTGACTGCTGGTAAGCGGGGGCGGCCGCGATCAACGCCTTTCATGCTCACTGCAGTTTGATCTGCCCCCTTCCGCGCCCGGCAATCTGCTGTTGCTGTTTGGCTTCGCGCCTCGCCTGAAGCGAGAGATGAACCCCGCAGTCCAGGCGACGCGGCGATGAACTCCCTCGCTCTGGCAACAATCAATCTCGCGGAAGAAGGGCAGTGTAGTCTTGATACCGGCTGATTTGATATTCATCAGAGGCGCGTCGCGGCCGGAGTTTACCGATCGCCTCCTCTCTGGTGCGACCCCAGGCGGCTGGGGCGCGGGATCATCAGTGGATCGTAGTGAATGGAAACCTCTGAACCCGTACCAGCTTACCGCTGTCGTCCACGGATGCCCGGACCTGACGGCGCTCGCAGCCGGGTGATCTTTCCCGGTGAAGGGGAAGAAGTTGTTTTCCGAGGTCTTCGGCACTAGAACCCGAGCACTCAGATTGCGTGACCCGTCCAATCCAACATCCGTTTGCTTGAACGTGAAAGCGACGCTCCAGCAGCGACGTTGATGATCACCGTTCGCGTATACCAGGATCAAATCCGGTGACCAGTTCGAGTAACCGGGTGTCTCGACCGGTGGCAGGCGCGCGTATTCATTTCGAGGAAGAAATACTCACGGCTGACATCGGCCACCCAGGAATTCAACTGTCCCCGCGCCGACGTAGTTCACTGGCTTTGGCGATCTTTACGGCAGCTTTCGCCCAGCCGCCGCGCGCAACTGCTATCGTTGATTGGCGAAGGACATTCCTCGATCACTTTTTGATGACGTCGCTGAATTGAGCGCTCGCGTTCCCTTTCCCAGATCGCACCACCTGCCCATGCGAGTCGGCGAAGATCAGTGCAATCTCAATGTGCCGCGGCTGCTCGACTGCCTTCTCCAGATACAGCTGGGCATTGCCAAACGCTGCTGCCGCTTCGACTGCGCCGTTTCAAACGCCGACTGCAGCTCAGCCGCAGAGTTAACGAGACGCATACCCGTACCGCCACCGCCGGCAGATGCTTCAACATCACCGGGTACCCGAAATGCCTGGCGGTTTGTTGCGCTCCGCGAACGATTTCAGCGGCTCCGTGGTCCCGGCACGATAGCTACGCTTGGCTGTCCACGGCTGTCCGGCGGGCGCTGGTCTTGGACCCCATCAGGCGCATGGCCTCTGCGCCCGGGCCAATAAAGATCAGGCCTGCGTCGCTCGTGGCCTGAGCAAAATCGGCGTTCTCCGCCAGGAATCCGTAGCCAGGATGAATCGCTTCGGCTCCAGTTTTCCTGGCTGCGGCTATGATTGCCTCGATGTTCAGATAGGCTCTGACTCGACGCTGCCGGGCCGAGCAGAGACCGCGCTCATCAGGCATCCTCACATGCAAGGCCTCGGAGTCTGCTTCTGAGCAAACTGCTATAGGCGAGATGTTCAGATCACGGCAGGCGCGAATTACGCGAATGGCGATCTCCCACGATTAGCGACCAGGATTTTTGCGTAGCTTGCGAAAGGAAGTAGTCAGTAGTCGGTAAGTCGGTAGTCAGTTTTTGGCGACCGGCTGATCTAATAAGTTAACAACCAACAAAATGACTACTGACCTGACTACTGATTACTGACTACTGACTACTGGTTGATGGCCAAATGAAAGTGACCCCCTAGAGGGGAAGCTTTCATGGCAAAATACAAATCGTTCGCGTCATCGTTAATCGATTTAGTTGGGCAAGCAAATGAAGAAAAAAGAGTCTTCAACTTCGGGCCCTGGTTCATCGTCTCTACTTTAAAGAGCAAGTTTCGAAAAAGATGATCGTGCGCCAACTAGAAGTCAGTAAGGGTTTCGTCCAGCGTTGGACCAGCGCGCCTGAGCAAGACCTGAGTGCCGACGAGCGGGGCTGGCCGCAAGGCCAGCGGCGCCACTGGGACAAAACCACTATCGAGCGCATTAAAGAGATTCATCAATTTCAGCAAGCCGATGCGCATCAGTTCTTCTGTGGCGCAACTGCGATTACCCAGGAGTGGCGGCGGCGCTATCCGCAAGCAGCCGTGCCACCATTACGTACTATCGGCCGCATCCTGGCCGAACTAGGACTCTCCGGCAAACGACGCACGACGAAAGCTAAAGGCGCTGCTCGCTATCTCTGTTATCCCGAACACACCATCTACCAGCAGTTGCCCGGCCGCGTGCTGGAAGCCGACTTCATCGGCAAGAAGTACCTGGGTGGTGGCGAGCCTTTAAACTTCATTGGCTTTAGCTTCAAAAAAGCGCCCAAACTGCGCCATTTTCAGTATGTGCCGGCCCAGTCCGCGGATGTCATCATCAGCCAGGCCCAGCGCTTCTTCGCCCGTTTTGAGAAGCCCGACTATTTCAAAGTCGACAACTGCGGGGCGACCATTGGCAGCGGTTCCGGTCAACGCACCCTCTCTCGCTTCGTTTGTTTCTCTTAAGCGAGCAAATCATTCCTATCTTCGCGGTACCCCGGAAGCCTTTTTCGCAAGCTTCCATAGAAGGCAACAACTCGGTCTTCTCCCGCAAGTTCTGGAACCAACGTGAATTCACCGGACAACCGGATGTTGTTCAGCAACTAGAATGGTTCAACGAAGCCTCGGAGCGCTATACCGACTATTGTCGTCCGGCTCAGCCCCGCCAGCGCAAAGCCCGCTTCGTGCCCCAGATCTACTTCATTCGTCAGGTCGCCGATGAAGCCGGAGCGCGCCCGGCTTCATCAACGTCCTGAATGAAAAGATCCTTCTGCCGCCTGCCTACATTAACTATTTCGTGCTGGCCCGCTGGGATCTTCGCAAGAGCGACTCGAAATCTATTTTGAGAAAGAACTAAAACCAAAACGCATCAAGCAAATGAAGTTCGCCATCAACAAGAATGCTACTTATAAACAGGGGTCATTTTCATTTGGCCATTAACCACTACTGACTACTGTTTGCTCTTTCACACAACAATTGAATTTGCAGGTTGACGCGGGTCGTAGCGCACCAGGGCCAGGCCGCCTGAATGTATCGAGTCTTATTTTTCTGCTGCTCTACCCCGATTGCTTGCGAGGATTCATATTCCACGCCGGACACGATAACAGTGGAAAACCTGCGGTAACCCATGATGTCGTCGCTGTCCGTGATGACGTCGAGTATTGTGCCTCGACTATGCGGCCGGTTTGCAGCAGCCGGCGACGCGAGGGGCTCGCCTTCCTTCTTTCGTCGGAAACGATCCAGAAAGCCCATCGCAGGATCTGTCCTATTTTTCCGGGCCCTGGCGGTGGCGGCCGCGGGTTTGCTGGTGTTGTTGGCGTCTGCGACAGTCATGATCACGCCATCGCGCCACAATCAAGTCATCGTCGCTGCCGTAAATCTTGTCGGCTCCCCGGCAAACACAATTCGTAGCTGGTGAAGGAAAGAGCGCCCGGTGCGTCGTCTCGTTGTCGATGCGGAAGCTTTCGATCAGGGCCGCGCCTGACTGAACACGTCGAGGTCCCTGGGGTAGTTCGCTACAGTACGCTGCTAGGGTGGTCACCACTGAGGGATCGAGATTCTCCAACGCCGCAGCGTCGAGCCATCGGGTCAGGAACGTGCAGCAGATCCTTCTGCTCACTGGGATTAGTCTTGTATTCTCCTGGTACTCGAGCACCGCGCGATCAAAGGTATGGCCAAGCGCCAACTGCTCTGGCGTCAATAGACATTTGACGTTGCCGCAGGCGAGCGGCACAGTTACGGCGAGCAATGTCACAAATGTGAGGGGCCACGAGGGCAGACGCAAATAAACCTCGCCGAGCCATGGGCAGCCCTACAAACCGCGCCGTGCGTTTTCCACGATCGATCGATAAAGGCGCCGGCCGCTCCAAAGCGCAACAAACATTAGCGGACTGGCCCACTTTAGCCGCCAGGCCGCAGTTTCCTGCCGCAACCCAGGACCAGAAGTTCAACAACAAGGGCGAGCGTTCCGCGAGAACGATGATTGTTTCGGTCAGGAAGCCCAGAACCATCAGCGTTCCCATGGCCACCAGTACCAATGGCTCGGCCATAAGCAGGCAGTTCACGTTCGGGTTCTGGAAGGGATCTCCCACCGAGCACGCGCCGCAGGACTCGCATCCATTTCGCAGGTTACCCTCGAACCTGAAGCCACAACAGGGGCAGATTGTCTCACGGTAGCTATTCCTTTTGAACGCTGAAACACAGCTTGTCAGGAGCCGGACGATGGCTTGTCGAAGACTTTAGCCAGCCTTGTGAGCCAATCGCGGGCTCGGCGCGTCGTTCTGGCCCCAGCCTCTGGCTTCGAATATGCGGCTTGAGCGGCGACTTTGTTGAGCAGTGGCTTCGACCTTATTCAGTTCTCGCCACGTGTGATACATGCGGTGGGCAAACGTCCAATACGAGCCGATTGCCAGAACCCAAAGCACAGCCGGCATGCGGGTTCGCGAAAAGTTGTTGGAACTCGGGTGCGTGGACAGTGCGCCAATAATGAACAAAACTACCCGCTCGGGGCGTTTTAAAAACCCTACATCACATTTGGGAATCAGACTCTCGCACGAGCGCTGGCGTAGCTTACCATAACCGAGCCCATAGTCCTGCGCCGGCCAGGAAAACGTTCAGGGTCGAGTGCGAGTTCCGTAATTGCGAGCGTAAAATCATCAGGCCGACAAAAATCACCATGTCTGAAAGGCGATCGAGCGAGGAATCAGAAAGCCGCCAAGCGGGTGACGCGGCCTGAGAGGCGCGCCACCTGACCGTCCAGCATGTCGAAACAGGTTGGCCACGATCAGGGCAATGCCAGCCCAAAAAACCATCCCACACCAAACAATACACCACACCCGACAGTTCAAAGAGACGCCGATCACTGTCAGTATGTTTGGATTGATGTGGCCGCTGATAGCCAGCGCACCACCATGGCGTCGATGATGCGCTGACCTCCACGTCCGATACTACCTGTAAACATTTCCTGATTTCCTCTACGCCATTATGCCTAAAAGTGAGTTAGCTGCACAGCTTTTGCACGAAGCGGCGGATCATAGGGAGCAGTTGTTGAGTTGTCAAGCACCAGGCTCCATTCCCTGGCGGCTTCTTCCGCTTTCGCATCATGGAGAGTCTTTAGCTGTCTAATCTCAAACGTCCGCGCACCGGCGGGTGTGCGCACCGTCACTTCATCACCTTCTTCCTTACCCATCAAACTCTTGCCGATGGGCGAGGTTGTCGAAATGAAGCCTTCCTGCGGATCGCTCTCTTCGGTAGTCACCAGCCGGTAGGTGACCTCTTCTTCCCGCTCAGAGTCATACAGGACCAGAGTCGAGCCATAGGATGCCTTGCCGTGCGGGATGCGTGAGAGATCGATCGAGCTTACTTCGCTGAGCCGCTGGCGAAGTTCGCGGATACGCGCCTTGACCATGTTCTGACGATCCAGCGCTGCGTGGTATTCCGAGTTCTCGCGCAGGTCCCCAAATTCCAGCGCCGCTTGATCTCTTTGGGCAGATGAATCCGTAACTCCGATTCGAGCTCGTCAAGATCACCCTGCAGGCGTTTTTTGATATCTTCTGACAATTAGCTGACTCCTTGAACCGACTTGTAAACGCGGACGCTTTGCCTCATCCGACTAGGTACCAAAAGTTCCCACCGCCTATACCTGGTAATTCAACGGCCAGGAGACGGCGTACAATCGCTCGGCTGTCTTATGGTAGGCGATTTCCATCAGGCGCGCCGAAGAGAGATGCCTGTGTCTCGCGCCGTTCTGACCATCTGCCCGTTTGGCGGGATTGTCTTCGTATTGGTGATCGCCTCAGAGATTGGCACGGTGACGACATCCGCAGCTTGCAAGGCCACCATCACCCCTTTTCGCCATGAGCAAAAGCGCGCACCGCGCAGGCTCCGAAGCTCGTCGCCAGCATGCGGTCGAATGCATTCGGTCTGCCGCCGCGTTGCAGGTGACCAAGCACTACGCAGCGCGTCTCCTTGCCGGTCAACCCTTCCAGTTGTGCTCGGCAATATACACCGATTCCGCCGAGACGGGGAGCATAATAGGCGTCACCTGTATCCTGATAGATTAGTTCGTGATCGACTTCCCGGCGCCCTCGGCCACCACCATGATGCTGAACTTTGATCCCGCTTCTTCACGCGACCCGTACTTTAGCCGGCTACTGACACTGCATGGAAAAAGGAATCTCCGGGATCAGGATCACATCGGCGCCTCCGGCGATTCCGGAATGCAGCGCAATCCAGCCAGGCGTGGCGGCCCATCACCTCGAGAATCATCACCCGGTCGTGTGATTCAGCCGTTGTATGCTAGTCGATCAAGCGCCTCCGTTGCGATATCCAGCGCCGTTGCAAAGCCGAACGTCAATTCCGTGCAGGCGAGATCGTTATCGATAGTCTTGGGCACGCCCAGAACCGGCACGCCGAGCCGGCTCGAATTCGGCAGCAATGGTCAGGGTTCCTTCGCCACCGACTACAACCAGGCCCTCGATTCCGAAGCGCTCGAGATTTCCGAGGGCCTCTCTGTAAACAGCAACGCAGGATTAACGGCCACGCCTTCGGAGTTGCGTTCGGAAAACTTGCCCTTATTGCGAGTGCCCAGGATCGTGCCGCCGCGCGGCAAGCAGGCCGCGAACATCGGCCGCCGTTAGTTCGCGGATCTTGGTTTCCCCGAGCAGACCCTCGTAGCCATCTTCTATGCCGATCACGCTCATGTCGATATTCGCAGACGGCCGTTTTTACTACCGCGCGAATAACTGCGTTCAGCCCCGGAGCATCTCCACCGCCGGTAACAATGCCGATCCTCTTGTACATGGCCAGTTCGATTTTCCCTAGCTTACGACTAACGCAGTAGCGAAAACGAAAGGCATTCCCGGCCTGTCCATACAGTCCGTTGACCGTCGGGCGCTGGCTCGCGTAGCATATTTGACGCAACTGACATGCCGCCGCGGGCTTTGAAGCGGTTTCTATCAGCAAAGGTGGAGCTAGAGTTTGGATATCGACGAGCGAGCGAAGGAGATCCGTGCAGGAGATCGGAACGGCGATCAATGAATCGGTCGAGAACTCTCGCCAGAGTGGCGGAGGCGATTGACCGCTTGCGCGAAGCCGGGTTACGAAATGGAGTTGACTCTGCGGTCTGGAAATCGCCCTGCGACCCGAATAGCGGACGACGAGGAGTCCACCGGCAGACGACGCCGACCTGATCTGACGGCCGAGGACCTGCAGGTCTTGGCAACGCGATGAAGATCAGAATCTGATCCGGATTAAGCTGCGGAAGCGAAGATCAGAGGCACTCGGCAGGCAGCAGACGGCAGGAAAGGAAGAGTAGCCGCGGAGAATGCTGATCAGGACCTATGCTTTCTGATCCGCGTGATCAGCGCTCACCCGCGGCCGTTCGTTTTGTTACGGCTACCGGCTACGGTCAATCTCACAGCTCACGACTGAGGCAATGCCGTCAGACGGAACACCGACGCCTATTTCGGTGGAACTTCACACCTGGGTCAGCTTCTGCTGCGCCGAGCGCAGCCATTCACCAGTAGCCACCCATGCCCATCGATTCGACAGCCGTGCTCGGCACAATCATCATCGCGCCTTTTTCCTTCAGCCCTTCGTAGAGCATGTTCATCGCCCGCAGGTGCAAGGCTGTGGGATTATCCTGATAAGACTCCGCCGCCTTTTCAAAGAGCTTGGCGATCTCGACCTCCGGCCTGGCCCAGGATGATGCGCGCCTGCTTTTCGCGCGAGGCCTGGGCTTCACGAGACATGGCATCCTGCAAGGCCGTGGGAATGATCACGTCGCGCATTTCCACCGATTGCACGGTCACGCCCCAGGGATTCGAACGTTCGTCGATCAACTGCTGCAGCTCTTCTTCAATACGCTCACGGCCGCGCAGGAGATCGGAAAGCGAGGTTCTACCGATGATGTCACGCAGCGCCGTTTGCGCCGCCCAGCTCACAGCCTGCGGATAAGTTCTGCACCTCGAGCGCCGCCTTCTCCGGATCGTAGACCATCCAAAACAGCACCGCGTCGACGTTGACCGGCACCGTGTCCGAGGTCAGCGTTTCTTCGGCAGCAAAACTGGTCGGTGATCACGCGCTGGTCCACCCAGGTCGGTACCAGTAGTCGACAAACGGAATGATCCAGAAAAGGCCCGGTCCTCGCAGCCCGACATAACGACCGAGATCGCAGACACGACCGCTCGCTCCCATTGCCGGGCAATCTTCGGCGCTTGCGCCGCCAGCAAGCCAGAGCAGCAGCCCGACGATGGCGCCTGGCAGGGGCTGCTCATAAAGCGTCGTGAGAACTCCGACTGCCAGCGGCACCGAGCAGCGCCAGCGCGGAAATCGACATTCACGCGCGCGCGTGTATTCTGGGTCGGTAGATTACTACGAGTTTCAACCAGACTTGTGTTAGCCATTTGTGCTTCATCTCCTTCAGAGCAACGTATCGCAGACTGGCGGTCTGCGCCGATCGTTCAAATGGCGTCAGTCTCCCAGAGGCTCACTTGCGATGTCCGCGAGCTAACTGCTTGCCGTTGTCCTTTTGCGCCTGGCATGCAGGTGTTCGATCAGGTCGTCGAGCGAGTAGCCGTGCGCCTCTGCCTCGGCGACGATAGCGGTCCGCCAGGTCGCGCAAGTTGCTTTTCGTGATCGTGACGGGCGCTGGTTTTGACCTCGCCGGGCGGTGACAAACGTGCCGATTCCTCTGCGCGTTTCGACGATCCCGGCGCGCTCCAGCTCGGCGTAGACTTTGGCCACTGTGTTGGCGTTGATGCGCAGGTCGACGGCCATTTGTCGGACCGTCGGCAATTGCTCGCCCAGCTGCAAACGTCCGGTGGCAACGGCAAACCTGATAGATCGCTCCAATTGCGCGTAAAGCGGCATCGGGTGCGAAGCGTCGATGGAGAACGCCTGGGCCATTTCACTAGTGCGTGCTACGACACTAGTACAGAAAAGGTTCAGCAGAAATTCGCGGCAGGTTGCAGCCGGAATCCGGCTAAATCATCGCTCCCGTTTAGCAGATTGCTGAAAAATGAAGGCATCGATCAAGAACTCATACAATCCACTAAAGGACACGAAGAGAATACAAAAATTACACTAACAAACGCGCCTTGTTCGTGTAACTTCGTGGTGCTTCATGTATTTTCGTGGATCGTTATCCCTTTTCAGCAACCTGTTAGAGGCGATGCCCGCTCTAAACCCTGCGGGATGGGCCTTCGGTCCCGTTTTCGTTGCCGGTGGCGGCGATGGTGAGGCTGGAGTTGCTGGTGCCGGGTTGAATCGTCTCTTGATAGAGGTACCGTACCGTCTTGCAGTTTCAGAACGACGGCCGCGGCTTGATGGCATCGCGGTTCACCGTTCATCGTGATCAGGCCAGTCACGCCGGGAAAATTCTTCGTCTGCGCCAGGGCGTCACGTAGTTTTGGGCTGTCGGTTGTGCCCGCGCGCTGAATGGCTTCTGCCAGGAAGCGCATTGAATCGTACCCCCAGTGCGGCATGGGCGTCCGGCGGCAGGTTGCCGTAGAGCTGTTTGTAATCCTTACAAACTGCTGCACCAGCGGCGATTGATCCTCAACGGAATAATGACTGGAGATGTATGACCCGTTCAGCGCATCGCCCCCGCGTTCCCACAGCTCTGGTGCGTCCCAGCCATCAGCTCCCGGAGCGACTGCGTGATGCCGAGTTGACGCGCCTGTTTTGCCATCAGGGCTACGCATCTTCATAGTATCCGGGAATGAAAATTACGTCCGGCGCGGCGAGGCGCGCAGCGTGTTCAATTGTCCTCGATAGTCGCGATCGCCAGCGGTATACAATTGCTTGCTTACTACCTGGCCACCCAGTCTGGTGAAGCTTAACTCGAAAATAGTCCGAGAGACCGCGACTATACGACGAATTGAAGTCCAGGAGGATGCCCGCCCTCTTTGCTTTCAGGGTATTGGCGGCGAACCTGGCCATCACCTCGCCCTGAACGCGTCAATGAAACAGGTGCGGAAAATGTAATCGCCGACCTGCGTGACCTGTGGATCGGTGGATGACGGCGCAATTAGCGGCACCTTGGCGGCCTGTGCTTCAGGGCGGCCGCGCGACTATTGTTGGAAGTGCCACCGCCAATTACAGCGATCACTTTAGCTTCGCGGACCAGTTTACTGATGCTGGACGCGGCGAGTGCGGGTTTCCCTGGTCGTCCGCGATTACGACATCGATCTTTCTGCCATTGATCCCGCCGGCTTTGATTGATCTCGTCGGCCGCCAATAAGACACCATTCTTGGCCGACTCGCCGAAGTTGAGAGTAGGACCGGAGAGGTCGCCGTAATAGCCAATTCTAATAAGGCTGCGATCGGGAGCGCCCGCGGGTTGGCGACATGCGGTCGCCGGGGATCAGGAACGCGGAAATCGAGAGGCCAGGGCGCGAGGCAGGGGGCGAGTTAGTCTTAGCGGTAGGGGCCGGAGCCTCAGAAAAGAGCTTAGGTAACTGTCGTGACTACTCACCGAGATAGGCTTTTGATACGCGGATCCGCGGCCAACTGCTTTGATGGACCTTCCATCACGATTCTTCCAGTCTCCAGAGCACGCGTAAGCGCGATCGGAGTGCCCCGGGGCGGCGTGCGCATTTTGTTCAACCAGCAGAATGGTCGTGCCCTTGCTTCTGATCTCTTCGATCGCTTCGAAGATAGTGTGCACCGACCAAAGGCGCCAAGGCCGAGCGAAGGCTCGTCGAGCAGCAGCAGACGCGGCCGTGACATCAGGCGCAGACCCATTGCCAGCATCTGCTGCTCACCGCCGGAAAGTGTTCCCGCCTTCTGCGTACTCGCGCCTTTGAGCTGCGGAAACATCGGCAGGCGCGGTCCATATCTTCCGCAATCTCCCGCTTGCTGGTTTTCAGATAGCGCCCATTTGCAGGTTCTCGCGCACTGGTCAGGTTAGCAAACACCCACGCCCTTCTGGTGACATAGAAATCCCGCGCGCCACGCAGCTTATGCGTGTGGTTCACGCCGCTAATTTCCTCTCCTTCGAACACCACGCGACCCTCGCGTGGCTGCAGCAGGCTGGTGATCGTGCGCAGCGTGGTGGTCTTGCCGGCGCCGTTTGCGCCGATCAGTGTGACCACACCTCGCCCCTTTTCGACGTGCATCGAGATGCCGCAAAGGGCCTCGATGGCGCCGTAACTTACCGATACGTTTTCAAGACTTAGCATTATGAAATTGGTTCTTAGATGTTGGGGTCTTGGTCTTTGGTCTTGGGCCTTAGTATGTACTTTGTACTTGTACTCTGTGCTTTCGAATATTTTGTTTCAGGATCCTTCGCGATGCGAAAATCGAATCATGCGGGAACAAGGATTCTAAGACCAAAGACCAAAGCCCAAAGACCCTAATCCCCAAGTAGGCCTCAATAACCTTTGGATCATTCTTAATCTCTTCGGGCAATCCGAGGGCGATTGACTTTCCATAGTCCACGACCTGAATCCTTTCGCAGACTCCCATAACTACCTTCATATTGTGTTCTACCAGCAGAATAGTCAGACCGAAACGATCCCTGATCTGTTTGATCAGTCCCATCAGGTCTTCCTGCTCTGACGGATTCATGCCCGCCGCAGGCTCATCAAGGAGCAGCAGTTGGGGACGTGTGGCCAGTGCCCGCACGATCTCCAGGCGCCCTTGCTTTCCATAAGGCAGGCTGGTGCCACCCTCGTCCTTGACGGTGACCAGGTCAAAGATCTCCAGCAGTCCAAGGCAATAGTCCGTGTGTTTGTTCTTCGTCGCGAGTGAAGCGTGGGGTGCGCAATATGGCATCGACCAGCGACTGTCGGACGTGCATGTGACAAGCCGTCATACACATTCTCGAGTACGGTCATGCTGGGAAATAGGCGAATGTTTTGAAACGTCCGGGACACGCCGCGACCGGCAATCTGATAGGGACGCAGGCCATCGATCCGCTGATTCTTAAAATGAATCTCGCCTGAGGTTGGTTCGTAAACGCCCGTGAGGAGATTAAAGATTGTCGTTTTCCCCGCGCCGTTTGGTCCAATCAGGCCATAAATCTCGCCCTGGCGCACAGTGATGTCCAGCTCGTTGACAGCACACAGGCCACCGAAGCGGATGGTGCATTTCTCCGTTCTCAAGATCGATGACTGCGGAACCTCAACTCCATCGCATGGTCCTGGGGCGCTCATTGTACTTCCTCTTTCCGCGCGCGGTGTCGGCTTCGGGCTCATTCACAGGCGGCATGGGGGACTCATCCAACGACGTTCCGGACCGCGGGTCAGCTGCTCTTCAATGCTGCAGCCGTCCTGGCACGCCGGCAGACCAGACCTACCCTTGAACCCGTCCGGCCTTTCCCAATAATCCCTGTGGTCGGGTAATCATCAAGATGATCAGGAGCAGCGAATAGATCACCATGCGGTATTCTCGGCAGAATCCCCGCAAGGCCTCGGGCAAAATAGTTAGGACGATGGCTCCCAGCACCGACCCCACAATTGAGCCCAGACCGCCGAGAATGATCGCTGATCAGTATCTCGAACGATTTGATGAACTCGAAGGACTTTGGATTCAGGTAAGCCGTCAAAGTGGGCCAGCAGCACGCCGCCGGCGCCGGCCATCGCTGAGACGAGATCACAAAGGCCATCACCTTGTAGCGCGTCGTGTTGACCCCCATTGCTTCAGCGGCGAGTTCGTCTTCGCGAATCGAGATCAGCGCACGTCCGAAAGCTGAATTCAACGATATTGTAGAACGATGACAATGGTGAGAACGGCAATCAGGAAAATCCAGAAGAAACTCTTGACAATGGGAATACCGGAATAACCGCGCGCCCCACCAACGGCCTCGATGTTGTTCAGAAAGACCACAATGATTTGGCCGAAGCCAAGCGTCACAATTGCCAGGTAGTCACGCTTCGAGGCGAAGCGATGGAACGCCCACGACAAGGCCAGCTAAACCCGCGAAAACAGCGCCGACCACTGTCGCAATGATCAGCGAGGTGACCCAGCCAATGGTGCCACCGCCGAGCGACGTTCTACTACTTTCACCCCATAGATTTACCGAAAAGTAGGCTGACGAGTAGGCCCCGACCGCCATAAAGCCGGCATGACCGATAGAGAACTGACCAGTGAAACCGTTAATCAGGTTGAGTGATACGGCCAGCGTAATCGCGATCCCCGACAACATCAGGATGCGAGTGAAGTATGGGCTTATCAGCCGTGCCCTGAAACACAAGGTCCAGTCCATGAGAGCAAGGCAACGACGATCAGAGCACCGATTAGATTACGCAGGTAACGAGGCATAGAAATCAAAGGATGAAGGATGAGGGATGAAGGATGAAATCAGAAACGCCACTTCGGTTTATTCTTCATTCTTCATCACACTCTCATCCTTGGCTCGTCAGACCTTTTCCTGCGCGGCCGTACCGAGCAGGCCGGAAGGTCGGAAAAAGAAGTATCAATATCAAGATGGCAAAGGCAACGGCGTCGTCGCTATGTTGGCGACAGGTAGCCGACCACCATCGTTTCAGTAATACCAATCAGCAACCCGCCGAGCATCGCGCCGGGAATGTTACCTATTCCTCCCAGCACCGCGGCGACGAAATGCTTTTAGTCCGACCAGTATCCCCATCAACGGATCGATGCGCGGAATGCGCATGGCCACGAGTACTCCGGCCGCGGCCGCCAGCGCAGAGCCAAGGGCGAAGGTGAAAGCGATAATGCGATCCGTGTTAATACCCATCAGCTTGGCTGACTGCAGATTGAAAGAGACTGCCCGCATTGCCCGGCCTGTCTTGGTGCGAAACACGACGAGCTGAAGGCCGACCATCAATGCAAACGCGATCACCAGCACAACGATATCAGCGCTATTGATGCTCGCTCCGCCGAACAGATCAATGTTTCGCTTTTTGAACAGTTCCGGGAAGAACTTTGGGTCAGCTCGAAAACCACCTGACCGCCGTTCTCCAACAGAAGCGAGACGCCGATGGCGGTGATCAGACGACAGTCAGACGTGAGTACTTGCGCACCGGCCGGTAAGCGAAGCCGCTCAATGAGGACCCCAAGGGCGGCGCAGATCGCCATCGCCAGAAGCATCACCACCAGCGCTGTAATCGAGTGAAGGTTCCAGCGTACCACCGCCCAGCAAACCCCTCGCGACCAATCCTCTGGGCTAAGACCGATGGCCTGAGCTCCACGCGCGCCGAGTCCATTGGCCAGGTAATAGCCCATGAACGCACCAACCATGTAAACGTCGCCATGCGCAAAGTTGATCAGTTTGAGCACGCCATAGACCATGGTGTAGCCCAGCGCGATCAGCGAGTAGATCGCACCCGAGCGAAATGCCATTGATTAGTTGTTGCAAGAACGTACTCATGTTTTCCAGTAGAATCCTGAAACCGACTTCAGACTTCACTCATGCCACCGCGAGCCGGTGACCCCGATATTCTGGCGAAGGCCTCGGGAGGCTTGCCGCCCAATTCATCGGCTAATCGCACCAGAGATTCGGCACTGAGCAAACTATTTCGGCTCGCGCCACTTTTGATTCGCAGCAGCCGCGGCGGCGGCGGGTGAAGCTGTTGTAGTCGCAGGTGGCGCGCTCGTCGCCGACCGAGACGGCATCGCTGCTCCTCGACCTGACCCGTTCCGCCACGACGAACTTTCCGCCTCCTGGATCTTGATCATGACAATCGGTTTGACGGCGTCGCGGTCACCGTTAAGGGTGACTATACCGGTTACGCCGGGAAACTCCTTTGGTTGCGGCGAGCGCTTCACGGATGGCGCTTTCCATCCGAGCGAGGATTGGCTCAGCCGGTGATCGCGATATCAAACATGATCCGCGCGCGGCGTCGCGGTGGGCGAGTGCGCTGCCCAGGGCATCAGTGAATTGAGCCGTAACGGGCCTTGTAGTCGCTGACAAATTTCTCGCACATTTGGCGCGGCGCTCGTCGTCGGGAATAGTGGTTGCTGAAGTAGCAGCCGTTGAGGGCGGAGTCGCCGCCGATCTTGTAGAGACTGGGGAAGTCCGGCCGTCGCCGCCGACGAAAGCGGCACCATCGTAATCCCCTTTATCGCGCGCTTGCTTGGCAAAAGTAGAGCGACGTCGCCATAATAGCCGGGGATCAGCAAAATCATCGTCCGGGGTGGCGCCCTCGATGGAAGCAATCTGGGCGTTCGAAACCTGATCCCCGGCCCGGTAGAGCACTGCGTGATCGCAACCCGCCCCGGCTCGGCAAAAACCTCCTGGATAACTTTCTCGAGCCCCGCCGAGTAGCGTCATTCTTGCGGTCAACCATCGGTGCCCTGCGCTTGGCAGCTCAGACCTTCTTCGCCCCAAACTGGGCGATGGTCGCGCCTTGCACAGGATCAATGAAACAACTGCGAAGATGCAGTCGCCTTTCTTGGTCACTTCAGGGTTGGTTGAGGATGGCGTAAGCATAGGGATCTTCGCGTTTTGCGCGATCGGCGCAGCGGCGATCGATCTCGAACTGGCGACTTCGCCTAAAATCGCATGTACCTGATCCTGGGTCACGAACTTTGTCACTATGGTGGCGGCTTCCGACGCATCGGAGCGATCATCCTGCACCAGTAGTTCGATTTGCTTACCATTGATACCGCCGGTGGAGTTGACCTCGTCAGCGGCCAGCTTGATGCCGTTGGTGGACGAGATGTCCGCAGTTGGCTGTGTCTCCAGTGAGTGACATGAAGACGCCGATCCTGACTTTGTCACCACCACCGGCGTGCCGGGGCCACATGTAAATGCTGCCAGCAAGCTGGCGATCAGAAGCGAGCTTAGTACGATGCGTTTCATTTTGTCCTCACGGGCGTTGAATTAGATTTCACGAAGGATGCGCAAGCCTCAAACGTCTCATGCGGAAGGACTTAAAAGTCACTCCCGGCACCCATCGATTTGTTGGGAGATCAGGAAAATCGAGGCTGAATAATAGCTTCGATTGTCGATTTTACGCAAACTTCTGCTGCCTGCACGCGACCTCTTCTTCTGAGCAAGCAACGCCTCTCGCGCGAACTGAACCGCGCACCCTGTCTCAATCCGCTGCCCTGGTGAGACAATACCGCTAGTCTCCAAGTGGACAGGAGTGTCGCGAAAAGAACTGCAATTTGGCTCAACATTGCCGTAGGCGTCTTGTTAATTGGTATGGGACTCTTTCAACCCTTTAGCACCGCACCTTTTTCGCTATCGATGGTGGCCTTGGCAATAACAGCAAGACGTTCCTTTGACTTTGCCGGCGGAGTAACCTTCCTTTGTGTCGGCCTCGCTTTCTATTTCGCTTTCCATACTGATAAGACCAAGGCGCATGATTTGAAGCCGCCCAGGACCTGAGGCAGTGGTTGAAAACGAACCAATGCCTCTCGGCGCCTGTATGCTCAGCACCTGCGTCAGAATCGGTCCCAACTCGGTAGTGTCCTAATTCCGCCTTTTGTAACGCAAGCTGTTAGCTTGCGCAGCCGTTGAATGCCACTCAATCATCGCAAACTAACAGTTTGCGTTACCCGCATTAGGACACTACCCCAACTCTGGTTTGCCGCACTCACAGAGGGATCTGTATACTCTCTAACATTCTGTGTTCTGCTCGATTGATCCAACGTGTGTTCTCCCGAAAACCTGCAAGGAGTCTCCTCAATGAACGCCAGACACGCCCGGTTCGCCGTTTTCCTGCTCGCGGTAACTATTTTCAGCATGCAAAGCCTGCCGCCGTCAGAGGCGCAGAATCTCACTGTGAATCAGAAGATGATTAAAACCATGACCTACCCGCCTGCCAGAAAGAAGTGACCAGATCGATGACTATCACGGCTTGAAAGTGTCGGACCCCTATCGCTGGCTCGAGGACCTCGATTCTGAAGGAAACTCACAGTTGGATCGAGGCTGAGAACAGGCTGACCTTCGGGTATCTCAAAGAGATCCCGGCCGTCGAGAAGATCAAAGAGCGACTGACCAAGCTTTGGAATTACGAGCGCTTCGGCGTGCCGTTCAAAGAGGGCAACCGTTATTTCTACACGCGAAACTCGGGGTTACAGAACCAGGGTGTCCTGTACCAGCGTTGCCTCTCTGGCTGAGGAACCCAGACTATTGCTGATCCGAACACTTTATCGTCTGATGGTACGGTGGCGCTTTCCGGGCTCACGATTAGTCATGACGGCAAGCTAATGGCGTACAGGTCTTTCAGCTTCCGGCTCGGATTGGCAGGAGTGGAAGGTTCGCGACGTCGAAACAGGAAAGCGACACCAACGACGATCTGAAGTGGGTAAAATTCTCCGGCGCTTCCTGACACCCGACAGCAAAGGCTTTTTCTACAGTCGCTACGACGAGCCGAAGGAAAACTCGTTGAAAGGCACGAATTATTTCCAGAAGCTCTATTACCATCAACTGGGAACGTCGCAAGCCGCAGACACGCTGGTCTATGAACGACCCGATCAGGAAGGAATGGCTGTTCAACGGCACGGTCACCGACGACGGGCGTTATTTGGTTATCAACATCAGCGAAGGCACGGATGCAAAGAACCGCGTTTACTACAAAGATCGGCAAGCGCCCGATGCGCCGGTTGTGAAGTTATTGGACGGCTTTGATGCCGCCTATAACTTCATTGACAACGAAGGTTCGATCTTCTGGTTCCAGACTGACTTAAAATGCGCCGCGCGGCAAGATTGTTGCTTATCGACGTTCGTAACCCGGAACCTAAGAATTGGAAAGTGCTCGTGCCCGAAGTCGCCGGAGACTTTGCAAAGCGTCAGCTTTGTCAACAACATGCCTCGTTGCCGCATATCTTAAAGATGCACACGCTCAGGTGAAGATCTTTGATCGGGGTGGCCAGTTCTGTGCGCGAAGTTCAATTTCCAGGTCTGGGTGACGCCAGCGGTTTTGGCGGCAAGGCGAAGGATAAAGAAACGTTCTATGCTTTCACTGGCTTCACCACGCCGACGACGATTTATCGGTATGACATGGTGACGGGAAAGAGCACCATCTTTCGGCAGCCCAGGGTTGACTTCAATCCGGGTGACTATGAATCCAAACAGGTTTTTTACAATAGCAAGGATGGCACGCGCGTGCCAATGTTCATCACCATAAAGAGATTGAAGCTGGACGGCACCAATCCGACCTATCTCTGGGCTATGGCGGATTTGATATCTCGCTGACACCGGCCGTTCTCCGTCGGCAATCTGGTTTGGATGGAAATGGGTGGCGTCTATGCGCAACCAAGTCTGCGGGGCGGAGGCGAGTACGGTGAACGACTGGCACAAAGCCGGGATGAAGTCGAAGAAACAAAACGTCTTTCGACGATTTCATCGCCGCTGCTGAGTGGCTAATCGCGAATAAATATACTTCAACACCGAAGCTTTCCATCGCTGGGGCGAGCAATGGCGGGCTCCTGGTTGGCGCTGCGTTAACTCAGCGGCCGGATCTATTTGGCTGGCGCTGCCGGGGCGTCGGCGTGACGGATATGCTGCGCTTCAAAAGTTCACCATTGGTTGGGCATGGGTCTCCGACTACGGCTCATCGGACAATGCGGAGAAGACTTCAAGGCGCTGTATGCCTACTCGCCGTTACACAACATCAAATCCGGAACCGTCTATCCACCCACTTTGATTACGACCGCTACGACCACGATGATCGGGTATGGCCGGGTCACGGTTTCGCGCCTGCAGCGACACTGCAGGCTGCTCAAGCGGGACCGGCGCCGATACTGATTCGTATTGAAACCAAAGCCGGGACATGGCGCCGGCAAGCCAACCACCAAGATCATCGAAGAGCTCGCCGATCAATGGGGCTTCCTGGTCCGGGTGCTGGATATGAAGGTTGGCTGACCAGTGGAACCGTAAACCGTGAACCGTGAACCGTAACCCGGCTACCGCGCACCTGCTTACGGTTCACGGTCTCACAGTTTACGGTTCTTCCTTCAATCCGACCAGGGCGCAGGCTTTTCGCACCCAGCGATGCTTGCGCAACTCTTGCAAGCAGTTCGGCGGGCAGCGGCCCGGCATCACTGGCGGCGAGGTTTGATTCGACGTGAGTGGTCCGGCGCATGCCGGGAATTATAAGTTCACATCAGGGTTGCTGAGAATGAAACGCAACGCCAGGTCGGGCAAAGTCAGCGGGCGCTCATGTGGATGTGATCCGTTCCATTCGCGCAGCAGATCTTTCAAAGCCTCTGCACGCTCGGAGGCTGGGAATCAGGTTTTCCGAGACGAGGCAGACGTTGCGCCAGTCGCCCTCAGCCCACTTGCTCTCTTTCGTCAGCGTACCCGTCAAGGTTCCTTCATCAAACGGCACGCGGGCAATGAGCGGCGACATTCATGGTCCGGCAAGCGGGGAACAACTCGTCTTCCGGATTTTGATCGAAAATGCTGTGGATCACCTGCACCGCATCGATCATCCCGCTGCGAACGGCCATCTCACGGCCGTTCCAGGGCTCCCAGCGATTGATGCTGATCCCAACGGCCTGAATCAAGCCTTCGTCGCGTAATTGATTCATCTTTTTCGAACCAGCGACGATCATCCGTCCAGCTGTCTTCCCGAGGTGTGAAACTGAACCAGGTCGAACCTCTCAAGGCCGGAGTTTTTCAGACTCTTGCGCACATATTCATCGATGTGGTCCGGCGGATAACAATCATCGAGCTTGAACTCTGCCTGGGCCATTGCCACTTCAGATTCCTGGGAGGGATTTTGGTCGCGGTGTAAAGTCGCTTATCGTTGTTGGCGCGGGCAATCTCGCCCAGGAAGCCTTCACTTTGCCATCGCCGTAGGCATAAGCGGTATCAAAAAAGTGCAGCTGAGGTCAACCGCTGCCTGTAAAGATCGCAAAGACTCTTGATCGTCTGAGTTGGACCAACCAGCCATGCCCCACATGCCGTAGCCGATTTCGCTAACCGTCCATCCGCTGCGTCCGAATTGTCTATTCTTCATGGGGATTCTCCACTACTTGTGATCTGCCGTCGTCGCCTTCGAGATTCGTTTCGTCCGGCAACACGAAATATTAAGACGCGAATCCGAAAATAAACGCTCCGGCAACGTGAGTTGCCGGAGCGCAAAGACTGAAACTTATGGCCGGGCCTTGAGTTACTTCCCGTGGTCGATCCGGAATTGCCGGTCAAGACAATACTCTGATCGCTGCCACCAAGTTAGGTGATGCTGACCAGCGCGATGTCGCCACCTGAGCCGCTGGAACGGATTTCCGCTCGATTCGGCCTTCTTATCGCGCTTTTTCAAGACGCGCCGTCGATTTCGCTACGACGGTCTTGCCTTTCATGATCCGAGAGTTCACCCGTTTGTTCGTCGAACACCAGATCATAATCACCTTGCTTAACCTGGGTCCCGTTGATCTTCACGTTTGTCGGCAAGGTCACCGATTGCTTTTTCTCTTTGGCAAACGACACCACGCTCGCGTGAGAGCACCGAGTACCAGAACTGCTACTACACGATTGACTAAAGATTTCATTTTTGCACCAACTCCTTTATTCTTTTTGCTTGGTTTAACTATGGGGCGCTACCTATACGGCAGAACTCAGCGTTACGTTCCACAATCTTTGTCTAGTGAGATCGCTGACCTTTCGCGCTTGTTCCGGAACTTCCCCACTTTCAGTCATTCGTCGTACATTGCGCGGAGAAACATTCAACAAAGTGACGAAGAATGATCGTTCTCACAAGCAGGACACCGCCTGAGGGCATCTCGTGGCAAGAAGAATTGCGAGTATGCAATGCGTACCATTGAAGTCTTTACTAACACTATACAAATCTTTACAGTTCCTTACGGATTTCTGATTTTCTCTCTGCTAAACTGACGCGCGATCCGATGATTTCATCTGATTATCCCCGACCGGTCCTCAACGCCTGAGCGGCGAATCGTAACTTCGTTTCAAACGCTCTGCTATCGAATAATCATTTCTTCGAAGGAGTGTCCAATGAGAAAGATATTTTTAGCGGCGGGCCTGATGGCAGCCTTGATGTTTACGCTAGTCGTTAGTGCGGCGGCGCCCGCAAATTTCGCAGGAGCCTGGTCGCTGGACAAGAGCAAGAGCCAGAATCTTAATCGCCGGCTACAGGTGCAGACAGTGTCTCCTGGACGATTACTCAGAACGATAAACAGATCACCATCGAGGAAAAGGTTACTGGTGGAGAGATGGCCGGTGGCGGCCCGGCGGTGGCGGCGGCCGCGGCTTTGGTGGAGCGATGGGTCCCCGAAGTTATAACCTGACGGCAGCGATGTGCCTTCGAAATGGGACCAGCGAAGGGTGCCAGAAAAGCCAGTTGGTCCAGCGATGGCAAAACGCTCGAGCTAACATCCAAGACTACCTTTACCGGCGAGAACGGCACGCAGACGCTGACCAGCACTGAAAAGCTGCAACTCTCGGGAGATGGCAAGGTTTTGACAGTGAACTCGCACCGAGAAAGTCAGCGCGGGCCGCAGGACTCGACGCTGGTCTTCAACAAGTAGTTTGCGCTTGTCGGCAGACCTCGGCGCTACTGCGACGAATGATTCGTTTAGAGGCGGGGCTCGCCCGCCGGTTCAAGATGGAATGTTGCTGCTTTCTGTTGCACGACGTTGAGCCGGTGGGCAACGCCCGCCCTCAACAGGCCGCTGAAAATGGGTTTCGATCAGAAACGATACGATCCACGAAATCACACGAAAGGGATCACGAAGTAACACCAACAAAAGAGTACTTTTTCGTGTGGCTTCGTGCTGCTTCGTGTCATTTTCGTGGATCGTCATCATTTTTCAGCAGCCTGCTAAACGGATCGAAAGATGTTTTCGCCGCCGCTTCCGATATGATTGGGACTTCGGCAACCCACTGTTTCCATCGTGAGGTTGATCGAATTCTGTTTTCAGCAACCTGCCAGGTCCCGATCTGTTAGCCGCGGGTCGCGTTCTTCCATCCAGCCAGTCGCGGGTCAGATCACACCAAAGGGCCAGACCCGCCAGGAATTGAAGCGTGAATAGAAGCGCGCGATCTTCTTGTCTGAAGGCCTTGCGGCCGTTATTTCGGATGCGCGCGAACTTAGCCCGAGTCCACGAGTCCAGGGCCAAACCTCGTCATAACGACCCACCAACTTGAGCAGGTTCTCGGCTGCATAGTTGCCGACACCCTTGACGCTCTTCATCTCTTTGATCAGTTCGGGAGTTGGTAGCTCGCTCGACAGCCACTGGGCAACGTCGAGTTCTCCTGAGGCAACGCGCTCAGCCAATTCTTTCAGATATGCCGCCCGGTAACCCGCGCGAACTTCGTTGACATAGAATCTCAGGGGCATCAGCGCCATCGCTTCCGGGGTGGGGAAAGTTCTGCGCCCGTCCTTCGATTCGCGACCCAGGCTCGACCAGACTGTTAACCATCTTGTCAGTCATGGCCCAGGAGCAATTAGTCGTGCAGATCATCTTTACCAGGTCTTCAAAGACCGTGGGCGCCCGAAGCATACGGCCGGCGCCCTGGCGGCTAATCCAATCAAAATCGGGATCAGCCGACATCGCCTGATAGAAAGCACGCCATATTGTCGTCAAGTCTGAACATGTGCCGCACATCCCTGACTACTGCTCGCTCAGCAGTCTTAGTCAGTCGCGCCGAAGTATTGACTTCAACTCACGCCTCGGTCCCGGCGATCCTGACGGTTACCGGCGCCGCATTACCGAGATCGATGACGCGCGTAAGTGTCCAGGTGTTTTGATCGAATTCAAAAGGCACAAGTTCGGACCAGCCATGACTGATCATCGTGCGTTTGAAGTTGAAACTGCGTTGAGTGGGAATGGAGATTTGCATGAATGAATAAAACCAAGAATGGCCTGCGAAGGCGCTCGCCGCACTTTTTCTTCTTAATATCGATCTAGATTATCAGCACGAAATCAGAAACTTCGCAAATCGTATTGATTAGAGTTTCCCAACTTCGGAAAGCGAGGTCGCTCCTGCCCTGGCCACTACTGTATAATTCGTCGACTCAATGGATCTCGACAGTCTCTCAACGCCGGCACTGGTTCTCGATCTCGATCGAGTCAGGCGCAACGCCCAAGAGTCGGCGATCGCGTCGCTCGACTACAGGCGAATTTACGACCTCACGTTAAGACTCACATAGCGCATCGAGGTGGCGCGAATGCAGACCGCCGGGCATTCGGGCGCGATCACTGTTTCCACGCTTGCTGAGGCTCGGGCCTTCGTCGCCCACGGATTTCAGGACATCACCTATGCAGGCCTATCGAGCCCGGAAAAATCGGCGCCGCGATCGATCTGGGAAAAGCATGCGAGTCTTCAACTCTAATTACCGACGACTCGAGCCTCCCGCCGCTACTCGATGAGGCTGCCAGACGGGCCGGGCTGTTGATCAATCTCTTTCTAAAGTCGACTGCGGCTATCATCGTTGTGGAGTTGACCCACATTCAGCGGAAGCCGCGGAGATACCACGTGAAATTGCAGCGGCAGCTAATCTTCGCTTTGCCGGAATCCTCACGCATGCCGGCCATTCATATCATTGCGCAACCAACGAGGCGCGTCTGGCGGTTGCCCGGCAGGAGCGCGATGTGATGTGCGAACTGGCCCAGCCAGCTGCGCTCCGCCGGAATCGAGGTGCCGGTTGTCAGCGTGGGCTCCACTCCGACCATCACGACGGTCGATCACCTGGAGGGAATTGATGAGGCGCGCCCCGGCAATTACATCTTCTTTGACGCCTTCATGGCTACTGCCGGAACCTGCAGCTTTGAAGACCGTGCCTTAACGGTGCTGGCGGCGGTTGTTCATCGCGATCTCCGACGCGGGCAAGGTGGTAACGGATGCAGGTGCGCTTGCCCTCTCGAAAGATCGCGGACCCGTCGAATTTGATCCTTTTGTGGGTACTGGTCAACCGCTGAACCTGAAGGGCAGTGACCTGGGGATCCGCATCGATTCGCTGTCACAAGAGCACGGCGAAGCTACGGCGGCCGATTCAGCAGCAATCGAGCGGCTGAAGGTAGGCGCCCGCGTGCGAGTAGTGCCGAACCACTCCTGTTTAACGGCCGCGCAACACTCGCATTACAACGTTATTGAGAAGGGTCAGGTAGTTGATCGCTGGGAGATCCAGCGGGCTGGTGAAAGGTTGCCGTTCCCCGGTCTGTATGTTTCAAGTCCGGTCAAGCTGAAACTTGACAGAACGGTGGTCTCCAGCCTAGGATGGGCGTACTAAAAAACGAAGTGGATGGAAGGCTGTACTCGTGCCACCCGCTAACACTTGGGACGGGCGCGAGAGAAGAGTCCAGCACAGGGCTTTCAACAGTCGGTCGGTGAACTTAAGCACCGCTTCCAGGAAAAGGGCCGGAGCTTTCCGGCATCGCGTTCATCCGCCCCACTGGGAACTGGCAAGGCCACCCATGTGGGGCGATGTCGTGTCTGGAGTAATGGCCCTGCTACCGTACGTAAATTGGATTCGAAATAATCCACGGCTGCGCGCTCACAGAACCCGGTAGTTGCGGCAGATAAACCCGACGCGATAGGACACCTTTCTCCGTGATCGAAAACTCCCGATTCGACACCCCGCTCTGTTCGCCGACCACGCGGCCATTCTCAAGCAAAACGATACGACTGCTGATCGGAGTGCTCACCGCCAGCTGGACTCCGTTGCCGAGACTGATCTGATCACCTTTGAATCCTGTTCTCGGCGCCGTTGGTCGCGCTGGAAGCGGAACCCGGTGGTGTCGCCGAACAGATCGAAGGCAATGAAGCAATGACCATCGCGAATTGCTGAAAGAAGATTCTCGAGTGTCAAGTGGTCTGTTCCCCGGAAGCAGTACATGCATACGTACCAGGCGAAAACTTCTCTCGTGCGCGATCGAGTTTGAAACCCAGAAGCGACCTGCCTGAGCGCATCGTTCAAGCTGAGGCCGACATTGGCGTGTGCGTCGTTGCCGGCCGTGCCGTAGCTGCCTGCCGCCGCGGCTATCTGATCATCCCAGATTCTGAGGTTGTCGCCGGGCCGCTCATAGAAAGTCGAACAAGAGATCCGGATAACTGCGATAGCACCACAAACCGTCAAAGAAAGTAACGATGGAATTAAGCCGGCGCGTGTTCGTAAAGACGTTGTAAACCCCGACGCCATCAAAAGTGCCGGCGCTCCAGCTTTTGAATTCCTGGGGATAGGCAACCAGGACCAGCGCTCGCTTTGCCTTCCCTGAGACAATAGTTCTGGAGATCGAATACATTACGTGGCTGGAGGCTGCCGCTTCGCCGCCGGGCAACACCAGCAGTCGATCCTGGTTGGCCGTGGCGATTTCATTGCCATTCACAAACAACACACCCGCGTGAATGCCTTCAGAGTCATTGCCGCAGTGTCGAAGTCCTTTGACGGATGCTCGGTGATCGTCATCGAAAGTTGAGCTGGTTGGCTTTTGCGGCGGCAGCAATGATCTTCTGCGAAGCTGCCGCTGCTGTGGCCCCCAGAAACGAATGGACGTGCATGACCCCCTTGTATTCGACAAACTCACCTGGGCTTGCAGTCGCCACCCGCGTTAAGTTGAGTTGGTTGATGGTCGCGCTCAGGCGACCTAGCCGGTAACGACGATAGACGAACGGAAACTGCGAGAGGATAACGAGGACCGAGCAGGACCAGGGCGATCTTTTCCAGCGCTTCATTTTCAGTCCCAGTTGAGCAACTACGCGAGAATCAGCGTTTCCGCAGAGGCGCAAAGAGGCAAAGAAGATTTTGCTGACCAGTCATGATCCCCTTTCGACGTCAGTATTACCTTCGGAATGCTGCGTTTGACCCCTCTTTTTCTTTGCGTCTTTGCGTCTCTGGTGGGAGCTGGCTTCATCCTTCGAAATCAACTGACGCCACACGTGCTCACTAATGATTCACGCCAAATTCGGCTACCTTGACGTGTTCGGGATGAATGGGTATAAGCGTCTACAAGCGCGCCCCGATCCCTGGAAGACCGCCACCAGTCCGGTGTCATAAGAACGCGCCAGGTGAAGAACGTCGGGGCCGACAGACCCCAGCGATTGCACCTCACTGGATTACGGTAGCGAGGTTACGCAGCAGCCCGATATGCTGCCTCGCGGATTGCGGATTCAACCTCCGATCAGCGGTATTTCCAGACAACAATATTATGAGTCAACATGATCGGCCTAAGGATGAAGGCGGAAGGGATGAGAAGAAATGCAGGTTGCGGAAGGATGAAGGATGCAGGCGTGAAGAGGCATTGCAACGTCCCGCGCGGCTGCTTTTTTCATCCGCTTCATCCTTCCGCCTTCATCCTTCCTGAATCCCTCCTTCTCGCACCAGTCGCCTGGTCACCTCGTGGCGAAAGTCGAAATAGTTTTCGCAGTCTCGGCTCGATCAAAGAAGGTACTGCCGCTCTGCCTAGGAAGCCCCGAGCGGCGGCTCGTAGTCTATTTCATCTCGCAGAATCGCGCCATCCGCATGGGGCTGTGACCAGAGTGCCGGTGCCGCCACTTTCGGAATGGTCCTTTTACCTGCACATCCTCAAACAGGCGCGGTGGATCGTACGCCGTGTGTTGCGCGACCCAACGCATTTCCAGGGACCAATCACCCCGGCTTCAACAATCGCTTTTGAGCCGACGTCGGAGAGACGCGCCGCCGAATAACGCCTCGGATCGCTCCCACGCGCGGAGTCAGGAGCTGCAGCGCATCGGCTTGCTCGTGAAAAGCAAAGACCCGTTCAGGCGTGGCCGCGGATGAAACTCTCTTTGACGAATTGCATATAGATAATTCATATAGCGCTCAATGATCGTTTAAGCGGCGGGCGTTGCCCGCCCGATCTCGAGAATGGAATTAAAGCGTATTCGTGGGCGGCCTACATGTACCGGCGGGCAACGCCCAGCCTCTAAGCGACCTGAGTGCCAGGGCTTCTAACCGATCTGATGGGACCTGGTCCCTCACTTCAGGTACCGATCGAACCAGGCAAGGGTACGCTCCAACGCGTCGACGCGGGTGCTGTGGTTCGCGCAGACCATGTCCCTCGTGCGGGTAGCGTACCAGCACCGAATCCAGTCCGCGACGCTTCAACGCCATGTACATCTCCTCCGCTTGCGTGATGTGCACGTCGTTGTCCTGTTCGCCGTGAATGAACAGCGTCGGTGTCTGCACCTGCTTCGACGTACCGTAAGCGGCGACCATTGCCAGAGCAGATCGTAGTTGTCCCAGGGAAAGCCGCCAAACTCCGCGTGAATCAAATCCTGACAAAGCGACGTCGAGTAGAAGCTGATCAAGTTGCTGAGCGCTGGCGGCGGCAACTGCGGCTTTGAAGCGCGGCGTCTGCGTGATGATCCAATTGGTCATGAAGCCGCCGTAGGATCCCGCCGGTGACTCCCATGCCGATTCGGATCGATCCAGGGATAGCTTGCCGCAGCGCCTCGTCGACTCCGGCAACATCAGGTCCCTGTAATCGCCACCGCCCCATTCATTCAGACGTGCCGTCCGGAAAACTTTTGTCCGTAACCGCCGGAGCCACGCGGATTCAAATACAGCACCGCGTAACCACGCGCGGCGTAAACCTGAAACGTGGGGATTAAACGTACCAGCCATACATACCGTGTGGCCCGCCGCGAATGCTGAGAATCAGGGGATATTTGCGATCGGGCCTCCAGTCCACGGGTTTCCATCAGCGAGCCTGGATCGAGGTTGCCGTCGAAGCTGCGATAAGTGAATTCCACTCCGGCTGGCTTGGCTGTACTCCCGTCGACCAGCGATCGGTTGTGCGCAGTCAGCCTGGACCGCAAACTGGAACGCGCGAGCAGCATCCCTACGCGTCCAAAGTCTGTCCAGTTTGGACTATCTCCAAGCCAAACTTCAGGGCCTTCCCTGGGGTCGCTCCTGGTAAACGCGATCAGTCTTCTGGCTCCCGACGCACTCGAGAATCCCGGAGACCTGAGAAGCCCACGGTTAATATTTCCAGCCCTCTTCCGGAGCAGAGCCACACTCCACCAATCGGGATCCCATAGACGGGTTCAGTGCCCGTTTTTGGTAGCTAGTAGCATAAAGGGTAGGTGTGGCCGTGGTCTGCAGCCATAAAGACGATCGAGTCTTCCCGACTCCATTCCGGGCCGCTCGTCCGGCGATCAAGCTTCTGGCGGTTAACTCGCGTCCACGTTCCGCCGGCGGCATCAATCAGCCAAACATGCCGGTCCTCCGCCACACTATCAATTGTTGTTACTCTCTCGCTTCGTCGCCCACGGTGTGGGCGATCCACTTGCCGTCGGGTGACCATGCGGGTTCGTACTCGCAGCCTTTGAGTAGTAGTGGATTCGCCGTACCTGGCCGCACGAGTCGACGGCAAAAGATGATGTCCGAGTTGTTATTGGGGTCCGGGCCGCGGCTCGCGGATTCCGAGACGAACGCGACTTCGTCTCTCGCCTCGCGGACTGAAACTCAAAGCGTGGTCGTAGTTACAAGCCCGTGTGGTGAGTTGCCGCGGTTCGTGGGTTGTCGACGATGGGTGAAACGAGACACGCGTACGCAGGCGATCGGAAAACAGAGGTGCGCGACTTGTACTGAATCCGATCGATGATGCGCGGGTCATTCTGGCGGTCAGCTTCGAAGGTTGGCATTGTCGTCGCTGGCTGAGACGTAGGCGATGATCTTGCTGTCGGCGACCACGCCAATTGTTCACCGGCGTGGGTGATGAAGAAGTTGGTCTCCTGAACGGGGACGATGAAGCGTGGTTGCCGGCGATCGGGCGTGACGATCCAAATTCCCTTTTGTGATTCGTGATCACCAAGAAAGCAATGTTCCTTGCCGTCCGGAGACCACCGCGGATTGGTACCGTACCAGCCCGACGGCAGCAGCGGTGTTGGTGGTTGCCGCATTTGATCGAAGTCTGTGCGGAGTCTCGAAGTCGGCGGCGTGCGCATTCCCCGCCCGGCCGGAGACCGCGGTGCTGGCGCAAGCCAGAGAGTCGAACGCGTAGCGTCGCCTTCGATGGTCGAAACAGCGTAGAACAACCGCGGTCACCGCTGGGAGATATCTGGGCGTCGCCGACGTTCGCGACCCGCAGGATGTCGGCCACGGCGCCATCGGGCGACGTTGTTGTCGCGGCTGCTGTGAAAGCGATTAAAAGAACCGGAAGAAGTTTTATGCAAAGGCGCAAAGCCGCAAAGACAGAGCTTCGAACAATTTCGACTTGGGCTATTCCTTTCAGGGCACATTTCTTGTGAGCCGGGCACATAGTAAAAGCAATACCGTTACCGACTTTATGTTGTTCCTTGCGCCTTTGCGTCTTTGCGGGAACCATCGCTTTACGCAATGACACTCTGGCCGGCGAGGCAACTCCAGCTGTTCATTCAACAATTCCCAAACCTGCCGCACGTGTTTCTCGGTCGTGCGAATGTTGCCGGATCGAAAGACGCAGGGTGATTTTGTCGTGCAGTTTTGTATGCGAGAGCAGTGCCCGTCCGGTTGAGTTCCACAGCGTGCGCGATGGCGCTTCGTTGAAAACGTCGAGGCGCGCATTGCGAGCGGCATCGCTGGCCGCTTCAACCCTGGGGCAGGCGCGGAAGCAGACCAGCGCCAGCGTCACGGGCGCGATAACTCCCACTCGAGTGATTCCTCAACCAACGTCGCGAAAAATTTGGCCAGCCGGCTGATGCTCGCGAATGCGAGCGACCAGGCCTTCGTGACCGAAGTAGCGAAATGATCATCCGAAGCTTTAGCGCCCGGAAGCGCCGGCCAGATTGGATGCCGTAATCAGATCCACTGCGTACCTGTTCACTGCTCAGGCGTCCGCAGATACTCCGCGTTCACCAGCGAGAATGCGCGCCGCGCAGGTCCATGTGACGGCAATAAAGCACCGAAAGATCAAAGGGCGTAAATAGCCATTGGCAGGGTTAGTGACAATCGAGTCCGCCCGTTCGCAGCCCCGCGTAGAAAGCGAAACTCAGGCACCACAGCTGCCGATCACCATAGCTGCATCGACGTGCAGCCAAAGTGTGTGCTGCTCACAGATTTCGACGATCGCCGGCACCGGATCAGATGCTGGACATCGAGGTAGTGCCGACCGTTGCCACCACGCAGAAGGCACGATGCCACTGCGCCGGTCTTCAGCGACGGCTTCGGCCAACGCTTTTGGGTCAGGCGAAATTCGCTGTCGGTCGGGATTTTACGCAGGGACCGCTGGCCCAGGCCGAGGTGTGATGATCCCTTTTTCGATCGACGAGTGTGCCTGCCTCGGAAGCATAAACGCACGCAGTAGCGGCAGAGTCGGTCCCGGCCACTCATCCCTGTTCGCGAATGCGTAGCTCAGCCCCTTCGCGTGCCGCCGCAATCGCGATGCATGCTCGAGACCGAGGGCGGTATCGTAACGTGATGCCGGTCAGTCCGGCATCGGGGCCCATCATCTGTCGTAGCCAATCGAGGGTTACTTCCTCAAGTTCGGTTGATGCAGGGCGAGGTGCGCCAAAGACATCAGCCTTGTTGTCAAAGGCGGCGGCCAGCAACTCGCCGAAGATGCCTGCAGCGCGGAAGTCGAAGTAGCGAAATAGGCGAAGAAAGATGGATGGCTCCAATGTGGTGAGCGAGGGAACTATCAGACGGTCGACGTCTGCGAGGATCGCGGCCATCAGTTCCTTCCCCTGCTCCGGCGGAGTGACCCGAAGCTGTGCGCTTTGGTTCCCCGGGTTCGATTTGCGAAAGTACCGGCAGGCCTTCGATCTGTTCAAAGTGATCGCTGATCAATCGACTATTTGTTATGACCAAAGCGCCGGAAGTCTTCCTTGCTCATGTCACCGCTTGGTGGTGCAAGACCTACTAATGGATTTGGAGATGGCTTCATGATTGTCATTAGTCAGTGGTCAGTGGTCAGTAGTCAGTTGTCAGTAATCAGTTGTCGGTAATCAGTTGTCAGTAATCAGTTGTCAGTAATCAGTTGTCAGTAGTCAGTAGTCAGTAGTCAGTAGTCAGTGGTCAGTTAATGGCCGTCAGCGCCAAGTATAAGCGCCAAGTACTAAGCACAAAGTACAAAGGAGCCACCGACAACTAACTACGAACTACTCACCACGAACTACTAACTACGAACTACGAACTACGAACTACGAACACGAACTACGAACACGAACTACGAACAACTGACAGCCCCTAATTACTGTCCCCCAGGCCATGCCTTTGTCGGCACATCTTGCAGTACGTCGATGGCACTGTATTTGTCTACCCGGTGTTTGACGGGTTTCCGTGTACGCAGCCAGGCAAACACCGACTTCAGGTCGTCGTCAGTCATCTGCGCAAAGAACGTCCAGGGCATCGTCGCATTTAGCGTGCGCGCTCCCACTCTTCCGTTCGTGCATGGCGCGGAGAAAGATTTTCGTCATAGTACGAAATGCCCGAAGCATCGGGCGTGATGTTGGAACTCGCTACTGTGCCGGTTGGCCCTTTCAAGACCAAACCGCCTGCAAAATCCATCCCGGCGACGGGCTTCCCTTTCTTGCGGCGTGTGACAATCAGCGCAAGTTCCCATCCGCACCAGATAAGCACCGCGCGCAGCCGCCGTCGCTTGGTCAGGTGGCGGTACTGCGGTCGTTAGTGGTTGGGGCACGTCTTTGGTCAGAAAATTCAGCGGAAACGGGATGCTTCGTGGCCGGCAGTTGGTTTCGAACCGCCGGCGGGGAACGGATCGCCGGCAATACGTAACTG